>ERZ772902.458-NODE-458-length-44050-cov-5.739675_pt1 | contig 44050 bp, 33 predicted proteins | sample MGYA00511470_ERZ772902 | MGnify/ENA primary metagenome ERZ772902 (study PRJEB29015, sample SAMEA2737717) | human gut metagenome | biome: human gut; feature: human-associated habitat; material: faeces | place: China | collected 2012 ... | reverse complement strand
AATTATTCACGAATTATTTATGAGAAATACATGATCCATTAATGGACATTCATGTGGAAAAACTTTACAAAAGCCTGTTCACTTCTACTCGCAATATAGAGAGACGAGAACAGGCTTCTTTTGTTTTCCATCGGCAACCAACCACGCTCTCCCTGTCAAAGGACCTTTTTGATGTGCTCATCTCGGTTAGATGACCTCATCAAAAAGGCTTTCTGACCTCCTCATCTCACCTTTTTGATAGCATCAAAAAGGCGTTTTGACGACTACTTTTAACGCTTTTGTCGATCAAAATCAGGACTTTTGTAAACATCAAAACCTAACAAACTTATAACATTCTCACTATCAGCCACTTATAAAAATCACTTATTTTTGGCAAAATTACGGGCGACATAGGTCTTCGTCGAAAAGAATCGATTCTCAGCCCCGGTTTTTTATCAGAAAACACAACAATGAATGAGACAGATTAACTTTTAGACAGAAAGACAGAAAAGACATATTGTCTATTCTTTTGTTGCTCTGTCTTTTGTTCTTCTGTTACTCTGTTGACTTTTCCTGCTACTTCTCATAATTTTTGTATCCGGATGCGACAGTGACATCAGCAATTCCACGGCACCATACTCGTCATCGCGCACCGTGATGGTCTTGCCGTCAGCCGACACTGTGACATAGTCCTCGTAGTGGCGCAGCGCATGGCACACCGACTTCACGATGTCCGTACCACAATAGTAATACACGTCGCGCACATAGTCCTGGCACGCTTTCATCGACGCACAGGGAGGCAGCACCTCAGGATAGCGGCGGGGAAAGAGCAGCGAGCGCCAGGTCAACGGACGACGGCGACGCACGCCATCCTTCATCGTCAACCAACGGAAGAAGAAAGGAGGCAGCAGCCACGCCATCACCACCACGGAGAACATGCCCACGATCGTCACCTCGGCCAACGAGTGCAGCGCAGGATGACGAGCGAGGATCAGCGAGCCCATGCCTGTGAACATGATCAGCGCCGACAACAGAATGCTATGCTGATAAGAAGCCAGCATGCGACGACCCGTGGCGTACTCGTATTGGCAGCCCTCGGTCATGAAGATCGTGTAGTCGTCGCCCTGACCGAAGATAAAGGTGGCAAGGATAACGTTGACGATGTTGAAGTTAATACCCAACAATCCCATCAGTCCTAATATCCATATCCAGCTGACCGCCATCGGCAGGAAAGAGAGCAACGCCAACTCAATGCTGCCCATGGAGAACCACAGGAAGAAGAAGACGATGAGTCCGCAGGCCCATCCGATATAGTTGAAGTTGTCGTTGAGCGTGTCGGCGATAACGCTGTTCAGACGGCCAATCTCGAAATGATAGTTGTCGCCCGCCACGTCCGCGGCACTTTTGGAGGCTACGCCAGGCGCTGCCGTTTCTGCTTGTCGCAAACTATTTTCCACCTGGTCGAGTTGCGAGGCACGCACCGTCAGCGCGTCGACACAGTGCCATGTGCCATCCTTCTCGTCCCTGACAAGCGTGCCCGCCAAGGCCTTGCGCGTCAGCGGAGAGAAATAAGAAGCCGGACGCAGCGGATAGCGGCCGCCCAGAATCGTGAAGAAGTCGTCAAAAGCATGAGCGTCGAAGCCCGCGGCACCACCCTCGGCGACAAGGGCCCGTGTCAGCACCTCACGATAACGGCTGACGAACGACTGCCATCGCTCCAGCCTCGATCGCTGTTCAGCCATTGAGCAGAGGAAAGGCGCACAGCTGCTCACCGCCGCCACCCTACCCTCGCGGCGCAGCTGTTGCTCCACGGGCGCCATCCGCTGTTGCGCGCTCAGCGCCCCGTCGGCACTGCGTCCCGACGACACGACATACACTGTCTTCGTGTCGCCGCCAACAGCCACCATGGTCTGCAACGTCTGCATATCGGCTTTCTGTTCGTCCGACATATAGTTGACATGGTTCAGATGGGTGTCGAAGCGCGTGCGGAAGCTGAAGAAGCCAAGCACCACGGTGATCACTGCCACGCCGATGACCAGCCACCGCTTGTCGTGTAGCGACACGTTGCTGATGCGGTCGAAAAGGGCAAAGTGATGTCCAGACGGCCGCAGCGCTGTCGGCTTCACCAGATGGGGAAGAAAGACAAAGACAAAGACGATCGTCCCCAACAGCAGGAACGAGGCGAAGAGACCCAGATCACGCAGCGCCACGGAGCGAAGCGGGGTGAGGGCAAGGAAGGCTCCGATCGTCGTGATGTTGCCCACGAGGAGCGGAGCGATGAGTTCACGCAGTGCCTTGCGCACGTCGGGCGTGTGGCTCAGATGGGCTACGAGATGCAAAGGATAGTTGATGGCGATGCCGAGGATCACCGACGAGATGCCGATGACGATGACGCTCACGTCGTGGTGGACGAGCGAGAGCGCGCCCAAGGCAAAGAGCCAGCCCCACGCAATGCTGACGGCGATGAGCACGATGTTGCGCACGCTGCGCAGCGAGAACCACAGCAGGAGCAGGATGAGCACCACGGCAAGCGTCACCGACACCATACTGTCGGTCTTGATCTGCCGGGCGTTGCCCACGGCGATGACGGGTCCGCCGGTGAGTCTTATCGACAACGAGGGATGAACCCGCGAGGTCTGCTGCGCGGCGCGGCTGATGCGTTGGATCAGCAGGCTGTTGTGTTCCGTCTCACTGCTGCCGTAAGGCGAGTCGATAGTCACCACAGCGTGACGCTGGTCGGGCGTGAGGATATATCCGTCGTAGAGCTCATAGCGCAACTGCTGCTGACGACGGGCCAGTCGCTCCACGACTGGCGTGAAGAGGTTGAGCGGGTCGCTGCCGATGTTGCTGCTGAGCAGTCCGCCCGAGGGAAACAGCAGTTGCTGCTTGTCATTGGCCAGCTGCCGGCCGACATACTGCGGGTCGGCAAGGGCGCTGTCCATGCGGGCATAGTCTTGCACGGTAAGGAAATAGGGGATGTGACGGTAGGCAAAGGCTGCCACGTCCTCCGCGGCCTGCATGTCTATTTGTGCGGTGACGAGGCTGTCGGCGATACCGGCCTGTTGCAGGCACGCCACGAGGTCGTCGACACCGGCGGCCAAAGAGTCGGGCACGGGCTTACTGTCGCGCGTCCTACTTGCGCCTTGTTTTTGTTGCTCTTTGGCTCCCACGAGCACGATGACGTGGTTGGCACCGGCCACCTGCTGATAGATGCGCATGGACTGCCGGTCGCGCGGGCCGAAAGGCAGGAAGGCAGAGATGTCCTCCTGGTAGTGGATATGCAGCAACAGTAAAGCCAGCACGGCGGTGGACAACACAAGCCACACCGTCATCGCACGGCGGTGAAGACGGAAATGGTCATAGAGACGAAGCAGAAGACGTGTCATGGATTGAAAACCTGGTTTTTCATCGTGTACGGTTCACCGGCGTCGTTGAGCAGTCCTTTGTTGACGATCGGATTGGCGTAGATGCCGAGGAAGATGTCCTTGAGTTGGTCGATGTCGCACGTGTCGTAGCGGTTGAGCATGCTGAGCCGGTCGAGGAAGGCCCGCCGCTGCGCGGGGGTATATAGGTCCTCGTATTTCTGTGTGCCGTAACGCAGGTCGTAGGCGATGTAGTTATTGGGATAGAGCCGGTAGGCAGCGACGACACGGCGGTCGATGAGTCGTGCCACGGCCTTATGGTATTCGTTGCTCGTCAAGGGTTCAAGCGCGCGCAGTTCCACTTCCGTGAGCGGTTCACAGAGTTCAAAGTGCACGCGTCCTTTGGGCTGAACGATACCGGTGAGAATACTGTTGAGGTCTTCTCCGGGTTTCTTGGTGTAGGGCGCGTACTGTGAGGCATAGAGCTCCAAAGTCTTGAGGATGTCGCACGACTCCCACTCATACGACACGGCGACGGGAACGACATGCAGGTCGCTGATCGCCCGTATCTTATCCTCGGCCTCACTCATGCAGAACATCTTGATGATGCCCTGATCGGTGCGGTCCATGCCGTCCTTGGTGCGTCCGTTGCGCTGTGCGATCCACACGCTCTGATGCTTGTCGCGGATGGCGTGGCGGATGTAGTCGGAGAGATGTACGGAACGGTGGTAGAACTCGCGGATGCTGCCGCCGGGACGCTCCACGCGGAACATCTTGTTGCTCTTACCGATGTCGATGACAAGCTGTCCCTGCATGAGATTGGCGCCAAAGGTGATCTCGGTGGTGTCGAAGCCATGGGTGAGCAGATGGTACTCCAGCAGGCTGGCGTCGAGCATGATGTCGCGGTGGTTGGACACATAGAGGTATTGCCGCTCGGGCGAGAGACGGTCAAGACCCGAACAGGTGAACGTGTCGATGGTGCACTGCACGATACGCTCGTTGACGCGCCGCATGGTCTCGGACTGAAACTCCCGGATGGTACGGTAGCCACGAATGCGCTCGCGCACGTCGTCTATCTCTTTATCGGGATAAACATAGGTGGCCAACAACGGAAACGAATTGCTCTCGGCGATGCGCTGCATGGCTGCCGGTATCTCGTCGTCGGTATAGGGTCGGATGTCGTCAAACTCCGTCTTGTCTGTCATCATACTTAGGTTTTTCGTCGTTTTGAATAGTCAAAGTTATATGTGCCCCCCCTAACCCCTCTCCGAGGGAGAGGGGTTAGGGGGGGCTGGGGGTGAGGCTTTTTAGTAGCTCTCCTCCTCGTTGGGGAAGTCAGCGCCTTTCACGGCCTGCACATACGACTGTACGCCATCAGTCATACACTGGCAGACATCAGCGAAGTGGCGGAGGAACTTCGGCTTAAAGCCTTGTGTCATACCCAGCGCATCGGCGTAGACGAGCACCTGTCCGTCAGTATCGGGACCGGCGCCAATGCCGATCGTAGCCGCTTTGACCTCGCGAGTCACCTGCGCCGCCAGCTTGGCAGGCACCTTCTCCAGTGTGATGGCGAAGACACCGGCCTCATCGAGGGCATGCGCGTCGGCCAGCAGCTGACACGCCTCAGCCTCCTCCCTGGCACGAAGACCATAGCCGCCGAACTTATGGATGCTCTGCGGAGTGAGTCCTAAATGTCCCACGACAGGCACGCCGGCCTCCACGATAGCACGCACCGTGTCGGCAATAGCCTCACCGCCTTCCATCTTCACGGCGTCGACGCCCGTCTCCTTCATGATGCGGATGGCGTTGCGCACGCCCTCCTCACGGCTCACCTGATAAGAGCCGAACGGCATGTCGCACACCACCAGGCAGTGCTGGCAGGCACGGGCCACGGCGCGCGCATGGTAGATCATCTGATCCACGGTGATCGGCAGCGTGTCGGCATTGCCCGCCATCACGTTCGAGGCAGAGTCACCGACGAGGATCGCGTCGATGCCAGCACGGTCGAGGATGCCTGCCGTCGTAAAGTCGTAAGCCGTCATCTGGGCAATCTTCTCGCCCGCGGCTTTCATCTCTGAAATAGTCTTTGTAGAGATCTTTTTCTTGTCTGTTGTTAAATAACCCATGTTGATTAGTTCATTTACAAGTGCAAAGTTATATAATTATTTTGTAACTTTGTAGCCAATAAGGCAATTGTCTGTCTCAAACAAGATCAATTATTCATTTCAACTCGCAGCGAAATGCTAAAAGGAAAGAAAATCGTATTGGGCATTACAGGCTCCATCGCGGCGTATAAGTCCTGTCTGATCATACGCGGACTCGTCAAACGCGGGGCAGAGGTGCAGGTCGTCATCACCCCTGCGGGCAAGGAGTTCATCACCCCTGTCACCCTCAGTGCGCTGACCCATAAGCCCGTCATCAGTGATTTCTTCGCACAGCGCGACGGTACATGGCACTCCCACGTGGATCTCGGACTGTGGGCCGACGCCATGCTCATCGCACCCTGCACGGCAAGCAGTCTCGGCAAGATGGCCAACGCCGTCGCCGACAACATGCTCATCACCACCTACCTCTCCATGAAAGCGCCCGTCTTCATAGCTCCCGCCATGGATCTGGACATGTATCGCCATCCTGCCACACAGCACAATTTAGAGATGCTGCGCAGCTATGGCAACCATATCATCGAACCGGCCTCTGGCTTCCTCGCTTCCGGACTGGAGGGCAAGGGACGCATGGAAGAACCGGAGAATATCATTTCCGCGCTCGACACGTTCTTTGAGCAGGCGGAAGGCGGACACACCGCCGACAAGCGGGCAGATGGCAGATCCTCCGCAGCGCAGCCTCTGGCAGGACGCCACATCCTCATCACCGCCGGCCCCACCTATGAGAAGATCGATCCCGTGCGCTTCATTGGCAACTACTCCAGCGGCAAGATGGGCTTTGCCCTCGCTGAGGAATGCCGCCGCCGTGGCGCCCGCGTGACGCTCATCACCGGCCCCGTGGCACTGCAATGCCACCCCGACATCGAGCGCATCGACGTGGAGAGCTGCGACGAGATGTACCAAGCTGCCACCGAGGCCTTTCCGCATTGCAACATAGCGATCCTCTGCGCCGCTGTCGCTGACTTCAAACCGGCCACTGTCGCTGACCAAAAGATCAAACGGGGAAAGGACGGACTTCACATCGACCTGCTCCCCACGCAGGACATCGCCGCCGCGCTCGGCAAGATGAAGACAAGCCGACAGAAGCTCGTGGCCTTCGCCTTGGAGACCAACAACGAGGTGCACAATGCCGAGGAAAAGCTACGGAAGAAAAACGCCGACCTCATCGTGCTTAACTCCACGCGCATCCCCGACACTACCTTCGGCAGCGACAATAATCAGATCGCCATCATCTCGCGCGACGGCCGTCGCCGCGACTTCCCGAAGAAAAACAAGCACGAGGTGGCCAAGGACATCGTAGACAGCCTCTAAGGTTTAGATGGTTCCTATAGCTTCTATAGTTTCTATGGTTCTCTATAGTCTCTATGGTTTCTATAGCTTCTATGACTTCTATAATCTCTATATCCCCTATCAAAAGATCATGAACAAGATAGCAATCGGTATCGACGTGGGCATCTCCACGACAAAGATAGTAGGAATCCGCGACGGCGAGGTCGTCTCGCCCCTGTGGATCAAAGCCACCGACCCCGTCACCTCGCTCTACGGCGCCTTCGGCAAGTTTCTCCACGACAACGACATCGCACTCGACGACGTGGAGCGCGTCATGCTCACCGGCGTCGGCGCAGCTTATATCAACAGCCCTATCTACGGCCTCACCACACAGAAAGTCGAGGAGTTCATCGCCGACGGACTCGGTGCGGCCTTTGAGTCGAAACTCAACCGCATGATCGTGGTGTCAATGGGCACAGGTACGTCGCTCGTCTCCTATCAGGACGGCGCCATACGCCACCTCGGCGGCATCGGCATCGGCGGCGGTACGCTCAACGGCCTCAGCCGTCTGCTCCTCCAAACCGACGACATCAAGCAGATCTCGCAGATGGCGCTCAACGGTGACATCACGCATATCAACCTGAGCATCGGTGACATCTCGGCTCATCCGCTGCCGGGTCTGCCCATGGACGCCACCGCCAGCCTCTTCGCCAACGCGCAGGGCAACGCCAGCCGCGAGGACATCGCTAAGGGTCTCATCTGCATGGTGCTGCAGACCATCGGATCGGCTTCCATACTCAGTTCGCTCAACAGCGGTATCCGTGACTTCGTGCTCATTGGCAACCTCTCGAGACTTCCGCAGTGCAAGGAGCTCTATCCCTATCTCGAACGCATCTACGACGTGCGTTTTATCATTCCCAAGAGCAGCGAATTCTGTACGGCTATCGGTGCGGCGCTAAGCTATGTAAATAACAAGCGCCCCCTCGGGGGGGATATATAGGAGGGCTTCAGGTTTAAATTATGAAAATCATATTGATAGGATCCGGCAACCTTGCCACCAACTTGGGCAAGGCATTGAAAAAGGCCGGTCACGACATCTTGCAGGTATACAGTCGCACGGCAACCTCAGCAGAAACTTTAGCCGCCATCATCGGTTGTCCCGCGACGACCCACTTGTCGGCTATCGACAACCGCGCCGACATGTATATCCTTTCCATCAAGGACAAGGCACTGCGCGATGTCATCGGTGAGCTGACTCGCGCACTGACCTCTTCGGGTGCCGGCCTTGCAGAGAAAGTCTTCCTCCACACCGCAGGTTCCATGCCTCTTGACGTCTTCAAGGACCACGTCCCGCACTATGGTGTCTTCTATCCTATGCAGACCTTCTCCAAAGCGCGCGAGGTGGACTTCAGCATCATCCCATCCTTCATCGAATGGAACGACGAGACAGCCCACGCCCTGCTCAGCGCACTGGCCGAAAGTGTCACCCGCCGCGTCTATCCCTTATCCACCGCCGACCGCAAATACCTGCATCTGTCGGCCGTGTGGGCTTGCAACTTCGTCAACCACTGCTACGACATCGCGGCCGGCATCCTTGCCGCCCATCATCTGCCTTTCGACGTGATGCTCCCGCTCATTGACGAGACGGCGCGCAAAGTCCACTCTTTGTCGCCCCACGATGCCCAGACGGGTCCCGCCGTGCGCTACGACGAAAACGTCATTGCCGCCCAGTCCGCTCTCCTCGCCGATGATCCTGAGCTCCGGCAACTCTACGAACTGCTGTCGAAGAGCATACACCGGCACGCGGAGAACATGTGAATGTTTCCTAGCAATCATTAAATCCAAGAACAAACACTTATGAAAACCATCATACTATTATTATCATTGCTCATGCCGCAGCTGGTTGCAGCCTCAAGTAAATATGACCTTGAAAGAGCTCTCAACAACCTCGACCAAACTATTGAGAAAAGAAATGTGTACCTACAGAGCAAAGAGGCACAGATCAGTAAGGCAAAGCGCGAGCTCGCTATGACGGAATTTAATGCAGACCGATATATTCACTACAAGCGGCTTTATAATCTCTATAAAAAATATGATGGCGACTCAGCCATCAACTATGCGCAGCGATGCTATGAAATAGGAATAGCAAGTCACCGGGAGGATTGGAAGAAGGAAGCCACTCTCAATGCCGCACGAATCATGATCTCGCGTAGCGTGATATTTATGTCACGCGACATGCTTAACAAGTGCGGTCCCATCGATCAGTTTCCAAAAGATATACAAGACAAGTTGGCTATAGCCCTGCTCAACTACAACAAGAAAGTCAGTGCCCGCCCTACCAACATGAGCAATGAGCTAAGAGAGACAAATGAGAAACTAATGGAGGAAATGAAGTTGAGAGACAAGAACTTCATGGACACCTATTATTTATGTACCAATTACATCAAGATGTACGGCAACTTGAAGAAAAGCATCCTTGCCCTTCTGAAAACTCACTCCTACAAGGATGCCGTCAACAAGGTGTCATCGACCGACTTTGAAGATACGGAGCTCAGAGAGTTCTATAAGAAGTGTCACCGAGAAGTCGGTTAGCTCACCACCCTCCTGCATACCCGGAGCCAGTGTCAAGCCATCGGCACGGCCGATGATGCGCTACACAATAGGCGTAAACTGGATATAGTGACATCCAATGCTCTTGAAGAAATGGTAGAAGTCAAGGGGATAATCCGCATTGAAGTCATTGACAACAGCAAGTGCATTCCACTCCACCCCATATTTGTTGAGCAGATCAATGCCTTTCATCACAGACCGGAATGTAGGTTTGCCCGTTGAGGTGCGCCGATATTCATCATGAAACTCCTGCGGACCGTCGATGGACACACCTACAAGGAAATTGTTTTCCTTAAAGAACCTGCACCACTCTTCATTGAGCAACGTACCGTCGGGCATTGCGGTACGAAAATTGGTCTTGAGATCCATCACCTTGGTACGCTCCGGCGAGTAACCGGTCAGAAACGACGCACGGGTGGGACCGGACAAAGGATACTGACAATAGGCGTTGTTAAATCTGACGGCATGTGCGCGGATACGATCGAGATTGGGAGTCTTGACGATGGAGTCATCAAAACTACCGAGGTCAGCATTCAAGTCGTCGCAGACGATAAAGACCACATTCATCTTCTTGCCTTTGTGGTCAACGGATTGAGGCTGCCGGGCCTGAGAGGTTGTAGTGCCTCCCATCAGCGCGGTAAGCAGCAAGGTCGATTTTTGAATACACACAGAAAGAATTTTGGCCACTGCAAGCGCTCATATTGATATAAATGCCGTTTTGCGGGGTTAAATAAGCCTAAAAGATTGTTACTTATTTGCTCTTCACACGTTTTATTAGTAAATTTGAACACAGAAAGAATACATATTATAGGATTATAGGGGAAATAAAAAGCTAAGTTAATATGACGAAAACTATTTTATTTGTAATATATGGCAATCGTGCATATTCGTAATTTTAAATAATATTATCTTATGAACAAGAATCTCACAGTTGCCTTAGCTTGTGCCCTTGCGGTAGGAGCTTCCTTCACCTCTTGTAAGATGAAGAAGGGCGGACACATTGCCGTCGATGATGACGCTGCAAAGAAAGTGTATGTGGCTCCGGGTCACTACGATGAATTCTACGACTTCGTTTCTGGTGGCTTCTCCGGTCAGGTGGCTGTCTATGGCCTTCCTTCCGGTCGCCTTATCAAAGTCATTCCGGTCTTCTCACAGAATGCGGAGAACGGTTATGGCTACGACGAGAACACCAAGCCGCTCCTTATGACGTCCTTCGGCTTCGTGCCATGGGGCGATGCCCACCACACGCAGCTCTCTGAGACCGATGCCATGTATGATGGTCGCTGGGCGTTCATCAACGAGAACAACACGCCGCGTATCGCACGTATCGACCTCAAGCGTTTCCAGACGGCTGAGATCATTGAGATTCCTAACACCGGCGGCGACCATGCTTCTCCTTTCATCACCTGCAATACGGAGTATGTCGTGGCCGGCTCACGCTTCTCTGTACCTTTCGACTTTGAGAACGGCGATGTGCCTATCCAGGACTATAAGAAGGACTTCCGCGGCACTGTGTCTTATATTAAGGTGGACAAGAACACAGGCCACATGAGCCTCGATTTCCAGCTCGCGCTGCCCCCATTCAATTATGATCTGAGCCACAGTGGTAAAGGTCCGTCTGCCGACTGGAGCTTCTTCACTTGCTATAACACCGAGATGGCTCACTCCATGCTTGAGGTCAACGCCAGCCAGAACGATAAGGACTATATCCTTGCCATCAACTGGAAGAAGGCTGCTGAGCATGCTGCCAAGGGCGATTTCGTATTGAAGGATGCCAAGTATGCCCACAACGTGATGGACTTCGATAAGAACCAGGCTACTTCTGAGATTCTTAATAAGGTAAAGATGATCGATACCAAGAAGTTCCACGACTTCCTTTATTTCATTCCTTGCCCGAAGTCGCCTCATGGTGTCGACGTTGACCCGACAGGCGAGTATATCGTCGGCAACGGTAAGCTCTCCGCTAACCTGCCCGTGTTCAGCTTCTCCAAGATTCAGGAGGCTATCAAGAACAAGCAGTTTGACGGCGAGGTCGAAGGCATTCCTGTCATCAAGTATGAGGCAGCGCTCCATGGTGAGGTGCAGTCGCCGGGTCTTGGCTCACTCCACACCGAGTTTGATGCCGATGGCAATGCTTATACGAGCTTCTTCATCTCTTCTGAGATTGTGAAGTGGGACCTCAAGTCCTGTCAGATCGAGGATCGCATTCCTACCTACTACAGTGTCGGTCACCTCTCAGTGCTTGGTGCTGATACCAAGAAGCCTTACGGTAAGTACATGGTTGCTTACAATAAGATCACGAAAGACTGCTTCCTTCCCACAGGTCCTGAGCTTTGCCAGGCTGCACAGCTCTATGACATCAGTGGCAAGAAGATGAAGCTCATTCTTGAGTTCCCGTTGATTGGCGAGCCTCACTATGCTTCTGCCATCGCCGCAGATATGCTGAAGCCCAACTCGATCCAGTTCACGCGCCTTACAGAGAATAAGAACCCCTACAAGATCAGCTCCGCTCAGGAAGCTCGCGTAGAGCGTCATGGCAACCGTGTGGATGTCTACATCGCAGCTATCCGCAGCCGTCTCGTCCCTGATAATATCGAGGGCATCAAGATGGGCGATGAGGTCTACTTCCACGTAACCAATATCGAGCAGGAGTGGGATATCCCGCATGGCTTTGCCGTCAAGGGTATGAACAACGGTGAGCTCCTTGTCATGCCTGGTGAGACCTGCACGCTGAAGTACATCCCCAACCGTGTCGGCATCCTTCCGATGTATTGCACCGACTTCTGCAGCGCGCTCCACCAAGAGATGCAGGGTTACATCCGTGTGAGCCCCGCAGGAAGCAATGTGCCGTTGAAGTTTACCATCGACGACAAGCTGCCTAAGGACTTCAAGATCTCCAAGCCTACGACACAGGCAGGAGCAGCCAAGACCGGACACGGCAGAAAATAATTGTTTGTCTGTTGATTGTGCGCGTTCCTGCGTAAAAGGGATGCGTGGCTAACAAGGCAGAAACACAGTATTTAATAACATGGTAAAGGGCGGTCCTTGGGACTGCCCGCTACTTAATTCGATAAAATCATGACACTTAATTTCAAAGGTAAAATAAGTAAGATGAGCATGATTATGCTCATTGTGGCCGCTATTCTCACAGGCATAGCAGCCTTCACATCATTGTGGCGCATCGATATCGCCGCTCCGCAGTATCCAGAGGGAATGGTGATGTACATCGGAGGCGTGAAAGGTGTTGACGGAGGCGAGGATGGCATCGACCTCGAGAAGATCAATGAGCTCAATCACTATGTCGGAATGGCTCAGATTCATCCGGGAGATTTCTGGGAGTTTTCAGTGTTGCCTTACGTGCTTTTGGCTTTCGCCGTATTCTTCTTGGTTGCAGCCATCGCCCGTAAAAAGGGTATTTCTATAGGTGCACTGATCGCCTTCGGCATCTTCGGCGTGTTAGGCTTCATCGACTTCTACCATTGGACCTACGTCTATGGTCACAATCTTGATCCGTCGGCTCCTATCAAGGTGCCGGGCATGGCTTATCAGCCGCCTATCATCGGTGTGAAGCAGTTGCTGAACATGACCGTGATGTCGCAGCCTGACCTCGGAGGTTATCTTCTCGTTGTGTCGGGTCTGTTGGTGGCCTTCGTGGTGTTCAAGGAGATCGGTGTGTTTGCCGGTAAGAAAAAGGCCATGAAAAAGGCTGTCCATTTGATAGTCTTCTCCGCTTTGTTATTTGCGGCTTGCTCTGTCAACGACAAGCCGCAGGCTATCAATGCCGGGGGAGACATGTGCGACAAGTGTGGCATGACCATCGAAAAGAAGCAGTTCTCTTGTGAGTATATCTCTGACAAGGGTAAGTGCTTCAAGTTTGATGATGCCACCTGTCTCTTTCATTATCTGCATGATAATAATATCGGCGACTCGGCAGTCGCCAAAATCTATGTGGCTGACTACAATCAGCCCGACTCACTCATTGACATTCAGCGGGCCTCACTCGTCTTAGGTGAGTTCCAGACACCGATGAACGGAGGTGTAGCGGCTTTCAAGGACGCTGCACAAGCGTCGAAGTTTGCCAAAGACAATCATGCTATATTGTTGGATTCATGGGAAAGGCTCAAGTTAACCCATTAGTTTATATTATCATAGTTTGTGTTTTTGTATTGAGAGGATTCCTCACTGCCTCAGCCCGTGTGCTTGAGGTTGGGCAAGGATATCCTTTCTCTTCTATCAACGAGGCCGTGAGGAAGGCTGCCCCCTATGACGAGATCAGAGTCTTCGGGGGCAGGATCTATAGGGAGCATGTGGTCATCAACAAGTCGTTGACGATTACCGGAAAAGGTTGGCCGGTCGTGGATGGATGCTATAAGACGCATGTCATTGAAGTCCGGGCAAGCAATGTCACGATCTCCGGCTTGAAGGTGATGCACAGCAACCGCTCATCAAGGCTCGATTATGCCGGAATCTTCGCGCAGAATGTAAGCAATGTGAAGATCGTAAACAATATTCTCAAGGACAACATGTTCTCTGTCATGCTGCAGCAGACGAGCCTCTGTGCCGTGGAGCATAATCAGGTAGAAAGCAATATTACGGAGAACGCTACGATGGGAAGCGGCATCCATTGTTGGAAAGGCTTTGGACTGAGAGTCACCGACAACAAGGTGGGTCATCATCGCGACGGCATTTACCTCGAGTTTTGTGAGCATTCGTACATAGCCCGCAATACGATCGACGGCTGCGAGCGCTATGGCCTCCACTTTATGTTCTCCCACTACAATACCTATATGCACAATGTCTTCTGCCATAACCGTGCCGGCGTGGCGGTGATGTACACGCACAACGTAACGATGCTGAAAAACGTCTTCGAGGATAACCAAGGCACGAGCAGCTATGGCCTGCTCATCAAGGAATTGCAATATGCGCGCATCCAGGGCAACATTTTCCGGCGCAACACCGTGGGCTTGATGATTGACGGTGGCCAGGATCTGCTCGTCAAGCGTAATGAGATACGCGACTGCGGATGGGGCGTGCGCCTCGTATCTGGAAGCAGTAACGACACGATTGTGCGTAACAATTTTATTGGCAATACATTCGACATGGCGACAAACAAAAGCTATAACGGCAATGTCGTGGAGAGCAACTACTGGGATAAATACGACGGCTACGATATTGACCACAACGGGGTAGGCGATGTACCCTATCGGCCGCTGAGCCTCTTCGCATCGTTAGCTGAGCAGAATACGGATGCCTTGCTCTTCTTCCGCAGTTTCCTTATGAACCTGTTGGAACAGACGGAGAAGATCATTCCTACTGTCACCCCGGATACTTATCAAGACCATTCACCCCGTCTCAGACGTTGGGCTATATAATTCAATGCTTCCATGATAGAAATCAATCATCTCAATAAATATTACGCTCATCAGCATGTGCTGAAGGACATCAGCCTGAAGCTTGACCAGGGCCAGTGCGTAGCCTTTGTGGGGCCTAATGGGTGCGGCAAGACGACGCTCATGAAAACGATTCTTGGACTTGTCACCCCTCAGAGCGGAGAGATGCTCGTCGATGGCAAGAACGTAGCGACCAATCCGGAATCTCGCTCGCATATCGGATTCATGCAGCAGAACAGCAACTTCCCTGAGAATATGAGTGTGCGCGATGTCTTCAAGACACTCATCAGCGTGCGTGGTTGCCAGGGAGAGCTCGACAAGGATTTGTATGAAGCTTATGGCATCGGGCAGTTTGAAGGAAAGCGCATGGGGGCGTTGTCCGGGGGAATGCGGCAGAAAGTGAACGCTGCTTTAGCATTCCTTTTCAATCCTGACATCCTCGTTCTCGATGAGCCCACGGCTTCGCTTGATCCGCTCTCGGCCAATATTCTCAAGGAGAAAATAAAAAAGGAGAAAGGCAAGCTCGTGTTTATCACAAGTCATATTCTCAGTGAACTCAATGGCCTTGCTACGCATATCATCTTCATGGAGGAGGGCCGTATCTTGTTCTATAAGCCTGTAGGAGAACTCCTGAAAGCAACAGGTGCGCAGACAATGCACGATGCGGTAATAGATTTATTGAAACAAAACGGCTGAAATGGGGTAGACAATGGGAAAAATAACTCGAATCATTCTCCTCGACAACCTCAAGAATAAGGTCGTCATTTTCTATTTCATACTGCTTGCCCTTATGTCATGGACAAGCATGATGCTTCAGGATAACGAGACGAAAGGCGCACTGACAATTCTCAATGTCGTGCTCTTTATTGCTCCTCTGATGTCGATGGTCTACACGGTTATCTATCTTTACGACAGCCGCGATTTTATCACGATGCTTCTCTGTCAGCCTCTCCGCCGAAAGCATGTGTGGCAGAGTCTGTATGTAGGATGCGGCGTGAGTCTGTTGGCCGCTTTCATCCTTGGAGCGGGAATACCTGTCATCCTTTATAGTGACTTTCCTACAGCTATGGTTCAGTTGCTCATGGGCTGTGCGGTGACGCTCGTCTTCACTTCCTTGGCTTTCCTCACGGCTATGCTCACAACGGAAAAGACGCGAGGGATAGGAGCGACGCTGCTCTTGTGGCTGCTCTTCACGATGATCTATGATGCCGTGTTGCTATTCTTTGTCTTTCTGTTCAGCGATTATCCCATTGAGAAACCGCTTATGGGTCTGCTCATGCTCAACCCCCTCGACCTCGCTCGCTTTCAGGTCATTCTTAAGATGGATGTCTCGGCAATGATGGGCTATAGCGGTGCTCTTTTCAAGGACTTTCTCGGCGATACTTGGGGCATCATTGTGTCCTCCCTTCTTCTTCTTGCATGGATCATACTCCCTTATGCACTCTCACAGAGACTTTTCGGAAGAAAAGACTTGTGAGAGCTGTTAATGACGTGATTCAGTTAGGGATAGAAAATTAATTATAGTTGTGCAAGTTTCTCAGCAGGAATAGGATGCTCGTGTTTCTTGGGCATCCTCACTTTGAACTTATCGAATCCTTCTCCGTAGACTCCAATGACATTTGTCTCCGTGACGAATGCTTTGGGGTCTATTTCATTGATAATGCGAAAGATCGTATTGCTCTCACGGCGCTTAGCCATGATAAAAAGCATCTCCACGTCATGACCCGTATAAAAACCGTGAGCCTCAATGACCGTAGCACCACGGTGAGGAAAGACAGCGATACGTGAGGCAATTTCTTTATATTTGTCGGAGATGATGAAGAACTGCACACTGCAATGCATAATGTTAACCACCTGGTCTACACAGTAAGCAGTCACGATGAGCACGACATAACCATAGATGACCTGCTCAAAGTTGTGGAAGACAAGATAAGAAGAGGAGATAATGACGACATCGCACATCATGATGACGCGACCGAGAGAGATGTCACGATACTTGTGCACGATGGCTGCAATAATATCCGTGCCACCTGTGTAACCATTGAAAGCTAAGCCCATACCTACACCACTTCCGCAGAAGATGGCACCGATGATACTTGCCATAAACGGCTGGTCCTTGAGAAGGTGAAGCCCGCCGGAATTGCTCCGGGCGAATGTTGTCAGTGTCGTGAGCAAAAGTACGGCATCGATAGTCTTTACGCAGAAACGCCATCCTAAGATTTTCAATGCTATAAAAGGAGAATAGCGTTGATAATGAAGTAAGTGATCTATACGGGATGCCGAAGCCCCAATAGATGACGGATGACACACCCGGCACACCTCCGGTTGTGATATTGTTGGGCAGAAGGAATACTGTCCAGCCTATACAGTAGCACACCATGGCGATGGAGATCATCAAATAGTCGCGCAGCTCTGTAGTTAGTTTTTTGTTGGCCTTCATTTGTAGTCTCTCTTTATGATTTTACGGCAAAATTAATGCTTTTTGTTTATATCTTGCATCTTTTCTCAATAAATAGCTTTCTAAATGCTGATCGGGATTTAAGTTTTCACGGTTTCGCCATAGATTTACCATGACATTGTCTACTATACTTTCGGACTCAGCTCTGTCATGAACCATCTGATAGGCATAGCTTGTCAATCGTGCATAGTATTTATGGAACACTATTTTAAAAGCTGCCATATCCCCGGATTTAAGCTGGAATATGATTGGCCTATGAATCATATCTAAATACTTTAGAAAACTTGGTTTGATATTCCCTGATAGCTTGACAATCGCTGTTGAGCTTCATCATAGAGAATAAAAGTTATTCGTATCTTTCTGTCCTGTATGTGTCTTTAATAAACAGATAAAAGGCGATAGTCAGTCGTACAATGCAAGGAGGATTGTCTTGTGGACAATCCCTCCCCAAGCGGGAATGAATGATCATTTCCTTTATTTCCTGATCTTCAGTACCGGGCAGATGTTGTTCAACTTCTTGCCGGGAAGCGTGATGACGAGCCCGTCAGCATCACGTGTAAAGGGTACTTTGCCATAGCATAAAAGTTCCACACGGCTGATCTTTTGCGGATAGAGCTTACTGCCCAGTGCCAATGACTTGACGGTGACCTTCCCGTCCTCCGGCCAGGCCAAAGCAGAAACATAGAGTGCTTTGGCGGTTTGGGTGAATCGGATCTCAGAGGATGTGGGATTGAGATAAGCGCCCTCGTTGAAGCCCTGCGCATTGAGCTTGACATTGGAACTGGCAATGGGACCCTCGCCAAAGACTGTCCAAGGATGCGTGCCGATGATGCTTTCTTTGTTTATGCGCATCCAAGCACCGAACTCGTCGAGGATGGCTTTTTCTTTTTCGTCGAAGGTGCCATCACTGCGGAGAGGCACGGAGAGCAGTAAGTTGCCGTTTTTGCCCATCCGTCAAGGATGTCCTTGTGCGAACCAATGTTCTTGGAGTTCCACGGCTGATATTTCGAGTCCCATAGGTCAAAGTTGTCGTGATGGTTGCCAAGGGCAAAGAAATACTGTGCTCCCAAGCTCTTGTAGTAAGCGACAAGGGAGTCAGGATTCCACCTCTCCGCCTTGAACAGCGGCAGGATGTCCTTGAAGCCCACCTCAGAGGGATGGCCGTAATGCGCCACATGATATTTATATTGATAGCTGCCTTCCTGATACATGCCACGGGCCATCCAGTCGCCATTGCCTTCCACACATTGCGGTCCCCAATGAGCCCATATACCGAACTTTGCATTACGGAACCATTCCGGAACCTGATAGTTCTCCTCCAAAGACTGCCATGTCGGTTGGAATTTACCTGTCTGCATCGGCTCATCGGCTTCCGACACCTTTACCTTGTAGCCTTGTGCCAACAGACTTCCCGTCATCAAAAGCATCAGACCAAATGCCAGTAATCTTTTACTCATATTGTTTAGCATTAATATTGTCATCATGGAAGTTTTTTAGTTTTCAATGGCAAAGTTACGATATTCTCCTTATAAACGCATAGTAATATGCTGTTTTAGAATAGCACAAAAATGACATATCATACTTTTTCAGGCTCCAGCTTTGATGGTATGAGCCCTCCGATGGTAGGCACAGCTTATGCGTTCTTTGCAGCTTGTCGAGAGAAATGTAGAGCACATTCAATTGGAGGCTCGTTCTGTTGAGATCCGCTGAGGGCAGCGGATCTCCCCGTAGCGGACATCCTGGGAAGTATCATGTCGATGATGAAGTCAGAACGCTCCGCTACGTGGAATGAAAAATAGAACCAAATATGGAGAATATAAATATTCGTAATATTCGATTATATTTATCATACTATCAAAGAAGAAGCGCTGAAAAATCAGCAACAGCAACATGTTGGTTGGGAAGTATCTTCGCTTCATCCAGTTTTCAAGTGAGGAACGATCGTGGCGTTTCTTGTCATTATAACCCCGCTAACTCATCTATGCTCATGCCTGTCGCTTTCGAAATATCCTCCAACGACATGTGCAGAGCTTTCATTGTCTTTGCTATCTTCTTTCTCTCTTCAATAGAACCTTGCTCGAATCCCTTCTTCTGTCCTTTCAGTTCTGCGGTGTCAATGACATTCTTTAGGTCACAATATACCTTCAAGCTGTCTTCGTATTTCTGCCGCTCCTTAGGAGAGTAGCGGGCGATCTCAGCCTGCTCGAAAAGACGGGTGAAGACGTGCTCCTGCAAGGCTGCGGGACGTTTCATAAGGCAAGAGAGGTTGTGCAGGACGAAGAGCCACTTGTCGTACATCGTCTCCAGTTCGTCCTCCGTCTTGGTGAACTTAGGCATCTCAAGATACAGGAATGTCAACTTATCATAGAACACATGCTTATCGTCGACATCCACTAACTTCACCTCATGGCGCAGGCTGTCATCAGGATATTCGTTGTCAGGGAAGACAAAATCCAGAATAGCTACAGTGTAGACGCCTTTCAGGTTGAAATCCCATATACCTTTCTTTCCCTGATTCTGAATGGCAAAGGTAGAATAGAAGTCACCATAGCTGTCCCCTAAGTTCTCACCGTTGAGGTAGGTAAGGTCACTAATAACCTCCTTGCCCTCGAAGAGCGAGTTAAGAAAACTGATCAGCAGCTCTTTATTAAGAGGCGTGCCGAATAGCTTCTTGAAGCCGAAGTCGGTATATGGATTAATGTATCTGGCCCCTGTCATCTCATTCAATTCCCGTATGCTGTTATTTGGTCATCGTTACACAAAATTAGACGTTGCTTTTGCAAATATATGTATTGTTCTTGATATTTGCAAATATTTCATGCCGTTTTTTGAAGACAACGAACTTTCTATGCAGGTCTTTCTATGCAGGTGAGGGCGACCACGGAGGGATCGCCCCTACATCAATACCGCAGAAACTGAACAAGGGGATGATTACTATACAGATATTGGTAACAGTGATAATGAAGCGCCAACACGGATGATGATAACTATCGCAAAATAATCAACTCACAAGAAATATCCGTTGCGCCCTTATGCAATTGCTTGAAGTAATCACTCCCCTCCCTCTTGGGGAGGGGTGAGGCTGCTGATGGGTTAGAGGGTGAGCCCATTGATTCTACAGTTTATTTCCTTCCTTCGGGAACACCACGACTGGCTGATAGTGCTTGGCCTCCTCAAAGTCCATGATGGCATAGGCGATGATGATCACCGTGTCACCCACCTGCACCTTGCGCGCCGCAGCACCATTGAGACAGATGCAACCCGATCCGCGCTCTCCTTTTATAATATAGGTCTCGAAGCGCTCGCCATTGTTGTTGTCGACGATCTGCACCTTCTCGCCGGCAATGAGATTGGCGGCGTCCATGAGATCCTCGTCAATGGTGATGCTGCCCATATACTGGAGGTTGGCATCAGTGACGGTCACACAGTGCAACTTGCTTTTTAATACTTCTATCTGCATGGGGGTTGATATTGAGCTGTTTGCTGATTAATATATGAGAGTCGCTATTATTTCGTCTCGGGATCCTTGTATTTGACGTGGTCGATCAAGCGGATCGGCGTGTGTCCGCAGTAGACAGTGATGCAGCCCACCACGTAGCCGCTGTCGTCCCAGTTGTTGACGTCGAGCAGCGTGTTGCCGTCCACAATCTCGAAATACTCCACGTCGAGGCCGTCGATGGCGTTGATGTCAGCCACCACCTTGTCGTGAGTCTCCGCGACGGTGTGATCCTTGGCATAGTCGACGCTGGCTTTCAGTGCCTTGTAGATGTTTGGTGCGATGGCGCGCTCTTCCGGCGTGAGCAGCGTGTTGCGCGAACTCTTGGCCAGTCCGTCCTCGTCACGTACGATCGGGCACTCTACGATGTGTACGAGCCTGTCATATCCGATATAGTTGACCAAGCGCTTCACCACAGCGATCTGCTGCCAGTCCTTCTCACCGAAGTAGGCACGGTTGGGCTTGACGATATAGAAGAGTCGGCTCACCACCTGGCAGACACCATTGAAATGACCCGGTCGTTTGGCGCCCTCCATGACTGTTGACTGTGGCGGGAATTCAAAGTGGCGGGTATCGGGAGTGGGATACATCTCCTCCACCGAAGGAGCGAAGACATACTGCGCCCCGCAGGCCTCGCAGAGCCTGCAGTCGGCTTCGAGTGTACGGGGATAGCGATCGAGATCGCCCTTGTCGTTGAACTGTGTGGGATTGAGGAAGACAGACACCACGGTAGCGCCGTTTTCCTTCACGCTACGCTTGATGAGAGAGGCGTGCCCCTCGTGTAATGCACCCATGGTAGGAACGAGACCGATTTCCTTTCCTTCCTTGCGCACAAGGAAGAGCTCGTTCTGAAGATCTACAATCTTTTTGAATACTTTCATTGTCTGTTGTTCTAACAGAGTGCAAAGTAACAACTTTTTTGCGTAACTGGCAAGAAATCACCGCTTTATTTTCATTGCGAGGTACCGCAAACGTTAAATAGCTATAAAAGATAAACGCCACTTATCTACGATAAGCCTTGTGTGCCGGTTTTTTCGTAACTTTGCAAGGTTATTTAGTCCGTGGAGGCTCAGTTCAAGAGGTGCTGATGCTGCGCCCGCCTTGCGGAAAAACCCGTTTAATTAATCAATTCAATGTACGCAATCGTAGACATTAACGGTCAGCAGTTCAAAGCCGAAGAGGGCAAGAAGCTTTTCGTCCATCACATCAAGGACGCCGAGGAAGGCAAGACTGTTGAGTTTGACAAGGTGCTGCTCGTCGACAAGGACGGTGCAGTGACTGTCGGTGCCCCCACCGTAGAGGGCGCAAAAGTAGTAGTAGAAGTGGTGAACCCGCTTGTCAAGGGTGACAAGGTCATCGTGTTCAAGATGAAGCGCCGCAAGGACTGCCGTCGCAAGAACGGCCACCGCGCTCAGTTCACCGAGGTATCAATTAAACAAGTAATCGCTTAACAAGCAGGAGGTATTCATTATGGCACACAAGAAAGGTGTAGGTAGTTCCAAGAACGGACGTGAATCAGCTTCAAAGCGTTTAGGCGTTAAGATTTGGGGTGGACAGAGCATCATCGCCGGCAACATCATCGTTCGCCAGCGTGGCAACAAGCACTTCCCAGGTGAGAATGTAGCTCAGGGCAAGGACGATACGCTCTATGCCCTCAAAGACGGTGTGGTGTATTTCCACAAAGGTGCCCGCGACAAGAGCACCGTGTCTGTGCTCTCACCCGAAGCTTACGCAGCTAAAACAAAAAAGGCTGAAGCATAAACATTAACAAAAAAGACTTATTCCAAACAAACATAGAAGCCTGCTCCCTCCGGAGCAGGCTTTCTACGTTTATAGACCTAATGAATAGTACACTGACAACGGAAGATTTTGGGATCAGCTTACTTGCCTGCTGTTATGGTTGAAAAAGTGCAGTAAGAGCCAGGAAATATGGTTGAAAAAATGTAAGAATTGCTTGGAGATATGGTTGAAAAAATGTAATTTTGCTTATGTATTAACTGAAACTCTTTGATGACATGAAGCGTAATATCACACAGCAACTGCAAGCATGGAAGGAAAAGGCTGACCGTAAGCCCCTGATTGTCAACGGTGCACGACAGGTAGGCAAGACCTACAGCCTGAAGGAGTTTGGATGAGAAGCCTATGAAAACGTGGCGTACATCAACTGCGACGGCAATGAAGAGGTAACCAACATCTTTGCCCAAGACTACGACATGCACCGAATCCTATTGCACCTCTCTGCCTTAACCGGGGTTGACATCAGGCCTGGAAAGACGCTCATCATCATCGACGAGATACAGAAATGCCCCAAAGCGCTCAACAGTCTGAAGTATTTCTGCGAGAACGCACCGCAATACCATGTGGCCGTTGCCGGCTCGCTGCTCGGCATATCATTGCATGCCGGCAGTTCTTTTCCCGTTGGAAAAGTGGATATGATCAAGATGTATCGCAACACCACCATGAGGCTGCCCACACATCAAAACAATCTATATCCATTTGAGCGCATAGGAGGCAATGCAGAGACCGACTCTATACCCGTCCAAACCTCTTGGAAGCAATCAAAACATTTCACAAAACACCTCTCTCTGAAACTTGCAATCTAGAGAAGAGCCGTAACAGAAAGAGGAGCCTTTTCATCAAAAAGCAAGGAGAAAAGAGAGGAAACAGTGGTTTCTCATCATCAAATCAGTGATTTTACTTGGTCAGAAAGGTCGTTTGACCCGATCATCTCGGTTGTTTGACCTTATCAAAGTGCCTTTCTGAGCAGAAATTCTCTAGAGAATTTCTGCTCAGAAAGGCACTTTTGTCGTAAGACCCTTGATCTTTTCTCTTCTCAAAAGGATCAAATCTACATAACATTCTTATTATCAACAAAATACAGAAAACAGCCAATTTTTCGCAAAATTGAGAGCAAAGTGGCCTCTCGTGCAGAAGATCGCCAAAAAAAGAGCCGTTTTTTGTCAGTTTTCCCAACAACTTAGAAAACACCAGAAGATGGAGAATCCTTCTTCCGTGACACGCCTAAGCGTATGCAATCAGTTGGCTAATGAAGAGGGGCGAGTTGTCTACAGAAGAGGGGGTAGCACACTACAAAAGAAGGGGCAGTACAAATTTACCCTCTCTTTCGTGTAGAAAATGCAGCCTGCGCCTATGCCTTCGTGTAGAAAAGTGTAGAGAATTGGCAAATATTCGTGTAAAAAAGTGAGGAAGGAGAGTGATTATTCATGTAAATTTTGTATTTTTGCCATAGATATTAAAGAATTCATACTTAGGATACAAATGGAACGCAGCATTATCTCACAACTGAAAACGTGGAAGGAAAGCCCGTTGCGCAAGCCGCTCATCCTCGCCGGTGCCCGTCAAGTGGGTAAGACATACATCCTCAAGGAGTTTGGCAAAAGGGAATACGAGCATGTTGCCTACATCAATTGTGACAACAATCCCGAAGTGGTCAACTTGTTTTCCGAAGACTACGACATGAAGCGCGTACTACTCGTTATTGGCGCTCTGACAGGTCAGCCCATTCTCCCCGGCAAAACGCTGATCATCCTCGATGAGATACAAGAATTGCCGAAGGGATTGTCTTCCCTGAAATATTTCTGTGAGGACGCACCGGAGTATCATGTTGCCGTAGCGGGATCGCTGCTCGGCGTCGCCATGCATCGCGGAGAATCGGCTCCGGTGGGCAAAGTAGATATCATCCGCCTATATCCGATGACTTTCGAAGAGTTTCTCTTAGCCAAAGGTGAGGACAAGCTCTTGGAGATTCTCAAGGCTCAGGACTGGACGACAACCTCATTGCTCCACGACAAACTGACAAAGCTACTACGTGAATATTACTTTGTAGGAGGCATGCCTGAGGCAGTCAGCACGTTTTTGCAGACCAATGATGCCAACCAGGTGCGACGTGTACAAGACAATATCTTATTTGTGTATCGCAGCGACATGTCGAAGCACGTTTCTGCCGACGAAGCCACACGCATCAGTATGGTGTGGCAGTCCATACCCTCGCAACTGACCAAAGAGAACAAGAAGTTCGTCTATGGCGCAGTCAGAAAAGGCGCACGCGCCAAGGATTTCGAGACCGCCATACAGTGGTTGACAGACGCAGGACTCATCTATAAGGTGCCACGCGTCAGAGAAGTGGGTATGCCTCTGAAATTTTATGAAGATCTCAATGCCTTCAAGATCTTTATGCTCGACGTTGGATTGTTAGGAGCTATCAGTGAGATGGATCCCGCACAAATGCTGATGTCAAACAATGCTATGACAGAGAGCAAAGGCGCATTTACGGAAAATTATGTACTATGCCAACTTAAGACAATGGAAGGTATGGCCATATACTACTATAGCAGGGACGACTCCAGGCTGGAAGTAGACTTCATCGCACAGTACCACGGAAGAATCATCCCTATCGAAGTGAAGGCAGAAGAGAACCTGAAAGCTAAATCGCTGAAAGCGTTTATGGAGAAGCACACCAGTCTGCATGCTGTAAGGATCAGCATGGCTCCATATAAAGATCAGAACTGGCTAAAGAACTATCCGCTCTATGCCGTAAAGGAAATAGAAGGTTAATGTGTTAAAATCATAGTTTCGTGAGTACCATCAGAAAATTATTGCTACCTTTGCTTTAACGCATATCATCTTTTAATATATGAACAACCTTTCCTTACCCAAGCAACAACTCCGACAAGCCATCCGGCAACGGAAACAACAATACTCCGCTGAACAACGTGAGGCTTGGTCGAAAGAGATCGAGCAGGAGCTGCTCAGCCACCCACGCCTGCAGGCTGCCCGCGTGGTGATGCTCTACTATGCACTGCCCGACGAGGTGGACACACGACATCTCGTCGACACACTGCTCAAGGAGGGCAAGACCGTCATCCTGCCGAAATGCGTCGACAAAGGACACATCGAACCACGGCAATATACGGGACCTGACGACCTCGCCGAAGGCATCTACGACCTGCTCGAACCCGTAGGCAAGCCTTACCGCGACCTCGACAGCATCGAGCTGATCATCGTTCCGGGCATGAGCTTCGACAGCAAGGGACACCGCCTCGGACGCGGACGCGGATACTACGACCGCTTCCTGGTGCAAGTACCACGGGCTTACAAGATCGGCATATGCTTTGACTTCCAGCGCGTGGAGCAGGTACCCGTCGACGACAACGACCGGGTGATGGACGAAATAATCAGCAACAAAACACTCTGACTTTATGAAAGGAGAGCAAGGATGATGACCACTAGGCCACAACATATCGGCCGCCTACGCCACCGGGGGCTTTCACCCATATGCCTGTCAGGGCGGTCACCACTATGGCTCTTGGCCCTGATCGTCGTCCTCAGCGCTGTGTTTCTCACCAGCTGCACCAAAGAAAAAGAAAAATGGGGCTGGGACGAGATAGAGACCTACTTCGACGAGCCGCTTGCCTCACTCTCCGCCGAGGGCGACAGCGTGCACTGGATCGGCGGCGAATACGGTGACCTCTGGCGCATGACGGCACAAGGTCGGAAGCACTACAAGCTTGGTTCCGACCGCATCTATTGTGTCGTCAGGCACGACAGTACGTATTGGATCGGACACCGCAACGGAGGACTGGCACAATACCGGTTCGACGGCAACGCGTTCAGCCCCGTCACTCACTACCCCATCGCCATCAAAGGGCTCCACTACTCGGTCTACGACATCCAATGGAAAGACGGCCGACTCTATGCAGCCACCAGTCAGGGACTCTTTGTCCTGAATGACGGACATCATCAACTGGGAAAAGTCTACCCTCGTGACCACAGCAACGGCGTGTCTTTTGCCACGCCACTCATCGCCGACCTTGACGCCCGACAACTGGCGCTCGCCACCGACAGCGGATTGGCACTCGTAGACACGTACACCGGCAAGGCACAGGTGATCCATGCCGGCAGCAAGGTAACATGGGTGGAGCGTCAGGGCGACCGTCTCTGCTACCTCGCAGGTGACCAATACTATGAGCGTGAGGCTAACGGCAATGAGAAGACCTACAGTCTGCCCGACGTAGCCACCAGCTTCTTCCGCACGGGCAAGACCTACTGCTTCATCAGCCGTACCCATGCGATACTCACCGACGACCTCCGTCACTTCTCCCACCTGCAGTTGCGGCGGCCGGTACCCACAAAGTCCTCGCACGTGGTTGCTCAGCCCGGCAACGACGACTTCGTATGGCTTGTCACCGACCACGCCGTGTGGCAGTTGCCCCGCCATCTCTCCAGTTCTGCTCCCTATCCCATCGTCGCTGCCTGCCAGGACGAGGGACGGCTCTGCTTTGTCGATGATCACGGCAATGTCTTCACCCTGCCCAACGGCAGCAAGCAGGCAGAGAAAATCTTCGACTTCATCCATACCAACGCCATCATCGACTGCGTCGCCGACAACGGCACACTCTATTACATCAACAACAAGCAGCAGGTATTCCGTCTCAGCCTCGGCAACCACCTTTGGGGCAACTATCTCTCTCACGTGCCCCATGAGATCTTCTCCACAAAGAAAAAGGTGACGGCCATGGGACTGCTGCCCGCAAAGACTCCTATATTATATATAGGTGTGCAGGATGGCTTAGTCAAACTGCCACTCGACGGCAGTCAGGCCCATAGCGTGGCGTCGTTTCGCGACAAATATGTCACCTCGTTCTACACTGCTCCCGATAACCAACGAATGATGATCGCCACGCTCAACGACGGACTGTGGACCGACCGGGGCGACGGGCCTCAACCTATCTTCACCGACCAGAATTCCAACCCGCGACTGACAGCCATCATCAACTCCTATCCTCCCGCCACACTGCTGGCCACCAACGACGGTATATACCTCCAAGGTGGACCCGACACCATAAGAGTGGAGGGTACAGCTGCTCTGTTGCCTGTCAATGACAGCGTCGTTTACGCGCTCTTGGAGCGTGGCATCATGAAACTCACGGTAAAAGGACAGAGGCTGCACGATGAGGGCACCTATTTCCGCGACATCAAGTTTCACCCACAAGCAGCTCTGGTCAGCAACGGGCGGCTCTACTTAGGCAGCGACCTCGGCATGCTCCGTTTCAAGGCTGGAAACGAACGGCAGGCTGAATGGATCGCCATGGAGACGAGTATGATCACACGCCGCAGCCTCCTCGAGGGTACAGCGATCGTGCTGGGAACCTTGCTGCTCATCTATCTCTTCTTGCTACGCCTGCGTCGATCCTACCGCCAAGAGCTGAGAGCGCGTCAGCGTGATCTGATACGACGGTTGGAAGCGGTGAAAAAATATCGCGATATTCTCAGCAATGGAGAAGCCCACGAACTGAAAGACATAGAAGCAGAGATCAACCAGTTCGGTACCCGCAACAGACACTCCTGGAAAGTTTCGAACCAACGCTTCGCGGCAGTCTCTGAGCGAATCATGCGGCTTAACAGCCAGGCGGCGCTCTACTTTGTGCGCCTTGTATTGCAGCAGATCGACGACATCAAGCAGACGGAACTCTTCGATGCCCACAAGCTCATCGGCGACAGCCAGCAGGCACTGACCGAGGGACGGCCCGAACAGTTGGGCGAGCAGGCATCAAGAAACGCCTCGTGGCTCCGGCAGATTAATGCCATCCACCAAGAATTAAACAAAGATCAGGATCTGCTCACCGGCACGCTGCCCGTCGAAGGCATCAGCGACGACCTTCCCTCTCTCATCGACAGCTACCGCAAGGGATTGGCTATCAAGACGACACACGACATGGCACCGACGCTCAACACCATCCGCAGGCGCATGGAGGCGCTGATGTCCAAGGATGTACAGAATCGACTTCAGCGCTTTGTGGAGCAACGACTCAAAGACATCGCCGCACTGGAACAGCAGGACAGAGTGACCGATACGCTCACCCATCAGTGGGAGGATATGCTGCCTACGATGGAAAACACAGAGCGCATCGCTGTGCTGCGACGGCTTCAACATCTCGACGACCGCTATTACGAACTCAAAGCCTTGCAACAACTGCGCCATCTCATCGCACGCTATGCCGGTGAGGAGCGCCATGGCGATGACACGCACGACACCATTCACGCCATCAAGTCGCAGACCGACCGGTTCTATGACGCACTCTTCCGCACTGACCCCCGACTGATGAGCGAGATACTCCAGTGGAGCAACGGTGAGAACCAGCCCGCCCGTGTACTTGCCCTCCTCTTGGCCGACCCGAAAGTCAAGCGCCTGCTCCTGCCGGGTATGCTCAACGTGGCCAGCAACCTCAACCCTGTCATCAGCCGCCTCGTCAAGGGCAAGCTCGTGCCGGTCGAGGAAGAGATCCGTCAGTATGCCGAGCGGCATCCGTCAAGCATCGCAGACTATATCCTCTGGCTGGCAGAATAAGACATAGTAACAGAAACTTTTTTGCTTTCCGCACATTTTTCATAACTCTCTTTGATACAGCACTTTGCAAAAAGTTGTATTTGATGATATTGTACAATACATCAAATGCAACTTTTTTTATTCCTTCCTTCACCATAACTTTGCAGCGCAATCGCAAAGACCGGAATCAACATTTTTAAAACTTAAATAGATTACAGATCATGAACAACGTCAAGTCACTTGTTGTCAGCTTCATGCTGACGCTCATCGCTGTTTCCTCTTTCGGTCAGTCCAAGATCAAGGATGTCCGCACCAACCCCGACCTCTACTTCCTGCGTGCCGACGAAGTCGCCAACAGCCTCTCGCTGTTGCCTCCTCCTCCCCAGCAAGGTTCCATCCTGTGGCTCAACGATGAAGCACAGTATCAATGGGGTAAGCTCCAGCGCGACACGCCACGCGGTGATCAGGCTGCTGCCGACGCACGCGTCAACGGCGACGGCGTGCCCAACGCCTTCTCCGGTGCTTTCGGCGTGCGCATCAGCAAGGAAGAAACTCCCGAAATCTATAAGCTCGTCATTAACATGCGCGAGGATGCCGGCGATCTGGCCACACGCGCTGCCAAGAACCACTATATGCGTGTGCGTCCTTTCGCCTATTATCACGAGATGACCTGCAACCCCGAACAGCAACAGGAACTCTCCACCAACGGCAGCTATCCCTCCGGTCACACCTCCATTGGCTGGGCCACTGCCCTCGTCCTCGCTGAGGTGAACCCCGACCGTCAGGACTCTATTCTCAAGCGTGGCTATGAGATGGGGCAGAGCCGCGTGATCTGTGGCTATCACTTCCAAAGCGATGTAGACGCTGCCCGCCTCGTGGCCAGTGCCGTCGTGGCCCGTCTCCATGCCAACGACAATTTCATGAAGCAGCTCGGCAAGGCTAAGAAGGAATTTGCCAAGCTCGTAAAAGAGGGTAAAGTCGCCAAAGTAGAGTGCAAGACAGAAGGGACTGCAAAATAAACCATATTTCGGACAACCGCAAATCATCGTACATTCAGTAAACACAAAAAGATGAAAAAGACAATACTGTTTGGACTTGCACTGCTCGCCACAACGACACTGCAGGCCCAGGAAAAGACAGAAAGTAAACTTGTCGTCAAGCCTTCCGGCCGTATTCTCTTGGATGCCGGACTCTTTGACGCCAGCGACGAGATCAACAACCAACTCAACGACGGTATGGCCATTCCTGACATGCGCGTGGGATTCAAGGCCACCTACGAGGACTGGGCCGCTAAAGTCGACATCGGCTATGCCTACGGCAAGGTAGGCATGAAGGATGTCTTCATCGAGCACTCCTTGGGCAAGAAGAGCCTCATCCGTGCCGGTTACTTCGTGCACCAATACGGTTTGCAGAGCGCTACCAGCTCATCGTTCAAGATCTCCATGGAGGAGCCGCGCAGCAACCAGGCGCTCAACAACGCCCGTCTGCTCGGCGTGATGTTTGAGCATTCCGATCTCCGCTATCTCGTCACCACCAGTTTCTTCTCCGAGACTGACGCGATGAAGATGACCAGCGACAAGACCGGCAACCAGGGCATCGGTGTCATGGCGCGTGCGCTCTACCGTCCGTTCACCGAGCCGGGCCGTATCTTCCACGTGGGCGTTTCCGGTGCTTACGAGAGCCCGCGTTACAACAGCGACAACCAACTCAACCATAAGTCGTTTGTCCTCTCCACCACTTGGCCCACACGTATCGCCCAGGTCACCTCGATGAAGGCCACCGTCGACCATGCCAAAGCCATGTATAAGTTCACCCCGGAGGTCACCGCTGCCTATGACCGGCTGGGCTTGGAGGCACAGTACTTCTACAACTCTGTCACCCGCGACAACGGCTATCACAGCTTCCAAGCTACCGGCGGCTACGCTGCCCTGCGCGGTCTCATCCTCGGCAAGCAATACAAATATAACTATTGGGACGGTGGCATCGACACTCCGGCACGCGGCAGTCTCGAGCTGGTACTGGCTTACGACTATCTCGACATGTCGGATCCCGACGCAGGCATCCGCGGCGGACGCAGCAACGACTTCTCCGCTACGATGAACTACTATATCAACAAGTACATGATCTGGCGTGTCAGAGGCTCCTACACCAAGGTCAGCAACCGTGCCGGATACGACGATGACCACTTCACGGCACTGGAGACCCGTCTGCAGATCAAGTTCTAATCAACCCTAAAGATTCATTTAGCTATGAGAAAAATATTTTCTGCCTTTCTGCTGCTCTTGATGCTCTGCCCGTCATGGGCATGGGCACAGCTGCAGCGCAGCGAGGCTTTCAAACAGCAATACCGGCTCACCGAGGTCGTCGTGCTGAGCCGCCACAACATCCGTTCACCGCTCTCGACCAACGGCAGCGCACTGGGCCGCCTCACTCCTCATCAGTGGACACAGTGGTCCTCGGCCGCCAGCGAGCTGACACTGCGCGGCGGAGTGTTAGAGACGATGATGGGACAGTATTTCCGCAAATGGCTCGTCGACGAGGGGCTCTTCAAGGAGAACGCCACGCCCTCGGCTGACGATGTGAACTTCTATGCCAACAGCATGCAGCGCACCATCGCCACGGCACAGTATTTCTCTTCCGGTTTCATGCCTTTGGCCAACATCCATGTCAACCACCGCTTCTCGGCCAGCACGATGGATCCGGTTTTCTGTCCCAAGCTCACCAAGGTCAGCGACGCTTTCCAGGCAGAGGCCATGAAGCAGATCACAGCTATGGGTGGCAAGAAAGGATTGAAAGGTATCGGTGAGAAGCTGAAGGCCAACTACGCCGTTACCGCCAAGGTCCTCGACCTCAAGGACTCTCCTGCCTGCAAGAGCGGCGAGACCTGCGACTTTAAAGATGACGACACGCAGATCATCTTCCGGCTGAACGACGAACCGCAGATGAAGGGTTCGCTCAAATTGGCCAACTCTGCCTCCGACGCGTTTATCCTGCAATACTACGAAGAACCTGATGCACGCAAGGCTGCCTTCGGCCATGACATTACAGCCGAAGACTGGGAGAAGATCGCCCAGATCAAGGATGTCTATGGCGACGTGCTCTTCACGGCTCCCATTGTAGCGGCTAACGTGGCTCATCCGTTGCTGATGTATATCAGCGACGAGCTTCACGCCAAAAACCGCAAGTTCACTTTCCTCTGTGGTCACGACAGCAACATTGCCAGCGTCGATGCCGCACTGGGTGTGGAAGACTACTCCCTCCCCAACTCCATCGAGAAGAAGACACCGATCGGCTCGAAAGTGGTCTTTGAGAAATGGACCGACAAGAGCGGCAAGCAGTTTGTAGCCGTCAACCTCGTCTATCAGTCCACCGCACAGCTGCGCGGACTGACGATGCTCGACCTGAACAACCCGCCGATGATCTATCCGCTCAAACTACGCGGCCTCACAGCCAACGCCGACGGTCTGTACTCCTTCGACGATGTGGCCCAGCGTTTCACAGAGGCCATCAACGCTTACGACAATATCAAGTAAGAAATAGCTATTTAATACAAGGCAAGGCTGACAATGTTAGTCTTGTCTTCTTTCTTTGTACTCAGCGTGAAGGCATAGCGGTTGCTCTTAGCTTCCCCGCCCTGATAAGTCATCCAACTGTCATCGTCGGCATTGTGGTCGAGCCATCCATAGTCACGACGCAGCAGCTGCTGCAGGCCTGCGTTGAGGTCATAGGCCTCCTGCGCATTGCGGCAAGACTCGGTCAGTGTCAGGCCCTTCATCATTTTCAACTTACCAGCCTGCTCGTACTTTACAACTATACAATCCCATCGTGTACCGCGGAACATAAGGTCATGATACACCACTTCGTCGCCGTCGGCATTTACCTCGGCGGGTGTTCCTAACATCTTCACGACCGTCTGCTCCTCGCATCCCATAGTGGGCATCACTACGTTCTTTTCCGCACTCATCGTCAGGCAGACTACAGCTGCCACGACCGTCATCATCATTCTTTTCATACGTTTTTCTCCTTATTATATATATACTTTGTTCACTTGCAAAGATAAGGAAAAAAGAAATTCCAAGGCTGCGCTTCTCCCCTTCTACCCAACTTCCTCACGCCATCTTCACACTTTTGTATCATGTTTGACATTTGTGTATCATGCTTGACATTTTGTGGAGCCCACTCTACAGACAACACATAAATCGTTTCAATTTATTTTTCACTGCTTTTATTTTGATAATTTGAATAAATAAGTTAATTTTGTCCCTGTCATGTCGAACCTTGATCTAAAATCAATCTGCCTTCTGCCGCTCATGGTAGTGACGTCGCTGCTTGTCTTTGCAGGTAGCGGACATATCTTTACGTCTGGTAAACTGTCGAGTTCGCTCATCAACTGTGTGGCGCAAGACCGTTACGGCTATATCTGGGTCGGCACAGAATATGGCCTCAACAAGTTCGACGGCTACAACTTTTCCTCCTATTTATATAATAGCACCGATCCGAACACCATCACCGACAACACCATCACCGATTTCCTTGTCGACCGTAGCGGACGGCTTTGGATAGGAAGCGCAAAGGGACTTATGCGCTATGACTACCACAAAAACAACTTTGTGCGTTATCCGTTCCCCGACGGACGCCGTCCCCGTGTCTATTCCCTGATTGAAAGCCGGCAGGGCGACATTCTCATCGGATCAGCAGGATTCGGTCTCTATGCCATCAAACATGGTACTGACAGGGTCATTCATGAACGGGAATATTCCCGCCGCAATTCTGAAGACTTTTTCACCCACATCTACGAGGACAGCCGCGGCCAACTGTGGCAGAGCAGTCATATAAGCCAGTTCACCCGTTTTACCCGCAATGACCATCGTGTCATCGCACACGACTACATCTCTCCGGTGGGAGCGCCTGTGGCTTTCTTCCCCCGTCACGACGGCCGCCTTCTTATTGTCTGCATGGGGGGTATCATCGTCTATGACTATGCCACTGACAAGCTCTCTGATGCCGGATATGATTTTGGCAGCTATTCCGGTCATATCACGATCAATGCCGCCACTTTCGACAAGCGTGGCAATCTGCTTGTGGGAACCTCTGAGAGCGGCATCCTCGTGGCTGCTGCCGGCAAACGCACGTTTGCCCCCTATACACAGCCTTCTGACGATGGCTTCAACATCGCGGCTTCCTATGCCAAGGATCTCATGTTCGACAAGGATGACAACTTATGGGTAGGCTGCTACCGTAAGGGACTTTATCTTGTCAACGACAACGCTCCGTCATTCTCCAGCTGGAGTTTCTCCAAACAGAATTACTCCATTGGCAGCAGTGTCTCGTCACTCGCCAAAGGCGATGGTGGCACTACATGGTGCACGGTTCAGAACAGCGGTGTCTTCAAGTTCAATGCCGACGGTAAAATAACAGCCCACCTGCCTTCGCCCAGCGGCACAAGTATTATCTACCGCGACAGCCAAGGCCACTACTGGGTAGGTACGGGCAATGGCCTCTACAGCTACGACATAACAACAGGCTCTACCTCCAAGAAGATGAACTATGCGGGCGACGGTACTTATTGTATCGCCGATGACGGTCATGGAACACTGTTCGTCTCTGTCTACAGCAAAGGATTATACGTCTACAACACCCATACAGGACAGACACGCGTCTTCAACCAATCACAGCGGGGGCCACACGGTCATCTCTGCAACGACTGGATCAGGTCGATGACTGTCGACCACACAGGGCTGCTATGGACAGGGACATCGAACGGTGTCACCTGTCTGGATCCAAAGGATATGTCCTTCAACACGTTTGGCAATGAATATTTCCTTCATGATATACAGACCAACTACCTCTGTGAGGACCATAACGGCAATATACTCATCGGTACTGACAATGGCCTCTACGTATTCCTGCGCAAGAAACGCAAGGCCGTGCCGTTTCCAAATGCCGGTACTCTCCGCGGCAAGCAGATATGCGCAATTGCTATTGATCATAGCGGCGACTTGTGGATAAGCACTACAATGGGTATTTGGCAGTATGACAGGAAGCATCGCAAGTTTCTCGGCCACGTCAGTGGCAACGGGCTAATGTCGAGAGAATATACTCAGGGAGCAGTGCTTCATGACATCGATGACCGTATCACCTTTGGTACCGGTGACGGCATCACCCGTTTCTGTCCCGACAACGTGCGCAACCGGCGTATGTATCTTTCCAATGTCTATCTCACGGGGTTTATCGTTGACGGAAAGATGATGGACTGTCTGTCCGACAATTTCACCATCCCCTACTCCGAGAACACCTTCACCCTACAGTTCTCCCTCCTCAACTATAAGAATCCTACCAATGTATATTTCCAATACCGTATTAATGGCAGCGAGTGGATTCTCAACAGCGAAGGAGACAACTCTATACCCTTCACCAAGCTCCAACCCGGGAAATATGTCATTGACGTAAGAGCCTATGACAACGGAGTGTGCTCCGACAAGATTCGCACGATCACCATCCACGTGAAGAACCCATGGTATCTGTCGCCGCTGGCCATAACCTTTTACCTCATTGCTGTAGCAGGCATAGTGGCTTTCGCCTTCTTTTTCTACTCACGGATGAAAAAAACAGAGCTTGAGGAGTCGAAGATGCGGTTCCTCATTGATGCCACACATGACATCAAGTCGCCGCTAACCCTCATCACAGGACCGCTGATCCGTCTGAAGACTCGTCTTGCTAACGATGAAGAAAGCCAGAAATATATCAAAATCATCGACCACAACGCCAATCGCCTTCTTGTCCTCGTCAATCAAATTCTTGACGAACGCAAGATCGACAAAAAACAGATGCGTCTCCAATGTCAGGACACAGAGATGGTGTCTTTTGTGGCAAACATCTGCAATCTCTTCCAATCTGTTGCAGAGGAGCGCAATATACAACTGAAGTATGTTCCTAACATGAGTGAGGTACATGCATGGATCGACCGAATCCATTTCGACAAAGTGGTCTCCAATCTCCTTTCCAATGCCGTAAAATACACATTTGACGGAGGAGCCATTGACGTTGTTGTCGACAGCGACGGCACTAATTTCCATCTCGATGTCATGGATACTGGCATCGGTCTTAAGGAGGAAAAGATCAGTAAGTTGTTTGACAGGTTCTACCGTGGTGACGAGACCCGCGGCCTGCATATCGAGGGCACTGGCATAGGCCTCAACCTCTGCCGCAATATAGTACGGATGCACGGGGGAGCGATTAGCGCTGCCAACCGTCATGATGTGCCCCATGGTTCTGTCTTCTCTGTCACAATACCACTTGGCAAGGCCCATCTCAAACCAGAAGAAATGATCTCCGGCAACGCCATAGTGCCTGCCTTCAGCAGTTCGGCACCCGCAAGCAAGAACTATCGCATACTGATCGTTGATGACGACCGCGAGATCGCCTTATATATAAATAATGAGTTGTCATATTGGTATCGCTTCGACTATAGCCCCAATGGAAAAGATGCAATGAGGAAACTTCTCACCGATACATACGATATTGTCATCTCAGACGTAAAAATGCCTGAGATGGACGGTATCACACTCCTGAAGGAAATCAAAAACAACAGCAACATCAGCGACATCCCCGTCATCCTCCTGACTTCGAAAACAGATGTCGCCGACAAGCTCGAGGGTATCAAGCGCGGCGCCGACGCCTACCTTTCCAAACCCTTTAACATGGAAGAACTGCACATGCTCATTGATAACCTCGTGAACAACGTCCGACGGTTGCGTGGCAAATTCTCCGGAGCACAAGAGCAGAAGGACAAGATGGAGAAAGTGGCCGTGCGCGGCAATGACGATGTGCTCATGGAGCGCATCATGAACGTGGTCAATAAAAACATTTCCGATCCTAACTTCAATGTAGAGCACCTCACTGTGGATGTGGGAATCAGTCGTGCTCAGCTCCACCGCAAGATGAAAGAGATGACTGGCATCTCCGCCGGGGAGTTCATCCGCAACCTACGACTTGAGCAAGCTGCCCGCCTCATTGCCGAGGGTCATATCAATATCACCCAGGTGGCCTTTGCCGTAGGATTCAACAACCAGACCCACTTCTCGACCATTTTCAAAAAACACTATGGTGTCACCCCCTCAGAGTACAGCGAAAAGCATAGAGCCGAAAAAGATGACCAACCTGATGATATATGAAAACTATCATGCAACAAGCATGTACGCCTGTTTCGTTCTTTGTGATAATCTATTGACTTTAAAAGATTTATATGCCTGAGACAAATTAAAATGATTATGAAACATTTAAAGTTGGATGGTTGTAACAAGTTAATGTATCTTTGCAATTGCAAGATTTCAAGAAAGGAAACCATAACTAAATATTAAATTAAATACTCAACCAATTTAATTACCAAGACTATGAACCTACGATTAAGTAAAACGACTTTGCTGGCCGGATTGCTCGTGTCGGGAGGGCTGCTCTGCCCACAGTACACTCAAGCCGGAGTGGAGAACAGCACCCCATCCGTACAGCAGCAGACTGTAAAAATGGTAAAGGGAACTGTCAGTGACCCATTAGGAACACTGATTGGTGCTACAGTCCTTGAAAAGGGAACGCGGAATGCCACGGTAACAGACCTTGATGGGAACTTTGTGCTCAATGTCAAGCCGGGTGCCACACTTGTCGTCTCTTATGTCGGCCACGTCACCAGGGAGGTAGTAGTGGGCCAGAAGAATGAATTGGATATCTACTTAGCAGAGGAAGGAACGAATCTGAACGACGTTGTCGTCATCGGTTACGGCACACAGAGACGCGAAGCCGTCACGGGGTCTGTTGCCAACGTCAAAGGCGACATGCTGAGAGAAGTTCCCGGTTCCGATGTCAGTCAGGCACTTCAGGGACGTATAGCTGGTGTGGAGATGGCACAGACATCTTCTAAACCAGGCGCTTCCATGCAGATACGCATCCGTGGCACACGGTCGCTGACGGCAAGCAATGACCCGCTAATCGTCCTTGACGGTATCCCTTTCGCTGGATCACTCAACGATATCGATCCGAACAACATTAAGACGATGGACATCCTCAAGGACGCATCTGCCACAGCTATCTATGGCAGCCGTGGCGCAAACGGTGTCATCATCATCACCACCTACAAGGGCTACACCGAGCAACGCCCTACCGTTACTTATAACGGATACGTAGGTTTCAAGACGCTCTTCCACCGCTATCCGATGATGAATGCCGAAGAGTTCACCCAACTCCGCAATTATGCCAACAAATTCCAGTATGGGGCCGACGAGATTCCTTACGGTCAGGAAGGCGCTGTGGACATCGACTGGCAGGATAAACTGTTCCGTACAGGTATGACTACCAACCAGGATGTAGGCATTAGCGGTGGCAGTAAGACCGGCAGCTACAACTTCGGTCTGGCCTACTACCGCGATGAGTCGGTCATCCCTTTGCAGAACTTTAACCGCTATGCCATGCACGCCGCCATCGACCAAGAACTCGGCAAATGGTTTAAGGTGGGAATGAGCACAAACACAAACTACAGCGTGACCAACGGTGCGGACATCAGCCTATACAACACGTTAAGTATGACGCCGATAGCCAATCCTTATAATGCTGATGGGACGATGAAAGCCCGTGTGAGCATGGCCAACGATGACCAATGGGTTTACACAAAAGACATCCTGGAAAACCTTGGCAGCAGCTATAAGGACCAGACCAAGGCCTTCGGCACCTACAACAACTTCTATGGTGAATTCAAGTTTCCATGGGTCAAAGGACTGAAATACCGCATGAACCTTGGTCTTAACTACCGTCATAGCGACTATGGCAACTATGTTGGGCAAGGCGTGTTCTCAAACACAGAGAACTCAAAATCACATGCCACCGACCGTACTCAGAACACGACGAACTGGGCTGTCGAACATATGCTCACATTCGATCAGACATGGGGCAAGCACTCCGTCAACGCAGTGGCACTCTATTCTGCAGAGCAGACGATCTATCGGCAGAGATACATCTATGGTCTGGATATCCCCAACGACGCTTTCCAGTTCTACAATATGGGACAGGCTGCCAACATCACCCTTGATCCGGGCTCACAAGTGTACTACAAAGCCGGACTCATCTCATACATGGGACGTGTGATGTATAACTACGACGACCGTTATATGGCAAGTGTCGCCTTCCGCTCCGACGGTTCTTCCCGTCTCGCCAAAGGACACCGCTGGCATACTTATCCTGCCGTCTCATTGGGATGGAACATCTCTAAAGAGAAATTCATGCAGTCGGTCAAATGGCTCGACAACCTGAAACTGAGAGTGGGATATGGTGAGACTTCCAACCAGAGTGTCAACCCCTATCAGACGCTCGGCACACTTTCCACACGTCCATACAATTTTGGTTCTACCTACGCCACAGGCTGCTATGTCTCCTCCCTTCCCAACTCTGACCTCGGATGGGAATACTCCAAGACATGGAACCTCGGTCTTGACTTCAGCCTCTGGAACGGCAGATTGTCGGGTACGGCTGAGTATTATATTACCAACACCAACGACCTGCTCATGAGCGTCAACTTGCCGGCAACAGGTGGTGTACCCAGTTACATGGCGAACATTGGAAAGACAAAAAACTACGGCTTTGAGCTTTCGCTCAATGGAAAGATCATCGATCATCTCAATGGATGGTCGTGGGATGTCGGCGTGAACTTCTATACCAATCATAATGAGATCACTGAACTGGCCACTGCTGATGGCACCGATGAATCCAACTGGTGGTTCAAGGGCCATCCTATCAATGTCATCTACGACTACCAGAAAATTGGCATCTGGCAAAGTAATGAAGAGGCCATCAGGCAGGTGGCTGAACCTGGCGGTAACGCGGGCATGATTAAAATTAAATATAATGGCACCTATGAGGCCGACGGCGTAACACCCACACGGGCTTACAGCGCTGCCGACAGGCAGGTCATGAAGGTAGACCCAGACTGGGAAGGAGGATTCAATACACGCATGGCTTGGAAAAACATCGATCTGAGCATCGTAGGCTCGTTCAAGCATGGCGGCACGCTCATATCCACGATCTACGGATCACAGGGATACCTGAACATGCTGACCGGACGTCGTAACAACATTCAAGTGAACTACTGGAGTGAGGACAATCCAACAAATGATTATCCCAAGCCAGGAGGTGTGGAGAGCAGCAACAATCCTAAGTATGGCAACTCACTCGGATATTTCAGCGGCTCTTATCTGAAGATCCGTACGATCACGCTCGGATATAATTTCGAAGATCAATTCATCAAGAAGCTCGGCATCAGCAAGGCACGCGTCTACTTCACAGCGCAGAATCCTTTCGTCCTCTTCTCGCCGTATCATGACGAGTCAAAGATGGATCCAGAAACGAACTCTTACGGCGATGAAAACCAGGCCGTGAATACATTTTATCAGTCCCGGCTGCTCGTCGTCGGCTACAATACACCATCAACGCGCAATTGGTTGTTCGGACTCAATCTCACTTTCTAACTTCAACAAAAATGAAAAAGACATATATTAATATAATAGTTCTTGGAGGAATCGCTGCAGCGCTGACACTCAGCAGTTGCAACAATGTGCTTAACGAGGTCAACCGCGAGACCTACACGCCAGAATACTTCAAGACAGAAAAAGGTGTTGAGGGTGGCATAACTTCTTTATATGCCAACCTGCGTAACCTTTGGGGCAATGGCTACTGGCTCATTGCCAACGAGACAGGTACGGATGAATATACCTTCGGACATGGTGGAAACGAGAACGACAAACCGATTGACATGTCGGGAAACGGTGTGCTCGACGCTACCAACTGCCGTGCCGATGTCCTGTGGAATTATGCTTTCTCCGACATCAATACAGCCAACGGTGTCATTGACAACGGCTCGGAAGCCGGAGTCAGCAAGTCACTTTTGGCAGAAGCCCACTTCTTCAGAGCTCATGACTATTTCTGGCTCGTGCAGACCTTTGGCGGCGTGCCACTTGATCTGGGTTCCGGAGAACTGAAGTTCAACACCAGTGCCACACGTATCTCGACCCGCAACACGGTTCCAGAAGTCTACACCAAGGCCATCTTTCCCGATCTCACAGAGGCTGTCAACAACTTGCCCGACAATCCGCGTGTTACCGGCGGACTGACAAAAACGGCTGCAAGGCTGCTGCTGTCAAAGGCTTATCTCACTTATGGATGGTGGCTGGAAAATCCAAACAACATCCCAACCTATCCCGACTGTGCACGCACTGATCCTGACGGGCATGATGCCACATGGTACTATCAGCAGGCTTACAACACTGCCACAGAAGCCATCAGCAACCCCGGACCTTTCAAGCTGCAGAAGTCTTTCTACTTGGTCAACGTCGGAAGCAACGACCGTAATGCTGAGATCGTTCTTTATGCTGACCATACCGAAAGCAGCAACTACTATGATGGTGGTACAAACTTCGACTGGGCCAACGGCACTGCTCCAGGAAACTTCGCACGATGGATGTGCAGATGGGATTACACTTTCCTCGAGTCTTCGTCTTCTTCTACCACTTGGATGAAGTTCCGCTCCGTACAGCGTGAGGCTGTTCAAGGCAAGGACCGTCCTTGGAAGGAAATGGCAACACCACAGGAAGTCATGAAAGTAGTCTTCACTGACAAGGATGCCGACTCTCGCTTCGACGGTACGTTTGCTTATCAGTTCAGAGGCAACTGGGATAAGTCGGGTGCCAACAGTGAAAATGGACAGCCTCTCGTGGCTTACAACGCCAACATGCTGCCTGTACACGCCGGTGACTCCATACTCACGTTCGTAGACAGTGATGAAGGTATCACCTATCCGTCAAGCAGCGACAACGGCGGAGCAGGACAAAGCAATGTGGGAGCCGGATGGATTCCGGGACGTGCCGACTGGGTTGTAGGCCCGTCAGCCATCAGCCGCTATAAGTATCTCAATCTTTGGAAAAACGGAATCTACCGTACTGACAATGGCAACGGACTGGGACGTCCTAACGGTGACAGCCCACGTCCTTACCCGGTACTGAAATTCTCAGAGCTCTACTTTATCGCCGCCGAGGCTGCTGTCAAACTGAACATGAACACCGAGGCCCGCAACCTCATCAATGTGATCAGAGCCCGTGCAGGCGTCTGGACCTACGACAACAATCGCGACAGAGTGAAAACTGCTGATCACAGTGCTGAGATGACAGCCGCCACACCACAGGTGATCACCATCGACTATATCCTCGACGAGCGTGAACGGGAATTCTTTGGCGAGGGATATCGCTGGACAGATCTCGTGCGCACACAGAAATGGGCCGAGAGGGCCAGCACCTATACCATTGCCGGGCTCGGTGCTGGGGACCATACGCCTCAGGTAGTGACACGTACGATCACAAAGGATGATTATCTGCGACCGATACCACAGTCGCAGCTTGATGCCATGAGCATGCCGGAAGACCGGAAGATGGCTTTCCAGAATCCTGCTTACAGAAGTAAATAATTTATATTCTCATATTCAGACTTGGGCTGCGCTAACGCTGATCCCTTTTAAAATGCTACAACAACTTAGGGCTATATAGGGTACTATTCAGCGATATGCGCTATGATGATAACGAGAAGTTCTATGAGCTTTTTAACATACGGTGTGCGCGGGGCTACCTTCTCAACTTCTCTCTCAGCACATTGCTCCTTCTGAGATAGGCCATCAGGAGGAAGACACTCAGGAAGGCGATGACCAAAGAGATGAGATAGAAGCCGCCGGCAAACAGGTCGTAGAGGCCATGGAGCGTGGCGGGGATGAACAGCGCCAGCACATAGAGCGACTTGCGATACTGGGGATAGAGACCGGCCATGCCTACGAAGTAACCGCAGATACCAGCCCACACAGCATGAAGAAACGGCAGGGAGGTCAGTCGCGCGATGTTCAGCACAAAAGCCGTGGTGTAGTCGGCCCGGATGTTGATCGACGTCTGATACTGCACACCCTCGAAGACGCCGAAGGCAATACCCGCCATGAGACCATAGAACACCATCGTCTGTGGCAGCTGCGGCTCGCGCGCCCGACGCTCCAAGACGAGCAGCGGGATCATCTTGGCAAACTCCTCGGTCAGGCCGATGCCGAGGATATAGCCGAGAATGCTCAGCGGGAAAGGAGCCGAGGTGAAGTTATAGAAAAAGTTCAACTCGTTGAGTCCCGAGAAGATGATGAACACGCCGAGCTGTGTGAGGAAGAACGTGGAGACAGCCTTGCCCTTGCTGATCTGCCGCGTACGGAAGAAATAGGAGAAAAACAGTCCCCAAATAGTAGCGAAATAGAGACTCACGGCATAGAAGACGAGATAGCCGCCGATGGGCAGCAGCATGATGATGGACAGCGACAGGCCTACGATGGCGAGGATGAGCAGTCGCTTGTCCTCCATGAGATGGTGCCGCTCCATGTCGTCCTTGGGGAAGATAAACGCATGACCGATATATCGGAGCTGCTGCATGAGCGAACCACGGCTGCGCACATGTGGATGGATGCCGCGCGCACCGAGCAGTTCCTCTACCGTTCCCTCGTCTCCGGACTCCGCGTCACGTGCACGGTCATTGAGCAGCAACCGTCCTTCTTCTACGTATCTTGCAATGTCTGACACCCCGTAGGGTCCGTATTCGTGTTGGTTTCTGATAATAAAAAGCATGACTATGTTGCTCTAAAAATCTGTAAGATCTAATAACTGTCTAAAAACAAACTATTTGCGTACAACTGTAATAGACTAAAGTACCAAAAATGGTAACAGTAAATCGAATATGCTCATCTTGTATGCTTTCATTTTCTATCGCCTGCAAAAATACGTTTTTTATCTGGAATGGGCAAGGATTCAGATTAAAAAATGAGTCTTAAAGTGCACCAAGTTTGGCTATAACCCACATGTTGGGGGATTATATAAATGAATATCCGCAATCATCCAAATCAGTAGATTCTATGCTTGAAACTCGTCCT
>ERZ772902.452-NODE-452-length-44576-cov-6.195436_pt1 | contig 44576 bp, 29 predicted proteins | sample MGYA00511470_ERZ772902 | MGnify/ENA primary metagenome ERZ772902 (study PRJEB29015, sample SAMEA2737717) | human gut metagenome | biome: human gut; feature: human-associated habitat; material: faeces | place: China | collected 2012 ... | reverse complement strand
GACCAGAACAACAAGTTGAAAAAGACTAGGGAATCTGGAATGCCGATATAAAAATTAAGTTCAACCCTTTAAATGTATAGAATATGCAACACGAAGATTTCTTGAATGAGTACAGATTCATCAGAAACAAAGAAATTCACGCTCTTAATGATGCTCTTATGAAGCATTTCTCTGGTGAATATCACTTTGAGAACCATCCTTATGTGGTGGCAACATACTCCAATACCGACGAGCCTGTAAAAGCCAAGGTTATGGCTGTCAAAGCTCTTATTTCAGCCGAGAGTGGCATCCTCTTGCAAACGGCAGAGATTGAATGCGATGGAGATGACTATGATTTTGAGGTCGGGTACATGGGAATCTCCTTTGGAGACATTGACAGCATTCTCGACCTCCTCCCAGAACCGGAAAAAGAATACTACTTCCGCTGGGATGGTGGAGACCTGCCACGCCGACATGAGTGTGTCAAATTTACAAACGATGTAGAAGCAAGAGAAGCTGCTCGAAAATTCAAGAAGGAGCATCATTCAAACTGATAGTGGTGCTTCTAACACCTATCCAATAAAGGGTAAGAGCCTCTACGATGTAGTAAAGGAGACCATGCAATTTGCTCAATCAGAATGTCTACTCAACGACAGTTACAATTGGAAAGTAGCCTCCATAACTGACAATGGTACAGAACCACTCTTTTGGGGAACTGGATGCATTGACAGCAAGGGCATTCTGCATGATTCTGGTTGCGTCTATGTTAGCAATCCACATATACGAATCAGTAAGAAAATGCTCAAAGGTATCTCCCGTGTCGAAAAGCGGTACGGTCTTTTAGACAAATTGTTTTTTATCGACAGAGATGAATCCAACAGACATGGACAAGGTTTTGCCGATGGATGTGAGTTGGAGAAGGAGTCAATGCCGGGATTCTGTCGCTGCATACGTTTCGATGGTACAATATTATAACTTTAAAGCCCTACGCAACACGGTTAAGCGTATTTAATAATGACTGCAAATGACATTATCTGGACGGCAAAAGACCCGATCCCCTACAGCACAATGATATGTCCGAAAGGGAACTGGTATGGTTCTTTAATGGAACAAGGCAGAATTTTGCCTACCTGTAAATCTCAGGTACGGCATTTCATAAAGTCCCATCTTAAACTGGGGAAGCTCAATTACGCCGATGTCTGCAACGTCGAAACAATATTTTCACACCAGAAGATGAAGGGAATATATAAGCAATTAGACCAGGGGTGGGTTGCTTTAGTCAATCAGAGCGATTTCCGCTTTGCCTTGTTGAGAGAATATAGTATGCTATAAATCAAAACAGCCTCCGTATTTCTACAGAGGCTTCTTTATTATAGCTCAAAGACATCCCGAAGGTTGCCCTTCTTATGTTTGTTGACCTTTATCTTACCATGAAGACTTTCATACTTGCTGATGATGACATCAAATGCAAGTGATACCAGATCCTTGATGGTGACATCCTCCTTAGCAGCAATCATACGAATCTTCTCAATCTGCTCGACATCTACGATGGTACAAAAACGCTCTTCTGCTCCAGACTTTGAGGACTTTTTGTCCTTTGTCACGTCAGAAGTGGCTTCCTGTGGAGAGGGCTCTGTCTGAGCATTGGTAGATTCTTTATCCACATTCTCTTTACTACCAGTAAGCCCTCCTAACAGGCGACTCATTGAATCAGTATTTAAACCTTTACTCATATTATTACTTGCTTACTCTATTGATGAATTCTTCTGTGAAGTTCTGATAGTCAACGGCACCATTACTCTTTTTGTCGTAATCGACGATATTGCGAAGCTCCGAAGGTGCCTGGGCAAGGGTAATGTTTTTACGAATTTTAGTATCGAAGACCAAATTTCCAAGCTGCTGTCGAAGTCCCTCTTCAATCTGACGACTCATAATCGTCTTTTCGTAACGAGTGAAGAGAATGCCCAATACCGAGACTTTGGGATTCAGCTTTTTCTTCACCATGTCAATGAAGTTGTTGATCATGGTGAGACCCACGAAAGGAAGGTACTCAGCTACAAGCGGAATGATTACACCGTTAGAAGCAGTGACCGCATTGAGAGTGAGAAGACCAAGCGAAGGAGGACAGTCTATGAGAATGTATTCATAGCTGCTCTTGTGATCAGCAAGCCATTCATCAAGGATATGCTCACGAGCCATGACACCGGCAAGCTCTAAGTCGGCAGAAGCCAGCTCCAGTGAAGATGGAACTATGGCAAGATTGTCATTTATTTGAGTAATCAGTTTTTTCCCGTCATCCCTGCCGGTCAAAGCATCATACACCGTTCCCTCTATTTTGGCAGGATCTAAAAGAGAACATGTGAGATTAGCCTGTGGATCGAGATCCACTAACAGCACCTTGCTCCCTTTGGAGGCAAGGATAGAGCCAACACTGGCGGCTGTTGTCGTCTTACCAACGCCACCCTTATGATTGGCGAATGAAATCACTTTTGCTTCTGTACTCATAAGCGTTTACATTATATATATATATATTACTTTTATGTTTTCTTGTTATATTATTAACTATATATATTACACAGTGCAAAGATAATAATAATTTTTGGAATATACAATATTTTTAAGCTTAAATATTTGGATATATCAGAATTTCTTTGTACCTTTGCAATAGAAAAAGGAAACGGACGAGCTAACCACTCATCCACAAAAAAGGTAGGATATGACGATACTATTAATTATCTTAGTCGCCTTTCTGCTGAAAGGTACCATTAGTGCCATAGGACATAGCAGCGACGGCTTCACTCACGACAGATAGTTGTGAAGAGATAATGTGAAGATATACGAAAAGAACTGCCCGTTACATTGTGACGAGCAAAGAAATACGGAATGCTATCCAAGCGAAAGGCCCCGGATGAGAAATACGGAATTCTCGCCGGGGCTTATTTTTTACTCGAACTTCTTGTTCAGTCGGTCAAAGTCCTTGATAACATCCTTCTCCTGTATAGAAGCATAGTGTTTCATCGTCATTGCCACGTTCGTGTGTCCGAGCATCCGGCTGACATTCTGTATTTTTGCACCATTGCTGAGTGCCCATGTAGCGAACGTGCTTCTGGCCATGTGAGTATGAAGGTTTCTGTGAATATTGGCAGCCTGGGCAACCAGTTTTAGCGCATAGTTGTACTTTTGATTAGTCATAATCGGAAGTTTCCATTTGTACTTTTCCCCAATCTCTATGGCAGGTTTCAGCAGCTCCGTTACCATCTTCACGCCATTTTTTGATCTTGTAGCGTCAACACGGTAATACCGGCCGTTTTCATGCCGGAACTCATTAATGTCGAACTTAACTAAATCTGAATACGAGAGAGCAGTCATTGTCTGAAACACAAACAAGTCTCTTGCATGTTCCATGAACTCTGACGGCATCTTTACACTCATTAGCCTGCTAAACTCTTCTTCCGAGAGGAAATCAATGACCTGCTTGTCGCCACGGCTGATTTTACCTCTCAACCGGGAATAGGGATTGGTATCAAGTCGCCCGAAAGCAACAGCATCGTTGATGACAGCCTTTAAGCAACTGTGATATTTGTACACAGTCGGATCCGCAAGCCCTTTGGCATGCAGCCACGTATCAAACTCGCTGATATTCTCAACCGTCACATCAACCATAGATTTGATACGCCCAAAATCTTCAAGGGCATTTATTGTAACTACATAGTGAGCCCGTGTGCCCTCGGCCATCACTCGTTTCTCGATTCTTTCATTAAAGAACTCCAAGAAATCAGTTTCGGAAGAGCCTTTGAAAGCGATTCGACGGATCTCATCCATAACAATAGGCTTGTTATGAATGAGACAATCATTGATTTTATCCGTAACATTGACTTGCATCGCAGCAAGGCGCTTACTATCTTCTACAGAAAGAGAATTACGCTTCTTGGCTCTGATGCCTGTTGTTATGTAATAGACATGACCGCCAAAGGTGACTCTCAACTCAAAGGGAGCCGCCTTTTCCGGAGCAACATGTTTGCGGTCGTACACGACTGCTATTGTGGGTGGTCTCATACTTACTTGTTTTTGGTAAAGACTTTGTGGTAAATTGGTAAATAATTGGTAAAACATTAGTGTTTACGTAGCCTTCTAAAGACTTCGTAGGACACATTCGGTAAAACCTCAAAAACAATGTAAGTCGTTGATTATTAGTGCATTTCTGCTTGTTGTAGTCTTTTTTAGTGACTCGCGTGCTGCCAACGGTGTCATCCTCGTCACCACGAAGAAGGGCTCCAAAGGCAATGCCAAGATCAACTACAACTTCTCTTATGGCTGGCAGAGTGCATGGCGCAAGCGCGATGTGACCAGTGCTACAGACTATGCCATCTTGCAAAACGAGAAGTATGTCAACGGCGGACAGGCACCTCTCTATGCCGATCCTTATAACCTCACCGATGTCAATGGCAATAAGGTGACGGGCTTCGGAACTAACTGGCAGAAAGAACTCTTCAACGACAATGCACCTATCGTGCAGCACGATCTCTCCATCAGCGGTGCCAGTGAGAAGGTCAACTACTACCTTTCCATGGGCTATATGACTCAGGAAGGTATCGTCGGCGGTAATTTTGGACAATCGAATTACGACCGTCTGACGCTTCGTTCCAACACCAACTACACGCTCTTTGACTTCTCAAAGGAGCGCAACTTCCTCAACAAACTCGATCTCGGTGTCAACGTTGGCTACATGCGTGTCCATAATACGGGCATCGATGCCAACTCCACGTGGGGCTCGCCACTCGGCTCTGCCCTCTATTTGTCACCGATCCTGCCTGTCACCATCACCAACCCCGACGTGGCGGCTGCTATGGAAAAGCAGTACAGCGCCTATGACCTCTACAAGGATGCCAATGGCAACCCCTATACCGTCCCCGGATATTTCGGTTCGTATCAGGAGCAGAACAACCCGATCGCTATGATGCAGGGACACGCCACACGCAACTGGTCGCATAAGTTCATGCCGAAGTTCTCGCTCGACCTGCAGCTCTTTGACAACCTGAAGTATCATTTCGCTTATAGCGCAGAGCTTTCCTTCTGGGGCTACGACGGTGCAACGACACAGAAGTTCTATCTCTCCGGAAACAACAATGCCGACCATACCTCTGCCACCTCTTATAAGGGTGACAACAGCTCATGGCAGGTCGACAACACGCTGTCCTATGACAAGACCATTGGCAAGCACACGTTCGGTGTTGTTCTCGGACAGTCTGCCAGCAAGTTCAAGGGCAGCGAGCTGGGTGGTGGCGCCTGGGATCTCGTCAATATCTATAAGCCATCCATCAACTACACCAATGGCAACGGCAAGGTCGTCTACAGCACCGACGCTGACGGCAAGATCACAGGAGCCACAGCTCATTTCAATGTATGGGGTGGCCCTTACACCGAGCACCGGCTCTCCTCACTCTTTGCCCGTCTGAGCTATGACTACGACGAGCGCTACATGGCACAGTTCACCGTGCGTCGTGATGGTTCCAGCCGCTTTGGCTCCGACAACCTCTATGGTACCTTCCCCTCCTTCTCCTTGGGATGGAACATCATGAACGAGAAGTTTATGATGCCGACCCACAATTGGCTCAGCAATGCCAAGTTGCGCTTTAGCTGGGGTAAGAACGGTAACGAGAACATTGGTGACTTTGCCTATACCACACTGACTTCCATGGGCAATGACTATTATTTCGGTACCAACAGTGTCAAGACACAAGGCTCCAAAGCCAACCGACTGCCCAATCCCAATCTGAAATGGGAGGAAAGCGAGCAGACCGACATCGGTCTCGACCTTGGATTCTTCAATAGTGCGCTGACCTTCACGGTTGACTATTTCGTCAAGAAGACCAATGGCATGATCATCGCCATGCCGATCCCCAGCTATGTCGGAGAGACTTCTCCACTGGCCAACGTGGGTGATATGAAAAACTCCGGATGGGAGTTTGAACTTGGCTACAAGGGTCACATCGGTGATTTCCGCTATGGGCTCAAGGGCAACGCATCCTATCTCCACAACGAGCTCACCAACCTCGGCAATGCTACGGGCTTCCTCGACTGGAGCATCTTGCAGTTCTCCGACGGCGGTACGCGCGCTGAGAACGGACAGCCCTTCCCCTTCTTCTATGGCTACAAGACCGACGGTGTCTTCCAGACTGTCGACGAGGTCAACGCCTACAAGAATGCTGACGGCAAGCTCATACAGCCCGATGCCGTTCCCGGTGACTTGCGCTTCGTCGATGTCAACGGCGATGGCAAGATCACGTCCGCTGACCGCACCAATATCGGCAACGGTACGCCTAAGTGGACCTTTGGCTTGAACCTCAACGGCGAGTACAAAGGCTTCGACATCAACCTCTTCTTCCAGGGCGTGAGCGGCGTGGATGTCTTCGATGCCACCTATCGTCAGGACATCGCATCGGGCAACTATCCTTCTTGGATGCTCAGCCGCTGGACCGGTCCTGGCACGTCTAATACCGTTCCTCGTCTGGCTCTGGGCGACACCAAGAACTGGGTGGTCAGCGACCTCTACGTCCGCGACGGCTCCTATCTGCGTCTGAAGAACTTCCAGTTGGGCTACACCGTACCCCGCTACTTGACGCAGAAGATCGGTGTCGACCGTTTCCGTCTCTTCGTCATGGCCGAGAATCTCTTCACCTGGACAAAGTACTGGGGCTTCGATCCTGAGATTGGCTCTGGCAGTACATCATTAGGTGTCGACTATGGCGTATATCCTCAGGCACGCACCTGGTCTGTAGGTTTTAACATCACTCTTTAACTGATAAACAAACAAACCATTATGAAAACCAAGAAATATATATATGTAGGAGCGATAGCCGCTGCTTTCCTCTTCGGCTCCTGCAGCGATGACTTCCTTAAAGTCGAAAATCCCACGGGTGAGCCATTGGAAGAATACTACACTACCGATGCCCATCTCCAGGAATCAGTGACGGCAGCCTATGATCCGCTTCATTGGCCTGACTGGGACGGTACGGCCTACAATGCACTGAACATCGATGCCGAGATCTTGGGCGACGATTTCTTCCCCGGCGGCAGCAACATCTCCGACAACCAGCATTGGCATAAGCTCTTCAACTTCGAGGGCGATGGCAACAACACGCTGGCCACACTCTGGGGTGACTTCTATTCTGGCATCAAGCGCTGCAACGATGTGCTGACCTATTGCGCCTACGACGCCAACAAGGACAACACCAACCTGCCTACCTATATCGAGCAGGCGCGCTTGCTGAGAGTCTATTACTACGACATCCTCTGGCACTACTATGGCGACATCCCCTTCTATCTCACCAATCTCTCTAGTCCTTATCAGGCTGAACAGATCTCGGCTGACGAGGTCTATGAAAATCTCATCGTCGAGATGGAGGACATCCTCAAGAACAATGTCCTGCCCATGCGCTGGGACAATGACAATGCCGGACACGTCAGCCTCGCCTTTGCCTATATGCTCTACACCGAGCTTGTGATGTATCAAAACGACACGGCGCGCTACCCACAAGCGTTGGCTTATATGAAGGAGATCATCAACAGTGGTGACTATCAGCTCATGACCAACTTCGCCGACATCTGGAAGGAGAGCGGTGAATGGGGATCGGAGTCGATCTTCGAAGTCAATTATCAAGACGACCAGGCAGGTCGTGACTGGGGTACTGCAAAGAGTGCTGGCGGCACCGTACTGCCCACGCTCATTGCGCCCAACGGCTGGAAAGGTGGCGACGGATGGTCTGCCGGACAAGACGGCTGGGGCTTCCTGCCCATGCGCGAAGAGACCTATAACATGTACGACGCTGCTGATCAGCGACGCGAGGCTACCTGCTGGGATCTCCGCAGCCTCATTGGCACCGACAAGGACTACAACGCTCGTTATCAGGACACACATATCTGGTTGGCCAAGTACCGTCCTTATGACGACAACAACAAGGACTGCCCGACTTCCAAGAACCTCAACTACAACAACAACCTGCGCATCTACCGCTATGCCGAGACCTTGCTCAATGCTGCGGAACTGACGCTGGCTACCGGTGGCAGCAATGGTGAGGCAACGGGTTACTTCAATCAGGTCCACCGTCGTGCCGGTCTGCCTGCCATGACAAGCATCACCGAGGATGACATCATCACCGAGCGTCATCTCGAGTTCGTCGGCGAGGGCAAGCGTTACTTCGATCTCGTGCGTACGGGAAAGGCGGCTACCACGCTCGTTGCTATTCCCGGTACTGACCGTACCAACAGCTGGACAGAAAACAAGAAACACGTGCCGTTGGCACAGTCTGAGCTCGACAATGATCCCGCTCTCCATCAAAATGATTATGTCAAATAATAAAAGCAACGACTATGAAAAAGATATTTAAGTTACTGGCCACTGCCCTCTTTGTGGGGCTGACCCTTCCTGCCTGCTCGCCGGAAGACTTCAGTGGCGCTGACCAAAACGGACTCCCCACAATGGATGGCGTCGACTTCAATGTCAGCGTCGACCAGTCCACCAACACCATGACGGCAACCGCACCGACCGTCAACGGCGAGTATCCTGTCTGGCTGATCAATGGCAAACAATACTCCACGCTGTCTACTGTGACCTATTCCAATAAGGTTAAGGGTACCTATAGCATAGAATTACGCATGGCCAACCGCAACGGATTCAGCCAGGCCAGTCTGAAGAAAGACTTCACCTTTGACGAGACCAAGGTTGACTTCGCACCCTATGCCGACAAACTCAAGGGGAAGTCGTGGCGCATCGACAACGATGCTCCCGGACACATGGCCTGCGGACCGTCAGGAACCTCCGGTACGGAATGGTGGGCAGCGGCTAAGAACGACAAAAAGGACTTTGGTGTCTACGACGATCGTCTGACATTCACGCCGGCCGATGGTTCTGTCACCAGCGGCACCTATGTCTACAGTTCGGGCGAGGACGGCAAGACGTTTGTCAACACCGGTACGACCATCTGGGGCAGCAGCAGTGCTGATTGGGACGCCACCATTGCTGCCAGTCAGACAGCCACATACACGCTCGAGTCCGGCACATGGACCGATGCCGACAAGAACACGCAGGACGCAATCTTCCTTGTATTGTCCGACAACACCCTCTTCCCCTATGTCTCCAGCGACGGGCAGTATCAGCATCCGCGTTTCCGCATAGAGGGACTGACTTCGACCACGATGAACCTCGTCTATGACAATGGATCTATCGCCTGGCACTTCATTCTGACGAGTAAGGAGCCTTCTTCGGGCGACGTGCCTCTCAACCCCGATGATGATCCGGAGAAGATCGACTGGTGCTCGGCCAGCAGTGATCTCAATCTTGGAAAGGCCTTTAACAGCTTCGGACAGATGACCTTCTGGTGGGCCGACGACAACTGGAGTCAGCTGGCCAGCCCTGAACTGACCTATGCCGACGGTGTCTACACTTTCTCCTTCAGCGGTAAGCCCGGTGCATCGGAGTGGCAGGCACAATGCATGATCCACAGTGCAGATGAAGGCGTGCCCTTTACTTATGAGAGTGGACAGACCTATGACATCAGCTTCAAACTCAAAACGAATGTCGACATCCCGCGCTTCACGCTCAAGGTTGCTGACCAAACCGACGACAACAACGCGTTGTACTACAACAATGGCTTGTCGGCTGAGATGGGTACGACGGTCGTACGGGTACCGAACGTCAAGGCCACGACCTCGTCAACATCTTCTAAGTTCATCCTCGACTTTGGCGGTATTGGTGCTGATCCCACGATCTCGATCAGCGACATCGTCATCCAGAAGCATGCGCTGAAGAAGTGACTCTTCGTTCTTATATATAGTTAAGGAGTAGTCCTCGGCCCGTTGCCTTGGGCTTCTCCTTTTACCCATGAATATCCTACGATTATGAAATTGAAAAAATATCTTGGCATCCTGTTTCTTGTGCTTTCATTCCCCTTGGCAGGCTGTGGCTCTTCCTCGAACGATGATCCTGCTCTGGAGACCACGATCACAGTGAGCAGTGATGCGCTCACCCTTCCTGCCGCCGGCGGTAGCCAGAGCTTCACGCTCGCGGCCAACCACGAATGGGGCTTGGTATCCACGCCGGAGACATGGCTCAAGGTAGCGCCGACATCCGGACTCTCATCGGCTGGCGAGACGAAGATCACCGTCACCGCAGAGGCCAATCCCAACACCTCTAGCCGGTCAGCATCACTGGTCTTTGCCGCCGGTACGGCGCGTAAGACCGTCATTGTCACGCAGGACGCTGCCACGACGGCGAAGTACGATGCTCCGGAAGGCTATGAGCTTGTCTGGCACGATGAGTTCGATGGCAATCAGCTCAGTGACGACTGGATGGAAGAACAGAAACCCGCTGGATGGGTCAACAACGAGTTGCAGAACTACATCAAGGGCACATCAGTCAATGAGGTCAAGGATGGCAACCTGCTCATCCACTGCTATAAGGAGGGTGGTACCATCTATTCAGGACGCGTCTATGCCAAGGTCGACAAAGGATGGACCTACGGCTACTTCGAGGCACGTATCAAGTTGCCCTCCGGAAAGGGCACGTGGCCTGCCTTCTGGATGATGCCGGCCAATAACGACTTCTCTTCCAATCCCTGGCCGGGATGCGGCGAGATCGACATCATGGAGGAGGTCGGCGTTGATCCCAATATCGTCTCCTCGACGATCCACTGTAATAAATACAACAATGGTAACACAGCTACGGAACATGCTTCCCTGAAGGTGCCGACGGCAGAGTCGGACTATCATGTCTACGCCTGTGAGTGGACGGCCTCTAAGATTGAGTTTTTCGTCGACGGCCAAAGCATTCTTACCTATGCGCCTACTGACAAGACCAAGGACTTCTGGCCCTTCAACGTACCCTTTTATCCCATTCTCAACCTTGCCTGGGGCGGATCGTGGGGAGGATACAAAGGCGTTGACGAGACGGCTTTGCCTGCTACGATGAGTGTCGACTACGTCAGAGTGTTCCAGAAAAAAGAGTAGCATCGGGTTCGTTATGCCTTGGCTGTGCCGAGGTTTTTCCAGTCTTCATTGTTTAACGCACAAAAGCATTTATGAGAAAACTTTTCATTTCCTTGTCCCTGCTGGCACTGCCACTTCTTGCCCCTGCGCAGCAGCCCCTATATCTCGATGACAGCCAGCCCATCGAGCGCCGCATCGACGACGCCATGAGCCGGATGACTTTACAGGAAAAGATCCATATCATCCACGCCCAAAGCAAGTTCTCCTCGGGCGGTATTCCTCGTCTTGGTTTCCCCGACTTCTGGACCGATGATGGCCCGCACGGGGTGCGCCCTGACGTGCTGTGGGATGAATGGGAACAGGCCGGACAGACCAACGACTCCTGCGTGGCCTTTCCCGCACTGACCTGTCTCGCCGCTACCTGGAATCCCTCTCTGGCCTGGCATTATGGTCGCAGTCTTGGGGAGGAAGCCCTCTACCGTGGCAAGGACATGATCCTTGGACCAGGCGTGAACATCTTGCGCACACCCCTCGGAGGCCGTAATTTCGAGTATCTGGGCGAGGATCCGTATCTTGCCTCCACGATGGTAGTGCCCTATGTTCAGGGATTGCAGAGCAACGGCGTAGCCGCCTGTGTCAAGCACTTCGCTCTGAACAATGATGAGGAGTATCGCCATCAGGTCAATGTCAAGGTCAGCGACCGTGCCCTCCATGAAATCTACCTTCCTGCTTTTCACGCAGCTGTCACCAAGGGCGGGGCTTGGGGATTGATGGGTGCCTATAATCTCTATCGCGATCAGCACAACTGCCATAACGCATACCTGCTCAAGGACTTACTGAAAGGTCAGTGGGGCTTCGACGGCGTCGTGGTCTCTGACTGGGGCGGTTGCCATGATACTGACCAGGCTGTCAACAATGGACTCGACATGGAGTTCGGCACTTGGACCGACGGTTTGCATAAGGGCGCCAGCAATGCCTACGACAATTACTATCTGGCCAATGCCTATCTCGATGGCCTCCGCTCGGGCAAGTACAGCATGGCGACACTCGATGACAAGGTGCGCCGTGTGCTTCGTTTGTTCTTCCGTACGACGATGGCGCGCCGCGGTCATGGCTCAATGTGTTCTGAAGCACATTATCAGACGGCCCGCAGCGTGGCCGACGAGGGCATCGTGCTCTTGCAGAACAAGGGTGGCGTGCTGCCTTTGGATCTTAGACGTCGGCCCACGGTACTTGTTGTCGGTGAGAATGCGATCAAGATGATGACTGTCGGTGGCGGTTCGTCCTCGCTGAAGGCACAAAAGGAGATCTCTCCGCTCGCAGGCCTGCAAGCACGTCTCAAGGATGTGGCCACCGTGGCGTATGAGCGTGGCTATGTCGGAGACACCACCGGAGCCTATAATGGTGTGACCACCGGACAGGATCTCCGTGACAGCCGCTCGCAACAGCAGCTCATCGCCGACGCTGTCGCCAAGGCACGCAAGGCCGACTACGTGATCATCTTCGGCGGTCTCAACAAGAGCGACTACCAAGACTGTGAAGGCCACGATCGCAAGGACTATCGCTTGCCCTACCAGCAGGACGATCTTGTGGATGCTTTGGCGAAGGTCAACCGTCGTGTGATCTTTGTCAACATCTCGGGCAATCCTGTCGCCATGCCATGGCGCGACCAGGTAGCTGCCATTGTACAAGGCTGGTTCATCGGCAGTGAGAGTGGCGAGGCTCTGGCCGACGTGCTCACCGGCGACGTCTGTCCGTCGGGCAAGTTGCCGTTTACCTGGCCGGTCAAGCTGGAGGATGTGGGTGCCCATGCCCTCAAAGCCTACCCAGGCATGTGGCGCACTGACCATAAGATCATCGACGAAGAATATAAGGAAGGCATCTATGTAGGCTATCGCTGGGCCGAGGCGAAGCAGATCCGTCCATTGTTTGCCTTTGGTCATGGACTGAGCTACACCACGTTCAAACTTTCCAACCTGCGCCTGTCCGCATCGACGCTCACGTCCGATGACTCGCTGACGGTCACGGTCAATGTCTGTAACACCGGCCGTCGTGCGGGAGCTGAGACCGTACAGCTCTATATCCATGACAATGCGAGCAGTGTAGACCGGCCGGCCAAGGAGTTGAAAGGCTTCGCCAAGGTGTTCTTGCAGCCCGGCGAGCGCAAGGATGTGAACATCATCATCGGCCGCGATGCCCTGAGCTTCTACGATGAGAAGCAAGGAGGCTGGAAGGCGGAGCCCGGTACGTTCACTGCGCTCATTGGCAACGCTTCTGACAATATTGTTTTGAAAAAGACGTTTGTATTGAAGTGATGAGGTTAGCCCTTCGCTGGGATGATATTTTATTTTAGAACTATATATATATAATAATGAGAAAAAGCTTCGTAGCATTCGCTCTGTGTCTTGTGGCGTTGGTCGGCCGTGCCGACAATGCCATGGACACCTATGTTTCCCAGCTCATGAGCCGCATGACGCTGGAAGAGAAAATCGGGCAGCTCAACCTCCTGCCGGGTGGAGACATCGTCACAGGCAAGGAGATGGACAGTCCTTTGGCGCAGTTGACACGCGAGGGCAAGCTCGGCGCCGTGCTAAGTCTGCGTGATCCGGTGAAGATCAAAGCCTTGCAGCAGATCGCGGTGAAGAAAAGCCGCTTGGGCATTCCCTTGCTTTTTGGCTATGACGTGATCCATGGTTTCCAGACGGTGTTGCCCATTCCTTTGGCACAGGCGTGCAGTTGGGACACGACAGCTATTCGCCTTGGTGCCGAGATGTCAGCTCGTGAGGCTACCTCGCAGGGCATCGACTGGGTCTACAGTCCGATGGTCGACATCGCTCTCGACCCACGTTGGGGACGCATTGCCGAGGGCTCCGGTGAGGACCCGTTCCTGGGCAGTTGCATCGCCAAGGTCATGGTGGAAGGACTGCAAGGCCATTACGGACCCGAGAATGCCATGGCCTGTCTGAAGCACTACGCCCTTTATGGCGCTGTAGAGGCCGGTAGAGACTACAACACGGTGGACATGAGCCACGTGCGGATGTACAACCAATACTTTCCACCTTACGAGGCGGCTGTTCGTGCTGGTGTGGGCTCTGTGATGTCATCCTTCAATCTTGTCGATGGCATCCCCGCTACAGCCAATCCCTGGCTGATCCAAGACGTGTTGCGACAGCAGTGGGGCTTTGATGGCTTCTTGGTGACAGACTATGGTTCGATCGGTGAGATGGTCATCCATGGTGTGGGCGATCTGGCCGCTTGTTCGGCTGCTGCGTTGAAGTCAGGCACCGACATGGACATGTGCGCCAATGGCTACAGCGCTCACCTCAAGCAACTCGTGGAGCAGGGCAAGGTAAGCGAGGCCGAGGTCGACCAGGCCTGTCGTCGTGTGTTGGAAGCGAAATATAAGTTAGGTCTTTTCCAGAATCCCTACCGATTCCTCAACAGCAAGCGTGCCAAGACCGCGCTCTATACCCCCGAGCACCGTGCGATGGCCCGCGAGATAGCAGCCGAGACCTTCGTGCTGTTGAAAAATGAGGGCGACATCCTGCCGCTCAAGCGTGAGGGTACCATTGCCCTCATCGGTCCGCTCGCCAACGACCGGTCGAATATGGTCGGCAGTTGGTCTACGGCCGACAAGCCGGAGCTCTACTCCACGCTCAAGGATGCCCTGCAGCGCGCCGTGGATGGTAAGGCGCGTGTGGTCTATGCCCAAGGCTGCAACATCTACGGCGACTCGGCCACGCAAGCCGACTGCTCCTTTGGCCGTCCCATCCCACGGGTAGACAGCAAGCAGGCTGAGCAGGAGGCCTTGTCGGCCGCTCGCCAGGCCGATGTCATCGTCTGTGCCATGGGAGAGATGACCGAGATGAGCGGCGAGAGTTCCTCGCGTGCTGATCTCAGCCTGCCCGAAGCACAGATGCGCCTTTTGCGTCGGCTCTGCGCCATGGGCAAACCCGTCGTGCTGCTGAACTTTGCGGGTCGTCCGACGATTCTGAAATGGGAGAGCGAGCATTGCCAGGCCATCCTCAACGTTTGGTTCGGTGGTTCCGAGGCTGCTGATGCCATCTGTGATGTGCTTTTTGGTGATAAGGTCCCCACGGGCCGACTGGTCACCACTTTGCCGCAGTGCATGGGACAGATACCTATTTATTACAACCATCTCAACACCGGACGTCCCGTGGCTGAGGGCGCGAAGAAATATTATAAGTATCAGAGCAACTACATCGACGTGCGCAACGATCCGCTCTATCCCTTTGGCTATGGGCTGAGCTACACCACCTTCAGCTACGGCGACGTACAGCTGAGTGCTGACCACATCGCCCGCGACGGCAGCGTAACGGCTTCCGTGACGGTGACGAACACGGGACAGCGCGACGGCGACGAGGTCGTGCAGCTCTATATCCACCATCCTGCCGCACAGATCGCCCGTCCGGTGAAGGAGCTAAAGGGCTTCCGCCGCGTACATCTCAAGGCCGGTGAGAGTCAGCGCGTTGTCTTCACGGTCACGCCCGGCATGTTGAAGTATAAGGATGGCAACGGCCGTGATATCCTCGACGCGGGCGTCTACGACATCATGGTGGGACCCAACAGCAGCGACAAAGTGCTGAAGAAATCGACGCTCAAGTTGTAATAAACATATAATTATTGGCTATTTAATCAATAGCTCCTATACTTATTCTATCCGCAGTGGTGATAAGATGAGTATAGGAGCTGTTTTTTCTGCATGATTTTAGAGTACGCTAAAATTGTTCTTATCATGAATTTCCTGACTTCGTCAATGCGTCACCCAATAATTATAAAGCATCGATGATGCGATTGACATTCACAAGTAAGTAACGAAGGCAGGATAGGGCATTCTATTTTTACAAAAACAAGTAAAACACTTGCCTTCTTCGACTATCAGGCCACGGATGTCGCCAAGGCTGACACGCTGACCTATACCCGCTGGCTGCAAGGCGAGTTCTACTACCACGACGCTCCGCTCTATTCTGTCATCGAGGATCTCTGCCGCTACTACGACTGTCTGCCAGCCAACTTTGTTTGTGACACACCGCATGACCATATCGTCAGCCTGCAGGCCAGCCGTAGGCTTGGCATCCGTCAAGTCCTTGCCCTCCTCAATAAGAGCAATGGCGGAGTCAACATCAGATTGAAATAACAAGTCAGGAAGAAAATCTGTGGTTGAAGTGGTGGTTCTTGATGCGCTTTCATGCTAATAGCATAGGCAAGTAATCCTTCTTGCCTGTACTGTGATGTAAAAACTCATCTTTTTAGCGGGATGAATCTTTACAAAAAGACATCACCGCGGGGTTGCAATCCAGAGAGTGAGGAAACTTGAAAACGAGAGAAAACCACGATGTGACATTCTTTTTTGTGGCCTGTCGTTGTCAAAGTACCTTTCTGATACTGTCAGAAAGGCTTTCTGATCTGGTCAAAGTGCCTTTCTGACCATGTCATCTTACCGAGATGACAGCATCAAAAAGGCTTTCTGATAAGCAACTTCACTAATATTTCATTGTAAAAATCGCGGTTTCCTTGGAGACAAAAAAGCTTTGTATCTGTAACGTTTTGTGTATCAGACGATTATAAAAACACTCTCAAAATTCGCATATTTGAGAGCAACATGGGTGTCGGTTCAGAAAATCGCAAGGAAAAGGGCGGAAAAATGTCAGAATTATAAACAAAGCAGCCTCGTCCCCTAACTCCTCCGGCCTCACCCCCTCTCCAAGGGGAGAGGGGAGTAATTGCCGTCAAGGGTTGAACATCCTCACCTTTTTCTTTTCATCACAATGGTATTGTTTATCATTCATATTATTCCCCTCTCTCCTTGGAGAGGGGTTAGGGGTGAGGCCGGAGAGGGGGCAGGGGGGTGAGGCGGTTGTATTTTTTCTCTGCAAACCTTCCCATAATCCTTACTTTTTTTGTACTTTTGTAGCTGAAACTAATAGAAACAAGACAGATGATCATCTAATCGACATAAAGAAACGACGCAATGAAAAAGAACTTAAAGACGGCAACCCTCTGCGTGCAAGGTGGCTATCAGCCGAAAAACGGTGGACCTATTGAGGTGCCTATCATCCAAAGCACTACCTTCAAGTACGATGACTCCAACGAGATGGCACAGTTGTTTGACTTGAAGAAAGAGGGCTATTTTTATACACGACTGCAAAACCCGACCAACGATGCGGTGGCGCAGAAGATCGCACAACTCGAAGGCGGCGTGGGCTGCCTGCTCACCTCAAGCGGTCAGGCTGCCAACTTCTATGCCGTATTCAACATCTGTGAGGCCGGCGATCATGTCGTGGCTTCCAACGAGATCTATGGTGGTACGTACAACCTCTTTGGTGTGACGATGAGGAAACTCGGCATCGAGTGTACCTTTGTCAACCCCGATGCTTCGGAGGAAGAGCTGCAGACAGCCTTCCGTCCCAATACCAAGTTGCTCTTCGGCGAGACGATTTCCAACCCTGGTTGTGCCGTGCTCGACATAGAGAAGTTCGCCCGAGTGGCCCACCGCAATGGCGTGCCACTGATTGTCGACAACACCTTCGCCACGCCCGTCAACTGCCGTCCCTTTGAGTGGGGCGCTGACATCGTGACGCACTCCACAACGAAATATATGGACGGAACAGCCTCGCAGGTGGGTGGCGCTGTGGTGGACAGCGGCAACTTCGACTGGATGGCGCATGCCGAGAAGTTCCCGGGACTCTGCACGCCCGACGAGAGCTACCACGGACTCACCTATGTCAAGGCCTTCGGCAAGATGGGCTATACCACCAAACTCGTGGCCCAGCTCATGCGCGATCTGGGCAGCATACCGGCTCCGATGAACTCCTTCATCCTTAACCTTGGCCTGCAAACGCTGCACCTGCGCATGGCACAGCACTGCAAAAACGCGCAGGCCGTGGCGGAGTTCCTCCATGACGACCCACGCGTAGCCTGGGTACACTACTCCGGACTGAAAGACGACCGCTATCACGAGCGTGCCATGAAATACATGCCCAACGGCAGCTGCGGGGTGATCGCCTTCGGCTTGAAGGGTGACCGTGACACCGCCGTGAAGTTCATGGACTCGCTGCAGATGATCAACATCGTCACCCACGTGGCCGATGCCCGCAGCTGTGTGCTCCACCCGGCCAGTCACACCCATCGCCAGCTGACCGATGAGCAGCTCAAGGCCGCCGGCATCGCACCGGATCTCATCCGTCTGTCTGTGGGAATAGAGGATGTGGACGATATCCTCGACGACATCAGGCAGGCTCTGGATCAGATCTAAGTCACAGAATAACGCTTGCTCCCGGCCATGATCGTTGATGGCCGGGAGACTAAAATAATAAGAAGAAGTGATGAAAGAAGAAATAAGAGCGCTGTTGGAGGACATCCTGCCGCTGGTGAACTTCGATTCCGACTTCCTGTTCTCGGAACTCGACTCGCTCGGCATCACCGCCATCCTCATGACGCTGTCGCAGAAATACAATATTGTGTTGGAGGTGGAAGATGCCACGCCCAAGAATTTGAAGAATCTCGACAGCATCGTGGCGATGGTGGAGAGAAAGGTGGCGCAAAAGAATCAAGGGAAGTAGCGCATACGTGACAAGTTCTGTAATTCTCAGATTCTTGATAATCATAAGAAACGGAGCACCGGATCATAAGGTATACAGTAGGATTTGACGATGAATAATTTGCAAGACTATATCCGTCAGCACGCATTGAGAACCCCCGGCAAGATCGCTTTTGTCGTGGGGGAACAGCGGGTAAGCTACAAGCAGCTTGCGCAAGCACTCTCTGCGGACCGGGGTAATGAGCAGGGAGACGCGCTGCAGGGTGTGCCCGGTACGCTTTCTGCCGCCCGGTTGTTTGGAGATATAACCCTTTCCACTACCGGCACGACCGGTAAGCCAAAGCAGGTGGCCTATACGCCGCAGATGGTCCTGGCCAATGCCGAGAACCTCGTCGACGCACATGGCTACACGCCCGACACCACCTTTGTCATCTGTGGACCGCTCAGCCACCTGGGCAGTCTGTCGAAGGTGTGGCCCGTGATGCTGGTGGGCGGTACCGTTGTGCTGCTCGACGGACTGAAAGACATGAATGCCTTCTTCCGTGCCATGCACACCGCGCCGCACGGGATGGCGACCTTCCTTGTGCCCACAGCCATCCATCAGCTCATGCAGTGGGGCAGCGATAAGTTGGCTGCGCTTTCATCGGCCATCGACTTCATCGAGACCGGAGCCGCGCCGATGCCGCATGACGACATGCTGCGGCTCTGCCAACTGCTGCCCAACACGCGGCTCTTCAACACCTATGCCTCCACAGAGACCGGCGTTGTCTGTACCTATAACTACAACGACGGGCAGTGCCTGGCTGGTTGTGTGGGTCGTCCGACACTTCATGCTCAGGTGAAGATCACCGACGACGGACATATCGCCTGCCGCGGGCCGATGGCGATGAGCGGCTATCGCAATGATGAGGCGGCTATGGCACGGACGATGAAAGACGGATGGGTCGTGACGGCAGACCTCGGAACGCTTGACGACGAGGGACGGCTGCACTTCAAGGCGCGCGAGGGAGACATGATGAATATAGGCGGTTTCAAGATCGACCCACTGAAGGTCGAGGCGGCGGCACGGCGGATCAGCGGTGTCGACGACTGTGTCTGTGTCGTGGCCGACAGCCCGCTCTTCGGCCGCTGCCTGAAGTTGCAGTATGTCTCCACGTCGGGTCAGCCGCTTCCCAAGCCGTTGCTCGCCCGCTCGTTGGCTGTGCGTCTTGAGCCTTATGAGGTCCCCCGCCTTTATGAGCAGGTGGAGCACTTGCCCATGACCTTCAACGGAAAGAAACTCAGAACAACATAGTTTCCACGATTGTGTATTACAGCAGAGAAGGAAGTCTGTAGCTTTGCATTGCAGTTAAAAGATGACAGATATGTACATTATTATTTTTCTGCTGTAATACGTAATCGCGGAGATGCTTACAAATGACCGGAAATAATTGGATTTGGTTGAATTTTTCTATTTTAAGGTTGATTATTTCCAATACAATTGTATTTGAATAGATATCTTTGCAAAAAGAGAAGGACAATCTACACGAAGTTCTGACTTTTAAGAAGGAAGTTATCACTATGTAAGTAAACCTACTAATAGCTTTGGTCCTTTTTCTTTTATTACAAAACAACTTAATTAATAGATAAAACTATGTTGCATAAACTATTTTTAATTATTGTCATGACATGTATGTCTGTCCATATAAAAGCGGCCGACATCAAAGCAAGGCTTTCTTTAAAGACTCCGGGAAACCTTTCTGTTAGCTATTCCTTAACATCTGATGATGGGAACAGGCTCCTTGCTGACAAGGATTTACCGGTTGAAATCGTCCGGGAAAAAGTGCAGCAGGGTAATAAAACAAAGTTTTCTGTTACGATAAAAGCTAAGAAGCAGGTGTATTTTAATCTGAATTTCTCAGTAGAAACAGGCTTTAATACCAATGATTGCGACTTCTATCTGCCCGGATTTTGGTATCATAAGAACTTACGTTCACCCGTCGAAGCACCTTCTTTTAAGAGTGCTAAGAGTTGGAATTTCAGAGAAGACAGGCTGTCGGCACCACTCACCGGAGTCTATAATGGTACAACTCATCAGTTTTTTACCGTTACACGTCAGTTGGATTCGCCACAAGAAACACTCACTTCGGCTATAGAAGGTGAGGTCATCCTATCTGGTAACACCTCGCTTGGATATCTTGGATTCGATAATGAAAAAGATATTGCGGCCTTGACATTCGGTTATCCCTATCAGGAGTCGCCCAAACGTTATATCAGAAAGCTTACTTTAACACCCAAAATCGTTACTTTTGCCAAGCTGAATGCAGGCGAAAGCAAGACGATTACATGGAACATTGAAACGGGAAATGCCAACAGCTATGGCGATTTCGTGCGCCAAACATGGATAAAATCTTTCGATGAAATAGCTGTAAAACCGCTTACTCCACTCTATACTCCCGAAGAAGTCAAGGCACAGCTATGCAGTTATTTCCGTAATTCCTTTGTAACAGATTATCAAATTAAGTTTAATTCGGGTGAGAATATTGCTGTAGATAACTGTAAATCTCATCCTACCTTTGCCGTAGGATTTGTTGGAAGGTCGCTGCTTAACGCCTTTAATCAATTAGAATACGGAAATATGCACCGGCAACCGGACCTTGTCGAGCAAGGAAACAAGGTGATTGCCAGCTTCGAGGCTTACGGATTTTCTGCCAAAGGCTATATGCACGACTTTATAAACTTTGAAAAAGGAATTCCCGGAAGCGATGAAGTACATACGATTCGGCAACAATCTGAAGGCATTTATGCCCTCTTACATTATCTAATGTACGAGCGAAAACATGGTAAGGTACATAAATCTTTGGAGAAAAAGATTCGCCGTTTGCTCGATCTTTTCGTATCTTTGCAAAAAAAGGATGGCAGCTTTGCCCGTAAGTTTAACGAGGATGGTACCGACATTGATGGCAGCGGAGGCAGCACTCCATCTGCTACAGTACCGCTCGTCATGGGTTATCATTACTTCAAAGACAAACGATACCTGACCGCAGCCAAGCATACTATCGACTATTTGGAAAAAAGTATCATTGCCAAAAGCGATTATTTCTCTTCTACATTGGATGCTAACTGTGAGGATAAAGAAGCTGCTATTACCGCTGTAACTGCCACTTATTATATGGCTTTAATAAGTTCTGGGAAGGAGCAAAAACGCTATGTTGACCTTTGTAAACGTGCTGCTTACTTTGCTGCATCATGGTATTATTTGTGGGATGTGCCTTTTGCGCAAGGGCAGATGTTAGGCGATTTGAACTTTAAATCGCGTGGCTGGGGAAATGTTTCAGTAGAAAACAACCATATAGATGTGTTTGTCTTTGAACTTCCTCATATTTTTAGATGGCTCGGAAAGAAGATCAATGAGCCTCGTTTTACGCAATTGGACAAGATCATAACAAACTCACTTTGTCAACTGTTACCTACTTCCAACCATCTATGTGGAATCGGGAAACCGGGCTATTATCCTGAAGTGGTGCAGCATACCACTTGGGATTACGGAAAAAATGGAAAGGGATTTTATAACAATATCTTTGCTCCGGGATGGACGGTAGCTTCATTATGGGAGCTATATAGCCCTGATAGGACGACAGGTTTCTTCCAAAACAAATAAAAAGAATACGCTATTATATAACTTTTAGAAAATCATAAAGATGAAAAATAAAATATCTGTTACACTCGTTTCTATGCTGATAACCTGCTCTTTAGTACAGGCACAGGCTACTTATAACAATCCTGTCATTGATAACAGTGCTCCCGACCCCTCTGTTATAAGGGTAAACGATGGTACGTTTTACCTCTATGCAACCGAGGATGTACGCAATTTGCCTGTCTATCATTCAAAAGATTTGGTGCATTGGGACTTTGTTGGCACTGCTTTTACAGATGAAACCCGACCCAAATGGCTACCCGATGGGGGCATTTGGGCTCCGGATATTAATAAGATTGGCAATGAGTACGTTATGTATTACTCTAAATCCGTTTGGGGAGGAGTATGGGATGCAGGTATCGGAGTGGCTGTCAGCAAGAAACCTGAAGGGCCCTTTGTAGACAAAGGCAACATTATTCAGAGCAGGGCTATCGGCATTTGCAACTGCATTGACCCTTTCTATATTGAAGATCAGGGCAAGAAATATCTTTTCTGGGGCTCATTCCATGGTATTTTCGGAGCAGAACTCAATGACGATGGACTAAGTCTAAAGGCAGATTTTAAGCCTGTTCAGATAGCAGGGACATTTATGGAAGCCACCTATATCCATCGGCGTGGGGGCTACTACTATCTCTTTGGTTCAGCAGGTACCTGCTGCGAAGGCAACAAGAGTACTTATCATCTAACCGTTGGACGCTCAAAAAGCCTCTTCGGGCCATATCTTGACAAGGAGGGAAAACCTCTGTTGGAGAATCATTACACCACTATTCTGACAGGAAACAGTGATGTAGCAGGGCCCGGACATAATGCTGAGATTGTAACCGATGACGAAGGACGCGACTATATTCTCTATCATGGTGTAAGAAGAGCCGATAATAACTCTTACAGATTGGTGTATATGGACCGCATAGATTGGCAAGATGGTTGGCCATATATCCTTGATAAAGGAACAGCAAGAGTGGTAGAGAAACCACGTTTGCATACCAATTGGGCTATGACCAAGAGTGGTTTGAACCCTTCCGACTTCGAAATGAACATTGAAGGGAAGCAAACGCACCTCTATACACTGACAAATAAGAATGGAGTAGAGGTATGTTTCACCAACTTTGGCGCCCGAATCGTATCGCTGATGGTACCGGATAGGAACGGTAAATTGCACGATGTAGTGCTGGGTTATGACAATATAGCCGAGTATGCAGACTATAAAAACTTTGGAAGTGACTTTGGCGCGAGCATTGGACGCTATGCTAACCGCATCAATCAAGGTCGTTTCAAGACAGGAAACACTGTTATTCAGCTACCGCAAAACAACTATGGACACTGTCTTCATGGCGGATTTACGGGTTGGCAATATAAGGTCTACGATGGAAGGAAGCTGAACGACAACACTATACAGTTCAAACTCGTATCCCCCAATAATGATAATAATTTCCCCGGAACAGTAGAAGCCATTGTTACTTATACCTTAACTGATGACAATGCCATCGATATTCGCTACAAAGCAACTACCGATAAGGAAACGGTCATCAATATGACCAATCACTCTTATTTCAATTTGAATGGGAGACCTATGGTAAACGGTGAGAACCAGGTACTCTATATCAATGCCGATAGCTACACTCCTGCCGACACAACTTATATGACTACGGGGGAAATAGTACCTGTAAAAGGTACTCCTATGGACTTCCGGCGCCCTACAGTTTTATCAAAAGATATCAACAACCAGCACTTTAGTATGACAAAGAATGCCATGGGATTCGACCATAACTGGTGCTTGAACACCTATAAAAAGGGAAAAGGAAACGATAAGGTAGTGGCTGCAAGCCTCTATAGTCCACTAACAGGCATTAAACTTGAGGTGTTCACCGACGAGCCGGGTATACAAGTTTACACCGGAAACTTCTTAGACGGTAGTTTTGTTGGTAAGCATGGCTACCGCTATCCTAAACATGCAAGTGTGTGCTTAGAGACACAACACTACCCGGATAGTCCTAATAAGCCCCAGTGGCCATCACCCTATCTGAAGCCGGGAGAAACATATAACAGCCATTGTGAGTATAAATTCTCTGCAAAATAGCAGATAGAATATCCTAAATAAATAGCTGCCAAATAGATATCAAGCAAGTAAAATAGCCTAAGGGTGTAAAAAATGCCTTTTAGGCTGAATATTTCTATTTTTTGGTTGGATATTTCTAATAATAGTTATTGGTTGTCTCTACCTTTGCATAGTACCTAAATTAAAATAATTGAGATATATAACAATTCTATTAATATGAAAAGAATAAAATATATGTGCGTTGCTATCTTTCTGTTTTGTACCCCCCTTGTTTGGGGACAGAATGGTATCATCCGTCAATGCGACATTGAAAAGGCTAAGTCAATTATCCAACAGATGACCTTGGAAGAGAAGATTTCTTACATATCTGGTTACAACGACTTCTCCATCCGTCCCATTCCGCGCCTTAATCTGCCCGAAGTAAAGATGGCAGATGGTCCTCAAGGCGTACGTAATAACGTTAAGAGTACCATGTATCCGTGTGGGATTCTCACGGCAGCAACATGGAATAGGACCTTGGCAAGGCGTGTAGGTGAGAGCCTTGGACGCGATGCCCGCCAATATGGATTAGGTTTTATCCTCGGTCCGGGCGTAAATATCTATCGTGCACCTATGAATGGCCGTAACTTTGAGTACTTCGGAGAAGACCCATATCTTGCCAGTGAGGTTGCCAAAGAGTATATTCTCGGTGTCCAATCACAGGGCGTGATAGCCACGATAAAGCACTTTGCCATGAATAATCAAGAGTGGAGTCGTCACACAGTAAGCTCGGATGCCGACGAAAGGACGATGCAAGAGATTTATTTCCCCACCTTTCGCAAGGCTGTTCAAGAAGCCCATGTAGGAGCAATAATGAACAGTTATAACCTTGTCAATGGTGTTCATGCTACGGAGAATGCCTGGCTCAATCGCGAAATACTCCGTAAGCAATGGGGCTTTAAGGGTATATTAATGTCTGATTGGGTTTCTGTTTATTCTGGACCGATGGCAGTTATCGGTGGCCTTGACCTCGAAATGCCTAACGGAAAGTTCATGAATGCGCAGGAACTTATCCCTGCTTTGAAGAATGGAATCATCACTGAGGAAATGATCAATGAACAAGTAGAGCACATTCTGCAGACTCTTTCATCGTTCGGCCTACTTGATGCACCTCGTATCGCTACCCCCACAGGGAAAGATATAGCCTCATCGAAGGCAACAGCATTAGACGACGCACGTGAGGGAATTGTCATGCTGAAGAACGAAAGTAGCGTGTTGCCACTGAAAGGATCGGTTGTCGTGCTTGGACCAAATGCCAATAATCTTCCAAAAGGTGGTGGAAGCGGATTCGTAGAACCTTACTCTGACGTCTCTGTATGGAAGGGCTTACAAGCTATCAAAGGCAAACAAGCCATACTCTTGGACGAGAACCAATGCACAACACCCCTCAACTTAACCTTTTCTGCCGCCTATTATAATAACAGAGACTTTGCCGGTAAGGCGGTGATAACCCGTAACGAAAGCGGTATCGGGCACGACTGGGGTAATGAAAGTCCAGGACAGGGCATGCCAAAAAACCACTTCTCGGTACGTTGGATAGCTACTTATCAGCCTAATAGCGATGAAGTTATAAGGATTTCTATGAATGGCGACGATGGTTATCGCTTTAAAATAGATGATAAAGAAGTACTGGGCGACTGGCGCACACATGGTGTTACCTCAAGGGAAGCTTGTGTAAAGTTAGAGAAAGGAAGGACTTATCAGCTCTGTGCAGAGTACTTTGAGTGGGATCAAGGGGCCTCTGTTCATCTCAATATGGTCAAGTTGAATGCAGAGTTAATGAAAGAAAAGCTTGCTAAAGCCAACAATGCCGTGGTGTGTGTGGGCTTCGATAGCAACTCAGAAGGTGAAGATTTCGACCGTCCTTTTGAACTAAGCACGTGGCAGCAATACCTTATTAATATGGCAACAGACAACTGTAAGAATACTATCGTTGTTGTAAATAGTGGTGGAGGTATCAGTTTCAAGCCTTGGATAGACAAAACTAAGGGGGTATTAATGGCTTGGTATCCCGGGCAAGAGGGTGGACAGGCTGTTGCTGAGATACTGACCGGCAAGATATCACCAAGCGGGAAGCTACCTATCAGCATCGAAGAGAAGTGGGAAGACAACCCTGTTCACGACAGTTACTACGATAATAGAGACGTTGCACATAAGCGTGTTCTTTACTCGGAAGGCTTGTTCTTGGGCTATCGGGGCTACGACAGAACAGGTAAGAAGCCTCTTTTCCCATTCGGCTATGGACTAAGCTACTCCACCTTTTCCTACAGTGGGCTGCACGTTGAAAAGAGCGTCAACAACAAAGTGGCCGTAACCTTCATGGTACAGAACGTTGGAAGCAGGGCTGCCGATGAAGTCTGCCAACTTTATGTGCATGGTATGCAAAGCCAACAGCCACTCCCCTATAAGGAATTGAAAGGTTATGAAAAGGTAAAACTACGGCCCGGAGAGAGCAGGCAAGTAACTATAGAGCTTGACGAAAGTGCTTTTTCGCACTATGATACCAACTCTCACCGTTTCATTGTAGCTCCGGGAGAATACGAGATACTTGTGGGAACATCATCGGCAGACCTTCCTTTAAGAGGTAAACTTAATTTATAAACATTTGTTTAACTATATAATAATTATGAAACGTAACCTATTATTACTTACAGGACTTAGTCTTGTACTAATCTCTTGTACATCACCTTTCAATAATGATGTGCCTGCACCACCGGAAAAGACTACCTATAAAAACCCCGTTGTAGCCGGCAGCTTACCTGACCCAACAGTTATTAAAGGAAAAGACGGAGACTTCTATGTCTATGCCACAGAAGATACTTATAACGTACCAATCATGTCTTCTAATAACCTTGCCAACTGGCACTATGTAGGTCGGGCGTTTACAGATGCTACACGTCCTCGGTTCGAACCAACCGGGAATGTATGGGCACCAGACATCAATTATATTGATGGAAAGTACGTAATGTACTATGCTATGTCGGTCTGGGGAGGTGTTCAAACTTGCGGAATAGGCGTAGCAGTTGCCGATAATCCCGGTGGTCCGTTCACCGATAAAGGCAAGATGTTCCGGAGCAATGAAATCGGCGTAACCAATTCTATTGACCCATCCTACTTCGAATACGATGGAAAGAAGTATTTGGTGTGGGGTAGTTTTTACGGAATCTATGCTGTCCAGCTTAAAGACGACGGCTTATCCGTTGTCGACAATGCCAAGGAAACGAAGATAAAACTGGCAGGGAACGCTTTCGAGGCACCTTATATTCATAAGCATGGAGACTATTACTACCTCTTCGCATCATGGGGCACCTGCTGTAATGGAGCTAAAAGTACTTACCGTGTAGTGGTAGGCCGTTCGAAAGACATTTGGGGACCATACGTAGATAAGAATGGAGATCGTATGCTGTCGAACAACTTTTCGATAGTAATAGGTCCTAACGACACTTTCGTGGGTAATGGCCATAATTCGAAAATAGTACAGGATGATGCCGGACAGGATTGGATTCTGTATCACGGGATCGAGATTGGCAAAGAAGACGAGGGCCGCTTCCTACTGTTAGATCCATTAAAGTGGGATGAGGAGGGCTGGCCTTACATCGAAAACGGCACCCCTTCCACTACCGAACAAGCTTTACCAGTGTTTAACAAAAAATAAAATAATGATGGTACAAATCTTAAAAATCCGCAGGTACATAAGGGAAAGCCTCGTTGCATCTCTCCTTATCATACCGTATCAGGTAAATGCACAAACCGCGTTGACCGTATCCGGTAGTGTGGCCGATACTCATGGTGAACCTTTGATAGGTGCAACCATCCGGACGTCAGGATCATCCACAGGGGTGATCACAGACCTCGACGGACTCTTTTCTATTAATGTAAAGAGTTTAAGAGATACTCTTTATGTAAGTTATATTGGCTATGAATCGAGACGTGAGCCTATTGGTGGTCGCAGGGTTCTGAACTTCACTTTGCAAGAGGACATGGGCAAATTGGGCGAAGTGGTGGTTGTGGGATACGGAACACAGAAGAAAGAATCGGTGGTAGGCGCTATCACCACCATTGACCCAGACCGATTGAAGTCGGGAACATCACGTTCTCTTAGCAATAACCTGGCCGGTCAGGTGCCTGGTATTATCGCTGTGCAACGTTCAGGAGAGCCCGGTTACGACAATTCTTCTTTCTGGATTCGTGGTATTAACACCTTCCAATCGGGTCGGAACCCACTGGTTTTGGTCGATGGGATCGAAAGAAGCCTGAACGATCTTGACCCTAACGAAATAGAATCGTTCTCTGTTTTGAAGGATGCTGCTGCCAGTGCAGTGTATGGAGTACGTGGTGCAAATGGTGTAATTTTGATAAATACCAAACGCGGACGTATCGGTAAGCCATCTGTTAATATTACTTTCGAGAGTGCTGTCACGCAGCCTACCAAGCTACCAGACTTTGTTAATGGCGCTAAGTATATGGAAGTGATGAACAGTATCGCTGCCGAGAGTGGTCAAAGGCCCATCTATTCTGACGATCAGATCTACAATACACGCTATCATATAGACACAGATATTTACCCGGATGTGAACTGGATTGATGCTATCACTAAGGATTATGCCTCGAATAACCATGTAACCATTGATGTAAATGGTGGTAGCGATATCATCAGATACTCTTTAGTGGGAGCCTATTACGGTGAATCGGGTATTCTTGCACGTGACAAATCACAGTCGTGGGACTCTTCTTTACGATTGAATCGCTATAATATGCGTTCAAACGTAGACATCAACATCACCCCTACAACTTTGTTACGTTTCAATATCGGAGGCTACTTACAGTCGCGTAGAGGTACTCCTGAGAGTATAGACGATATCTTTAATCAGGCTTTTACCATTACTCCTATTGCCCATCCAGCGCAATATTCTAATGGAAAATTTGCCCGAGTTGTGTATCGTGAAAATCCTTATGTGCTTGCAACGCAACGTGGTTACAAGACAACCAACTCCAGTAAGATAGAGTCTTTATTTGCTTTAGAGCAGGATTTGAAGTTCATTACTCCGGGGTTGAAGTTTAAAGGAACTTTCTCTTTCGATAGTTACTCATCTAATTACGTAACAAGAGCCAAGTGGCCAGATATGTATAACCCTGCTGTAGGTCGTAATGCTGTTACCGGAGAGCTAAAGATGGGAGCTTTAGATACCGAAGGGCAAGACTTCCTTGGATATGCAAAGGGATCCGATTGGGGTAATAGAAGCACTTATTTGGAATTCAACTTCAGCTATAGCAGAATCTTTGCCAAGAAGCATAACGTAGATGCAATGTTCATGGGGAACTGGAGAAACTATGACGATGGCAGCAAACAGCCTTATCGTAACCAAGGTTTCGCAGGTCGATTCTCCTATAATTACGACTCTAAATACATCGCAGAGTTCAACTTTGGATACAATGGTTCTGAGAATTTTGCCAAAGGAAAGCGCTATGGTTTCTTTCCTTCTATAGCAGCAGGATGGATTATCAGTGAGGAGAAGTTCATGCAAAAGCTCCGTCCGGTATTATCGAAAGCTAAGCTGAGAGTATCGTACGGCCTGGCTGGTAACAGCTCTTTGGACGGCCGGCGTTTTGCTTATATTTCTGAAGTTTCTACCACTGATGCTTATGAATTTGGCTATAACAAGGAATGGTCGATAACAGGAAAGTGGGAAGGAGCCATCGGTGTTCCTGAACTTACATGGGAGACGGTTCGTAAAACAGATGTCGGAATAGAGTTAGGGTTCTTTAATGATGCCCTGCAATTGCAGTTTGATTATTTCAAAGAGCAACGACGGGACATCTTTATGAAGCGGACTAACTATCCTGCATCTGCCGGATTCTCTGAAGCTCCATGGGCAAATATCGGTAAAGTAGACAATAATGGTTTTGAGGCTTCCCTCACATTCAACAAGCAATTGGCACGAAACCTCTTTATTTCGGCACAAGCCAATGTTACTTATGCCAAGAATAAGATTCTCGAAAACGATGAGGCTATCAGTAAAAGAGGAACCTATCGCAGCACTATAGGGCGTTCGATAGGTCAACTTGAGGGTTTGGTTGCGGAACGCTTGTTTACCAATGACGACTTCATAGACCCTGATAACGGCGTTTTAAAACCGGGTGTCCCATTGCAATCATACACCTCTACAGTGCGGCCCGGAGATATTAAGTACAAGGATTTGAATGCTGATGGCGTTATAGATGCCCTTGATATCACTGCTATTGGTGGAACAACTGATCCACGGTTGATTTACGGCTTCGGTGTAAATATAGTCTATAAGTCATTCGACTTAGGTATGCTCTTCCAAGGGAACGGCTGCACATGGCAGATTATTGGGCGTTCACAAGACTTCTTACCGGGTGGAGGTAACTCTGCTACGGGCAATATTCTCTCGAATGTTGATGACCGCTGGACAGTAGATACCCCTTCTCAGAATGTATTCTATCCGCGTTTAACCATTGGACCAAACGCTAATAACTCCCAAGCATCCACATGGTGGCTAAGAGATATGAGCATGTTACGAATGAAAGAAATAGAGATAGGCTACTCATTGCCTAAGAATCTTATCGCAAAAGCATATCTAAGCAAAGCACGCTTCTACTTACGCGGTACCAATCTGCTCACTTTCTCTAAGTTCAAACTATGGGACCCGGAGGTGACGTCAAGCAATAGCAATGGCTTACGCTATCCTATCATGAAGTCGTTCTCAATGGGTGTTGAAATAGCTTTCTAATGTTACAATTCTAATTCGTATGAGAAATTTTATCACAAAAGCATTAATTGCTTCATCAATAGTATTTTGTCTTGGCTCATGTACAGACTATTTGGACAAAGAACCAGACGATTACCTAAACTTAGAAAAGGTATTTAACGATAAATCGGATGTAGAAAGCTGGCTAAGTGCTGTCTATTCCGGTATCGTTGAGAACTATGCTTCTGCCATGAGAGGCTTCGATTCCATGGCCGATGATATAGCCCCCTCTCTTGGATGGGAAGCTTATGGATGGCCAGTTATAGGATATCAGAAGGGTAACTTCGATCCTACAACCGATTGGGAGTATCGTGGATCTTATTGGTATACCCTTCCACGTAGAACAAGATCGGCCTATACGCTCCTTGAACGTATCCATAGCTTGCCTGAACAAGACTTAACTGATCAGGAAGTAGAGTACATGAAGAATGAGGCTAAGTTTCTTATTGCTTACAATAACTATAGTCGATTGATTGTATGGGGTGCTATTCTTGTGCAACAGGGTATAGCCAATCTGAAATCGGACACCCTTATGATTGGTCAAACACCGTTCGACGATGTTGTAAATGACACCGAAGCCAAGCTCCTTGAGGCTGCAAGAGGGCTTCCGCCATCATATACCGATGCGAAGAAGTATGGTCGTGCCACTTCTATTATGTGCTATGCCATCCGTGCAAGATTGTTGTTGTTTGCAGCAAGTCCGCTGGTTAACGGCAATAATGACTATGCCAACTACCGCAACAATAAAGGTCAACTTATCTTTAATCCTGTTTATGACCCTGCAAAATGGACAAGGGCTGCCAAGGCTTGCAAAGAGCTAATCGACCTGGCTGCTGCCAATGGCCACGAACTGTACAAGGAATACAACAGCGATGGTACGATAGATCCATATATGTCGTTTCAAAACATGCTCTTCGTTACTGCCAATCGTGGCAATAATGAGATACTATTCCCTCGTGCATGGGTTAACTCCGACAGCTACGATAGGCATGCACAGCCACGCGGAACAGCTGGTAATGGAGGACTGGGAGTTAGCCAGACACTTGTCGATGCGTTCTATATGAAGAACGGATTAGCACCTATCACGGGCTACAATGCTGATGGCTCACCTGTTATTAATACAGCTTCCGGATATACGGAAACAGGTTTCTCTTCCTCTGATGATGTCGCAAAAACAAAGTGGATAGAAGGTGGTCCTAACGGTTCGACTAAGAATACTACCAATGTTATTACCCAAGCCGGTACCTTTAATATGTATTGCAACCGTGAGCCACGCTTCTATATTACCGTGCTTTACAACGGAGCATGGTTCAGAAGAGAAGGAAGAAACACGCAGTTTTACTCTGGTGGCTACGACGGTGGTCCTACTCATGATGCCCCTTCATATGGATACCTTGTAAGAAAGAAGGTTTCTCCTGATGTTGACCCACGTCAAAACGTGGCTCCTTATCGTCCGGGAGTTCTCTATAGAATGGGTGATGCTTACCTTGATTACGCAGAGGCACTCAACGAAAGTGACCCGGGTAACCCGGATATCGTAAAGTATCTGAACCTTATTCGCGAACGCGCTGGTATTCCACAATATGGAACAAGTGCAGGATTAATACCAGTCCCAGCCAACCAAGAAGAGATGCGTGAAGCTATTCACCATGAGAGAAGGGTGGAATTAGCCTGCGAAAACGGTACAAGATGGTTCGATCTAAGACGTTGGAAAGAGGCAGAAAAGCAGCTGAGTGGCATATTCTATGGCATGAACTTCAGCGGAACACTGAACAGTGACAACAAATCCAATCCAAAGTCATACTTTGTAAGGACACCAGTCATGACACGTTCTTTTACTAAGAAGAATTATTGGATGCCTATTCCACAAGATGAAATAGATAAGAACCCAAACTTACACCAGCTTCCGGGTTGGAATTAATAACAAAACGATTGTCAATATGAAACTAAATAAATTATCTTCAGCGTTGGTATCAGGCATCTTTATGATGCTTGGAATGGTTAGTTGTAACGACGAAGCAACCATTCCTACTCCTCCAAATATCCAAACCGTAAAGCTCAGTAGCCACTACTTCGTTACAGCAGTAGACGATGAGCTTACCATTACACCACGGTTTAATACCCCGGAAACATTTGCGAAAGGGTTTTCATGGACCAATTCAGACTCTACTGTAGCCTCTACTATCATTGATCCGCTTACTCTTACCTGTAAGGTTACATCCCTAAAGTTGGGCACAACGATACTGAGGATAACGTCGGATGATGGTACTTTGACCGATAGTTGTATCGTTGAGGTAAACAAAGATTCCTATATACTGAAAGCGCCCGTCTTTGTCAACCTCTATGGCAGTGCCGATAAGCCTTGGAACAATCTTGCAAGTTACTCGTTAGGATCAAATCTTACGGAGATGAAAGACATCAACGGCAATCCTACTTGGGTAAATATTGAAGTTACAGATGCTTTTAACTGGGGCGAAGGAGATGGTGATCCTGCTTACACAATAGAAGATGGAGCCACCCTAACTCTACCCAATTCGGTATCGGGAAGTGCTTTTAAGAACGACCATAAGACAGATAAAGGGGTCTTCGAGATTACCGGTTTAAGCTACAAACAAAGTTATAACCTCGCCTTCTTTACGAGCAAGAGTGGTTGGGGCGACGTTTGTTCTGCCAAGATTACAGCCGAAGGTAACAACCAGTCAACGATAACCTTGCTCACGAAGAAGGCTCCAACAGAGGTCGGTGAGACGGGTGCTGTGGTCCCAAAGGGGGCTTCCACAGGCGGAACACCTGCCGAAGACAACACCTTTATCCGTTATGGAAAGATGGAAGTGACCCCTGATGGCAGCGGAAAGATTACAATTACCGTTACCGGTGGTGAAGGAGGATGTCAACCGGACGGTATAAACTTCATCAATGCAATTCTCATCTCACCCATCGAATGATCTCATACGTCAACGATAGATAATTAAGTCAGTAGACGGAAAGACTGCCCTAATTTAGGGTTGTCTTTCTTTCGTTATCCTGCATTTTGTAGAAAAAAAACGTTACCTTTGTAGCCTCCTTACAATTACTGTTATGCTTAAAAAGATTACATCCTTTATCTATATATGGACGCTTCTGGCAATCCTTCCGACTTCGGCACATACCGATTATGCCTTTAAACACATCGATACTAATAATGGATTATCGCAAAGTACGGTATATGCAATTCTACAAGATCAAACGGGATTCATCTGGATGGGTACGAAAGTGGGACTATGCAGGTACGACGGGAGTTTCTTTAAAGTGTACAGCCATAACAATTCTAAACTGGGGAGCGACTTCATAACCTCACTCTATCAGGCAAAAAACGGGCAGATATGGGTGGGTACTGACCAGGGGGTATGGATCTATACCCCGTCGACAGACAGCTTTCAGCCATTCAAAGCTGTCAGCAACAGGAAGACTTGGATAACGGGGAATGTTAACTTCATAGCAGAACATCGTCAAAAGGTGTATATCGGTGTCAATGAGCAAGGTTTATTCATATATGACTTAAAGACAAAGCAGCTGCAAAATCGTGTCTTCCCTCATCATCCAAATATTGCATCAATAGGCTTTAGCACAGGCAATAGAGTATGGATAGGCTTCTATGGGGGCGGACTTTGGTATACCTCTCCCGGTTTTCAAAGCCTTACTCCTTTCCTGGTAAACGGCGGGCAGCCTTTCAAAGGAAACATTGTTTCGGCTATTTTGGAGGAAAATCCCAATATGGTTTTTATCGGAACGGACAAACATGGGTTAAGTATTATCAATCCAAAGCGGGCTGCCGTTACGGGTATCAAGGCTAAGGAGAATGGCTGTGACATCTTTGTTAGGGCACTTTCTGTAAAAGGGAAGGAAGTGTGGGCTGCCAGTGAGCAAGGGCTTTACACTTATAACATCACAACAAAGACGCTACATCATTATACAAACGATGCTTCAAACCCTTTCTCTCTGTCGGATAATCCGCTGTATTGCCTATTCCACGACCGTGGAAATGGTATGTGGATGGGCTCTTATTTTGGCGGAGTCAACTATGTATCGCTGTCTGCCCAGCCTTTTATTCGTATTCTTCCTTCACATACAGAAGGCAAGTTACATGGCAGGCGAGTACGCGAAATGGTGCAGGATGCACAAGGGCAGATTTGGATTGGTACAGAAGACGGAGGCTTGAACTATATGGACACTGCCTCCGGTGTGATTACTTCTGTGAAGGAAAGTGCCGCTTTCCCAAATGTTCATGGTCTGTGCATTTACGGGAACCAGCTGTGGGTGGGTACTTTCGCAGCAGGATTAAAGGTTGTTGATACACAAACCCATAGGGTGATAAAGAGCTATCAGGCCGATGGAAAGCAGGGAGCTTTGCGCGATAATACTATTTTCAGCATAGCCGCCTCGCCCCAACACGAACTCTATTTTGGTACGATTCGAGGACTCTGTAAGCTGAACAAGTTTACCGAGCAGTTTGAATACGACAGGAATATCCCCTCTGTGCTTATCAACAAAGTGTGCTTCGACCGTCAAGGAAACCTCTGGGTAGCCACACAAAACAATGGTATTTATCTTAAAATAGGCACTTCCCACCGTTGGATACACCTTACCCATAGTCACATTGGAGACTATACGCTGAGCAAAGCTGTAGGACTTTACGAGGACAGGAAGGGCAGAATGTGGATTACAACCTTAGGGAACGGACTCTTTTGCTATCGTCCTAACACGCGAAAAATAGAGAAAGTATCCTTGAATGGTTATGGAACAGCCGAGCCGGTAGTGCTCGACCTCGTGGAAGATCAGGATGGATTCCTGTGGATTTCTACCCTAAGCGGCATCCTAAAATATAATGCCGGTACAAAGCAGTCGCAGCTATATTCTGCCCAGATGACATTGCTCGACAATCAGCTTAATGTATCTTCTGCCACTATCGATAGAAAAGGTAATATCTATTTCGGCTCTTACAACGGCATAGTGAAGTTCTCTCCCAGTTCATTTAAGCAGTACTATCCCACTCCAAAACTTATTGCCACAGAGCTAATGATTAATAATACAAGCATTGATAATCATACGCCCGGCAGTCCTTTACAACAAAATATTGTCTACACTAAAGAGATAAAACTTGCATACTATCAGAATTCTTTCTCTTTACGTGTCGTTCCGTTAGCCTATGAGCAGCTGCAGAAGTACCGGATGGAGTATATTTTAGAAGGCTTTACCGATACATGGCAACCCGTCAGAGTCGATTATCGCATCGGTTTCGACAATCTTCCTGCCGGAAAATACCTGCTACGCGTAAGGATTAAGAACAGTAGAGGCGAGTGGGATGCTCATGAATACTGTCTGAAGGTAATCGTAAAGCCTCATCCTCTGCTGTCTTTATGGGCAAAGCTGTTCTATCTTGTATGTGCTTGTATAATGATTTCCCTCATCATTCGCTATTTCCATAGACGCACCCTGCGTAAGCGTAAGGAGGCAATGGATAAGTTGGAGCAGGAAAAGGAGATGGAGCTCTATGAAAGCAAGATTAACTTCTTTACGCATGTAGCCCATGAAATACGCACTCCTCTTACTCTTATCAAAGGGCCTTTGGAGCATATCATCAAGCAAGAGAGAGTGAAAGATGTGCAGACAAAGGAGGATTTGCACATCATGTCGAAGAATACTGACCGTCTGAACGAGCTTATTAATCAATTATTGGATTTCAGAAAAGCTGAACGCGACGGCCTGAAACTGAACTTCGAACATTGCGACATTCCACAGTTAGTAGGTAAAATCTATCAGCGATTCTTACCTTTGATTCGGGAAAAGAATATCGATGCCACCTTGTCTATTCGCGATTCCGGCATAATGGCTTATGTAGATCAGGAGTGTTTCACGAAGATTATCAGTAACCTACTTAGCAATGCCATAAAGTATTGTGCCTCCCGGATATCCATTCTCATAGAGTCGGCCCCGGCCAACACGTTCTCCGTCATCATCAGCAATGATGGAAATATTATTTCGAAAAATCTTCGAAGCAGGATTTTCGAACCCTTCTTCAGGGTAGAAAACCATCAGCAGACAGCACAGACCGGAACGGGAATAGGGCTGGCACTGGCCAGGAACCTGGCCGAACTGCACAAAGGAACACTCACCATGGACGAGGACGGCCATCTGAACGTGTTCCGCCTCACCCTCCCTCTGAACCAGACGGACTATATCCCGCTGTCTGCAGAGTCGGGCCTCACCAACATGGACGAAGCCGAACCCAGAAAATCGGGCCGTCCCCTACTGCTGCTGGTAGACGACAATGCCGAGATGCTGGAATACGAAAAACGCACATTGCAGGATTATTACGACATCGTCCTGGCGGCCAACGGACAGGAAGCACTCTCCGTGCTGGAGCGGGAAAAAGTGAACCTGGTGGTCACCGATGTGATGATGGCGCCCGTCAATGGCTATGAACTGTGCCGGAACATCAAGAAAGATGTAAACTACAGCCACACGCCTGTCATCCTCCTCACCGCTGCCACACTGGATCTGGCACGGATGGAGGGAATGGAAAGCGGTGCCGACGCCTATATAGAGAAACCGTTCTCTATGGAATTCCTCATCAATACCATCACCAATCTGCTGCGGTCGCGCGAAGAAATAAAGCGTACCTATGCCGGCTCACCCTTCGTCTCGTCAGACACCGTGGCGAAAAGCAATGTCGACAAGGAGTTCCTGGAACGGCTGCGAAGTGTGATGCAACGGCACATGAGCAACAGCGAGTTCAATGTCGACCAGCTCGCCTCCGACATGAACATGAGCCGCTCCAACCTGAACCGGAAGGTGAGGGGGACACTTAACGTATCTCCCAATACCTATATCCGCATCGAACGGCTGAAATATGCTGCCCAGTTACTGAAGGCCGGCGACTGCAAAATCAACGAAGTGTGCTACAAAGTAGGCTTCAACAACTCCGGCTACTTCACCAAATGCTTCTATGCCCAGTTCGGAATCCTGCCCAAAGACTTCATCAAATCCAGCTGATTTCCTACCGAATAGGAAAACGAAGGGCATAAAAGGAGAAAGATGTCAACGTTTTTTCTTTTTTGCCACGATGATGATATAGCCGAGCAGTATCAGGAAAGCGAAGAGAATACAAAGCATCTGAGCAGTATACTTCTCCGGCTCTATCCATATTTCCTTGAAAAAGTTGACACGTCCGAGGATCTCCACAGGCGTCCAGAACACGATGACCGTAGCAATGGCCATGCGGATATTAGCTCCCCAGGTGGCGAGCAACAGCTCCCGCCTGAACATGAACACGGACCCGACGAGACACCCGAAGCCTACAAGGAAAGTTATCGGACTATGGTCGCCGATAAAACGCGGATCGTAACAGAACATCAGCGCCAGATAGCTCGTCCAGAGAATCATGTTCAGCTCCATGAAGGTGACGATGGAGACATGACGCGTCATCGGGCGTGCGGCTATCTCTGTTCTGCGCTTGCCGAAAAGACGACACTGCCACCAGTTGATGAAGTTACACCCTGTACGCGTACAGAAGATGTAAAGTGTCATCACCATCATCCACAGGCCGAAGGTGGCGGGCATGATGAGATATTCGGGTCGCGTGACGACAACCCCGTTGACGACCTCCGGCTGCGTGCCGTAGCGCGTGGCATAATACTGGAAGAGAAACTCCACCCAGCCGGTCCAGAAGAATAAGCCACCAAAGAGGCCGAAGAGGGTCTGCTTCGTGTCGCCTTTGACAAACACGCCGGCAATAACAATAATAAAGCCGACAAGGCCTATCAGGAATCCCGCATAATGGACTGCCACGGGCGACATCGTCTTGTCCATGATCATCATCAGCGCATGCCCCAGGGGCATGGTAAAGAGGACAAGAAGAAACGATGCGATCGTCTTGCCCCAGTAATATGTGTGTTTCATCATTTCAGTTCATCAAGATAATAACTCATCTGACCGCCACTGTCATCTATCGCCGAATTGGTATTGTACCAGCTCACGACCATCAGCTTATAATAATGTTTCCCGTCAGCAGTCCGGATGCAATAAGTGTGCTGTGAGGGCGTATATTCCATCGGAGGTCCGCTCAGCGTGATGGCTTTGTCAAGCAACGGGTTTCCCGAGGAGCGTGTCTGCCGGATGCCGCTGTTGGGATCAAACCACGGATTCTCGTCAAAGTTAAGGTTGTGCTTGCCTAAATAGCGGTACCAGTCGGCTTGTGAATAGGTGATGTAGATACTGTCGTCTACCACAAACTGTACATCGGAAGGTATCTGTGACGCGGTCTGCCACTTGTCATAATTGGCATAGCCGAGATCGCAGGCCCCACCCTCCCCCGGCCCGCTGGTGCCACCGTTCGTGCGGAAATGGTAACCACACACGGCAAAGTCCCAGTTGGTACGCGTGAGCTGCTCGCCTTCCTTGATCTGCTGGTTGGGAGCCGTGGCGTTGAACATCTCGCCCGTGCGAAGGTTGAAATAAAGCCAGTCGTTGGTGACCCCTGTGCTGTAGCCCGTCACCCGCGGCAGTATCTTGCCCGAGAACTCATCGGCATCGTACCCATAACAAGATACGAGCAGAAGCATGATGAAAGGGCAAAGTAAAACTATTTTCTTCATAATTTTATCTTCAGAATGCAGTATTAGAATGTACTCTTCTTATGGAACAAGGCATCCAACTTCACCTCCATCTGTACATAGAACCTCGCGCCTGCCGTAGCCGGTACACTGAAAGCGGTAAGTCCGGAGCCCAGCGTCTTGGGTTTATAATTGAAGAGGTTGTTCACGCCGGCTGACACTTTCAGGTATCTGCCAAAATCCTGCAGCACATTGAGGTTACAAAGCACATACATCGGCAGCTCACAACGAAAATAGGCGTCATGGCTCACCCCGTCAACGGTCAGACGGTCCTGCACATCATAGATTTTCTTTCCCATCAGTGAAGCATTGAGATTGGCGGAAAGGCCGTAGTTCTTACCGTTGTCCCACCGATACATCAGTCCACCTGTTGCCGCATGCGGTGAGGTGGTGTTGATCTTGAGACCATTTTCCTTGCTTACGTACACATAGGAGTAGGAAGCGTCGAGCGTCCAGTGACGAAGGAATTCCCATTTCATCACCCATTCCGCACCTGCCATGGTCTGATTGTCGAGATTAGTATATTCAAAGTTGTACTGCATGTCATAGATACGCCACACACCCTCTATCTTCTTACGGAAGAGGTTGGCGTAGATCGTTCCGTTGATGAAGAAGCCGCCTTTGCTGTATTCGGCTCCGAGGGAGAAATAATTGTTCTTCTCTGGCTTCAGATACTCGTTGCCCTTAATCATGAACATCCCCAAATGGTCCCAGTTGAAGAACAGTTCCTTGATGCTCGGTGCACGGTAGCCCATAGAGTAGTTGGCACGCAGTGCTAAATTGTCATTCATCTGATATTTAGCAGCCACCTTCGGCATCCACATGAAACCGAACTGCCGGCTGAAATTGGTACGCACGCCGAGGGAGAGTGTCCACTTGTCTACAGGCTGCCATTCGTCTTGGGCAAAGGCCTCCGTCTCCTTCAGGGCACGGGTGGTCATCTTACGGTTGATAAACCTGTCACTGGTAAGCTCATCACTGAAATACTCCAATCCGAGGATGATGTCATGCCGTTTGAAAAAACGGCTCTCCAACCACAGACGGGGCTCAATGATCTGCGAGTCATACACTTTCTTGCGTTCGTCACGGCGCTCATGGCGTTTATAGCGATAGTAATAATCCGTGTGCCAGCTCGCCGTCAGAGTAAACCAATCCTTTAGGCTATAGCAAGCCTTCGCTCCCCACGAGAAGTCCTTAGACTGCGTGAAGACTAAGTCCTGCCTGAGGTCATAGGTGTTCATGAAGAAAGCCGAGCCGTCAGCCTGAAGCTTCAGTCCTTTGACCGGCTCATAATAGAGTTTCTGCTGCATAGAGATATGCTCATCACCCTCCACACCCATCGGTGAACGCGGCAGCTCACTCGTGATCTTCACATCGTGATCAAGCCAGGGATTGGCCTCCTTGGTGTAAGTCTTCGAGTCGTTCGCCTTCTGGTACAGGTAGAAAGCATCGGTGGACGAATACCACACATCGGTCTGCGATGTCACCTTCCCTTGGTGCAGACCCGCGGAAAGCCATGCCTGCAGGTTAGGCTTGTCGGCGTTCTTCTCAAAACCGTAGAGGAAGTCTTTCTTCTGGGGATGCTTGTAGTTGGTCTCGTTCATCTGTCCCCAGCGTACGCCCGTCTCGATGGATACGGGATCGGTTGTCTTCTTCGTGATCATGTTGATGACGGCCCCCGAGGCACGGCTGCCATAAAGGGTACTGCTGGCACCTTTGATGATCTCTATCCTGTCGATGGCATGCAGGTTAAAGCGCTCATAGTCCAGGTTACCTGCCATGTCGCCAGTCATGCGCTCGCCGTCCATCAGAAAAAGGACGTGGCGTGCGTCAAGACCTTCCATGTTCAGTTCATTGCCAAACCCCACCTTTTGGATGTTGAGGCCGGGCGTTTCCATGAGGAGGGCCTGCTGGATGTTTCCGTAACCGGCATCCACCAAGGCCTTACCGCCCAACACCTGTGTAGTGACAGGTGACAGTCTGATAGGCCGGGAAGCCGTCGAGCCCGTGACCGTGATGCCTTGCAGCTGATAGGTCTGCTTGCTCATGTCACCTTGCCTGCTGACCGAATCCCTCTTCGACTCTGATGTCTGTGCGTTACATTGTAAAACAGCCATTCCCATGAAGAGAATGGCCGTGAAAGTTTCTCTAAGCATGATGTACACTATAGACCATGTTCTTTCTTATATTCTGCCAGATCCTTCTCGTACTGGGCGAACTCAGCATCGAAGTTGGCCATGCGGCTGTAATCAATCTTCTGCTGATAGACCTGTGTGGAGAAATTCATTACGTTGAAGTTGGTCTCAAACTCTATTTCCTTGGTCAGGACATTCAGGTATCCCGTGACGGTGCCGGATCCTCCCGTGCCGTCCGCATACTCTGTTGTAAGCGCCAGGTAAGTCGTGTTGCCGCCTGAGCCTTCAAACTTTATCCAGCCATCACCGGTATATTCATCTTTCTCCCAACTGTTCAGCTGCATGAACTTACAGTTGACCACGAACCATATCCGAAGTGGCATGGAGCCGACGGAGAAGGCCTTGATCTGTAAGGTCATGGTATCACCTTTCCAGCTGAAATGGTATTTGACGGGACAGCCTGATTCGAGCCGTGTCTTGTTCACAGTACCCTGCCAGGCTTTCGCGTTGAACACAATGCTGTCCTTGAGTATGCTCTTGGCCTGCGACAGATACGAGTCAGTGACAGGCGTCTTTGTGATTTCTTCATCACTCGAGCAAGCTCCTAACGCGAACACGAAAGCCCAAAGACATAAAAACTTAATGATGCGCATTACTTACTACCCGTAAATTCGAAGTCTGATTCAAAGCCTGTTATTCTTAAGTAAACAACGGCAGTGAAAGAGAGTTGATTTCCATCGGCCTCTATTATGGTTACTGAACCAGAAAAGTAGTTTTTTACTCCCAACAGTTTAATATAACCAGATACAGGATACGTTCCAGGCCCAGTAATCTCTGATTTAGATTCCAACGAAACATAATGTGGCCCTACTTTAAAATCGCCCATCAAAATGCCATTGGAGATCTCGAAATCACAGGCATACAGTTTGGGATTGGTCAAAGCAATCCCGTTCATCTTCGTCGGCGTAGCCTCACCGCTATATGTTCCATCCAAGTCAGTGGAAGCTACCCTTGCTAAGCCCTCTACCTTGGGAGTCTCTGCATGAACCATGCTCACGAAACAGAACATGGCGAAAACCATCAAAACAAAAAATTTTCTCATGATTTTAAAAGAATTAAATATTATTTATAATTTACTGTCCAGTCGTAGGTCTTACCATATTCTGTCCAACCTGAAGATTTGAGATTACTATGATATTTATCAAGAAACTCTTTTACACTTGATTGTTTATAGACATCTTCGGATATATCAAAGAACGGTTGAACCGTCCAATCTGATGGCTTGGAGAAATTATACATTGTCACATTACAATTGGGGATCTCCGTAATATAACACTCCTGGGTATAACTAAGCATTGACAAATCCAGTTTTTTCAGATTCGGAAGTTCTTCCAGTGATAAACTTCCGAGATTCTTAACTGCTTTAGAAATACTTATTTTCTCAAATGAGGGACAATCAAGAACTAATATGCCACTAGGAAGATCAATAGATGTTTCTTGCAACATAGATCTAGTTCCCATAAGAGTGCAGTGTGATAAGTTTAGCGACCTGATGCTATCGTTTTTCTCAAGCAATATATAACATAATTTATTAGAGTTACTTACATCAAGAAGAGGAGTGTTGATATTTGACAAACTTAACACTCCTAATTTTCTGTTTGTCTTTAAATAGGCTAACGTACATTTCTTTTTAAGATCTATATATATTGTAGCTCCTTGAAATCCTGGATTCATGGCCACATATTCTACACCCTCAACACTGGTAATGTTTTTTGTTGAACTTGACTTAGGAATGGATCCTCTTTCCAAATCAATAGAAGCACTCGCTTCTGTAAGCTTCACCAAACGCTTACTGATATCAATTTGATCCCCTACAAACAGAGAGGGGAAGACATCCTTGAGATATGCTCTCGTTGCCTCACCCGGCACATCTCTCAGTGTAGTATACGCCTTCGCCTGTCCTAAGGAGTCCTGCATTTCAACCTCTACGGTAGCATCTTTATGAGTAAAGAAGGCTGGAATCTCTACGCAATTATATTGAGCGCTCTGTGGCAACACAAGCTTTGAAAGGTTACGTTGAACCGTCACGGTCTCATCACCATTCTCGGCTGTCACGATGTTGACAAGGCCCGGATATTCAAAAATCTTGTTATTGGAGAGGTCTACACTGTTGATCTTTGAGGGAAGCAGGGCGAAGTTGAACCCCGGTCCGTAACCATTGTGACTCAGGTTCAGCTCTTTCAGATTGGGGAACACGGAGAGTTCTTTCAAGGCTGCGGTATCAACCTTCGTATCTGACAGGTCAAGAGACGTGGTGTTGACGGCTTTGTCATCAAGGAGCAGATTACCGTTACCATCGAAGGTATAACCCTTGCCCGTGAGAATAGCCTTCAGTCGGGCATTGACAATTGAAGTCTCACTGTAGGACGGTCCATCGTCATCGTTGCTGCACGAACTAAAACCAAGGCAGAGCGCAATAGCTGCGAATGTAAAGAAGCACTTTAAGATTTTCATTTTTTACTATTAGAGTTTATAATTAAATATTACCTTGAATTATGGTCACAAAGGTATTACTTTGAACTGTGGTACAAAGATACAGCGATATTTAATTATGCGCAATACCTAAAAATAATGAAATAGCTTATACTTACTTATAGGTAATTTACCCATAAATGAATATCCGCAATCATCCAAATTAGCAAAGTTTATACAGCCTGGACAATCCT
>ERZ772902.451-NODE-451-length-44596-cov-3.748299_pt1 | contig 44596 bp, 36 predicted proteins | sample MGYA00511470_ERZ772902 | MGnify/ENA primary metagenome ERZ772902 (study PRJEB29015, sample SAMEA2737717) | human gut metagenome | biome: human gut; feature: human-associated habitat; material: faeces | place: China | collected 2012 ... | reverse complement strand
TGGTATGATATGTACGACCTTAATATGACAGTGAAAAAAATGCAGATGCAGTAAAAGAACTTGAGGGAATCAGCAGGAATTTGTAATTATATTCCATATAGGACAGGAGAAGACACTATGAGCAAAGCAGTTATTTATTATTCATTAACAGGGAATACAAAGGAAGCCGCCAAAGAGATTGCAAGAAAGCTGGGTGCAAAATTATTTGAGATTGATTTGGCAAAGCCGCTTCCGCGAAAACCGGCGGCGAAAATGCTTGTCGGCGGAATGCAGCCCACATTTGGAAGAACACCGAAAATAAAAGGCGTTCCCGATAATATAGATTACTATGATGAAATCATATTGGGAATGCCGATATGGGCGGGCTTACCGGCAGCTCCGGTCAATACCTTTATAAAGAAGTACAGCGTGGCTGATAGAATAAATGCCGTCTTTACATTCAGCGGCGGCGGGGACAATGACAGATGTATTGCACAGTTGTCAAAGAAACTTAAAAATTTAAAAAGTGAAGTTGCCCTCGCAGACCGTCACAGTGATAAGGCAAAGGATAATAAGGAAAAGCTGGAGCAGTTTGTAAAGGATATTAAGTGAGCAGTCTTTCTGAATCAGGGGGATTTTTAAGGCAGTGTGTATTCCCGGATACGTGCTGTACATTCTGGTGTGTGTCTATGGAATAAACGGCGCACGGGTATTGTAAATGTAATAAAAGAAAAAAGGGCGGTACCGTATAGATAAAATGTCTATGCGGTACCGCTTTTATTATACATAAAACGCATACCACCATATGCACAATAGATATTGGACATTCCAGCAAAAAGCTCATCATAATAAAAATGTAAAATTTAAGTAAAAAGCTTGACTTAAAGTGAACTTTAAGTGTTATACTTGCGTTGTTGGGTGAAACGACGCAAGTTTTTTTACAACCGGTTTCCGGTAGAAATAAATGAGAAAACAAGGAGGAAAGAACATGTATTTAGAGCAGATCAATGGACCTGAGGACGTGAAGAAGTTATCCGGAGAGCAGCTGACACAGCTCGCAGATGAGATGAGACAGGCTCTTTTAAAACGAGCAAGTATCCATGGCGGTCATTTCGGGCCGAATTTCGGAATGGTGGAAGCAACGATTGCACTTCATTACGTGTTTGAATCACCAAAGGATAAGATTGTATTTGATGTGTCCCATCAGACATATCCACATAAAATGCTGACCGGCAGAAAGGATGCGTATCTGTATGAAGAGCATTACGATGATGTGACCGGCTACAGCAGTCCGCAGGAAAGTGAGCATGACCACTTTACGGTAGGTCATACGTCTACCTCTGTCAGTCTGGCATGCGGCATGGCAAAGGGACGTGACCTTAACGGCGGAACAGGCAATGTGATCGCTGTGATCGGAGACGGTTCTCTCAGTGGAGGTGAGGCATTAGAGGGACTGGATTTTGCTGCAGAGCTTGAGAGCAATCTGATCATTGTTGTCAATGATAATGATATGTCCATTGCTGAAAATCATGGAGGCTTATACAGCAATCTGAAGCTTTTGCGCGACACAAAGGGACAGGCAGAATGCAATCTGTTCCGCGCAATGGGACTGGATTATGTGTACGTTGATGAGGGCAACAATGTGCAAGCGCTGATCGAGGCATTTCAGAGTGTAAAGGACAGCGACAAGCCGGTTGTCGTTCATATCAAAACTCTCAAAGGAAAGGGCTATGCGCCGGCAGAGCAGAACAAAGAGGCATGGCATTACAATGCACCATTTAATATTGAGACCGGAGAGGCGCTCGATCAGCCGCAGGGCGAGGATTATTCCGATATTACGGCTGAATTTCTGCTTGATAAGATGAAGAAGGATCCGGCTGTTGTTGCGATCACCTCTGCAACACCGACCGTTTTAGGCTTTACCAAGGACAAGCGTGATCTGGCAGGCAAGCAGTTTGTCGATGTGGGAATCGCTGAGGAGACAGCCGTTGCACTTGCATCCGGAATTGCCGCAAACGGTGGAAAGCCGGTCTGGGGTGTATACAGCACCTTCGTACAGAGAACCTATGATCAGATCGCACAGGATCTTTGCATTAACAATAATGCCGCAACGATCGTAACCTTCTGGGGAACCGTTTACGGAATGAACGATGTGACACATCTCGGTCTGTATGATATTCCGATGATGGCAAATATTCCAAACCTTGTTTATCTGGCACCAACCACCAAGGAAGAGTATCTGGCGATGCTTGACTGGAGTCTGGAGCAGAATGAGCATCCGGTAGCGATCCGTCTTCCGGGTGGTCCTGTTGTGTCTGACGGACAGAAGGTAACGAAGGATTTCTCTGACCTGAATAAATATGAGATCACCCAGAAGGGACAGAAGGTGGCAGTCATCGGTCTTGGTACCTTTTATTCTCTGGGACAGAGCGTTGCAAAGGAGTTTGAGGAAAAGACAGGCACAAAGGCAACCGTGATCAATCCATATTATATTACCGGTATTGATCAGGACATGTTAGAGAATCTTAAGAAGGATCATGATGTTGTGATCACGCTGGAGGACGGCATCCTGGATGGAGGCTTCGGTGAGAAGATTGCACGTTTCTACGGAGACTCCGACATGAAGGTATTAAACTACGGACTGAAGAAGGAATTCTTAGACCGTTATGACGCTGCTGAAGTTGTGAAGGAGAACCGGCTGACTAGGGAGCAGATTACAGAGGACGTTATGAAGTTTGTGTAATTCACGGGAACAGAATGTTTAGAGATATTTTTAGTAATCATAAATAAATAATGGATACAAATTCGGCACTATTGTAAAATAGTGCCGAATTTGTATTTACAAAAGGAAACGGAAATGATATCATACTGAATATAAAAACGGCACTAATTTGGAAAAATGCCGAAAATGTATTTTGGGAGGTGATTGACATATGGATGAAAACCTTAGATCACTATACGGATTATCAATGTTTAACAAAAAATATTTATTTGAGATATTTATGGAAAATATAGGAAACATGAGTAAAAGTACCATGGAAAAATATTTAAAAAAATATTTGGAATCCGGTAAAATAGCCCGTATTGGCAGAAATGCATACTGCATAAAGGGCGAGCTGAGAGATTATGAATACGATTATTCGAGAACGTCGATTCATATTTCAGGAATTTTAAATAAAGATTTTTATGATTTGGATTTCAGAATTGCAGAACTGTATCAGATGAATCGTTTTTTGAATCACCAAATTGCGCATAATGTTATTTTTGTTTTTGTAGAAAAAGAATTATGCAGTTCTGTATTTGAACGATTAAAAAAAGAGTACGAGGGTAAAATTCTTATTAACCCGACAGAAGAGGATTTCTTTCATTACAGACAGGATGATATAATTGTTTTAAGAAATCTTTTGACGGAATCACCCAAAGGGAAGGAAGAAGTCTGGCATACAGATTTAGAAAAATTGCTGGTAGATATTTTTTCGGAAAATCTGGTAAAAGCAATGTTTGGTGAATCAGAGTATCCGGCTATTTATGAAACAGCATTTGATTCTTATGTTGTGGACGAGAGTCAGTTGTTTCGATATGCAAGAAGACGTAAAAGTGCAGATAAAATCAGAAAATTTATAGAGGAAGAAACAAATGTAAAATTGCGATTAGGGTAAAGGAGTTTTGGATGATTACAAGAGAAAATTATAGTGTAGAGCATATTATGGATTTGCACAAATCGAGCAAAAGAGATCCAAATTTGATTGAACGGGTATTATTTGCATTTGCACCACATACTACAGGCGTCCTGATCGATACAAGAAAAGATCTGGAAATAATGAAACAGATGTTTGACGTATATTCTTTAATTAATGTTTTCGATGATTTTAATATTGTCTATGGAACGTATTATAAAATAGTAGAAGATGAAATTGCATATCGAGGAATTGATGTTACAGCAAAAGAGGTTCTTATGGATACCTACCAGGCATCTGTATGTATTGCAAGCAGAGGCATGTATTGTACGGAGGACTATCAAAGTTATCTGAAAGGAATCAGAAGCTTAGCCGGACATATTTATTCGCTTGATTATTCTGCAGAAGTGGCGTCTGCATATGCTCCGAGTTTAATGTATATATCAGCATGTTTGATGGCAAATGTACCATATAAAAAAATTGAAAATGCTGATGAATATATAAAAAAGCAGCATACAGATAGAATCGTGTCAAAAGCATTAAAATCTTTGAAGAAAAGAAATCCTCTTGCCTATGCGTATTCAATTAAAGCAGATGAATTGATGAACAGTGTTACAAATCCTTTGTGATCTCAAAGAAAGCCACTGCACTGGCAGCAGCCACATTAAGGGAATCGACACCGTGGGACATGGGGATCATCACAGTGTGGTCACAGGCATCAATTGTCTCCTGCGAAAGACCTTCCCCCTCGGTTCCGAGGACGATGGCAAGCTTCGAAGCATTTGCAAGCGTGGGATCCGTAATGGACAGAGACTGATCCTTGAGTGCCATGGCAATCGTGATAAAACCAAGCTCCTGAAGCTGTTTTATATATGATCCGGCGGATGCGTTGTCTTGCTCTGTGGCAGAGGATGGACCGGATGGCAGATAGGTCCACGGAATCTGAAAAACAGTTCCCATACTCACGCGGGCGGCACGGCGGTAAAACGGATCACTGCAGGCAGGTGTCAGAAGGACTGCATCCATGTGGAGTGCTGCAGCCGATCGGATAATAGCGCCGACATTCGTGGGATTTACAACGTCCTCCAGAATGGCGATTCGTCTGGCATTCCGGCAGAGCCCTTCGACGGATCTTAAAGCAGGACGGCGCATTGCACAGAGCGCACCTCTTGTGAGAGCAAAGCCGGTCAGCTTTGTTAATATCTCATAGGGCGCTGTGTAAACCGGAATATCCGGACATCGGGATATGATACCGGCAAGCTTGGTGTCCGGATGCTTTGTTTCAGCGAGAAGAGAGATCGGTTCACATCCCATATTCAGCGCACGCTCGATCACTTTGGGACTTTCGGCGATAAAAATACCGCCATTTGGTTCATAATAATGTAAAAGCTGTGATTCGGAGCAGCGTGCGTATATATCAAGCTCCGGAGCCTGAAAATCAGTAATTGGGATAATCTCTGCCATGGGAACCTCCTGTTAGTGGAATTATAAATGCACAATACAATGTAACATACAAGTTCTATTCTGTCTATGATACGCTTGTTTTCTGTTTATATATTATAAAAAGCAAAATTTATTCTAAATATAATGTTTCGTCCATATCTGGTTGTAAGCGACCAGATGTTTTTGATTTGTAATGATAGGATATTGACAAAAAAACATCATAAGAGTATAGTGGTGATAGAAAAATGATAAAATACCATCATAGAGATTAGGGGATACAATTTGGACATTACAATTACAGATATTGAAAAGTACCTTGAAGAAGTAAAAGCAGCGATCAATGCGGGCTGTTATCGAATAGAGATGAATGATAACAGGAAAGACAATCAGGATTTGTTTTTAGATTATATTATTAGCGAGGAAAAGAGAAAACAAATACTTTTGAGTCTTGAAGCTACAGATTTCTCAGAGATTAGACATAATACTCATAGAGGGTATGAGCATGAACTGTTATATGTATTTGGCAAAAATGTTAATTTGTTGCGTAGATTTTTGCCCGGAGAAGAACAGGTATCACTGTATATAAAGTTTAATAAATTAGAATCAAGGTATGTAATTGTAATTTCATTTCACAAGCAGAAGTATCCAATAAAGTATATGTTTAAATAGACAATTGAAAAATAGAAGGAGGACAATAAAATGGTAAAGGAGAAAAAGTTTGATTTTTGTACTTCATGCAGAAAAGAAACATCATACAAAATAATTAAGAAAACTGTACAAAAAGTAATTAAGGACAAATCTTATGAATTTAAAATTGCTGTTGCAGTATGTGATGAATGTGGAAAGGAGATGGATATTCCAGGTCTTTTCGATTTGAATATAAAATCTATTGACGAACAATATAGACAGGCTGAAGGATTGATCAGTATTGATGATATTCAGAAAATTATGGATATTTATAATATAGGGAAAGCACCTTTATCAATTGCACTGGGGTTTGGAGAAATAACAATTACCAGATATTTGTCAGGACAGATGCCTTCCAAAAAGTATTCTGATATTATTAAGAAAGCGCTGTCGTCACCTAATTATATGATAAAACTTTTGAATGATAATGCTGAGAAGATGGGAGAAACCGCGTATAAGAAAGCTATAAAGGCGGCTGAAGAAATAGCAGGGTTATTTTGTGTTTCAGATAAAATGTTATTAACAATATCATATATATTTGAACAAATGAGGGAAGTTACTCCATTGGCGCTTCAAAAGATTCTTTATTTTATACAGGGGATTTATATGGTTTTATTTGGCAAACCTTTGTATAAAGAGGACTGCATGGCTTGGATTCACGGTCCGGTTTATGAGGAAGTATATGATTTGTTTAGGAATTTCAAATATAATCCAATCGAAGATGAAAGATTTGCAATCTTTAAAGATAGATTTGAAGAATTGGATGAACACGAAAAAATGGTCATTGATTTGGTGATTAACACATTTGGAAAATATAGTGGGAAAGTATTAGAAGATATCACACATGAAGAAAATCCTTGGAAGAATGCTCGGATGGGATATGAAGCCTCAGAACCTTCTAGAGAAATAATCAGCAAAGATGAAATTAAAAATTATTTTGAAAGTGTTGCTGATAAATATGGTGTCGATACAGAAGAAAAATTAAATTGCTATATTCAAAGCTATATGAAATGATGTTATGGAGATAAAATCTTGAGAGTAGGTCATCTTCAAAGAATATAGCCTATAAAATGCCTCCGTCAGTGTTTTGCTGATGGGGCATTTTCTGATTTTGTTGACAACACAGCCAACTTTATATAAAATTGAGACAGGGTGTATCACATGGAGGATTGTTTTATGAGCCGGTTACAGAAGAAGGAAAGTCTTAAAGAAGCGAGGAGAAGGTTGATCATAGACACGGCTTTTCGAATTTTTGTGGAACAGAAGATCGAGCCGGTCAGCATGGGAGAGATTGCAAGTGCCGCAGGAATAGGGCGGGCTACATTATTTCGTTATTATGCGAATAAGCTCGAGCTGGTGGTTGCTGTCTGTGCTGCCAAGTGGAAGGAGTATCTGGATGAGCTGGATGCAAAGCGTCCATTGTCATCGATCGGAGATATTCCGGCGATCGACCGTTTTACCTTTACACTGGACAGCTATATTGACATGTACCGGTATCACAAAGACCTGTTGCAGTATAATGACAATTTCAATCATTATGTCACGCATGAAGGCGTAAGAGAGGAGCAGCTGGAGGAATTTCATGCATCGCTCTATTCGGTCGATACGAGACTGGAATGGATGTATGAGAAAGCTAAGGAGGATCATACGTTCCGCACGGATATTCCGAGAGAGGAATTTATGCGAGTGACCGTGCATACGATGATGACGGCATGTGCCTATTATGCGGGCGGTTTTATCTGGGGTGCGGAGGATAATAGGGATTATACTCCGGAGCTTCTCAGAATAAAGGAAATGATCTTAAATTATGCGAAAACCTCTGAATAACAGAGAGGGAGTAACTGTTTGTTATGTGTGCCTGGTAAGGAAATAAGCGCTGCATAACACAATGTATTCCCGGAATCTTCTAAACGAAGATACCGGGAGTACATCGCAAGGAAAAGGAGGAAGATATGAAACAAAAACAAAGAAAACGAGGGGCAAAGCGGATATTTGCCGGAGCGATGGCGGTTCTTATGGTGCTGTCGGCAGTGGATGTGAGCGGCTGGGGCGTGATGAATGCGAAGGCGGAGGAGTCTGCAGTGGAAAAAGCTCCACAAAACTTATCCATAATAGATGAGAACGCGGAATTTAGATATATTATTTTGAACGGGGAACTTCAAGATGATGGAGTTTCCGATAATGCGAATACGTTATACGCGGGAACAAATTGGTATTATGATAGAGAGAAGAATCAGCTTGTACTCCAAAATGCGTCTGTTCAACATATTATTGTTGAAGGTGGTGATCTTACTGTTTTGTTATCCGGGGAAAATACAGTAAGTGGTAATATTATATCTAAGTCAAGCAATGGGGAACATACACTGGAATTAAAGAGTGATAATAGTGGAAGTTTGACGGTTGGAACACAAATTGGTGATGGAACTATATCAGATGGATCTGGTAAGCAAATGAATCTGAAAATTACAGATGCTACGGTATATGCACCGGAAATTGTATGTAAAGGCAGCTTGAAGATTGAGAATAGTCATGTAATTGTTTCTAGTGGAGACAGTGCCAATTATGCAATTGATACTGGCTGTGATATATCTATTACAAACAGTTATGTTGAAGCAAAGATAGGAAAAGATGAATATGCAATTTCCTCAAAGAATGGACTCGTTGTGTCAAATAGTCAGATCATGGCATGTAATAGTGGAGGATATGAAGACGGGGTAATAAAAGGTGGTAGTTTTAGTGATGCAGTCGTTACAAAACAATATGGAAATAATGTCACGAAGTCAGTTGTATATGGTAATGCATCGCTAAGAGAAAAATTAACGATACCAAATAATGGAACTATCGTGTTTATGCAAGGGGCAAGCATTACGAATCAGGAACTGCTTGCAGTTGAAGATGGAGCAAACATATTAGTAAATGGCTATATGATCGAGGATATAGAAGCAAGTGGTGACACACATACACATAACAAAGACGGTGATATTACATACACTTGGGAAGATGACAATAATCATATAAAAAATGTGGCATGCAAGGACTGTCCGATCGGATATGTGACGAAAGAAACGGAATCTCACAGCATCGGAGAGAACGGTTTCTGTGCATGTAATGAGGTATACCAGCCGGCAAAGCTTACCACGGATAAGTATGATATGGATGGGGACGATAGCAAGGATGCGGTTTACGAGATCAGTAATGCAGGTCAGCTTTTCTGGTTTGCAGGACTTGTAAATGGAACACTTTCGGGCGTGACGCAGAATACATCAGCCAATGCAGTTCTGTCAAAAGATATTGTTGTGAATAAAAATGTTCTGAAGCCGGATGGAACTTTGAATGACGGAACATTTAAGGAATGGGCACCGATTGGGACGGGTGAAACAAGCCCTAACGTATACACTGGTACATTTGACGGACGAAACTACACCATCAGTGGATTGTATTTCAATCAAGAGAATAGTTATGATATAGGATTGTTCGGTCGTAACAATGGTAAGATTGCCAATGCAGGTATTTTGGATTCTTATTTCTATGGTACCAGCAAGGTAGGAGGCGTGTGTGGAAATAATTATACTGGAACTATCACAAACTGTTATAATACTGGCAGCGTCAGTGGTTTAGGAACTCTAGGAGGCGTGAGCGGATATAATTATACCGGAAGCATCACAAACTGTTATAATACCGGAAACGTCAGTGGTAGTGGCGGTTTTGTAGGAGGCGTGAGCGGACGTAATAGTAAAGGAACTATCATAAACAGTTATAATGCCGGCAGCGTCAGTGGTTTAGGATGTGTAGGAGGCGTGAGCGGAGATAATGATACCGGAAGCATCACAGACTGCTATAATATCGGTAGCGTCAGTGGTAGCGAAGGTGATGTGGGAGGTGTGAACGGATATAATAATGGAGGAAGCATCACAAACTGCTATAATGTCGGTAGTGTTAGTGGTACAGACTATTATGTAGGAGGCGTGAGTGGAGAAAATGCTAACGGAACCATCATAAACTGTTATAATGCTGGTAGTGTCAGTGGTAAATACGATGTAGGAGGCGTGAGTGGAGAAAATGCTAACGGAACCATCACAAACTGTTATTATGACAGCACCATTTATACAGGAACTGCGATAGGCGCGAATAGCAGCGGAACAGTTACAAAAGTCGAAGGCAAAACGATAGATGAGTTTAAGACCGGTGAAATTGCTTATCTCCTGTCACAGGGCTGCACAATCGATGAAGTGACTTATGATGGCACAATCTGGGGACAAACCATCGGAAAAGACACTTATCCGACTTTAGGTGGATCTAAAGTTTACAAGAATGCTACCTATAAAGGATGCGAGGGCAAACCTGGGGATGCAGTGTCCTATGAATATTCCAATACAGAGAAGAATACCTATGGTGACCATCCGGATGCGGATAACGATGGAAGATGTGATGACTGCGACCAGTATATTGACGGCATCGGCGCAAAACTCGCCGGTTATTCCTTAAGTCTTACCGGTAATATCGGCGTTAATTTCTATATGGAGTTGTCGGATCAGATTATTGCAGATAAAGGTGCGTATATGCAGTTTACCCTTCCGAATGGAAGTGTTACGAAGGTACCTGTTTCCGAGGCACAGAAGAATACCACGATCAATGCAGGGAAAATATATTACAAATTCCCTTGTGAGGTAGCATCCTACGAGATGACACAGGATATCAAAGCGCAGATGTTTGACGGAAATGGAAACTACGGCAAAGAATATACCTATACCGTCAGAGACTATGCACAATATTTAATTGATCATGTTGATTTGTATCAGAATGCCTATCCCTTTGCTGTGGCTATGCTGAATTATGGTGCCTGCTCACAGAAGTATTTTAATAAGGCAGTGGAAGAGCTGGCAAATAAGTATTTAACTGATGATGAGCTGGAAATACCTAATCGGTTTGATGGTTATGTTGATAAATTTGTTGCAAAAAAAGCTGAAAATGATGCACTTGGACGATTTGCCGGACTTAGTATGGTATTGAAATCGGAAACTACATTGAATCTCTTCTATGAACCACAGGAAGGAATTGATGTGTCAAAGCTGACATTTTCAATAGACGGAAAAGAAATCACACCGGTGAAACGAGGTCAGTATTATATCCTGTCTCTGGAAAATATCAGAGCGAATGAGTTGGAAAATTCAAAAACATTTACCGTAACGGATGGCACGAATACATTGAGCGGAGAGTACTGTGCGTTGATGTACTGCTATCAGGTATTACAGGCTCAGGAGGGGACTTATGAGGATGCTCTGGTGACACTGGTGAAAGCATTTTCCAATTATGCATATACCGCGCAGTCTGTATGCAAATCCAATTAGTAAGTGAACGATCAAGGTAACCGAATAGCAAGAGTACATGGACATGAACACAGAATTCATACAAAAATGAAAGGAGTATCAGATTATGAAAGAGAGATACGAAACACCGGAGATGGAGATTGTAGAGTTTGAAACGGAAGATATTATTACAACAAGTGGTGATCCAGAGACCCCTTTTGTGCCGTTTTCAGGAAATTGATAAAGGCTGTGGGGGTCATGTAGAAAGCGAGAAAGAGATGAAAAGCAGGAAAAAGATAATTGCAGTATCAGGAATTGGCATCGTTGTGCTGGCAGTCGTGATTGGAGCTGCAGCAATGTCTCGGAAAGCCGGTCAAAGGATCACGAGTGACAAAGCTGCGTCAGGACAGACCACGGCTGGTGCTGACGGTGAGAATGGCAATCTGCCGATGGTTCCGATTGCCAGTGGCGACGTAGAGGTGGATGGTGCGGAGGCACAGCAGAGAGAGAAAAGCTCTGCGGAGAAATCCGCACCGGAGGATGCTGCGGATATGGGAGATCAGAAAAGCAGTGCGCAATCAGACGACCAAAGCAGCATTGTTGCAAAGGACGGTAAGGCAAAGCGGGATCAGAGTTCGCCTGCTGCAGATGTCCAAAAGCCGTCAAAGCCTCAGGGAGACAATCCGAAGGAAGACACACAGCAGAATGAGGGAACCGGAAGCAGTCAGGGAAGTTCCAACAATTCAGGCAGCTCCGGTAAGACGGATGCCAAGTCGGATTCGACAACCAAGACAGATACCGCGTCTGGAGATGACAAGAAGAACAATGATTCCCCAAAGTCTGATGGGAAGAAGGACGATAAGTCCAATAATAATACTTCCGATGGGAAGAAGGATGATAAATCGGATGATAAGGATTCTGGTGGGAAGAACGATAAATCGGATAATAAAGATTCCGATCAGAAAAGTTCGGATATGATAGAATTACCGTTTATCCCGGCAAAATAATAACAGTAACGATAAAGGAGGGCGGGATATCCCGCCTTTCTGTTATATTGCGGCATTTGAAAAATCCATTTTAGAGAACATTGCGGACACGCATATTTACAGTCGGAATGGGACATAATTCGAAGCATTGAATACAGAAAGGATACATGATGACTGAACAAAGATCATTTACGATACAACTGGCAGAGAAACGGATCTGTATCAAGCCGTTGTACGACATGATAAGAGAATATTGTAAAGAATACATTGTCTCAGACATTTGTGAGAACCCTGAGAAGGCAGGCGGCAGTGAAAACGAAGATAAGACCGTTATTCCTTTCGCAGATCTGATCATTCAGACATCTCCCGAGGATATCGCGTATGAGAGAAAACGTTCTGCGAGTGAAACGGATCAGAACGGACATGCGGCAGAATACACGGATGCCTATTTGGAAACTCTTGCCGTATATCGGAAGATTGCAGAATGGATGCCGATGTATAACACGTTATTGTTTCATGGTTCTGTGATCGCAGTGGATGGGAAAGCGTATCTGTTTACGGCGAAAAGCGGTACCGGAAAATCTACCCACACAAGACTTTGGAGGGAGTATTTTGGAGAGCGGGCGGTGATGATCAACGACGATAAGCCGTTGATCAGGATCACGCAGGAGGGCGTGTTTGCATATGGAACTCCGTGGGACGGAAAGCACCGGCTGAGCACGAATATCTCTGCACCGTTGGCTGGCATCTGCATTTTAAGAAGAGGAAATGATAATTCGATCCGGAAGATTACGGCACGCGAAGCCTGCCCGATGCTTTTGCAGCAGTGCTATCGCCCGATCGACGCGGGGGTGTTGGCGGTTACGGTGATGGTATTGGAGGAGTTAAAAAAGAAAACGAACTTCTATGAGCTTTTCTGTAATATTAGTCAGGAAGCGGTCGAAGTGGCGTACAATGGAATGAAGCAGGAATGAACATGTCGTCAAAATGAACGTTATGTCCTGACAAGTGTGAAAAGGAGTCACAATATGTGATTGAAAGATTCAGCTTTGACACTAAGAAATTATCACATTATTGTTTGATAAAATGTTGATAGGAATACATTTTAATATTCCAAAATGTTGACACAACACGATTTCGGAATGATAAAATGTTGATGCATGTTTTGACAGATAGATGTGAGGTGCTTTATGCTGAAAAGAAAAGTGACAGCATTTATGGATCAATGGATTCGTACAAAGGAAAAGAAATGTCTGGTCGTACAGGGAGCCAGACAAACTGGGAAAACCTATATAATCGAGCGTTTTGCGGAGGATAACTATGAGGAGTTGGTTGAAATTAATTTCAAGCAGCTTCCGTCGGCAATGGATATTTTTAGCGGAGATCTTACGGTGGACAACATGGTTATGGCGATGCGGTTCCGCTTTCCGGAAAAGAAGATCACGCCGGGAAAGACCCTGATTTTTTTGGATGAGATACAGGAATGTCAGGAAGCAATTACATCACTTAAGTTTTGGGCAATCGACAACAGGTATGATGTGATCGTATCAGGGTCCCTTCTTGGAATAGACTACAAACGGGCATCTTCATATCCGGTTGGATATGTTGATTATCTGAAGATGTATGGAGTGGATTTTGAAGAGGTTGACAAAATCCAAAGAAGCCTCTTGCAGGGATATCTGTACGATATCGCACATTACGCAACAGCAGAGGAGAAGGTAAAAGCAGAAAAATGTTACCTTTCTCTTGCCAAGCAGTTATTAGATAAGGAAAATCATAAATTTCAATATAAGGAAGTAGAGCATGGGGGCAGAGCACAAAAATATTTTTCCAGTATTGAGTGGTTACTTCGCGCTGATATGGTACATTTGTCCAAGCGCGTGACAGATGTTAGATTTGGTCTGGATGATTATGCAAGAGAAGACTTTTTTAGGGCATATGCGACAGATTTGTCATTGCTGATGGCGATGAAAGACTTTTCGTTAAAGCAGCACATTGTTGAAAATACATTAGAAGGAAACTCAAAAGTCGGTATCTATGAATGTGCGATCGCAGATGCATTGTATAAGAAGGGGTATTCGTTATACTTCTATAAAAATGAAACATCCAAAAGAGAGATTGATATTATTATCCAAAAAGATGGAAAGGTGGTTCCTATTGAGGTTAAAAGCGGTAATACAAGGGCAACTTCATTACAATCGCTTCTGAAAAATAAAAAAGATATTTCTTTTGGATATAAGTTTGCAGATGGCAATATTGGTGTAAACGAAGATGGAATTATTACATTGCCATTGTACATGATTACATTTGTCTGAGCAGTTTTGGATTCATTCAAAGAGATAAGGAGGCACAATATGCGATTAAAAGAAGGATTTATTACCCATGAGGGAGCCGATGAACATATCACCGTTCCGGTGGGAGGCTTGTCCTTTAGCGGCATGGTAAGAAGCAATAAGACCGCAGGGTTTATTGTCGAATGCTTAAAGGAGGACGTAACAGAGGCTGAGATCATCGAAAGGATGCTTGCAAAATATGATGCGTCAAAGGAGCAGATCACAGGGGATGTTGAGGCTGTGCTTGATAAGCTTAGAAGCATCGGAGCGATTGAGGAGTAAAACAGTTGTTGGATGGAATGGCTGCACAGGAGAAGAATATGGAAAAGTCTACATTTGAACAGGAACTGGAGCGAAAGGGGAACATTACTTATACCTGCAGGGGGATCAGTATGCTTCCTTTGCTCAGACAGAAGAGAGATCTGTTTACGATCACCAAGAAACAGGGGAGATGCAGGAAGTATGATGTGGCACTTTACAAGCGCGCAGATGGGGCTTATGTACTGCACCGCATCGTCAAGGTGCTGCCGGATGGATATGTATTTCTGGGAGACAATTGTCTGAATAAGGAATATGGAATTACCGATCAGGATATTCTCGGTGTGATGACCTCGTTTGTACGCGATGGTAAGGAGCATGCAGCAGATGCAGGAGGCTGTCTGCTGTATGCGAAGCTCTGGTACATGCTTTATCCGGTCAGAAGCCTGTGGAAGCGTTTGAAGATGAGAATAAGGAACATCATCCATAAATAGACAGCTTTTTGAGGAGTTGTAGTTGTCGTGAAGAACGCATGAGGATCGTGAAGGAGGGCGTCGGTGAAGGAACAGACAATGAGTACGATACAATATGATATGCTCTATCTGCTTAGCTGTGGAGTGAACAAAACAAAGCCGCAACAAAACATTTTGGAGCAATATAAATCCGATGACCGAAAACTGATGCAGCTGTACAGGTTTAGTAAGCAGCATTTTGTGGAGGCACTCACCGGTACTGTTTTAAAGCAGGTGGGGGTTACATTGCCCGACCCATGGGAGAAGGATATGGCAAAGGCGGTTCGCAAGGTGATCCTGTTTGATGCGGAACGAGCACGGATCCTTTCTTTTATGGAGCAGAGGGGAATCGGGTATCTGCCGCTCAAAGGCATTATTCTAAAGGAATTTTACCCATCCGTCGGGATGCGGCAGATGTCTGACAATGACATATTGTTTGACGAAGCCTTTGCGGAGCAGGTACGGGAGTATATGGTTTCTCTTGGCTATGAGGTGATTTCGTTTGGGGAAGGCAATCATGATGTTTATGAAAAGGAACCGGTCTATAATTTTGAACTGCACCGTGCGCTGTACGGGGCTGCGCATGACAATAACTGGGAGCAGTATTACCGTGACGTAAAGGAACGGCTGATCCGGGAGGAGGGCAGCTCCTATGGATACCATATGAAGCCGGAGGACTTTTATATTTATATTATGTGTCACGGCTATAAGCATTATCAGGGCGGCGGAACCGGCATACGGACGCTGTTGGATTTCTATGTGTATTTAGAGAGCCTATATAGTGAAATGGATTTTGCATATATCGAGAAGGAATGTGAAACACTTGGTCTGTCAGAGTTTGAAAAGAGAAATCGGGCGTTGTGCCGGAAGGTATTTGGAGACAATGCATTTGCGGAGCTGCCGGCAGAGGAGAGAGTGTCGGATACAGCAGCACATACAACGAAGGAGATCATAACAAAGGCGCTGTCGCAGGAGGAGTTAGACATGCTGCAATATTATATGACCTCCGGTGTGTATGGTACCTTTGACCGCCGCATTGAAAATAATGTGAAAAAGTACAGTAAAAACGGCGGTTCGTCAAAGCTTCGTTATGTGATAAAACGTATTTTTCCGGGCATGGAAACATATCAGTATTATCCGTTTTTTTACAAGCATAAATGGCTTTTGCCGGTATGCTGGCTGTATCGTCTGCTTCGCGTTGTTTTCCAGAGGGAGCGCAGAGAGCGGATTCTGCGGGAAGCAGATGCGGTCAGGAAAGTGAAGGTGTGAAAAAAGCTTGACAAAAGAAGAGGATAAGAATATAATCTAACCCAGTTAGATAACGGAGGTGTAGTATGGCAACAGATCAACAAATATCCAATTTGCTTCAGCAAATGGCAGCGGCACATCCGGGAGAGTTCTATAAGCATATGGGCGACACAAGAGCGGGGATCGGTGCAGTATTAAAACTGTTATATACGGCAGATACTTCTATTACCGCAGGGATGATCAGTGAACGTCTTGACATCAGTACTGCTAGAGTTGCAGTACTGCTAAAGAAGATGGTTGCGAAGGGTCTTATTACAAAAGAGAAAGATCCGATTGATGCCAGAGTAACGATCGTAAAGCTTACCGAATATGGGAGAGAGACGATTGAACACATGTGGGCAGACGTGAAGGCGCAGATGGGAAAGGTTATTGACGAGATCGGAGAGGACAGATTGTTAGAATATATAGAAATCAATAAAGAAATCCGGCGAATTGTTACTCCACCGGTGTACCATCTCTGATCTTTATCGTATAAATAGGAAAATTAAAGTGTACATTTTTATTGTACACTTTGTTAAACGATAAATACCTAACTACGTTAGTGAAAGGTTAGATATTTATTAAATAAATATAAAGGAGTGATAAACAAATGATTAAATTATTTAAAAATTTAAGAAAGCAGGAGTGGGGACTGATCGTGCTGGCACTTGTTTTTATTGTGGCTCAGGTGTGGCTTGATCTGACAATTCCTGACTATATGGCTGATATTACAAGACTGGTGCAGACAGATGGAAGTACCATGAATGAGATCCTTACCGCAGGAGGGAAGATGCTTCTCTGCGCATTGGGAAGTCTCGTATCAGCAGTGCTGACAGCGATATGCGCTGCCAGGATCGCGACATCATTTGCGGCAACGATACGAGGAAAACTGTTTTCGAAAGTGCAGTCATTTTCGATGGAAGAGATTGGACATTTCTCTACGGCCAGTCTGATCACACGATCTACCAATGATGTTACACAGATACAGATGCTGATCGCTATGGGACTTCAGATGTTGGTAAAGGCACCGATTATGGCGGTTTGGGCTATTATGAAAATATCCGATAAGAAATGGCAGTGGACATTTTCAACGGCAGTAGCAGTGGTTGTGCTTCTCCTGATCGTAGGTGTGTGTCTGATGTTTGTAACACCGAAATTCAAAAAAATACAGTCATTGACGGATGATTTAAATCGTGTGACAAGAGAAAATCTGACGGGACTTTCCGTGGTACGCGCGTATAATGCCGAAAAATATCAGGAAGATAAGTTTGAAAATGCGAATGAGGCACTTACCGGAACAAATCTGTTTGCCCAGAGGACACTGGCATTTATGATGCCGGGTATACAGATTGTGATGAGTGGACTTACGCTGGCAATTTACTGGATCGGAGCAGTGTTGATCAATGATGCCGGGATGGTGGATAAGGTTCAGATATTCTCTGACATGATGGTATTTTCACAGTATGCGATTCAGGTTGTTATGTCATTTATGATGCTTGTTATGATATTTATGATCCTTCCAAGGGCATCCGTTGCTGCCAACCGTATTCAGGAGGTACTGGATACAAAACTTACCATAGAAGATGGTTCCGGTGTGCATGGCGATCCGGACAAAACAGGAGAAATTGTATTTGACAAGGTATCTTTTCGATATCCGGATGCAGAGGAAGATGTGTTAAAGGATATTTCATTTACCGCAGGAAAAGGTGAGACGGTTGCTTTGATCGGTGCAACCGGATGCGGAAAGAGCACAGTGATAAATCTGATTCCGCGCTTTTATGACGCAACAGAGGGGACGGTATCTGTCGACGGTGTAAATGTAAAGGATTATTCCCAGAAAGAATTGAGAAATAAGATAGGCTATGTGTCACAGAAAGCAACGCTGTTTACGGGGACGATAGAGTCAAATGTAGCATACGGTGATAATGGACAGAAAAATGCTTCAGAAACAGATATAAAAAAAGCTCTTGATATTGCACAGGCAAGTGAGTTTGTGGATTCTCTGGAGGATGGAAGTAAGGCATATGTGGCACAGGGAGGCTCCAACTTCTCAGGAGGACAGAAGCAAAGGATGTCAATTGCCAGAGCCATCGCCAGAAAACCGGAAATTTTAATCTTTGATGATTCATTTTCGGCACTTGACTATAAGACGGACCGGGTATTGAGAGAAGCATTGGCAAAATCCTGCAAAGATTCTACGAGAATCATTGTGGCACAACGGATCGGAACGATACGTGATGCGGACAGGATCATTGTGCTGGAAGATGGGAAGATAGCAGGAATGGGCAGACATGAAGAATTGATGCGTGACTGCGAGGTTTACCGGCAGATCGCACTTTCACAGCTTTCAAAGGAGGAACTTGCGTAATGGAAAATAAACAGTATAGACCAAGACGTGGCCCGATGGGGCGTTCAATGCGTGGTGGAGAGAAACCAAAGGATCTTGTGGGAATATGGAAAAAGCTGCTTGGATACTGTAAGAAATATACGGCTTTTTTCATCATTGCAGTAATATGTGCATCGGTGGGAACCGTCTGCACCCTTGTCGGACCGGACAAGCTTTCTGATATGACGGATGAAATTACAAGTGGCATCAAACCGGATACCGACGAACTGGAAAAGATAACAACAGCAGTGTCAGATAATATTTCGGACAATATGCAGAAAGTGCTTGGGAAGATAGCGGCGAATATGTCAGATCCTCAGAACATGAAACCGGAGATTAAGATCAATGGTTCTGACATTTCGCTGGAGGATCAAAAAGAAGCTTTAAAGCTGATCCGGGGAATGAATAAAAACAACTCCGATGCTGCTCAAAACATCATTAATAAATTACCTCAGTCTGTAAGAGCGGCATTATATACAGACATAGCAGTAGACGGCGTTACTATTACGGCACAGGATCAGTCCGATATGCTGGCAGTGATGGCAGATATCGATGCGAAGGCGCAGGAAAGCAGACTGAAGGCTTTTGATAAACTGCCGGACAGCGTACACGGACTGGTAAAACCTTCGATCAATATGGACAAGATCATGCAGATCGGACTGTTCCTTGTGGGGCTGTATGCTCTGAGTTATATTTTGTCCGCATTACAGGGCTGGATCATGTCAACGATCACCCAGAAGGTTTCTAGACAGATGCGGTCAGATATATCGTATAAGATCAACCGGCTGCCAATGTCATTTTATAATAAAACGACAACCGGTGATGTACTTTCTCGTGTGACAAATGATGTGGATACGATCGGGCAGTCATTAAATCAGAGTATAGGAACTCTGATCACAGCTGTGATCCTGTTTGTCGGAAGCTTGTTTATGATGATAAAGACCGATATATGGATGACTCTGACTGCGGTGTGCACCAGTCTGATCGGTTTTGCGATTATGTTTACGATCATGGGGCGCAGTCAGAAATATTTCCGGAGACAGCAGAAGAATCTCGGAGAAATTAATGGGCATATTGAAGAGATTTATACCGGACACACCGTGGTAAAAGCGTATAATGGAGAAGAACGTGCACAAAGTAAATTTGACGTGTTAAATGAGAAATTAATGCACAGTGGTTTTATGGCACAGTGCCTTTCCGGAATGATGATGCCGATCATGAATTTTATCGGAAATCTCGGCTATGTAGCTGTTTGCGTAGTGGGTGGTGCCATGGCACTGGATGGAAGGATCAGCTTTGGTGTTATCGTGGCATTTATGATGTATGTCCGATATTTTACACAGCCTCTTTCGCAGATGGCACAGGCTGTTCAGTCGATGCAGTCGGCAGGAGCTGCAGGAGAGCGTGTATTCGAGTTCCTCGGGGCAGAGGAAATGGAAAACGAAGATGGTAAGCTTGAAAAACTGGAGCTGGTAAAAGGCGGGGTAACTTTTGAACATGTAAAATTCGGATACGACGATTCGGATCGCATCGTTATTCATGATTTTTCGGCAAAGGCAAAACCGGGACAAAAAATAGCCATAGTAGGTCCTACCGGTGCCGGAAAATCAACACTGGTCAATCTTCTTATGAGGTTTTATGAGATACAGGGCGGTAAAATAATGATCGACGGCGTACCAACAAACCAGATCAAAAGAGAAACCGTACATTCACAGTTTTGTATGGTGTTACAGGATACATGGCTTTTTGAGGGAACCGTCCGGGAAAATTTAGTTTACTGTACACAGAATGTGTCGGAAGAAAAGATGAAACAGGCATGCAAAGCGGTAGGTCTTGATCACTTTATCCGGACACTTCCCAAAGGGTATGATACGATATTAAATGATCAGGTAAATCTGTCACAGGGACAGAAGCAGCAGCTCACAATAGCGAGGGCAATGATCGCGGATAAACCGATGCTTATACTGGATGAAGCAACGTCATCCGTTGATACGAGAACAGAGCAGCAGATTCAGGCTGCAATGGACAAGCTGATGGAAAACAGAACGTCATTTGTGATCGCACATAGACTTTCCACCATAAAAAATGCCGATCTGATACTGGTGTTGAAGGATGGTGACATTATAGAGAGCGGAAATCACGAAGATCTTATGAAGCAGAATGGATTTTACGCTTCCCTGTATAACAGTCAGTTTGAACGGGTTTCGTGATACGTAATCTATAAATAACAGAAATATACAGACTCCCCATATGAACTATTTGTATGGGGAGTTTTTGATGCCGGAGCACGGAGGTATCGGAGTTGCTTGAAAAGTATAACGTGAATCCAAAGATCTGCTTTACAATCCGGGAAGATTATGCGATTATGTCAATGGTTGAGAAGGAATTGTGCTATGACCGGATTTTCATATGCAAAGTAATTTTGATATACTAAGAATAATCAGGAGAGATTGTTATGATTTTGGACATGGGTAAAAAGAGTCTGCAGATACTTCGGTCTGCGGCTGCCGCGTTGTTGATCGGAGTGATCGTTGGTGCGATCGATGCGGTATTTGGTCGGGGACTGTTAGCGATTACTGACTTTCGGACAGAGCATTTTAAGTATCTGATCCCGTTTCTGCCGGTGGCAGGTCTTTTGATCGTCTGGCTGTACCGGAGCTTCAGTGAATTGAGTCAGAAGGGAATGACACTTGTCCTGGAAACGGGACAGGGAAGGAGAGATGACATTCCGCTTCTTCTGGCACCATTGGTGTTAGTCACAACCTGGATCACGCATCTGTTCGGAGGCAGTGCCGGCAGAGAGGGTGTGGCGGTGCAGATCGGTGCTGTTGTTTCGTACCGGGTAGAGCAGAAGTTTCATCTCTGTGACGATGAGAAGAAAATGCTGATCACCGGTATGGCGGCGGGCTTTGGCGGCTTATTCCAGACACCGCTTGCGGCAGCGTTTTTTGCGGTTGAGGTGATCACGGCAGGGCGGATGGAGTATGAATCACTGGGATGTGCACTGCTTTCTGCGTATACGGCATCCCAGACATCGCATTTTCTGGGGCTGGAGAAGTTCGCCGTACCGGTTAAGGGGAGCTTAAAGCTGACGGACATCCGTGTTCTTTTGCCGGTGCTGGTGCTTGGCATTGCCTTTGGGCTGACCGGGCGGTTATTTGCAGTGCTGTTAAAATGGGCGAAGGAGAAGATGGCGAAAACCTTTACCAATCCATACATACGGATCGGACTGACAGCGATCCCGCTTGTGCTTTTGCTGGTGCTGTTTCATATGGGACGCTACAGCGGTCTTGGCACGAATCTGATCGATGCGGCGTTTCATGGTGGAACGATTCATTCCTATGACTGGATCGTGAAGTTGATTCTGACGGTTTTGACGCTTTGCATCGGATTTCAGGGCGGCGAGGTTACGCCGTTATTTTCGATGGGAGCATCCCTTGGCATTGTTCTCGGAAGTCTGCTTGGACTTCCGGGAGTGGTCTGTGCTGCGCTTGGATATGCGGCAGTGTTTGGCGGTGCAACGAATACACTGATCGCGCCGATGCTGATCGGGCTTGAGGTGTTTGGCGTGCAGAATGCACTGGCATTTGTGATCGTCTGCAGCGTGGCTTATATTGTAAATGGAAATCGTTCCATTTACACGGCACAGCAGCTTGCCGGGGAGACAAAAAGAAATGTGTGTCCGTAAAATGGGACAGATAAAATGGAGGTATGTATGACAACAAGAGAAGAAGCACTGGAGTATGGACTTTCCCTTCCGGGTACGTATCAGGATGCTCCGTTTCGGGACGATAACTGGCAGCTTGTCCGGGTGAAGGGCAGTAAGAAAGCATTTCTCTGGACCTATGAGAGAGAGGGGCTGCTGAATCTGAATGTCAAGGCAGACCCGGAGTGGCGCGATTTCTGGCGCAGCGCTTATGAGGCGGTGATCCCGGGATGGCATCAGAATAAGGAGCACTGGAACACGATCATTCTGGATGGAAGCATTCCGGAAAAGGACATTCGCCGGATGATCAAGGAAAGCTATGATCTGGTGACGGACAGCCCGTCAAAGCGGATCTATGAAGCGGTGAAGCGGATTCCGAAGGGAAAGGTGGCAAGCTACAGTCAGGTGGCGGCGATGGCAGGTAATCCGCGAATGTGCCGTGCTGTTGGCAATGCACTTCATCATAACCCGGATCCGGAGAATATTCCGTGCTACCGGGTTGTCAATGCAAAGGGTGAATTATCCGGTGCTTTTGCATTCGGTGGAGCCGACGAGCAGGAGAGACGTCTCGCTGCGGACGGAATCCCGGTTATCAATGGAAAAGTCGATCTGGAAAAGTACGGATATTATGAGAAATAATAAATACGAAAAAATCTGCCCGAATCAGTCCGGCAGACTTGGAATCAGCTCGACATAAACCTGATCGAAGGACTTTTTTAATTCTTCACGGATCTCGTTGCGAAGCTGCAAAAGGATCGTGGTATTGATCAGATTGTTGTGGCTTGTCATGTAGATTTCCACCCAGGTTTTGCGCCCGGTCTGGATCACGTCGAGAAATTCAATGTCATAATGGACCTTATCCATATGATGTTCGGCAACGTGGCGGATCATATCCATGATCTCCTCTTCCGGTGCAAACAAAACGAGACTTTTGAGGTTCACAATGATCATCTTGACCGGTTCGACCAGAAGCAGACATGCCATGACAATCGCAACGACCGGGTCAACATAGGCGGCGAGCCATGCGTAATCGGTCCGGTGAAGTGCCATCTGGACGAAAAAGGCAATCGATACACCGAGACTGGAGATCACATCCAGCTTCCAGATGTAGATTTCCGCTTTGATCGTAAGTGATGCATAGCGCCTACTGAAATAGTGCAGCAGAAGATAAATGATCAGACAGCCGAGACAGACGGCAAGCTCAAAAAAAGCAATCTTGCCGCCGTCCACCTGACGTCCGCCGTGCAGCAGGGAACGGATATTGTCCCAGACAAGGCTGGCGGTGATCGCCAGCAAAACACTGTATTTGATCACGACAAACAAAGACTCTACCTGGGAAAAGCCGTAGGGTCTTTTCTCCGTGACCGGCTTGTAAAGCAGCGGTACCAGCAGAAGAAACGGTCCGATCATGATCAGATCCGTTACGTCAAAAATACAGTCCATCAACAGGGAATGTGATTTCGTGACATATGCCATGATTCCCTCTGACAGCATGAAAAGAATACTGCCGATCAGAGAAATATTCATGATCCTTTTTTCGTTTTTCATTTTACTTTCATTTTCATTTTTCAATGTGATTTACCAGCCTCTCGTGCATATATTTTGATCTGCCGATCAGAGATGTTTTTCGTATTTGCCGCCAATGCCGATGCCGTCTTTCTCAACAATAAAGGCATGTTCATCGATCTGGCGCAGCTCACGGCGCAGATGGGCACATTCATATTTGGAAAGAACTGCCATGACCATGTAGGTCTTACCCTCGGTATAACCGCCGCGTGCCTCCCACCAGGTTGCATCCCGGTTAAAATCCTTTACGATATAATCCATGATCTTTACCGGATTGTTCTTGGTGAATATTAATACCTCCGTGTTAATATTCTGTGTGTGTGCCCGGTCGGTCATTAACATGCTGACTGCGGAATAAATGATACAGTAGATGGCAGTCTGGACACCGAACAATACTGCGCAGATCCCGTAGATCACAGCATTGACGCAGAGGGAGATCCTGCCGACGCTGAAATCCTTGAATCGCTTGGTAAAGTACATGCCGATAATATCAAGTCCTCCGCTTGAGCCGCCGGCGCGCAGGGCGATGCCAATGCCGGAGCCGGCAACGATGCCGCCGATAATGCTTGCGGTCAGTGTGTCGTTGACCAGTGGCGTGGATGGGATTGGCAGAAAGCTCAAAAATATCGTCTGACTGATCACGCAGATCAGCGTCCGTACAAAGAAGGAACGACTGACATAGTGCCATGCGATAAAGCACAGAGGAATATTAAAGATCATGTTAATGATACCGGCAATGTCTGTGGAGCCGGAAAATAAATGAAGATATTTGACCAGAACTGTCCGGATCAGCTGGCTGATTCCAAGCATGCCGCCGTTATACAGATCGGCGGGAACGATGAAAAAATTAATGCCGGCGGAAAAAATCAGCATTCCGGCAATTGCAAGGGTGATCTTGCCTAAAAAGTCTTTTTGTGTCTGTTTCATATGCTGCCTCATACTTTCTCCTGTGTGATTATCAGATCTGGCGGGACGATCCCGTGTAAGTTCATTATAACCGAAACGCACGGTGTTGAAAACCTTTCTTTGTTTTGGTACAATATTTTACAGACTGGCAAGAAACTGAAGAAACGAAAGAAAAGGTCTGATCCCTGGTGCGCCGGGACAGATTGCAGAAGCAGTGTGCGCACGGAAATGAGGAAAAACATGGGCGGATTTTTTGGAGTAGCGTCAAAGCAGGACTGCGTATTTGATCTGTTTTTTGGAATTGATTATCATTCCCATCTGGGAACAAGACGTGGAGGAATGGCAGTGTATAAGGATGGAGTGTTTAATCGTTCCATTCATAATATTGAGAATGCACCGTTCCGGACAAAGTTTGACAAGGATGTTCAGGAGATGCAGGGAGAGATGGGGATCGGATGTATTTCTGATTTCGAGCCTCAGCCACTGATCATCCGGTCACATCACGGAACCTATGCGATCACGACCGTAAGCAAGATCAACAATCAGGACGAGCTGGCGCAGAAGCTTTTTGAACATGGTCATGCGCATTTCCTGGAGATGAGTGGCGGCGATATCAATGCGACTGAGCTTGTGGCGGCACTGATCAACCAGAAGGAGAATCTCATCGAGGGAATACAGTATGCGCTGGAGCAGGTGGACGGCTCGCTGTCACTGCTTCTGATGACACCGGCAGGAATTTATGCTGCAAGAGACAGATACGGAAGAACTCCGATCGTTATCGGTAAGAATGAGCAGGGCTTCTGTGCGACCTTTGAAAGCTTTGCCTACAAGAATCTGGGCTATGAGGATTATAAGGAGCTGGGACCCGGCGAGATTGATGTGATCACACCGGAGCAGTGTCTGACGCTGGTTCAGCCGGGCAAGGATATGAAGATATGTACCTTCCTATGGGTGTATTACGGCTATCCGGCAAGCTCCTATGAGGGGATCAGTGTAGAGCGGATGCGTTACAACTGCGGTGCGAAGATGGCAGCGCGCGATAATGTGAAGCCGGATATTGTCGCAGGTGTTCCGGACTCCGGTGTGGCGCATGCGATCGGCTACGCCAATGCATCCGGCATTCCGTTTTCAAGACCGTTTATCAAGTATACACCGACTTGGCCGAGATCGTTTATGCCGACGATCCAGAGCCGTCGTAATCTGATCGCCAAGATGAAGCTTTTGGCAGTACAGGATCTGATCAAGGATAAGAGCCTGCTTCTGATCGACGATTCAATCGTGCGCGGAACACAGCTTCGCGAGACAACCGAGTTTTTATATCAGAGTGGAGCGAAGGAGGTACATATCCGTCCGGCATGCCCTCCGCTGGTGTATGGCTGCAAGTACCTTAACTTCTCGCGTTCCTCTTCCGAGATGGATCTGATCACAAGACGTGTGATCGAGAAGCTGGAAGGAACAGAGGTGACAGATGAGATCCTGCAGGAGTACACAGATCCGGAATCGCCAAAGTATGAGCAGATGGTGGAGGAGATCCGTAAAGAATTAAACTTTACGTCCCTTCGCTTTAATCGTCTGGACGATATGCTGGATGCGGTGGAGATCGACCGCTGTAAGCTTTGTACCTACTGCTGGGACGGCAGGGAATAACAGTAAGAAAATACTGCAGCTTAAGCCGGATGATTATGTACTCAAACCGGCACAGAAGGAGCGTATTTTTGATGTGTTAAAAAAACATCTTGGAGCATAGAAAGATGAATATAATTCATCATTAAAATTAAAAAAACTATTGACAAGCAAAAATCAAAGTGGTATCTTTTTTGTCGAACAAAACAAATTCGATGAACAGAACAGGGTTTTCTGATCGGAACGCATGGCAGAGAGCTGTCGGCAGGTGCAAGACAGTATGCAGATCGGAGAGCTATCCTCTGAGAGAAGTGCACTGAAATGGCAGCGTGGCTGCGACGGTAAGTGTCACCGGGATTCTCCCGTTACAGAGAAGCTTATTGAAGAAGTATCCACGATGTCTATAAGGCTATACCGGTTAATGAGACGTCAGATATTTCAGGAGATAGGACAGAGAGGTCGCATATGCGGCAATTAAAGTGGTACCGCGGAAGATATCAGCTTTCGTCTTTGATAAAATGCGATAAGCATTTTTTAAGACGAGGGCTTTTTTATTTTACCGGAAATAATTCATTCCCGTAAAATAAAAGCCGCGGAAACAATCAAACACCCAAAGGAAAGAGGTAATATTATGAATGGATTAGTAATCGTATTGATCAGCATTGTTGCTCTTGGTGCGGGTTATCTTTTCTATGGAAGATGGCTTGCTAAAAAGTGGGGACTGGACGAGAAGGCAAAGACGCCGGCGTACCAGTTTGAAGATGGTGAGGATTATGTGCCATCCTCCAAATTTACGGTATTTGCCCATCAGTTTTCATCCATCGCAGGTGCAGGTCCTGTGACCGGACCAATTTTGGCATCCGTATTTGGATGGGTTCCGGTTTTGTTATGGCTGATCATCGGCGGTCTTTTCTTCGGAGCCGTTCAGGATTTCGGTTCTCTGTACGCTTCTGTTAAGAACGAAGGAAAGTCCATGGGAATGATCATTGAGAAATATATCGGTAAAGCAGGACGTAAGCTGTTTATGTTGTTTTGCTGGTTGTTCACACTTCTTGTTATCGCAGCCTTCACCGATATGGTAGCAGGAACCTTTGTCGGTAAGGGACTGGAGGACAGCAACGTTGCCTATGCAAACTCCGCAGCCGCATCTATTTCCATGTTGTTTATATTAGTCGCTGTTGTTTTCGGTCTGATCCAGAAAAAGGTCGGCAAAATGAACGAGGTTGTGAAAGCCGTTGTTGCAATCGCACTTCTGGTTGTGATGTTTGCCATCGGTATGCATCTGCCGATTTATCAGACAAAGAATGCGTGGATCGGAATCATCATGGTTTATCTGTTCCTGGCATCTGTTATGCCAATGTGGCTTCTGATGCAGCCAAGAGATTACATGACAACCTTCATGCTGTTAGGTATGATCTTCGGTGCAGTGATCGGTGTTCTTTTCGCACACCCAACCATGAAGCTGAATGCATATAACGGATTTAACATTGGCGGTCAGGGTCTGTTCCCGACATTGTTTGTAACGATCGCCTGTGGTGCCGTATCCGGATTCCACAGTCTCGTTTCTTCCGGTACATCATCAAAGACAGTAAGCAATGAGAAGGATACGCCGATGATCGGTTATGGCGCAATGATCGTTGAGTCACTTCTCGGTGTTGTAGCACTTGTTGTTGTCGGCGCTGTTGCCGTCAACGGAACAAAGCCGGACGGTACCCCATTTGCAATCTTCTCTGCAGGTGTTGCAGGTTTCCTTGAGAAGCTCGGTGTTCCGGTGCAGCTCGCAACTGTATTTATGACAATGTGTGTATCTGCACTGGCACTTACCTCACTCGATTCCGTTGCCCGTATCGGTAGAATGTCCTTCCAGGAGCTGTTCCTTGGAGATACAACAGATACCGCAAAGATGACACCGGTACAGCGTGTACTTACGAATAAATATTTTGCAACGGTGATCACATTATTCTTCGGTTTTCTTCTGACTCTGGGCGGATACAACAACGTATGGCCGCTGTTTGGTTCTGCAAACCAGCTGTTAGCAGCACTTGTACTGATCGCACTGGCTGTATTCTTAAAGACAACAGGAAGAACCGGCTGGACATTGTACATTCCAATGGTTGTTATGCTTGTTGTAACCTTCACGGCACTGATCCAGAAGACGATCGCACTGGTATCAAACATTGCTGCAGGTAAAGCAGTATTTTTGATCGACGGACTGCAGTTGATCGTTGCAGTTCTTCTGATGGTACTTGGTGTTATGGTTGCAATCAGCTGTTTCAAGAAGCTTAGTGAGATTCATTCAAAACAGGATGCAGCAGAGTAAATGAATTCTTGTGAAATGTAAGAAATCCATCATCCCGCATTTTGCCGAGCTCCTTGGAGAGCGCACTGCGGTCCAGATTTAAGAAATCTGCCATCTGCTGGCGGTTGAACGGTATCTCAAAGCTTTCGCTTCCGCATTTCTGAGACTGGGAGGAAAGATAAGTGAGCAGACGTTCGCGGATGGTTTTCGGGCTGGTGCAGAAAATGCGGTGGGACAGGGTAAGATTTTTGTGGACAGAAATGCTGAGCATATTGCTCAGCATTTTTTGATGCCACGAATATCCGGACAAGCTGTTATCGCGAAGAAATGTGACATCCATAAAAAGGATCCGACAGTCACTTGCCGCTACGACATCCACCATCATCGGTTTGTGGCTTAAGCTGTAGGTCTCGGCAAATACACCGCCGGCACCCACCTCGCTTAACAGGCTTGTGCTGCCCCAAAAGTCAGTATTTTCAATATGAACACTGCCGGTCAGGATAATGCCGGTCTCCGTGACAAGGTCGGCGTTCTGGAAGATCAGTGCCCCCTTTGGAAATTCCTTCTCATGAATGCGTGTATGGTTGGTCAGCTCCTGATATTCGTCTGTAGTCAATCCGCGGAAAACCGGATGAAGATTATGATTCATAGGGACCTCTTTTCTATAGCTGGTTCAATGTACGGTTGCGGTAAGTGGTCGGCGTCATGCCGGAGTGTCGTTTAAATTCTTTGCAGAAATAATTCAGATTATTAAATCCGACACGCTCACTGATCTGCGAGACGCTCAGTTCGGAATGTGCCAGAAGCTCGCTGGCATGACGCAGCCGGATCTGTGTCACATATGCCATCGGACGGGTATTTAGACACTCGCGGAACATCCGGCACAGATGCTGCGGCGAGACGTGAAGCTGCTCGCAGAGCATCGGCTGTGTGATCTCCGAGGCAAAATTATGTTCAATGAATTCGATCAGAGGCGTAAGACGGCGGCGGTACTGTGCAGATTTCGGAGAGGAATGCTCTTTGTACTGGCGGTAAAACTCAAACAGGAATTCATAGGTGTAGGATGCCGAGAAAAAGATGCTTTCCTTTGTGTTGATCTGAAACGCCATGTGGATCTTATTGTGGATCTCATCAAGAGCACCAAGATTGGTGATCGGAAAAATGCGGCACCGGTCAAAGCCAAACTGCTTTAACAGAGCAACCGTTCCATCGCCGTAAGGCACAAACCAGCGCACGTCCCAGATGTCCTCCGTGACCGCCTCATAGTAGTGGGGAACATTGGCAGGCAGAAATATGATCGAATGCTCCGGGATAATATGTGTCTTTCCCTCGGTGATCAGCTTTCCGCTGCCTTTGTTGCTGTAAAGAAACTGCGGATACGGATAGCCGTTTTCGCGTGGTGTCGGGTACTGCCACAGGTGCATACCGACGCTGATCGTATAAAACGGAAGCTCCTTAACCGGAGTAATGTCAGGGTAACAGATAAACCACATAAGCTCTCCTTTCTTAAAACACTCTGATGTATATGTTCATTTTGTTCAAATATGATAATATCATTGATTGCTGTAAATATCAATAAACTGTAAAATTGGAATATCTGGTAAATTAAATAAATGCCAATATTCATGTTGTGGATGTGAACATTGACGGGCAAAAAACAGGAGGTATTTGGAATGAGATGCAGGGTGTTTCGAAGAGTATGTGTTGGTATTCTGAGTCTGTCGCTTCTTGTGACCGGTATGCCGTTTTGCAGTGGGGGCGCGAAAACGCAGGCAGCAGGTGTACAAAGCGGCGTGACAGAGAAGAAGAGTGTTGCGAAGGAGAAAAGCGGCAGTATTACCGTGGATGGCAATGATATCCGCGCCAACAATGTGAATGGATTGACGTATAAGGGGTTTGGTCTGTTGAGTGCCAATTCCACCAGTGATCTTCTGATGGATTACAAGGCACAGAATCCGGAGGCATATGCAGAGCTTCTTCAGTATCTGTTCGGAGGAAAATATCCGATCATGACGCATGTGAAGCTGGAGATGGGAAATGACCGAAACAATTCGACCGGCTCTGAGGCTTCGACTAAGCGCAGCCGCTATGAGAAGGCAAATGTTCTCCGTAATCCGGGCTGGCAGCTGGCGGCAGATGCTAAAAAGATCAATCCGGATATCAAGGTCAGCATTTTACGTTGGAATGCGCCGGAGTGGGTTAAATCGATTGAGGATGTTTACAAGTGGTATAAGGCAACGATCCTGGCAGCATACCGTCAGTATGGTTATATGGTGGATTATATCAATCCAAATGTGAATGAAGCCTGGAATAAAAAGACCGATGTGGATTACACGAAAAAATTTGCGGGTTGGATTGCATCGGAAAATGAAAAGACAATTCCGGATGCAAAGGAGAGAGCATTGTTTCAGAAGATAAAGCTTGTGGTGTCTGATGAGGCGACAAGCATTTCTTCAGACATTGTCGCTTCCATGAAATCAGACGGCGGCTTCTATAATGCGGTGGATGTGGTCGGTTATCACTATACCACCTCCGATGATAAGAACGGCGGTATGAAATGGCTTGCCGAGGGTGCCGATAAAGAGGTTTGGAACAGCGAAGCGCAGGCAGTGTTTTCAAACTCTGCATTCCGTCCGTCCAACAATGTCAAGGATCCAACGACCGAGGGAACAGGACTTGGCGGTACGGGAAGTGCGTTGGAGATGGGCAATACCTTTATCAAGGGCTTCGTAAAGTCAAGACGAACCCATGTGGTCTATCAGCCGGCGATCGGTTCCTTCTATGAGGGAGGTCAGTTTTCTTTTAAGGAGCTTGTCAGTGCGAGAGATCCATGGTCCGGCTGGATCCATTATGATGCAGGTCTGCTTGTTCTGGCACATCTGAGCAAGTTTGCCGTGACAGGCTGGGAAAATGAGGATAATACAGCGGGAATCTGGCGTGCGATTCCTGAGGCGAGCAATTCGACGGCATCCGGAACGAATCCGGTGGATGGAAGACGCGGCGGCGAAAACTATATGACACTCGCAGCACCGTCAAAGGATGCATTTTCTTCAGTGATCGTCAATGACAGTGAGTATCCGATGTCTTATCAGATCAATGTGAAGAACATGAAGCTTTCTGACAATCAGAAGCTTGCTGTATGGGAAACAAGGGCTGCGGATGATGGAAGTTTTAATGAAAACTATATGAAATGTACAGGAAGTGTCTCAGCGGGAGAGGACGGCTCTTACGTGGTAAAGGTAAAACCGTTTTCGGTTGTGACAGTCACGACGCTTGATGTGGCTGACGATGAGGAGCACACAAAAGCACTTCCGGTTGAGGGAGAAAGAACGGTTCTTGATACCGATGAAACAGGAGATGCGCAGGACACCTCAAATGGTATTTTATATGCGGATGATTTTGAGTATACCGGCAAGCGTGTTGCTGTCATTGCCACACATGGCGCAGTCAGTCAGAAAACAGAGGATTATATCAGTTCTCGCGGTGGCGATACCGGTGCGATGGCACGTTATACGCATACACTCAACGGTGCCTTTGAGGCATACAAAACAGTGGACGGAAACCGGGTGCTCCGCCAGCAGCTAGACCAAACGGAGAATGGTGTGGGACACAGCTGGAATGACGGAGATGCAGTTACCCTGCTCGGTGATTTCCGCTGGTGTAACTATACGGCATCGGTAGATGTTCTGTTTGAAAATAATGTGAGCAAAGCATATGGATCCGTGGCGATCCGTCAGACAGGAGGCTCTCAGAAACTGGAGGATAGCTCAGGCTACACCTTCCGTGTCAGTGCATCGGGAGCATGGAAGCTTTACAGAAAGGATAAGGTGGTGCTTTCCGGAACGGCTTCGGATCAGGAGAGCTTTAAGAAGGGCGCCTTTGTATGGAACAATTTAAAACTGAAGGGTGCAGGAGCAACGATCACCGCTTATATCAATAATTGTCCGGTGGCAGAATATACCGATGAAAATCCGATCACCTCAGGAAGGATTGGTCTTGGTTCTTCCTATACGCATACAGAGTTTGATAATCTGCGTGTGATGAAGATCAAAGGATATGTTCCGTATTATACAGAGCTTTTGGATAACATGGAGACCTATGATCTGACACCGGAGAAAAATACAAAGCTTGTTTATCAGGGAACATGGAGTCATGCAAATGGAAAGGGCATGTATGTATACCAGAGAAGCATGTCCGAGACAAGTGAGGCGGGAGCTTCACTCACATACAGCTTCACAGGAACCGGGATGGAGGTGTTAGCAAAAACAAGTGAGGCGGGTACTGTACTTGTCTCTGTGGATGGCGGACAGCCGGAGGAGAGAAAGCTTCAGAAGGCAGACAACATGAATATGAGTTGTTCTGTTTCCGGGCTGGAATATAAGAAGCATACCGTCACGATCGCCCTGAAGGAGGGAAAATTCTTTGTGGATATGGTCGGTGTACTTGGAGATGTCTGTGAAATCAGTGATGAAAATACATTGACAGAAAACTGGAAGGATAAGAGAAATAACGATCCGACGGTTATTCCGACACAGACACCAACGCCGGAGGGTCCGGAGGAGGCACTGATACCGGATGCTCTGACAACGCCGGTGCCAACGGTGCCACCGATCGTTTATACGACACCGTCACCGGTAACACCGGCACCGCAGGAGACAGCACCGTCACCGGTGACGCCGGCACCGCAGGAGACAGCACCGTCACCGGTCAAGACACCGACAACAAGTGGACAGCCGCATGCAACTCCTGTCGTATCGGGAACACCGGACGGCACCGGGCAGATTGCGCAGACACAGGCACCACAGGATCAGTATTTTACCTCAGGCAATGCAACATACCGGATCATCAGTGCGAAGAAAAAGACTGCTGCATTCGTGGGTCTGCAGAAGAAAAATGTCAAAGCCTTTGTGATTCCGGCATCCGTAAAGGACAAACGCACAGGAAAGGCTGTTGTTTACCGGGTGACTGCGATTGACAAGAAGGCATTCGCCGGCTGTGGCAAGTTGAAAAAGCTGCAGATCAAATCGAAAAAGCTTACGTCCATCGGGAAAAATGCATTTGCCGGAATACATAAAAAGGCAGTGATTTCCTGTCCGTCCGCTTGTCGCAAGGCATACAGGAAGCTCATTACCGCCAAAACAGGTTTTAAAAAGAAGACCATGAAAATTTTATTCTAGTCTTTTTTGACACAGCCTTCATTTCCATATATAATGAAAGGAAAGCACAGACTTGAATAAGAGGAAACGGACATACGGCAGCCGGAGGTGTTTGGATGACCGGAAGGTGCTTTGGAATGGAGGAGACTAGATAAAATGAAACAGGTTATTTTGACCGGAGACCGTCCGACCGGACGTCTTCATGTAGGACATTATGTAGGTTCCCTGAAGGAGCGTGTGAGACTGCAGAATTCAGGAGACTTTGATGAGATTTATATTATGATCGCAGATGCGCAGGCACTTACTGACAATGCAGAGCATCCGGAGAAGGTTCGCAACAATATCATGCAGGTAGCACTGGATTATCTGGCATGCGGACTTGATCCGGAGAAGTCTACGATTTTTATTCAGTCCATGGTACCGGAGCTGACAGAGTTATCCTTTTATTACATGAATCTGGTGACTGTATCCAGAGTTCAGAGAAACCCTACGGTAAAGGCTGAGATTAAGATGCGTAATTTCGAGGCAAGTATCCCGGTCGGTTTCTTCTGTTACCCGATCAGCCAGGCAGCAGATATCACGGCATTCCGCGCAACGGTCGTTCCGGCAGGTGAGGATCAGATGCCGATGGTGGAGCAGTGTAAGGAAATCGTACATAAGTTTAATTCCGTGTACGGCGAGACACTGACGGATCCGAAAATCGTGCTTCCGGACAATTCCGCATGCTTACGTCTTCCGGGTATCGATGGAAAGGCGAAGATGAGTAAATCACTCGGCAACTGCATTTATCTGTCTGAGGAGCCGGAGGAGATCAGGAAGAAGGTCATGTCTATGTATACCGATCCGAACCATATCCGCGTAGAGGATCCGGGACAGATTGAGGGCAACACAGTGTTTACTTATCTGGATGCGTTCTGTAAACCGGAATATTTTGAGGAATTTCTGCCGGACTACAGCAGTCTTGATGAGTTGAAGGAGCATTATTCCCGCGGTGGGCTCGGCGATGTCAAGGTGAAGAAGTTCCTGAACAACGTAATGCAGACGGAGCTGGCACCGATCCGTGAACGTCGTCAGATGTGGGAGAAACGTCTGCCGGATGTTTATGATATCCTCAGGGAGGGCAGCAGGAAGGCAGAGGCTGTAGCTGCACAGACACTGGCTGATGTGCGTCATGCAATGCGTATTGACTACTTTGTTGATGATAACCTGCTGAAGTAATACAAGGGGCAAAACAGATAGCAATGAAGCAATCTGTTGTCTCATTTAGCAGCACAGTATTTTTTGTCTTGATATTAATGAAATATATACAATTGACGGATAATCTCATGTTTTACCGGAAGACAGACTCCTGCGTCAGCGGGGGTCTGTTTTTTCTTTGGGGACTATGATAAACTGGAAATGACGAAGGTACGATCATGATAATGAAAAAAACGGAAAGATTTTCGTTCCGCAAATGTTTTATAATCAATGAAGTATGACATTATAAAACATTACATAAGAACAGGAAGATAAAAGTTGGTGAAATATGAGAGTAAATGGAAGAGAACGGTGCGTTGGCTGCATGAAGCCGCTGACCGCAGAGGGACGCTGTGCGTATTGCGGACTGCAGCAGGATAAGTACCGGCCGATACCGCGTTGTCTGCGCCCGGGTATGTGCCTGCGGGATCGTTATATTCTCGGCAGGGTGCTCGGGGAGGGCAGCTTCGGGATCAGTTATATTGCATGGGACTGCCTTCTGGATACGGTGGTAGCGATCAAGGAATATTTTCCGGCAAGTCTTGTCAGCCGCCATATCAGCGAGGAGGACGAGGATACCAATGTATACATATATGAGAAAAGGGAAAGCCGGAAGTATCAGGAAAGCTTAAAGAAATATCTGGGAGAGGCGAAAAGTCTTTCTGCCTATTATGATCTGGACGGAATCGTATCGGTGCGGGACTTTTTCTATGCCAACAATACCGCTTATATCGTGATGGGGTATGTGGATGGCATCAGTGTGAAGGAATATGTGGAAAAGAACGGTCCGATCGAGGGAGAGAAGTTTTTGCGGATGCTGGAGCCGGTGATTCAGTCTCTGGCAAAGGTACATCAGACCGGAGTTTTACACAGGGATATCAGTCCGGATAATATCCTGCTGACCCGGGATGAGAAGCTTGTGCTGATCGATTTTGGCGCTGCAAGGAAAGAAAATATCAATATGACGCGCAGCATGACGGTCGTGTTTAAGCGTGGCTTTTCACCGGAGGAGCAGTACCGGACAAGAGGGCAGCAGGGGGCGTGGACGGATGTGTACGCACTTTGTGCCACGGCATATTATGCGCTGACCGGCAAGGCTCCGGACGAATCGATCCAGCGTGTGCTGGAGGATGATATGCCATCGCTGACGGAGATGACAGACGTTGATCTGCCAATGCAGCAGAAGAGAGCATTTATGAAGGGGATGACGGTGGATTTTCATCATCGTTACCAGACGATGGACGAGCTGTATCAGGGACTCTATCAGCAAGGAAGGGATAAGAAGCGTCTCGGGGTGTGGTTTGCGGGAACGGCTGCTGTGCTTGCCTGTGTGGCATTGCTTGGAACGGGGCGGCATACGGACTTCATAAGCACAGTCAGGCGAAGAAGGATGTGATACAGACAGAAGCGCCGCAGCAGACAGCATTTGCAGTGGCAACGGTGACACCGTATGCGGCAGATGTGCAGGAATACCAGATGATCAGCTTCAAGAGCATGACGAAAAAGGAAGCATTAAAAGCACTAGCCGGGCAGGATACGGAGCTTTCCGTGCAGTGGAAGTACAGGTACAGCAACCGGATCAAAAAGGGCAGGATCGTAACGCAGAGTATTCCGGCAAAGACAAGGTACCGGCAGGGAACCTATTCCAAGATCGTGCTGACGATCAGCAAAGGCAAAAGAAAAACAGAAGTTCCAAAGCTGACCGGCGTGAGCAAAGAGCGTGCGCGCACCCTTCTGAAGGAAAGAAAGCTTCACTGGACATGGAAAGAGGTCGAACGGGAAGGAACGGAAGGAATTGTTGCTTCGCAGAGCAGGACGGCAGGAAGTAAGGTTCCGGTAGGGACAACGATCGTTGTGACCATTACCAGAAAGCCGAAGCAGCAGATCGTGGCAACAGCGCAGCCGAAGGCTACGGCAGCACCAAAGACAGGGACAAAGGCACAGAAGAAATCCGATTCGGGACAGTTTGTGGGCGTGATTCCGTGATCATTATAAAACAGGGAGAGAGACAATGGGAACACATAGAAAAACATTTACCATGGCATTGATGAATATCAAGCAGGAGGCACATTTCCGTGATTTTTCCGAATTTATCATGGAAAAGCTGGATATGCTTCCGGAGGATGAGATCACGGAGGAGATGCGAAGAGAGGCATACAAAAGATTTCGGGAACAGACGGGAAAGGAAGCCTTTGCAACGCTTCCGACGATCCGCAAGTGGTTTGGGATCGGCGGCAGTGCTGTTCCGGACAGGGAACAGGTTTACCGGATCTGTCTGGCGATGGGACTGAGCGTGGCGGACTGTCAGGAATATCTGATCTATGGGATTCATGAGCCGGCACATTTCAGGTCAATGATTACCGGGAGGTGATCCTGGTATACGGTCTGGAGAATCACAAAAACTACGAGCAGTGCCAGCAGATGATCCTTGACTTTGAACAGCGGCTGACCCATGTGATGAGCTTTGCACAGACCTGTGGAACACAGACGCTGATGGGCGAGTTTCAGGTGCGAAAGACTTTGGAATGGGAGGAGTTTCTTGGCTGGATGTTGGAAAATGCCTCCAGCTTCAAGGGTTACAGCAAGACAACGTTAGATTATTTCCACAAATACAAAAAGCTGATCCTGCAGTATGCCAAGAAGGATGCGCAGGAGGAACTGGAACGTCTTTTGTCAGAGACGGATTACTCCGTGTGGTGCCAGCATCGTCTGTATGATCCGCGCAATTACCGCAAAAACGTCCGTAAGTATGTGAATGCGCAGTCTAAGGGCAGAAAGAAAACGATTTCGGATGGTCTGAAGGCCAGCATTACCGAACTTTGTTCGTTAGCGTATACCGAGAAGGAATCCAATGCACGACTGTTATCGGAGGTGTTTCAGCCCAAGAAGGATGATAAGGAAAGTACGCCGGATTTTCAGTCGGTCAACAGCATGACGGAGAAGCATCTTTCGGATCTGCTCAACGTTCCGCTTCATAAGGAAAGATTCTTTCAGACAAGACAGGCGGAGCTTGAGCTGGAGAACATGGGTGAGGAGAGCGAATGTCCGGTATGGATCTTAAAGCTTTCGCAGGAGTATGGGCGCGGAATGAACAGGAATGCAACGGTGGGAGAGGCAAAGGAATGGATCGCATCCTACCGGAAGGAGAATAAGCGCCGTTGTCTGCAGATTCAGAGACAGGATATTCTTCCTCTGATCCTTTATGTGGCGCAGCACCGTTATCTGGAGGAAATCGGGCAGGATATGTCCTCATATCGTCAGAAGGATGCCCTGGAATTGTTTCGGACACTGGCGGACTCCACACTGGCAGCCTGCAACATGAGCCGGCTGAACGAAGCATACGAGCTTGATGCTGTTCTCTGTGCCTGCTATCAGGCGGAGGAAATGTTTGGCTATGCGGAGCTTCTGGAGCTGAAACTGACAAAATAGGAATTACGTGTATAATAAATCTGCCGGTGTGTGGCTTTGAACATACCTGTTTTCGAAGAATTTACGGCATACAAAAACGCATATGAATACATTCAATAAGAACTGGACCGGGAGTGATAGCTGCTCCCGGTTCAAGTCTTATTTTTCTCTGAATTGTGTGAAGAAGGAGTTGAAATCGGGCAGGCTACATGTTATGATGAAACATGGTTAAAGTCTCTGAAGTACGCAATTATGATGGGAAATGGGGATTCATATGGTAAATGAGGAAAAGCTTCGCATTATGGTAAATTTGGCAAGATATGAGCAGGAACCGCTGCACACGGAGCTGAAGGAAGCCGGTTATTACCGGATCGACTATATTCGTTCTCATCTGCTGGTGACACTTTGGAGTTATTCGGTAGCTTATGTGCTGGTGCTTCTTCTGGTGGCACTGTACCATTTTGAATATCTTTTCTCAAAGGTCAGACTTCCTGATATTGGCAGTCTTGCTATTGGAGCGCTTGCGGTCTATTTACTTATTTTGCTGGGATGTACTTTTTTTACGGTACTTATTTCTTCGGCAAAGTATCACCGGATCCAGAGCAAGCGCAGAGCTTATCTGACAGAGCTTAAGAAAATGGAATTATTTTATGAACAGAGCAGGGAGGTAGGAAACGAATGACGCATTTATTGGAGATCAGGGAACGATTGATCCGGTTTTACCAGAATCATGCCCGTATTGTAAATGCAGTTTTTCGTTTTCTACTTTCTTTTCTGACATTTTTTTCGATCAATCAGCTGATCGGTTATAATCCGGCACTGAACTCATGGTATGTGGTACTGGCATTTTCGGTTGTCAATACGGTTCTTCCGATTTCGGTGCTTTTATTTCTGGCGGCGGCATATATTGTATTTCATGTGTATTATGTATCTGTTTCGCTGGCGTTAGTGACACTTCTTGTGCTTTTGACGGCATATCTGGTGTATCTGCGTTTTCTGCCGGAGCATGGCTATGTGATCCTGGCAGTTCCGATCATGTATGGTCTGCGTCTTCCTTATCTGATGCCGATCCTTCTGGGACTGATCGGTGCACCGGTGGCAGTGATCCCGATGAGCTGCGGGGTTATATGCTACTATGCACTGAAGTGTATTACCACGGTGATCGGAACTGCAACGGAGGACAGCATGGTGCTGTTTAACCAGACCTTTCAGATGATTTTTACGAATCAGGAGATGTATCTGACCATTGCGGTGTTTGCAATCGTGATGGTAGTTGTCAATATGATCTGCAGTCAGGAGTTTCATTATGTTTATGAGACGGCGATCGTTGTCGGTGTGATCGTCAATATTCTTCTGTTCCTCGCAGTCAGTTTTCCGTTTAATATTGAAGTTCATGTTCTGCCCCTGATGATCGAAACAGTGATCTGCGGTGTGTTGGCATGGATTGTTCAGTTTTTCCGGCTTGTGCTGAATTATACGGCAGTAGAGTATCTTCAGTTTGAGGATGACGAATACTACTATTATGTCAAGGCGGTGCCGAAAATGAATATCGCCGTAGGAGAGAAGCGGGTTAAGAGGTTTAATGCACATCTGCTGGGAGGCGGGCGCTTTGGCGGATCGGCAGGTAAGGATGAGCCGGAGCCGCCGGCAAAGGAAATGAGCCGGCCGAAGGATAGTGCAGAACAGGAAATATAGCAGGATAGACGAGATTAGGAGGAAGTATGAACTCTATTGTTACATCCTTAAAAAAATATATACATGTGTTTGATCTGCCGAAGGTATCAGTCATCGATGTGTTGGAGATCGTGATACTGGCATTTGTAATTTATCATGTGGCATTGTGGATCAAGAATACCCGGGCATGGACATTGCTCAAGGGAATCATTGTTCTGCTGGCATGCTATGTGATCGCTTATATTCTTGGTATGAACGTGATCGTATGGATCTTTGAAAGAACGATCTCTATCGGTATCACGGCATTGATGATTGTGTTCCAGCCGGAGCTTCGCCGGGCACTGGAGGAGCTTGGACAGAAAAATATCGTTTCCACCCTGATTCCGTTTGACGACACGCGCAATCAGAACGAGCGGTTCTCGGAACGCAGTATTAACGAGATCGTTAAGGCGACTGTTGAGATGGCAAAGGTGAAGACCGGTGCGCTGATCATTATTGAGAAGGACATTGATCTTTCCGAGTATGAGAGAACCGGCATTGAACTGGATTCTACGATCAGCAGTCAGCTTCTGATCAATATATTTGAGCATAATACACCGCTTCACGACGGTGCGGTGATCATTCGCGGTGACCGAATCGTATCAGCAACCTGTTATCTGCCGTTATCAGATAATATGGGGCTTTCCAAGGAGCTTGGAACAAGACACCGTGCCGGTGTTGGTATCAGTGAGGTGACAGACAGTCTGACGATCATTGTCTCTGAGGAGACGGGGCGCATCTCGGTTGCTGTCGGAGGAAAGCTTCTTCGAAATATTGACGGTGATCTTCTGAAAAAGAAACTGACAGAGATGCAGGGCAAGTCTGGTGATGAGGTGGAGAAGAAACGCTGGAAAGGGCTGAGAAGAAACTAAAAGACCCGGGGCACACAGATGATTGGAAAGGCATGGTAATGAATATGCAGCAAGGCAATTCTGGTGGAGAAACCAAAAAGGACTTTATTCAGAAATATGTTTTCAATAATATAGGGATTAAGTTGCTGGCACTTTTTTCTGCAATTGTAGTGTGGGTGGCAATTGTCAACATTGAGGATCCGTATAAAGAGAGAACCTTTAATGTTGAGGTTGAGACGATCAACGAGGATGCACTTTCCTCAGTGAATAAGGTATATGAGATCATTGAGGGAAGTACGGCACAGGTACGGGTCAGGGGCAAGAAGAGTGTGGTAGACCGTCTGAAAGCAGATGATATCCGTGCAACAGCGGATCTGTCAGATCTTTCGGCAGTCAATGCGGTCGCGATCGTGCCTGAGCTTAAGAAGAATGTTTCCGATGAGCCGACGCTGGAGTGCAGCACGGTTTTGAAGGTGTCACTGGAGGATAAGGCAAGCAAGCAGATCAAAGTCACGGTAGCAACGCAGGGGACACCGCAGAATGGCTATAGTGTCGGTGAATGCATGGCAAGTCCGAATATGCTGGAGGTGACCGGCGGCAAGACAGTCATTGACAAGATTGATTCCGTGCGTGTCACGGTCAATGTCAGCGGCGTCGGAGAGGATTTCCGTAAGAGGGTAACACCGGTGGCATATGATGTAGATGGTAAGGCAATCGAATCAAGCACCCTGGATTACGGCGTAAAGAGAGTCAGAGTCAGTGTTCATGTACTCCGGACGAAGACGATCCCGGTCAACATTAAGATTACCGGAAAGCCGGCGGCAGGCTATGAGTTTGTCGATGCGGAATGTCAGCCTGAGGCGATTCGGGTGGCCGGTGACAGAAAAGAGCTTGCCAATATCAGTGAGGTGAATGTACCGGTAGATATTACCGCCATGAGAAGTACAAGTGGTTCGGTAGAACAAAATATCAGTATTCAGGATTATCTTCCGGAGGGAGTTTTTGTGCTGACAGATTATGCACAGGTTTCTCTGCGGATCGGTATTGAGAAGCAGATGAGCAGAAAGGTTTCCATTCCGGTGGAGGATATCAAGTTTGCCTCTCTGGCGGATCATTTGTCGGCGAAGATACTTGGAGATAAGAGTGTGGTCAGCATCACGCTTCAGGGAATTTCTTCTGTGTTAGATGAGATCAATGCGGACGATTACAGTGCATATGTGGACTGCGAGGGACTCCACAAAGGAAAATATCGTCTGAAGGTTCATCTGGATCTGGGAGACAGCAGTGCAATTGTTAAGACAGAATTTGTGACGGTTAAGATCGACAGGGACGATGGAGGCAGTGACACTTCAAACGGAAGCACTGAGGCAACAGAGAAACCGAAGGCGACACCGGCTCCTTCTGCATCCGATGGAAGCAGCCAGGATGAGGGAGATAAGGAATGAGAGTGATCACCGGTACGAACACGGCAGAACAATTTCATACATGGATCGAAGAGCAAAGGGACAGTCATGTGGCTGTCCTTTTGCGTTCCGGGCAGGGAGCGGAAGATTTTTGGGAGAGCGGGGCTGTGACTGAACTACGTCTGCATTGTCAGGTGGAAAAGCTCGTCTGGAAGAATCCGGAGGAGCTTGCGGACAGGCTGCGGGCATGTAAATGGAGAGAACCTGCCGACAGAGTATATCAGAGTAAGCAGGTGGAATCTGCCAGAACGTGTCTGTGTACAACGGATCATCTGCTGGCATTTGGAGGACTTTATGAACTGCAGGAAATCTGTGTGGCAAGAGCCCTGTGGTTAAAAGGTGGTAATGCGCTTATAGGGAATGAGGTGATGCCTCTTCTGTTCCTGGCGCAGAATATGATACCGGCATCCATGCTTCCGGAGGAATTGCTGTGGCACAGAAATCGGGAGGGTGAGACCTGTTATTTAGGATCATTTCCGGAAGGGACGGCGGATACCGTTATAATGCCGCCGGCTCTCGGAAAGGAAAAGCGGTTTTACAGTCTGTTTGTGAAAATGGAAGCGGAAACGGGGAGTTCTCTGTGGAAGGAGCTGGCTAAACCCTTGTGGCTGCGGTACGGAATTCCGGAATATCTGGCAGGTATTCTGGCACTCCGCTTTGTTTACCGCACGATCAAGGGGAAAGATTTTTCGGCGATGGAGAAGTTTCTTACGCAGAAGGAGGTGACGTTGCGGGATATGGTGTGGGTTGCAAGAGAGGATGTTTTCCTGCTGGCAGAGATGGCAATGGCGGGAATAGAAATGCTGCCACGACAGGAACGTCTGTCATGGCAGCAGATCAAAGCGTTTTATATTTTATTGTGTCGATAGCGCAGTACCGAAAAGGTATGCGTCTTAGTTATTCTGTGCGTTCTTTTTGCTGCGGAAGCGGAGAGTGGAATCCAGAATCTTCTTACGGATACGCAGACTTTTTGGTGTGATCTCCAAAAGCTCGTCTGTGTCGATGAACTCCAGTGCCTCTTCGAGACTTAACTTCTTCGGCGGAACCAGCTTTAATGCGTCATCTGCGGAGGAAGAACGTGTATTGGTAAGATGTTTTGTCTTGCAGACATTTAACTCAATATCCTCTGCCTTACCGTTCTGACCGATGACCATTCCGCTGTATACCTTTTCGCCGGGTCCTACAAACAGTGTTCCGCGGTCCTGTGCATTAAACAGTCCGTATGCAACGGTCTCGCCGGTTTCAAAGGCAATCAGGGAACCCTGTTTTCTATAATTCATATCGCCCTTATATGGACCATACTCCTCGAATGTCGTGTTGATGATACCATTTCCCTTGGTGTCTGTCATGAACTCACCACGATAACCGATCAGACCACGGGATGGGATCAGGAACTCGAGACGGGTATATCCGCCGCCGATGGAACCCATGCCCTGCAGCTCGCCCTTACGGTTGCTGAGCTTCTCGATAACGCTGCCGGAGAATTCATCCGGTACATCGATAAAGGCACGCTCCATTGGCTCGAGCTTCTTGCCGCGCTCGTCCGTATGATAGAGAACCTCTGCCTTGCTGACTGCGAACTCATAGCCCTCACGGCGCATATTCTCGATCAGGACGGACAGGTGAAGCTCACCACGGCCGGATACCTTGAAGCAGTCTGCAGAATCTGTTTCCTCTACACGAAGGCTGACGTCTGTATTTAACTCACGGAACAGTCTGTCTCTTAAGTGACGGGAAGTAATGAATTTTCCTTCCTGGCCAGCTAACGGGCTGTCATTTACCATGAAATACATAGCAATGGTCGGTTCAGAGATC
>ERZ772902.439-NODE-439-length-45246-cov-5.268261_pt1 | contig 45246 bp, 36 predicted proteins | sample MGYA00511470_ERZ772902 | MGnify/ENA primary metagenome ERZ772902 (study PRJEB29015, sample SAMEA2737717) | human gut metagenome | biome: human gut; feature: human-associated habitat; material: faeces | place: China | collected 2012 ... | reverse complement strand
TGGACGGTCACACCGCCCGTTTTCTTTCTCGGGAAAGAAAATGGGGGGTGTGGTCCTGCCGCCCGCAGGCGGCATTTCTCTCCGCGCGATGCGCGGAATTTAGCCCGCTGGGCGATCCACCTTCATCACTCCGCTGATCTGGTGCAGCCGGCGCATGACCGCCGCGAGATGCTGCGCGTCGGAAATAAAAATACTGAGGTGAATGACCGCAAAGCCGTCGGCGGTCGTCGTCGCGTTGATGGACGCCACGCGCGTCTGCGAGGACGAGAGCGCGGCGGAGACGTCGAGCACGAGGTCGAGGCGGTCCTTGGCGTAAATGTCGAGCGCGGTCTGATACGACTCCTTGACGTCCGTGCCCCAGCTCACTTTGATCCAGCGGCCGCGCTCCTCGGGCTTTCTGCGCTCAATGGCGGCGTTGGGGCAGTCGCAGCGGTGGACGGACACACCGTAGCCGCGCGTGATGAAGCCGACGATCTCGTCGCCGGGGACAGGCGTGCAGCACTTGGAGAATTTGACCAGGCAGTTCGACAGCCCCTCGACCACGATGCCCTGCTCGCTCTTCGTGCGCTTGGGGACGGCGGGACGCGTCGCGCCGGAGTTGTCCACCGGCACGGTGGCGGCGCGCTCCTCCTTGCGCTGCTTTTCGAGCTTGACGATCTCGTCGTGGATGCGGTTGACAGCCTTCTGCGCGGAAAATCCGCCGTAGCCGATGGCGGCGTACATCTCATCCATCGAGCCGAACGACGTCTTCTTGAGAAGCGCGGCCTCGATGTCCGTGCCGAGCACGTCACTCATCGGGATGCCGAGGTGCTTGAGCTCTGCTTCAAACGAGATGCGGCCGTTGATGATGTTTTCCTCGCGGCGCTCCTTTTTGAACCACTGGCGAATTTTGCTGCGTGCCTCGCTCGATTTGGCAATCTTGAGCCAGTCGCGGCTGGGGCCGTGCGCGTTTTTCGAAGTCAGAATTTCGACGATGTCGCCGTTTTTGAGCTGATAGTCGAGCGGGGCGATGCGCCCGTTGACCTTCGCGCCCGTCATGCGGTTGCCGATGGCCGAGTGGATGGAATAGGCAAAGTCGATGGGCGTCGCGCCGGCGGGGAGGTTCGTCACGTCGCCGCGCGGAGAGAAGACGAAGACCTCGTCGGCGAACATGTCGACCTTGAGCGTGTGGACGAATTCCTCGGCGTCGGTGTTCTCCTGATTTTCAAGCAAACGGCGCACCCATTCGTAGTTGTGCTCGCCTGCGTTGCCGGAGATGCCCTGCTTGTACTTCCAGTGCGCGGCGACGCCGTATTCGGCGATCTCGTGCATCTCTTCGGTGCGAATTTGGACCTCGAACGGGATGCCGTCCGCACCGATGACGGTGGTGTGGAGCGACTGGTACATGTTCGGCTTGGGCGTGCCGATATAGTCCTTGAAACGGCCCAGAATGGGACGGTAAAGGTCGTGGATGATGCCGAGCACGTTGTAGCAGTCGGCCACGGTGTCGACGATGACGCGAAACGCGAACAGGTCGAGCACCTCGTCCATCGTCTTATTCTGCGCGTACATCTTGCGGTAGATGCTGTAGGGGTGCTTCATGCGGCCATAGACCTTGAGATACGGGACGTGCTGCTCCTTTAAGCGCGCCTCGATCTGCGCCTGCACGCGGTCCATAAAGGCCTCGTGCTCGGACTGCTTGGCCTCGAGCGAGCGGGTGATCTCGTCGTAGCCGACGGGGTCCAAATACTTGAGGGACAGGTCCTCGAGCTCCCACTTGATGCGCTGCATACCGAGACGGTGGGCGATGGGCGCGTAAATTTCCATCGTTTCGAGCGACTTCTGCCGCTGCTTTTCCGCCGTCTGGTACTCCATGGTGCGCATGTTGTGCGTGCGGTCGGCCAATTTGATGAGAATGACGCGGATGTCCTTGGCCATCGCCATGAGCATCTTGCGCAGGTTCTCCATCTGCTCTTCTTCCTTGCTGGCGTACTGCACGCGCGTCAGCTTGGAGACGCCCTCGACCAGGTCCGCGACCGCGGGGGAGAACTCCTTGGCGATCTCGGCATACGTGGCGGAGGTGTCCTCGATGCAGTCGTGCATGAGGGCGGCCTCAATGGACTCTGAGTCGAGCCGCAGCTCCTCGGCGATGATCTGCGCGACGGCGAGCGGGTGCGTGATAAACGGCGAGCCGTCCTTGCGGAGCTGGCCGTTGTGATGCGTGTCGGCATAGCGGAAGGCCTTGTCGATCTGGGCAAAGTCTGCGCTCGGGTTGTACTGGTGGATCGTCTCGACAAGGTGGTCGTACATACCGAGCACGAGCGCCGCCTGCTCGCCGGTCTCCACGCAGGTGCCGGGCGCGACAATTTGGAGGGGAGCCGAAGCGGTATTCTCTTTTAATGCTTTATCCTGTGCTGTCATATCCGAATCGTCTCCTTTAATTACGAAAGAAAGCCGTGCAGGGCGGAAAGATAGGGGCTCTTGTCAAGCTCGACCTTTTTCCCGTCCGCTGTCAGGCGGAGCGTGAGGGTCGTGTCCTCGCGCTCGATCGAAAGAAGCCCGCGCTCGGCAAAGACCTGCAAACACATCGCCGTGCGCAGAAATGTCTCCGCGCCGACCATTTCCGAGCTCAAATGCCGCAGCAGCGGCAGCATGGGCTCGCTGACGCCGTCAGGTCCGACCTCGCGCTCCAGAACGCGCCACGCGCGCACGAACTGGTCGCGCGAGGGGAGCGCCCGCGCCGCGTCGCGCGGGGAGAGCGTGCCGCCGCTAATCAGCTCGCGGCAGAGGGAAAGCGCCTCATTCTCGCGCCCGCTGGGGTCGAGCGAGGGGCGCAGGTCGATGAGCTGGAGCTGGATGGAGCGCTGGGAGCGGAACTCGTTCACCTGCAGATAGAACGCCGCGTCCACACGCATACCCGCGCACACGCCGCACTCGTCGGCGGTGACGGAGAAGAAAATGCCGTCGAAATTCACGCGGCTTTTCTGTAGTTTCAGCTTTAAGTGCCGGTTCTGGCCCACGCCCTGCACGCTCTCGAGCGTTGCGCCGCGCAGGCAGAAGACGGGGCGGTTGTTGCCCGCGCCGTAGGGCTCGAGGAGCGAAAGTGCCTCGACCTCCTCAAGCGTGATGAGCGAGGGGTGCTGCAAGTCGACGTCGACATCGAGCATCGACACCGGCGGATGCTCGCCCGTGTGGGCGCGCACATACTGGTTCATCCGCGTGCGGAACGCGGGGATGTTGCGCTCTTCGATCGTAAAGCCCGCGGCGAGCTCGTGTCCGCCGAAGCTCACAAGAAGGTCGGAGCACGCTTCGAGCGCATTGAAGAGGTTAAAGCCGCCGTAGCTGCGGCACGAGCCCTTGCCCGACCCGCCGGAGAGGTGGATCATAAAGCTCGGGCAGGAGAATTTTTCGGAAAGCCGCGACGCCACGATGCCCACGACGCCTTGATGCCAGTCCTCGCTCGACAACACGAGCGCGCTGCGCTCGCTCTCGGGGAGGTCCTCCATCTGCTCGATGGCGCGGCGGAAAATGTCCTGCTCCACGCTCTGGCGCTCGCGGTTGAGCTCGCACAGCTCGCGCGCGAGCTTTTCCGCGCGGACGGGATCGTCGGTGAGCAACAATTCCGCGGCCAGCTCGGCGCGGCCCATGCGGCCCGCGGCGTTGATGCGCGGGGCGAGCACAAAGCCGATCTGGATCGACGAGATGGGGCGCGATGTGAGCCCCGCCTCGCGCAGCAGCGCGTGCAGCCCCGTAAAGTCGCTGCGGTCGATGCTCTCAAGCCCGCACTGCACGATGGTGCGGTTCTCGCCCTCCATACGCATGACGTCGGCGATCGTGCCGATGGCGGCAAGCGTGCAGTAGCGCGCAAACAGCGCATCCTCGCGCCCCTCGCCAAGGGCCAAAACGAGCTTGAGCGCGACGCCCACGCCCGCTAAATGCTTAAAAGGGTACGGACAGTCGGGCCGGTGGGGGTCAACGACGGCCACGGCGGCGGGGAGCTGCTCCTTGCACTCGTGGTGGTCGGTGATGACAAGATCGACGCCGAGCGTCGCGGCGTAGGCCGTCTCGTCCACGCCCGTGATGCCGCAGTCGACCGTGACGATCAGCGTCACGCCGGACTCGGAAAGCGCGCGGATGGCGTCACAGCCGAGGCCGTAGCCCTCCTCGATGCGGCGGGGGATATGCATCGTCACATCCGCCCCGCGCGAGCGGAGATAATCGGTCAGAAGGCAGGTCGAGGTGATACCGTCCACGTCGTAGTCGCCGAAGACCGCCAGCTTTTCGCCGTTTTCAAGCGCCTTCGAGATGCGCGCGACGGCCTTGTCCATGTCCTTCATCAAAAACGGAGAGTAGGCGAGCGTCTTCTCGCGCTCGAGCGCTTCGGCGGCCTGCTCGCTCGTGGTGACGCCGCGCGCGGCCAGCACCGACGAGACAAGATAGGGGTATCCCGCGTCCATCAGCGTCTTGATGGCATCCTCCGGCGCGGCGGGGATCTGCCAGTGCTCGTACTTCATGTTTCGGCTCACCTTCTTTCTTTTGAGAACTTTTGGGCATACTATCTCAGGCAATACTGCCTCATCATACTAATACAATCTATTATTTTAACAAAAACCACCGCAAAGGTAAAGAGGAAATTTGACTATCCACGCGACTTTGTGCTACAATACGGCAGAAAGATTACCCAAAAGGGGGAAAATACCAATGAAACAGATCATGACGCGCCTGACGGCGCTTCTTCTCGCGCTCGTGATGACCACGACGCTCGCGCTCGCCGCCAACAAGTCAGGCTATTCCGACGTGCCGGACAAGAACTGGGCGAGCCAAAGCATCGCGCAGTGCAAGCAGTACAACTTATTGCAGGGCATCGGAGGCGGCAAGTTCGGCCTCGGGCAGAAGATGACGCGCGCGGCCTATGCCGCGGCGCTCTGCCGCCTGATGGGCTGGCAGATGCTCACGCCCGAAAAGGGCAGCTATACCGACAATCAGGATGCGAAAAAGTGGTATTATAGCGCCATTGAGACCGCGAGCGCGCACGACGTGTTCTCCGGCCACAGCACGACCTGCCGCCCGAACGACCCCATCACGCGCGAGGAGATGGCCGCGATGACCGTCCGCGCACTGGGGTACAGCACGCTTTCCGGCACGGTGCAGGATGAGTGCCCGTTCACCGATGTTTCGACGAATCCCGGCTATATCACGCTCGCCTGGCGCATGGGCCTTGTGGTGGGTATGAACTTAACGACGTTCGCACCGAAAAGCGACACGACGCGCGAGCAGGCCGCGGCAGTGCTGCTGCGCGCCTACAACGGCCTCAAGGCCAAAGTCAGCGTGACGAGCGTGAGCGCGGCGCCCTCCGGCGCGGTGCCAGTTGAGAGCCTGACGGGCACGAGCGGCGCGGTGCCGCTGTCCCCGCGCGCGGCGGTGGAGCAGGTCTACGACGCGGCGGTCAAGGCCGGCAAGGGCGGCAGCGTGGTCATCAACGCTGTCCCCGCGGCGCAGAGCGTGAAAAGCGGCAAGGTGGGCGCGCTGCGCGAGCTGACGCAGGACGAGCTGAGCGCGTATTTGAACGACAGCGCCGTGCAGAAATCGCGCTCGAACCGCTTCGACAGCTCGTATCTCCTCTGTAAGGAAAAGGACGGCTCCACGATCGTCGTCTGGTACGAGAGCGAGGCGAACATCGCCGAAAAGACCGAGCTCTGCGCGCTGCTCGGCATCAAGAACGTCTACGTGCTGAAATAAAACAAAAAATGACAGAGGGATATCTCGTGCGAGATATCCCTCTTTTTTGCGGCGTTCAGAAGTTGTCGTTCCAGGAGTCGAAGTGCGGCGGCTCGTTTACCTGCGGCGCGGTGGCGAGCTGGTAGAAGCGGCAGGTCGAAAGGTTCAGATACGGCGTCAGGTAGACGGCCACGACCGCCGAGAGCACGCCGTAGATCAGAGCACCGAGCACCGCGCCGGAGAGCGAGTCGGGCAGGTAGCTGATGATGACATACTGATAAAGCAGTGTGATGAGCACGGCGATGATCTGATAGCCGATGAAGCTGAGCTGGAGCAGGAAGAGTTGCATTTTATAGCCGTTTGTCTGCTGCTTGCTCAGGTTCAATGCCTCCATCACGCCGAGCTCGGGATTTTCGCACAGGTTGAGCATGGCGAACGAGTAGCGGTAGGCCGCGATGATGCCGGGGATGACGAAAAGCATCGACCACAGGAAGATGAAAATGCCCTCGACGATGGAGAGCAGGATGACCTTTCCGGCAAAGGGAAACGCGTCAAAAAGGCTCTCATACGGCATTTCCTCGCGGAGCAGGATGCCAAAGCAGTAGCAGTAATACCCCGCGTTCAGAACGAGTGCGACGAGGCCGACGAGGATGCTCACAAAGCTGAATGAGAGCACTGTGAAGCCGCCGGCGGAGTCGATCATATAGCTTACGCCCGAGTTGATCATATCGAGCACAAGGGTGATGAGAAGATAGAAAAGCGTCATCCGGAAGGGGTTGACACTGCCGGTGCGCAGCAGTGAGCGCGATTCTGCCTTGATCGCGCCGGTATCGAGCTGCATGGGCATAAAAAAGCTCCTTTCTTGCCGGAACGGGGAAAAACGGACGGCAAAGTGCGGAAAATGCACGAAATTCATAAAAATAGTAATACATAATTATAGCATCGCGTCCGGGACACGTCAAGAAGCGGAGAAATGGGTTATTCCCTCCGCGGGCCGCCGAAAGGCGAATTGTTTGGCAAAATGCTGTTTTTGCGAAAAAATGACGGCGAAATCTGATAAATTATGTAGGAAAATGATGGTCATGAAGAATATTTTCTGGACAAGAGAAAAGAAAGGGGATATAATCTATCCGATTATGGAGCAGTGTTTCCGCTGCTCTGGCAGTATAAAGATGAGGTGAAGACTATGGCACAAGCTTTCTTTGGCGGCGTTCATCCCAATGATATGAAGGCTGCTACCAATGAAAAGGCCATCGAGCAGTTACAAGCCCCTGCTCAGGTGGTGATCCCCATGTCGATGCACTTCGGCGCACCCTGCACCCCGACGGTCTCCAAGGGCGACTATGTCAAGCTTGGACAGAAGATCGGCGAATTCAAAGGTCTCGGCGCTCCCATTCACGCAAGCGTATCCGGTACGGTCGCTGCGGTGGAGCCCCGTCCCTATTCCATGGGCGGCAAGGTCATGTCCGTTGTTATCGACAATGACTTCAAGGACGACTTGAGCGAGGAAGTCCATGCTCCGGCCGACCCCGAAGCGCTGAGCGTGGAGGAAATGGTCGAAATGGTCAAGCAGGCCGGTATCGTCGGTATGGGCGGCGCAACGTTCCCCACGCACACGAAGATCTCCAGCGGCATCGGCAAGGTCGATACCGTCATCATCAACGGCGCGGAGTGCGAGCCCTACATCACCGGCGACCATCGCGCGATGCTTGAGCGCCCCGCTGAGATCATCGGCGGCTGCTGCTACCTCGCCAAGATGTTCGGCGTGAGCAAGGTCGTCATCGGCGTGGAGGACAACAAGAAAAACGGCATCGAGGCCCTCAACAAGGTCATCGCCGAGCAGAAGGCTCCTGTCGTGGTCGAATCGCTGCGCTGCCGCTACCCCCAGGGCGGTGAAAAGCAGCTCTGCCAGGCCATCACCGGCAAGCAGGTTCCCCCGGGCGGTCTGCCCGCGAGCATCGGCTGCGCCGTGTTCAACATCAACACCACCATCGCCATCTACCATGCCATCAAGGACGGCATGCCCGTGGTGCGCAAGGTCGTCACTGTGTCCGGCAGCGGCGTTGTGGAGCCGAAGAACCTCGAGTGCCCGATCGGCACGCCCGTTTCGCTCCTGTTCGACGCCTGCGGCGGCTTAAAGGACGAGACGTTCAAGCTCATCGCCGGCGGCCCGATGATGGGTATGGCGCAGGCCTCCGCCGACTTCCCCGTGGCCAAGGGCACGGGCGCGGTGCTGGCATTTGCGGGCAACGAGAACAAGGTCTCCGAGGACCCGACCTGCATCCGCTGCGGCCGCTGCGTTGAGGCATGCCCCATGCACCTCGAGCCCCTGTACCTCTATTTATATGTGCAGAAGAACCGCATCGAGGATCTCGAGGCGGCCCACGTGATGGACTGCATCGAGTGCGGCGCGTGCTCTTACATCTGCCCGGGCCGCCTGCACCTGACGCATTCGTTCAAGGTTGGCAAGCAGAAGGTCAAGGAAGCCGCCGCCAAGGCCAAGGCCGCGGCTGAGGCTGCCAAGGCTGCTGAAGAAGCAAAGAAGGAGGCTTAAGAGATGCTGAATGATTATAAGGGTCTGAAGCTCATCGCTTCCTCCAACCCCCATATCCGCAACAATGAAGACACGCGCTCGATCATGCTCGACGTGATCATCGCGCTGTGCCCCGCGCTCATCATGAGCGTCATCCGCTTCGGCTTCCGCGCGCTGATCTCCGTGCTCGTGAGCGTGGTTTCCGCGATGTTTTTCGAGTGGCTCTACCGTAAGCTGATGCACAAGACGCAGACGCTCGGCGACCTGTCCGCCGCCGTCACCGGTGTCCTGCTCGCGTTCGTCTGCCCCGTGACGCTTCCTTACTGGATGCTGATCGTCGGCAACTTCTTCGCGATCTTCCTTGTCAAGCAGCTCTACGGCGGCCTTGGCAAGAACTTCCTGAACCCCGCGCTGGCCGGCCGTGCCGCGCTCGTCGCGTGCTACACGAGCCAGATGACCTCCTGGATCGACCCGGCCTCCGGCAAGGCACCGCTCTTCGGCGGCGCTGACGTCGTGACCGCGGCCACTCCGCTCGCCATGATGAAGGGCGGCGAGTTTGCCGAGGTGACGGCACAGTACAGCCTGTCCGACATGTTCATCGGCAACATCGGCGGCTCTCTCGGTGAGATCTCCGCGATGATGCTGCTCATCGGCGGATTGTACTTGATCTTCCGCAAGGTCATCTCCTGGCAGATCCCCGTTGCCTACATCGGCACGGTGGCAGTCCTCACGTTCCTCTTCCCCCAGGGCAACGACGCGATGAGCTGGATGCTCTACAACGTGCTCGGCGGCGGCCTGTTCCTCGGCGCGTTCTTCATGGCCACCGACTATGTCACCTCGCCCGTCACGAAGAAGGGCCAGCTGATCTTCGGCATCGGCTGCGGTCTCATCACGGTGTTCATCCGCTACTTCGGCTCCTATCCCGAGGGCGTTTGCTACTCCATCCTTGTGATGAACTGCTGCACCTGGATCATTGACAAGTACACCAAGCCCACCCGCTTCGGCGTAGATAAGAAAGCAGCGAAGGAGGCGGCAAAGAAATGAAGATCGAAGGTAAATTCATTTTCAAGGTAGCCGGTACGCTGACGGCGATCTCGCTGGTCGTCGCGCTGCTGCTGGGCCTGACCAACATGCTGACCGCGGACAAGATCGCGGCCATCAACAAGCAAAAGACCGAAGAGGCGCTCGCCAAGGTCGTCTCTGCGGCCGACTGCGAGTTCCCCCCGATGGAGGAGATCCCGCAGGCCATGATCGACGCCGCCAACGAACAGGGCGGCAAGCTGAGCGAGGTCTATGAGGTGCAGTCCGGCGGCGACACCATCGGCTATGCCTTCAAGGTCACCGCGAGCGGCTCTCAGGGCAACATCGTGATGATCGTCGGCGTGGACACCGACCTCACCGTCACGGGCGTTTCCATTGTTAAGGCTTCCGAGACCGCAGGCATCGGCTCCAAGGTCATCGACAATGAAGCGACCTCCGCAGGCACCGGCGCGCTCGATCAGTTCGTCGGCAAGTCCGGCGCGGGCACGCTCGTCGTCAAGCAGAACATCGACGCCGTCACCGGCGCGACGGTCTCCACCAAGGGCGTGACCAAGGGCGTCAACGCCGCTCTGGCTGCCGCCGAGGCCATGAACTGAGAAAGGGGGAACGATCTATGAATTTTAACAAACAGCTCAAAGACGGTCTGATTTACCAAAACCCCGTTCTGGTGCAGGTGCTCGGTATGTGCTCCACCATGGCCATCACCACGAGTGTTGCCAACGGCTTTGGTATGGGCATCTCCGTTCTCATCATCCTGACGCTTTCCAACATTTTTATTTCCCTTCTGCGCAAGATCATCCCCAACGAAGTGCGTATCGCGTGCTACATCGTCGTCATCGCAGGCTTCGTTACGATCGTTGATCTGTGCCTGCAGGCGTTTGTCCCTGACATCGCCGAGAGCCTTGGCGTGTTCATCCCGCTGATCGTCGTCAACTGCATCATCCTCGGCCGCGCCGAGGCCTTTGCCAGCAAGAACTCCGTCGCCGCCTCCGCGGTGGACGGCATCTGCCAGGGCATCGGCTACACGGTGGTGCTGCTGATCCTGAGCGCGTTCCGCGAGCTGCTCGGCGCGGGCACGCTGCTCGGCATCCAGATCATGCCTTCTTCCTATGTTCCTGCCAGTATGCTCACGCTGCCCGTCGGCGGCTTCCTGTGCCTCGGCACGCTGATCGCCATCATGCAGTGGGCGCTCGCCAGAAGTGAGAAGAAAAAGGCAAAAGCAAACGAAACGGAGGGCAAATAAATGAGTGTCACAAAACTTCTTGCTATTTCCCTCGGCGCGATTTTGACGAATAACTTCATCTTCTCGCAGTTCCTGGGTATCTGCCCGTTCCTCGGCGTGTCGAAAAAGAGCGACACCGCCGTCGGTATGGGTCTCGCCGTTACGTTCGTCATGGGTCTTGCCTCGGCGTTCTGCTACGGCGTGAACATCATCCTCGTCAAGCTCGGTCTCGGCTACATGCAGACCGTCGCCTTCATTCTCGTGGTGGCGAGCCTTGTGCAGTTCATCGAGATGTTCCTCAAAAAGTCCATGCCGACGCTCTACACGGCCCTCGGCGTGTACCTGCCGCTGATCACCACCAACTGCGCCGTGCTCGGCGTGGTGCTGCTCAACGTGCAGAACGACTACAACTTCATCGAGTCCGTGGTTTACGGCATCACCGGCGGCCTTGGCTTCCTGCTGGCGATCTACCTGTTCTCCACGGTGCGCGAGCGCCTGGAATTTGCCGACTATCCCAAGGCATTTGAAGGCTTCCCCATCGCGCTGATCACCGCAGGCCTGATCGCCCTTGCTTTCATGGGCTTCTCCGGCCTGCAGGTGTGGCCCATGTAAGGAGGGAACGAAGAAATGATGAATGTAATTTTTGCTGTTCTCGTGCTGGGCGTGATCGCCGTTGTGTTCGGCCTGATCCTGTCCGTTGCGGCCAAGGCCTTTGAGGTCAAGGTCGATGAGCGCCTGCCCAAGATCCAGGCCTGCCTCGCCGGCGCAAACTGCGGCGGCTGCGGCTACCCTGGCTGCGCGGGCTGCGCCGAGGCAATTCTTGCCGGTAAGGCTCCCGTCACCGCCTGCGCGCCCGCTGGCGCAGAGGGCGCTGCCAAGATCGCTGAGATCATGGGCATGGAAGCCCCCAGCGGCGAAAAGCAGGTCGCGCATGTGCTGTGCAACGGCGGCGAGGCCTCTGTGAAGAATTTCGAGTATGTCGGTCTTCACGACTGCGTCGCCGCGACGAAGGTCGCCGGCGGTCCGACTGCCTGCTCCTTTGGCTGCATGGGCTTTGGCACCTGCGTTGCCGCCTGCCAGTTCGACGCCATCCATATCAATGAGCAGGGCGTTGCCGAGGTCGATAAGGAGAAGTGCACCAACTGCGGCGCCTGCCGCGAGGCCTGCCCGCGCAAGCTGATCGTCGAGGTGCCCTACAAGCAGAAGGTCTTCGTCAACTGCTCGAACAAGGAGAAGGGCCCCGCCGTTACGAAGGTGTGCGCCAACTCCTGTATCGCCTGCGGTATGTGTGAGCGCACCTGTAAGTTCGACGCCATCCACGTCGTCAACAATGTGGCCGTCATCGACTACACCAAGTGCAAGAACTGCACCATGTGCGCCAAGGCCTGCCCGCGCAACGCCATCGAGCCCATCCCGACCCCCGAGGAGAAGGAGAAGTTCAAGGCCGCGCAGAAGGCTGCCGCCGAGCGCAAGGCCGCTGCCGCCAAGGCAGCCGCCGAAGCCAAGGCTGCCGAAGCCGCGAAAGCCGCCGAAGCGCCCAAGGCCGAATAAAGGTTCTTAAAAAAGAGGAACGCGAAAGCGTTCCTCTTTTTTTATTCTTCCAAAAGCGGCGCTGCCGCTTTTGGAGAAGGTTTGCACTGCGCTGCATGCACGCGCCAAAGGCGCGCACACTCCGCTCCGTGAGAAGTGTAAATCGCCACGCGCCGGTCGCGGCGATTTACGATTTTAATTTTTCCGTGCCTGCGGGCACGGAATTCTGCGAAGCTGCCGTGAAATGGAAAAGCGTCGCAGACTTTTACCCACAAGGGGTACGCGGCATCCGTAAGGCAGCGAAGCTGCCAACGGCTGCCCAGGACTGCCGCGCACGGCGGCAAATAATGTTAAATCTTTTTTGGCGCGACAGAAAGTGAATTGCCGCAGAGCAGCAAGAGAAGCCGCCCTGGGGCGTGTGCGTGCCAAAAAACTCTTCTCGCGCAGCGAGTGTCGAGCCGTAGGCGAGGCACAGAGCGGAGTGAAAACGCTTCAAAAGGCAGGCCTTGGCCTGACTTTTGCGTAGTTCACAAACTGTTTACACTGCCTCCTATTGACAATAGGAAATGTCGGTGGTACACTGCGTTTAGCACTCGAGGGAAAGGAGTGCTAAAGCTACGAAAGGAGCGCGGCGTATGGACTTGACCGAGCGCAAAAAGCAAATTCTCAAGCGCGTTGTCGAGGATTACATCGCCGCGGCTGAGCCGGTCGGCTCCAAGGCGCTGGCCGAGGAGATGGGCGGTTCGGTGAGCTCCGCGACCATCCGCAACGAGCTTGCGGACCTGGTCGAAATGGGCTACCTTGAGCAGCCGCACACGTCCGCCGGACGCGTGCCTTCGCCGAAAGGTTACCGCTTGTACGTCAACGAGCTGATGGAAAAGCGCGAGGTCTCCGAAACAGAAGCGGAGGAGATCAACGAGCAGCTCAAGTCCAAGCTCAGCGGCACGGATAGCGTGATCGCCAAGGCGGGGCAGATGGTGTCGAGCATCGTCAATTACCCCGTGTACAGCGTGACGGGCGGACGGCGCGAGGCGAGCGTCAAGCGCTTCGAGCTCATCGCGGTCGATGAAATGAGCTTCATCGTCGTGGTGATGGGCGAGGATAACCGCGTGAAGAGCCAGCTCCAGCGCTCGGACCTCCCGTTCGACAGCCAGCGGCTTGCGGACGTCAAGGAGCTTTTGAACACGCACTTCACCGGCCGGAGCGCCGATGAGATGAGTGCAAGGCTGATGAGCCTTTCCGAGCAGCTTTCGCCCGAGCTATTTTTAGTGGTGTCCAAAGCGGTCGAATATGCGATCGGTGTGCTCGAGCAGAGCGCGCAGCGCAATGTGGAGACCGCGGGCGCGAGCCAGATCTTGAAAATGCCTGAGTACCGCGATGTCGACAAGGCGCACGATCTCGTGACATTCCTTGTGGATAACAAGGAGGAGCTTCCTGTGCCGGATGACGGCGCGCCGCTCAAGATCCTGATCGGGCCGGAAAACGTGAACGAGGCGCTCAAGGAAACGAGCGTGGTCGTCGCCAGCTACGATATCGGCGACGGGATGCGCGGGCTTGTCGGCGTGGTGGGTCCCACCAGAATGGACTACGCCACCGTGACGGCGCGGCTGAGTTATTTTGCAGACAGCCTGACGCGGATGTTCGGCAAGAACGAGCTTCCGCCCAGGGAAGAAGATAAGGAGTAAGAAATGGGTAAGAAAGACAAGCAGAACGCGGCGGAGAGCACACCGGAAAAGAACACGGCGCAGCAGCCCGCAGCAGACGAAGCGGCTAAGACCGCAGAGACCGCCAAGGCTGATAAGGCCGCTGAGAAGAGCGCGGAGCCCGAGACCTTCACCGTCACGCGCGAGCAGATGGAGAAGATGGAAGGCCTTGCCAAGTCGCTTGCCGACGAGCAGGACAAATACCTGCGCCTTGCCGCCGAATACGACAACTACCGCAAGCGCACCGCGAAGGAAAAGGAAAGCCTTTACGCCGACGCGAAGATTGACACGATCAAGGCGCTGCTGGGCGTTTACGATAACCTCGAGCGTGGCCTTGCCCAGTATGGCGACGAGGAGTCGCCCCACCGCAAGGGCCTTGAGATGGTGTTCAACCAGTTCAAAGAGAGCCTCAAAAAGCTGGGCGTTGAAACGATGGACGCCGCCGGAAAGCCCTTTGACCCCGAAAAGCACAATGCCGTGATGCATGTGGAAGACGAGAACTACGGGGAAAACACCGTGGTCGAGGTGCTCCAGCAGGGCTTCACGCTGGGCGATAAGGTTTTAAGATTCGCTATTGTAAAAGTAGCGAACTAAAAAGTGCAAATTCCGCGCGGAAGCGCGAAATGATAAATTAATTTCGTTAACAAAAAAATTAAGATAGATCTTAGGAGGACAACATTATGTCTAAAGTTATCGGTATTGACCTTGGTACTACCAACTCTTGTGTGGCCGTGATGGAAGGCGGCGAAGCCGTCGTCATCCCCAACGCCGAAGGCAACCGCACCACCCCGTCCGTCGTCGCGTTCTCGAAGACCGGCGAGCGTATGGTCGGCCAGGTCGCAAAGCGTCAGGCCATCACCAACCCCGACCGCACGATCTCTTCGATCAAGCGCGAAATGGGTTCTGATTATAAAGTGGAAGTTGACGGTAAGAAGTACACTCCGCAGGAGATCAGCGCCATGATCCTGCAGAAGCTCAAGAGCGACGCTGAGGCTTACCTCGGCGGCCCCGTGAGCGAAGCCGTCATCACCGTTCCCGCTTACTTCACCGATGCGCAGCGTCAGGCGACCAAGGACGCCGGTAAGATCGCCGGCCTCGAGGTCAAGCGTATCATCAACGAGCCGACGGCCGCGGCCCTCGCCTACGGCGTCGACAAGGAGCAGAGCCAGAAGGTCATGGTCTACGACCTTGGCGGCGGCACGTTCGATGTCTCCATCCTCGATATCGACGACGGTGTTATTGAGGTTCTGGCCACCGCAGGCAACAACCGTCTCGGCGGCGACGACTTCGATGAGTGCATCATGAAGTGGATGGTCAGCGAGTTCAAGCGTACCGACGGCGTCGACCTCAGCGGCGACAAGGTCGCCATGCAGCGCTTGAAGGAAGCTGCCGAAAAGGCCAAGATCGAGCTCTCCGGCGTGACCTCCACCAATATTAACCTCCCGTATATCACGGCCGACGCCACCGGCCCGAAGCACCTCGACCTGACCCTCACGCGCGCTAAGTTCAACGAGCTGACCGCGCACCTGGTCGAAGCCACTGCCGGCCCTGTCCGTCAGGCGCTCAGCGATGCGGGCCTCACCGGCAACGACATCCACAAGGTCCTGATGGTCGGCGGCTCCAGCCGTATCCCCGCCGTGCAGGAAATGGTCAAGAAGCTCACCGGCAAGGAAGGCTTCAAGGGCATCAACCCCGATGAGTGCGTCGCCATGGGCGCTGCTCTTCAGGCGGGCGTTCTGACCGGCGATGTCAAGGGCCTGCTGCTGCTCGACGTCACCCCGCTGTCCCTCGGCATTGAAACCATGGGCGGCGTTTGCACCAAGCTCATCGACCGCAACACCACCATCCCCGTGAAGAAGAGCCAGATCTTCTCCACCGCCGCCGACAACCAGACGAGCGTTGAAGTCAACGTCCTGCAGGGCGAGCGTGAGATGGCCGCTGCCAACAAGAGCCTCGGCCGCTTCCACCTCGACGGCATCGCTCCGGCCCGCCGCGGCGTGCCTCAGATCGAGGTCACATTCGATATCGACGCCAACGGCATCGTGAACGTTAGCGCGAAGGACCTCGGCACCGGCACCGAGCAGCACATCACCATCACCTCTTCCTCCAACATGAGCAAGGAGGATATCGAAAAGGCCGTCAAGGACGCCGAGCAGTACGCCGCTGAGGACGCCAAGATCAAGGAAAAGGTCGAAGTCCGCAACCAGGCCGACCAGATGGTCTACCAGAGCGAGAAGACCCTCGGCGAAGTGGGCGACAAGATCCCCGCGGACGAGAAGGCCAAGGTCCAGAGTGGTATCGACAAGCTGAAGGAAGTCCTCAAGGGCGACGATACCGACGCCATCAAGAGCGCGACCGAAGAGCTCACGCAGATGTTCTACCAGATGAGCGAGAAGCTCTATCAGCAGGCGAACCCGCAGGGCGGCGCACAGGCTGGCCCCGACATGGGCGGCCAGAACGGCGGCGCGCAGACCGGCCCGAACGGTCAGCAGTATTATGATGCTGACTACAAGGTCGTGGATGACGACGAGAACAACAAGAAGTAATTTGAAACCGATCGACGCAGCGGGGACAGTTTATACTGCCCCCGATTGCGGCGTTTTTAGGAGCGTAGTCTATGGCTGAAAATAAAAGAGACTATTACGAGGTGCTCGGCGTTTCCAAGGGCGCTTCGGAAGAAGAGATCAAAAAAGCATACAAAAAGCTCGCACGCAAGTATCACCCTGACATGAATCCCGGCGACAAGGAAGCCGAGGAGAAGTTCAAGGAGATCAACGAGGCGAACGAGGTTTTGAGCGACCCAGACAAGAAGGCGCGCTACGACCAGTTCGGCTTTGCGGGCGTTGACCCGAATTACGGCGCAGGCGCCGGTGGCGGCGCTTACGGCGCGGGCGGGTTCGACTTCGGCGACCTCGGCGATATCTTCGGCAGCTTCTTCGGCGGTGGCTTCGGCGGCGCGCGCGCGAACCCCAACGCGCCCCAGCGCGGCGAAAGCCTGCGCACGAGCGTGAACATCAGCTTTGAAGAGGCGGCCTTCGGCTGCGAGAAGGAAGTCAGCATCGACCGCATCGAGCAGTGTCCTGACTGCCGAGGCTCGGGCTGCGCCAAGGGCACGACCGCCGAGGTATGTCCTGACTGCCGCGGCAGCGGCGTGATCCAGCAGCGCCGCCAGACGCCGCTGGGCTATATGTCGACGTCGGCCCCCTGCCAGCGCTGCGGAGGCAAGGGTAAGATCATTCATCAGCCTTGCCCCAAGTGCGGCGGCAAGGGCATGATCCGCCACCGCAAGACCATCAAGGTCAGCATTCCCGCGGGCATCGACAACGGGCAGACCATTTCGCTGCGCGCGCAGGGCAACGCGGGCAAGAACGGCGGCCCGGCGGGCGACCTTCTGATCGTTGTGTCCGTGCGTCCGCACGAGATCTTCCGCCGCGAGGGCACGAGCGTCCTGTGCGAAGCGCCCATCACGTTCACGCAGGCGGTGCTCGGCGCGGAGCTTGAGATCCCGACGATCGACGGCAAGGTGAAGTACACCATCCCCGAGGGGACGCAGAGCGGCACAACGTTCCGCCTGAAAGGCAAGGGCATCCCCGGCCTCAACGGCCGCGGCCGCGGCGACCAGTACGTCACCGTGTATATCGAGACGCCGCGCAACCTCAACCGCGAGCAGAAGGAAGCGCTCAAGAAGTTCAGCGAGTCGCTCGGCGAGAAGAATTATGAGGAACACAAGAGCTTTTTCGGAAAGTTCAAGCTGTAACGAATAGAAGATGTATTTATCCGATTATCACACCCACTGTTCGCTTTCATTCGACTCGAAAACGCCGGTGGAAGACATGGTGCGCGCGGGCATCGCGCAGGGCTTGCAGGAAATGTGCCTGACCGACCATGTGGACCTGTTCCGCCCGAGGGAGACGGCGCACTGGGAACACGATTTTTCGAATCGTGAAGAGACCTTTGCGCGCGCCGACCGCGTTGCGGACGGGAAAATTATCGTCCGCCGCGGTATCGAGCTCGGCGAGGCGATGCGCGACTTTGCCTACGCAGACGAGCTGCTCTCGCGTTTGCCGGAGCTCGACTTTGTCATCGGTTCGCAGCATCAGCTGTCGGAAAAGTACGATTGGAACGACCTCTACTTCATGCCCGAGGCCACGGAGCAGGGGGCGCGCGAGCAGATCGCGGACTACCTGACGCTCGTGCTGGAAATGGCCAAGTGGGGAAAGTTCTCTGTGCTCGGCCACCTGACGCTGCCTCTTCGCTACATGAACGAAAACCACGGTATGCACATGAGCTTTGACGGTTTTGAGGACGAGGTGGCGCAGGTGTTCCGCGCGCTCATTGAAAATGGCTGCGGCATCGAGTGCAACGTCAACCGCGGCAACACGCCGCTGCCGGACGCCAAATGGCTGAGGCTCTATCACGAGCTCGGCGGCGAGATCATCACCATCGGCACCGACGCGCACACGCCGGAATTCGTCGGCATGCGCGCCCGCGAGACGCAGGAATTACTCAAGAGCTGCGGCCTCGACTATGTGTGCACGTTTGAAAAGAAAAAACCGGTCTTTCACAAAATCTGACCGAAAAAGGAGAAAAACTATGAAGATCGCATTGGGCTGTGACCACGGCGGATACGCCATGAAGGAAGACATCAAAAAGCAGCTGGAGGGCCTGGGCCACGAGGTCAAGGACTGCGGCACTTACTCCACCGAGAGCTGCGACTATCCCATCTTCGGCGAGGCTGCCGCGCGCGCCGTCGCGAGCGGGGAGTGCGAGTACGGCATTGTCGTGTGCACGACGGGCATCGGCATCTCCATCGCGGCGAACAAGGTCAAGGGCATCCGCTGCGCGCACTGCGCCGATGCGCTCGAGGCGCAGCTGTGCCGCCAGCACAACAACGCCAACATGATGGCCATCGGTGCGGGCTTCACAGGCCCGAAGCTGGCCGCGGCCATGGTCGAGACGTTCCTCTCCACCGCGTTTGAAGGCGGCCGCCACGCCCGCCGCGTCGCGCTGATGGACGCTATCGAGGGCTAAAGCATACAAAAGCGGAAAATCAACAAAAACCGAAAGGTTTTTGTTGATTTTTTTGCTCTTAAAAGGTAAACTGTTGCACGAGAAAAAGGAGGCGGATGCAGACAATGGCAAGAAGATCGAGCGGAACGAAGGGCTATACCGGTTATCGCGGGCGCAGGCGCGGCAGAGGCGTGCTGGCCGTGGCGCTGGTGGTCATTTTGCTGCTGGCGTGCGGTTTTTTGTTTGCGCAGCGCTATATGGTATACGATGCGGACGGCTCGGTTCGCTTTGAGTTCCCCTGGATAAAGAAGACCCCACAGGACGATAGCGTAAATGACGGCGACAGCGGCGACGATAAGAAGCAGGACGACCTTGAGATCACGGTGCAAAAGCCCGTCATCAAGGATACCTACGCAGTCGAGCTGGGTGCGGACGCGCTCGGTAGCGATTGGCAGGCAGCGCTCGATGGCCTTGACAAGGACGTGAACGCCGTGGCGGTCGAGCTCAAGGACGCGAGCGGCAAGATCCATTACGGCTCTAAGGTGCAGGGCGCGATCGACTGCGGCGCGGTGGCCGGGAACAGCACATCGGACACGGCCATTCAGGGCCTTGTCGACTCGGACTACTATACGATCGGCCGCATCAGCACGCTGCACGACAGCCTATATGCCTACGAGCACATGACGGACGCCGCCGTGTGCCAGCTGACGGGTTTTGTCTGGTACGATACGAACAGCACGCACTGGCTCGCACCCGAAAAGCAGGCCGCGCGCCAATATATGACCGATATCGTCACGGAATGCGGCAAGATGGGCTTTGACGAGCTGCTGCTCGACGATTTCCACTACCCGCGCGAGGGGCGCATGAGCCGCATCAAGACGGACGAGCGCACCATGACGCAGCAGGAGGCGCTCGCGCTGCTTGCCGACGACATTCATACGGCGCTTGAGCAGGCGGGCTACAAGGGAAAGCTCTCCGTCTGCGTGGACGCAGACATCGCGCTTGCGGGCAGCGAAGAGAAGTCCGGCATCGTGATGAGCGAGCTCACGGAAAAGTTCGACCGCGTGTACGTCAAGGTCACGGCAGACCAGCTCGAGAGCGTCACCGAGGCGATGAAGGCCTACGACGTCGAGTTCGTCCCCATCGTGACGGAGGCGACGGACAGCGGCAGCTATCTCATTGAAAAGTGAAAAGGCGAAGGGCGGGCCGCTGATACCTCAGCGGCCCGTTTTTTGCGCAAAAAAACAGCACGAAGCAGTGCCCGCTGCCTCATGCTGTTTCTCTTTATGAAAAGAGAGGTATCTCAGTTCATACTGCGGGAATTTTTGTAGCCGCCATCGCGTGAACGGCTCATCGCACGGATGCGGTCGTAAACGTCGGCTTCAAGTTCGACCGTGCCGCGCGCAAGCTGCTCGCTGCGGCGCTGGGCGGAACGTTCGCCGGGGACGAAGACCTGTGCATTTCCTGCGGCGGGTGCGCTGGTGCGTACAGCCTCGGCCAGCGTCGATGTCTGCGCGATGAAATCGTCTGCGGAAGAAAACATTTCCGGCGACAGGGCGCAGAACAGGTAGCCGAGGTCGTATTCATCGCGGATCTCGCCGCCCATCTTTGCGCCGACGAACGCGCCGGTCAGAATTTCGAGCGCCATGCACAGTGCCGCGCCGCGCGCCCCGCCAAAGGGGAGCACGCCCTGCACGCGCTGTGGATCGGTGGTGAAAGCGCCGGCAGCATCGAGAAAAGTCCTCTCGGGGAGGGAACGCTCCTCGACAATGGCCTGCCGCAGCTCGCCCCACACGCCCTGCGCGGTGGCAAAGTCAAAGAGGAGGGGGGGCTTTTCGCCCTGCGGGAAGCCGAAGGAAAGCGGATTTGTGCCGAACATCGGCGCGCTGCCGCCAAACGGAACCACGTGCGCGGGACCACCGTTGTTCGTGACGATGCCGATGCAGCCGCGCTCGGCGATCAGGCGGGAATAGGGGACAAGGCGGGCATAGCGGCTGACGTTGGTCAGCGCGACAAGGCCGACGCCATATTCCTTGGCGAGCTCTACGCTGAACGCGGCAGCCTGCCGCGCGGCGATGTGGCCGAGCTCGCGGTGGCCGTCGATCTTGGCGTGGCCGTCGGTTTGTCTCACAATTTCAATGCCGCTCTCGCGGCCTGAAAGACCGATGTCGAGGGTCAGGAATTTGGAGACGCCGTGGGTCTTGTGGCCCTCGAGCTCAGCATCCAGAAAATCATCGACGATGAAATCGGCGTCCTCGCTGCCGATGCCGCGCAGCGTGAGCGCGTCGAGCATCATGACGCGGAGCTCGTCGATGCGGATCTCTTTTTTCATAGGCCGCGCTCCTGCGCCAGCGCGATCAGACGGGCGAACACGTCCTGTGCAAGGCCACGGACGGCCTCGCGCTTGTAGGGCATGGAGCCGCGCCCCGCGATGACGCGCTCGACCTCGGAAGAGAGCAGGTCGCCGAGCGCGGCACCGGTCTCCGCCGTGAGCGGCTTTTCCCCAAGGAACGCCGCGGCGTCTTCTGAAAGGTAGGCATGCGGCGCGACCGCGCCGAGTGCAGCGCGCGCGCTCTGAATGCAGCCGTTTTCGACAACCGCGCTGACGGCGAGGTTGATCTTGGAGATCGTGACATGGTGCCGTTCACCGATCTTGTCGAACGCGCTGATCTCACGTTCGGCGGGCAGGGGGAGGAGAAAGCGCAGAATGGCCTCGTCGCTCGCGAGCGCGGTCTTGCCCTTGCCGAGCACGAGCTCGCGTGCGGGGATGGTGCGCACCGCGCCGCGGCTGTTCATCACCTCGGCCGCGCCGCAGAGCGCGAGCAGGGGCGGGTAGACGTCGCCCGCGGGGGAAGAGGTGCCGATGCTGCCGCCGAGCGTGCCGCGGTTGCGGATCTGCGCGCAGCCGACCTGGCTGCACGCCATGGCGAGTGCGGGAAAATACTGCCGCACAACGGGGGACTGTGCGACCTGTGAATGTACACACACTGCGCCGACGGCGAGGGTATCGCCGTTCCATTCGATATTCTTGAGCTCCTGCATCTCCGTCAGGCTCAAAATGGCGTCCGCGTGCCAGACCTTTCCGTTGCGTTGGGCCCAAAAGTCCGTGCACCCGGCGACAATGGAGCCGCCGGAGAGGGACGCGAGGGCAGAGGCAAGTTCTTCACGGCTTGTTGGCTGAAAGAAGTTCATTTGGCCGCCTCCTTCATGTCGCGCGCGGCCTGCCGGATGGCGCGCAGGATCTGCTCATAGCAGCTGCACCGGCAGATGTTGCCGGAGATCGCGGTGCGGATCTCATCTTCGGTAGGGTCGGGATTGTGGAGCAGCAGGCCCGCGGCGCTCATCACCATGCCGGGCGTGCAGTAGCCGCACTGAATGGCCATGTTGTTCACAAAAGCGGGGATGATGGGTGCGATGCGAGGGTCGGATTCGACACCCTCGGATGTGATGACGCGGTGTCCGTTCACCTGCGCGATCATCGTCATGCAGGAGTGGACGGCCTTATCGTCGAGCAGCACCGTGCAGGTGCCGCACTCGCCCTCGCCGCAGCCGCGCTTCGTGCCCGTCAGATGCAGATCTTCGCGCAGCACGTCGACAAGCAGGCGCTCCGGCGGGGCGTTCACAACGGTTTCTTTCCCGTTTAAGTAAAAACGAATTTCCATCACAGCGACGCCTCCTTGCGTTTTTCCTGCACGGCGCGGATGATCTTCTCCGGCGTCAGCGGCAGGGTGGTCAGATCGGTTTGCAGTGCATCATTGACGGCGGCAAGCAGCGCCGGCGCGACCGGCACAAAGCAGGATTCGCCGATGGACTTGGCGCCGTAAGGCCCTTCGGGGCTGCCGTTTTCGACAAGCACCGTCTCAATGTGCGGGAAGTCGCACGCGCGTGCCACGTGATAGCGCTGCAGGGTGGCGTTGAGCGGCTGGCCGGTCTTCGGGTCGATTTTGACCTGCTCGCAAAAGACAAGCCCCATGCCCTGCTGCAAGGCGCTGCCGACCTGCCCGCGGCAGAGTTCAGGATTGATGGCCTTGCCAACGTCGTGCGCGGCGGTGAATGCCGTCAGGCGGCAGAGCCCTGTGAGTGTGTCGACCTCGACCTCGGCGAAGTGAGCAGCGGCAGGGCCGGGGTTGGACGAGGGCTGGTAAGTGTGGGAAACGAAAATTGCGCCGCTGCTGCCGTACTGGTCGGCGGCATAGCAGATAACATCACGGTAGGTTTTCCGGCGAGAGGGATCAGCGGTGACAAAGATCTCACCGTTTTGACAGGCGAGGTCTCCGGCACTGCATACCATGAGACGTGCGGCATTTTCCAGCAGCAGAGATTTGAGCTTCTGCGCCGTTTCCAACACGGCACGGCCGGTGACATAAATTGTGCGGCTGGTGTAGCAGCCATTATCGAGCGCATTGTATGCCGTGTCGCCCTCAGGGAAATCAATGCTGTCAGGTGGGATGGAGAGTCCTTCTGCGGCAATATTCTTCAGCGCGGCAACCGTGCCGCAGCCATGGTCGTGGATGTTGCAGTTGAAGCTCGCCGAGCCGTCCTCTTCAAACTTGGCCGTGACGGTGCACCAGTCAAGACGGCGAGGATAGTAGCCTGAGGTATGGGTGGACACGGCGAGGCCGACGCCCTTGAGATAGCGGCTGCTTCGATCCTGCGCCTGCGCGGCGGCGCGGCGCTCGGACCAGCGGAAACGTTCACTGCCAAGGCGCAGCACATCCTCAAGGCGTACATCGCCAAGCGGGAAGTTGCCGATCTTGCTGATCGCGTCGGGCGGCAGCACGTTTTTGAGCCGCAACTCGAGCGGGTCACAGCGGAATTTCTGCGCGGCGGCGTTCATCATGTTTTCCATGATGAACGCGGTCTCTGGGCCGCCCCAACCACGGTAGCTGCCGGACATGGGCGTGTTGGTGCAGGTGGAGGTCGCGTGATACTCCACATCCTCCACGCCGTAGACCCAGGAGAGCTTTTTGAACATGGATCCCATGTAATCCGGCGAAACACCCTGATAACCGCCCGCGTCGAGCTCAGCGGTCAGGTCGAGCGCTTTGAGAATATGGCCTTTGTCGAATTTGGCGCGAATTTCACTTTTGATGGGATGACGCAGCACAGTGCAGAGGATGGTCTCGCGCCGGTCGAGCTGAAGCTTGACGGGGCGTCCCGTCATTTTTGCGCCGACGGCGGCTAGCGGTTCCAGGATCATCTCCTGCTTGCAGCCGAACGAGCCGCCCATCGGCGTTTTGATGGCGCGCACATGGCTCATCGGCATTCCAAGCAGCGCTGCAACACACGAGCGCACGCCAAATGTCGACTGTGTGGGAGACCAGACGGTCATGCGGTCGGTGCCGGGGTTATAGTCTGCCACGGCGCAGTGCGTTTCCATGGCGATGTGCGTGATGCGCTGCGTCTGCGAGCGGTGGATGAACTCCTCGCCCTGCGCGTCGGAGTATTTTCCGCCAAAGCCGCTCTCGGGCAGCGTGACGGTGTTGCCACCCTCGTGCAGCTGCGGCGCGCCCTCTTTCATCGCATCTTCAACAGTGAAAACGGCGGGAAGCTCTTCAATCTCGAGCTTGATCTTCTCCGCCGCGGCAGCGGCGATCTCCGGCGAATCGGCCAGCACGGCAGCCACGCGGTCGCCGACAAAACGGACGTGACGGCTGAAGAGCGTTTCCTGGTCCATGACATCCTCGCTGATGCGAACGCGACCGCGATTGTATTTGGTGTCCACCGTATTTTCAAACGACAATACCGTGGCAACGCCTGGCATCGCAAGTGCGGCGGAGGAGTCGATCGCTTTGACGATCCCGTGGGCAACAGGGCTGAGCACGAGCTTCATGTGCAGCATGTTCGGCAGCTTCATGTCCCCTGCGTAGCGCAGAAGGCCGCTGGCCTTGGCACGGGAATTGTTGACAGGCGTGCTCTTGCCGATGTATTGATAGTTCATAATGGATTCTCCCAGAATGTTTATCGGGACGAATGCAGCCGCAAAATGCGGCGGCAAAACCCTTTATTGATACCCTATAATGAACCACAACCGTCAAAGGAGCGTCAAGAAGAACGCATTTCGACAGGCTGTGTCAAAAAAATTTTAAGCGTCAAATCGATTTTACAAAAAATTTGACGATTTTTTGATTTTTGATGCTTACAGTTGCGTTGTGTCAATGATACTGCTGCCGCGTTAAAGTTCCGCGAAAGGGATAAAAGGCAGCCGAGCGCTGGGAGGTGCGAGTCATAAGCCATGGAACCCTCACAACATTACCGCAAGAAAGCAAAGTCCCCATAACGAATACCATTACATTTTTTGGGAGGAATAGAAAATGAACTCTGCAACAGGAACAAAAAAGACCGTTGGCTTCGGAAAAGCGCTTGTCGTTTTTATCTGTGTGTTTGCGCTGATCCTCTGCGGCATCAACGTGCTCGGCACCTCGGCACACATCCCTCTGGTCATCGCCACGATCGTCGCCGCCATTGCGGGCGTTTCGAGCGGCTTTACCTGGGATGAAATGGAAAAGGGCATGAGCGAGACTATCAAGGCCTCCGCCCCCGCCATCCTCATCATGCTCATCATCGGCATGGTCGTCGGCACCTGGATGCTCGGCGGCATCATCCCCACAATGATTTACTACGGCCTGACCTGGCTGTCCCCGAAAATCTTCCTCTTCGCCGCCTGTGCCCTGTGCGTTATGGTTTCGACCTTCACGGGTTCTTCCTGGACGACGATGGGCACCGTCGGTGTGGCGCTGGTCGGCGTCGGCACCGCGCTTCAGGTTCCCCTCGGCATGACGGTCGGCGCGATCATCTCCGGCGCTTACTTCGGCGATAAGATGAGCCCTCTGTCCGATACCACGAACCTCGCTCCTGCCATGGCCGGTACCACGGTGTTCACCCACGTCAAGCACATGGTCGTTACCGCAGGCCCGTCCATCATTATTTCCCTGATCATCTACGCCATCATGGGCTTCACGGTCGTCAAGGGTACGGCCAGCATGGAGACGATTGACCTCTACATGGGCACGCTCAAGGAGTTCTTCACCATCAGCCCTGTGATGTTCATTCCCCCGCTGTGCGTTCTGCTCATGGTCATCTTCAAGGTGCCCGCCATCCCCGGCCTGATCGGCGTCTCCGCTCTCGGCGGCATCTTCGCGGCCATCTTCCAGAAGGCAAGCCTCGCAACCATCCTCGCCTCCATGTACACCGGTGTGAGCATGGATACCGGCGTTGCCGAGATCAACCGTCTCGTTAACCGCGGCGGCCTCTCCAGCATGCTCGATACCGTTGCCCTGATCCTGATCGCCCTAGCGTTTGCCGGTGTGGTCGAGACCACCGGCGCTGTCCACGCCATCATCGAAAAGATCCTCAGCAAGGCCAAGAGCGACAAGGCCATGATGACCACCGCCATCTTCGCCACGCTCTTCACCAACTTCGCCACCGCCGCGCAGTATGTCGCGATCGTGCTTCCCGGCCGTATGTTCCGCGAGGCTTTCCGTGAGCGCGGTCTGCACCCCAAGAACCTGTCCCGTATCCTTGAGGACGTCGGCACGATCTGCGCGCCGTTCTGCCCCTGGAGTACTGACGGTGTTTATATCCTCGCAACGCTCGGCTGCGCCACCGCGGCCTATGCGCCCTACATGTTCTTCTCCATGCTCTGCCCCATCGTCTCGCTGATCTGCATCTGGACCGGCTGGACCATCACTCGCATCACCCCCGAGCAGGCCAAGGAAGACATCATCCCGTAAGCTGTTAATTTGAGCAGGGGGAGCGCGAGTTCCCCCTGACTCCAACAAAGAATTGAGAAAAAGGAGAAAGCAAATGAACAAGGTTATTCTCAACGGCGTGGATCTTTCCATCGAAGACGTCGTCAACGTTGCCCGCAACGGTTATCAGGTCGAGATCGACAAGGACTGCATGGCACATATCGCCGAAGTCCGCAACTACATGGAGAGTGAATGGATGCGCGATGACGCGCCCGCCGTTTACGGCTTCAACACCGGCCTTGGCAAGCACAAGGATCACAAGGTCACGATCGAAGAGAGCGATCTGCATCAGTATCGCACCGTTCTGTCCCACTGCGGCGGCGTCGGTGATCCGGCTCCCGAGGAAGTGGTCCGCGCGGCCATGTGCGTCCGCCTGAACGCCTTCTGCCGCGGCGTTTCCGGCCTGCGTCCGGTCGTCGTTGAGCGCCTTGTCGAGTTGCTCAACAAGGGTGTGCATCCCGTCGTGCCCTGGCAGGGCAGCGTGGGCGCCTGCGGCGACCTTGCCCCCATGGCTCACATCGTCTCCGTTCTCATCGGCGTGCCCCAGGCCGAGGCCTTCTATCAGGGCGAGCGCATGCCCGCACAGGAAGCGCTGAAAAAGGCCGGCATTACCCCCGTCGAGTTCCAGCTCAAGGCCAAGGACTGCCTGGCCCTGCTCAACGGCACCACGATGTTCGCCGGTATGGCGTGCCTGAACGTGCACGATGCCGAGCGCCTGTACAAGCTCTCCGAGATCACGACCGCGCTGTCTCTTGAAGCCATCCGCGGCGAGACCCGAGCGTTTGACAAGCGCATCCAGGAGGCCCGCCCCTACGCCGGCCAGATCAAGGCCGCTGCCAACGTGATGAAGCTCGTCGAGGGTTCCACCCGCGTCACCGAGGACGCCCGCAAGGTCCACCTCGAGCACGACATCATGCATCCGCACTATCAGGAGCGCGTGCAGGATAACTACTGCTTCCGCTGCATGCCGCAGGTGCAGGGCGTCTGCCGCGAGAACCTTGACTATGTCAAGCACCTCGTCGAGGTCGAGATCAACGCCGCAACCGATAACCCGCTGATCTTCCCCAAGGGCGACGGTCACTACGAGTTCCTCTCCGGCGGCAACTTCCACGGCGAGCCCACCGGCTTCGCGATGGATATCCTGACGATGTCCCTCGTCGAGATCGGCAACGTATCCGACCGCCGCTGCTTCACGATGTGCGATCCTACCATCAGCTACGGTCTGCCTCTGGCACTCGCCGGCGAGCCCATCGGCCTGAACTACGGCTACAACATCATTTGCTGCTCCACCTCTGCCCTCGCGTCTGAGAACAAGACGCTGGCGTTCCCCTCCGTCTGCGACACCATCCCGACCAAGGCCAACCAGGAAGACCACGTCTCCATGGCACCCTGGGCCGCCCGCAAGGCCAAGCTCGTGATCAAGAACCTCGAGAAGATCCTCGGCATCGAGTTGCTGCTCGCTTCCCGCGGTATCTGGATTACCCAGGATGAGTTGGGCCAGTTCAACCTCGGCAAGGGCACGTCCATTGCTTACGAGAAGGTCAACGAGCTGATCAAGTTCCAGAAAGAAGATATCTACATGGGCAACCAGTCCAAGGCTACGATTAGCCTCATCGAGTCTGACGAGCTGCTGAACGCTGTGGAAGCAGCGGTCGGCGAGCTGTAAGCATCCCTCTTCTCCACACAACCCAAAGCGACCGGTGCGTTCCCGCGTACCGGTCGCTTTGGGGCATGATGCACAAAAGTTGAATGGATTCGACGCGAATTAAACGCTTGCTTCTGCCGAAAACGGCCATTATACTGTAATCAATACGTCGCTCTTTTTTGGAGAGGGCAGAGGCAAGCATCCAACTTTTGGAAAAGAAAGGAGAAAGTCTGATGCAAAAGATTACAGCCGAACTTCTTGGCTCAGGACGGATCCTGCTCAACGGGAAACAGGTCAACCTGCCGTTCAAGCAGGCCGAGGCACTGGTGTACTACCTTCTTGTCGAAAAGGAGACCTTTCGCCCCAAGCTCGCCGACATCATCTGGGGCGACAGTGCGGACGAGCACAAGGTGCAGTCCAACATGCGCAACGCCATCTATGTGATCCGGCGCGAGTTCGGTCGCGATTTTCTTGTCGGCGCGTCGAAAAATGTCATTCAGATCAACCCTGAGATCAGGATCGATCTGGACATCGACCGCTTTAACGACAAAAATCTGACGGATTTCAGCTTTTACGCGGGCGACTTTCTCGAAAACTTTTATCTCAAGGACAACGAATACTACAACGAATGGCTGCTCAACAACCGCCAGCACTATCGAGGGCTGCTGCAGGAGCGGCTCAAGGAGTCCATCGTCGCGGCGTTTCAGGACGAGCGCTACAAGGACTGCGAGCTGGAATGCCAGAAGCTCATGGCGCTCGACGAGTTTGATGAGTTCGGCTATGTCTATTTAATTGAAATTTACCGCGCACGAGGCGAGTATTCCTCGGCAGTGGCGCTGTACGACAGGCTGGAAAAGCTGCTTTCCGAAGAGCTGTTCCAGTCGCCGAGCAAAGAGATCACAGCTCTCGTGCAGAACATCCGGCAGGAGCGCAACAAGAGCGTGCTGCACGTGCTCTCGCAGAAGGAGAGCATCACCTCGCCGGAGAGCGAAAAGGACAGCGGCCCGTTCATGGGCCGCGAGGAGGAGCGCGGGAAGCTCGTAGACGACATCCTGCAATTTTCCGGGGGCCGCGGCGCGATCAGCCTTGCCGTGACCGGCGAGGCCGGCATCGGCAAGACGCAGCTCTTTCAAACGGTGCTCTCCTCACTGGGGAAAACGCAGGCGGCGATCTATCAGACCTGTTGCTACCGCGCCGAGGAGAACTACGTCTTAAAGCCCTGGCAGAACATCTTCGAGCAGCTGGGGCGCGACCTTAAAAATCGCGCGAGCGGCGCAGACGCGACGCTCTTCCGTGCGGCGGTTTCGCGCGCGTTCCCGTATCTCTGGCAGGTCGACCTGGAAAAAGCCATCGACCAGGACGACATCACGACCGAGAGCGGCAGCAGCAACCTGCGCGCGATCACCTACGCGCTGATGCGCCTGTCGCACGCGCAGCGGATGATCTTCTACTTTGACGATCTCCAGTGGGCGGACAGCGTGTCGATCTCGCTGATCCGCGATATCCTGACCTCGGACAAAAACCACCGCATCCTGTTCCTTTTCGGCGTCCGCGACGAGCGGCACCAGTATGTGGGCAGCTTTTTGGAGGAGATGAAGGCTGCGCGCTTTCTGTCGGAGCTCCAGCTGCCGCGCTTTTCTGTGGACGAGACGGGACAGCTTGCCGACCTCCTGCTGCCGGAGCGCTTTTCCACGCCCGCGCTGCGCCAGCAGCTCTTCCGCGAGACTGAGGGCAACCCCTTTTTCATCATCGAAACGGTCAACAACCTCAAGTTCAACGGCTCGGTGGCCGACATCACGCCGAACATGCGCGACACGATCCGCATCCGCATCATGTCGCTGCCGTCGGAAGAGCGCAGCATTCTTGATCTGCTCTCGTTCTTCTTCGACGGCGCATCGTTCGACATGATGCGATCGCTCTCGGGAAAAGAGGAGTACGAGCTCATCACGATTTTGGAAAAGCTCATCGACAAAAAGCTCATCCGCGAGGTCATCCGCGCCGAGAGCGTCGCCTTCCAGTTCAGCCACCAGAAAATTCTCGAGTATGTTTACGGCGAGCTTTCGCTCACCAAGCGGCGCATCCTGCACGAAAAGATCTCCTGCTGCCTCGAGCGCAGGCTCAGCGGCACGAGCGCGGACAACGCGCTTTATACCAAGCTCATGTACCACAGCAGGCGCGCGGGCAATGAGCGCAAATACCTCAAGTATTACGTCGAGTACGTTTACAACTATTTAAACCTGTCCCACGAATATTATCCGGTGCTCGGCGGGGAGACGCTGCCGACGGACGCAGAAAACGACCTTCGGCTTGATTCGTCGGACAGAGCCGGCATCCTTCGCATCCTCAAGGACATCCAAACGAAGGTGCAGGCCAATCAGGGCAAATTCGACGAGAGCGACAAGCACGGTTTCCTGTCGGATTACTACCACATGATGGGCCGCTTCCACATCCGCAAGGTGGAGTATTCGCAGGGCGAGCCATACATCCGCACGCTCATCGAGCTCAACCGCGACTCGGACAGCGAGCAGTGCCGCAACAACATGATCAAGGCCTACCGCCAGCTCATCTGCATCTACATCGACCGCTACGAGACCAAACAGATGCACGAGGTCGTCGAAAAGGCGTTCGCCGTGCTTGGCGAGGACGGCAAAGCCGAAGAGCGCGCCATCTGGATGCGCCTGTCGGGTCTGTGCTCCATCATGTCGGGCCGCATCGAGGAGGGCTACGCCTCGCTCACGCAGGCGATCGAGATTTTCGAGCGCTCGGGCGAAAAGGACAAGTACCTCTTCAACCTCGCGGCGTCGTACGCGTGGCTCGGCGAGGTGGAACGCAACCGTATGCACTATGGCGAGGCGATGCAGTACTACACGCGCGCCATCTCCATCTGCACGGAAAACTTTCTCACCGGCGGCATCGCGACGTTTTACACCTACGCCGGTCAGGCCGCGCTGGATGCGGGCGACCTTGAAAGCGCGGACGAATACCTCTCGCAGGCAGTCGACCAGTTCAACAAGGTGGAGCTGATGTGGGGGCGCGGTATCGCGTTCGCCTACTACGGCTACCTCTGCTTTGAGCAGGGCGAGTACCGCAAGGCGCTGAGCCTTTTCATCAAGGCGGACGATTATGCCCAGCGGCTCGGTAGCTGCTACGAAGTGGGCTTGCTGAACCGCATGTTTGCACAAATCAGCCTGCAAATGCAGGATTCACCGGACATTCAGGCTGTTTTTGGACGATATTTGAATAAAGACGTGTCTGTTTACTTACAGCAGTCGAAAATGCTGCTGCGCGACGCCTATTCTCCGGTCGACGAGCAGTATCTGTCGCAGCTCACGGAGCGGCTGAAACGGGAGAATAAGGCCAATACGGAACAAACAGCAAATTCTGCACAGGAGATAGAACATCATGCTTGAAAACAACCACACGATTCACCTGACGCTCAACGGCGAGAGCCGTGCGTTCACGGTGGAGCCGCAGGAGACGCTTCTGCACGTGCTGCGCGAGCGCGCGCACCTGACGGGCGCGAAGAAGGGCTGTGACCTTGGCGAATGCGGCGCCTGTACGGTCATCATGGATGGCCGCGCGGTCAACTCGTGCTGTGTGTTCGCCATCGAGGCGGACGGCAGCACGGTCGAGACCATCGAGGGCATCGGCACCGCCGACGAGCCGCACCCACTGCAGCAGGCGTTTATCGACGCCGGCGCCATCCAGTGCGGCTACTGCACGCCCGGAATGATCATGGCGGCCAAGGCGCTGCTCGACCGCAACTCCCATCCCACGCGCGAGGAGATCCACGCCGCCATGTCCGGCAACCTCTGCCGCTGCACGGGCTACACGAAGATCGAGGAGGCCATCGTCGCGGCTTCCAAGGTCATTGACCAGTACGCGAACGGAAAGGGGGCACAGCAGTGATGGAGCAGCATCATTTCGACATTATCAACCACGCCACGCCGCGCCTTGAGTCCATGGATAAGGCGCTGGGTCGTGGCAAGTATACCGACGATTTAGAGCTCCCCAACATGGCCTACGCCGCGCTCGTGCGCTGCCCGTATTCCCATGCCAAGGTTTTGAGCATCGATGTGAGCGAGGCGGAAAAGGTTCCCGGTTTTCTCGGCTGCGCCCTGCCGGAGGAGGCCCCGCAGGCCTACTTCAACTGCTCGGGCAACCCGCCCTCTCCGCTTCTGATGGCGGATGAAAAGGTGCTGACGACCGAGCCGCTGACCATCGGCGACCGCGTGGCCGTCGTCGCCGCGGAGACGGAGGAGGCCGCCCGCGCCGCTGCCGAGGCAGTGAAGGTCGAATACGAGAACCTTATGCCGATCCTCGACGTCAAGGTCGCGCTCGCAGAGAATGCGCCCGCGATGCAGCCGCATCTTTCCGACACGAACGTCGTCCAGCGGCGCGAGGTGTCGCAGGGCAACATCGCTGTGGGCGAGGAAAAGTCCGACATCATTCTCGAAGACCACTTCGTCACGCCGCCGATGCAGCACACGATGATCGAGCTGACCTGCTGCATCTGCGACTTCAGCGACGGCGAGCACATGACGATCTACAGCTGCTCGCAGACGGTGTTCCAGGAGCGCCGCATTCTGGCCGAGCTTTTCGGCCTCAAGGAAGTGGACGTGCACATCATCAAGCCGCTTGTCGGCGCAGGCTTCGGCGCGCGCCAGCAGCTGCACGCCCAGCACGCCGCGGCGCTCATCTCGCGCAAGATCAAGCGCCCCGTGAAGCTGCTCTATTCGCGCGAGGAGGACTTCTACTCCGTCGTGCGCCACGCCTCCGACGTTGATCTTCGCATCGGCGCGGACAAAAACGGCAAGCTGCAGCTCTTTGACACGACGTTCCGTCTGAATGCCGGCCCCTACACGACGCACACGCCGACAGTCGTGGCCGCCGCCGCGCGTAAATTGCAGTACAACGTGCCGAACTACTCGTTCATCGGCCTGAGCGTTTTCACGAACCACGTGACGGGCGGCGCGTTCCGCGGCTACGGCAACACGCAGCTCACGTTCGGCCGCGAAATTCTGATGGACCGCCTCGCGCAGAAGCTCGATATGGACCCCGTCGAATTCCGCCTGATGAACCACGTGCAGGTGGGCGAGTGCTTCCCCTGCGCGAGCATCCCAGTCAGCAGCAACGGCATTGAGGACTGCGCGCGCCGCTGCCAGCAGATCCAGAAGGAGATCGACGAGAAAGAACCTCTGATCGACGACGAAAACATCCGTCAGGCCTGGGGCATTTCCTTCAGCTGTCACGGCTCAGGCCCGTCCTCGAAAGAGGGCCTGAGCGGCGCGGTCGTCATGCTCAACGCCGACGCGTCCGTGCATCTTCTCGTCGGCTCTGCCGATATCGGTCAGGGCAGCGAGACGATGGAGAGCCAGATCGCGGCGGAATGCCTCGGTATCCCCCTCTCCAGCGTGCAGATCACCGCGGCGGACACGGGTCTAACGCCGTATAACACCGGCACGTTCGGCTCGAGCCAGACGTTTATCTGCGGCAACGCCGTCAAGCTCGCCTGCGACGATCTGAAAAAGAAGATGGTCGAGCAGCTCAAGGTCATTTACGACGGCTGCACGGTCAAGGAAAAGGACCACCGCTACTATATCAGCGGCGGCGAGGAGCTCGAGCTGAGCTTTAAAGACGCCGCGCGCAAGATCCTGTTCGACCCCAAGGGCAGCGTGCCCATCGGCGCGGGTACCTACAAGGCTTTGGCCTGCCCGAATCCGTTCTCCGTCTGCTTTGTCAAGGCGGAATACCACAAAAAGCTCAACGCCATCCGCCTTATGGACATCATCGAGGTCGTGGATGTCGGCACGCCCATCAACCGCCTGACCGTCGCCGGTCAGCTCGAGGGCGGCATCGCGCAGGGCGTGGGCTACGCGCTCTATGAGCGCATGGAGATCAACCCGCGCTCGCGCCGCACGCTGTCGACCGATTTTCTGCACTATCGCATCCCGCAGATGGGCGACATGCCGCGCACGTATGTCGACATGGTCAACAGTCACGACCCCTACGGCCCGCACGGCGCGAAGAGCGTCGGCGAGCTTGCCACGGTGCCCGTGGCGCCGGCCATCGTGAACGCGGTGCGCCGTGCAAGCGGCATTGAGATCAACAGCCTGCCGCTGTGCGACAAATTTGCCATCCTGCCGACCGAGAGGGGGAATGTGAAATGAGCGAACAAGTTTTATCGAGCTTACACGACGTCGTCTCCGCCGAGCACCCGACCTACATCGGCGGCGGCACAGACATCATGCCGCTGCTGAAAAACGAGGTGCGCGATGACAAGGATTTCGTCTTCCTGAAGAAAATTCCGGAGCTGCACGTTTTGGAGGAAAAGGACGGCGAGCTCATCATCGGCGCGACGATGACGCTCACCGAGCTTGCCGAGAGCGAGCTTCTGAACAGCCGCTATGCGGCCATCGCGCAGGCGGCGTCGCTGACGGCATCCCCGCAGATCCGCAACATCGCCACCGTCGGCGGCAACATCATGCAGGACCGCCGCTGCATCTACTTCAACCAGCCGCACCTGTGGCGCAGCGGCCTTGCCTACTGCTTCAAGACCGGCGGCAGCATTTGCCACCAGATCCCGAACTCGCCGGTCTGCCGCGCGATCTACTATTCCGACGTCGCCACCGCGCTCATCGCTTACGAGGCGGAGGTCGAGTACATCGAAAACGGCGAGACGCACCGCACCGACCTCAAGTCCCTCATCGAGCGCCACAGCGTTGCAAACGGCCTTGCCTGCCACGAGCATTTGCCTATCCTCGTCACGCGCCTCTTCGTCCCCGCGGCGGAGGAAGGCGAGCGCAGCGGCTTTTATAAGTACGCGATGCGCACGACGATCGACTTCCCGATCATCAACTTCGCGCTCCGCTGCGGCGGTAAGCGCCCCGCGCGTCTGGCCGCGGGCGCGGTCGCGCCCCATCCGGTTGTGATGACCGAGACGGCGGCGAAGATCGACTCCGACGCCACGGATGACGAGGTCATCGCGCAGGGCGAGGACGAGCTCAGAAAGCTCGCCATGCCCATCAAAGAGGCCTGCATGACCCCCGCCATCAAGCGAAGCCTCTATCGCCACGTCGCGATGCTGCTGAATCTGAGAAAATAAGCAAAAAAAGAACCGTCCGATCGGACGGTTCTTTTTTGTCGTAGAAATTTACTTCGCGGCGCGGGCCAGAACGGCCTCGGCGCTCATGGCGGGATTGATGGTCTCCTCGCTCTCGACCGCGATGGCCGCGGCAGCAGTACCGGCGGCGCAGCTTTCGGCAAGGTCGCGGCCCACGAGGAACGACCAGACGAGGGACGCCATCATCGCGTCGCCCGCGCCGGTGGCGTTGTGCATCTCGGCCTTGCAGATGGGCTCCAAATGCGTCTCGCCCTGCTGTGCGGCAAACACGCCGTCGCCGCCGAGCGATAGGAATACGCGCTGCACGCCCTGATCGAGAAGCGCCTGCGCGGCCTGATAGAGCGTGGCGTCATCCGTGATCTTCACACCGGAGAGGAGCTCTGCTTCGATGCGGTTGGGCTTGAGCGTGTGGACATGACTGAGTAAGCCCTGGAGCTTTTCCGCCTTGACGGTGGATACCGGATCGACGAAGAGCGGCGCGGCGCAGTGCTCGACAAGGTACGCGATGGACTCGCGCGGCAGGTTCGCGTCCACGACCACCGCGGCGGCGCCGTCGAGCAGCTCCTTCTGCGAGGCGAAGTAGTCCGGCGTCAGCTTTTCGCAGATTTCCATGTCAGATACGGCCACGGCCATGTCGCCGTCGCTGTCGCCGACAAAGACGTAGGTCGAGGTGCGGCCGTCGGGCACGCGCAGCGCGTGCGAAAGGTCGATGCCGAGCGATTTGCAGTTCTCTTCGACCTGGCTTGCGCGCGAATCGCCGCCCACGGCGGTCAGAAGATACGTCGGTACGCCGAGCAGACGCATATTGTGCGCAATATTACGCCCTACGCCGCCGAGGCTCAGCTCGACCTTGCCGGGGTTCGAGTCCTTTGCGCGCAGCGGCGCGAAGGAGTGCGCGCCGATGTCGATATTCACGCCGCCGCAGACGACGGCGTAGGGAAGATTCTTTTCGTTAGACATGATGTTGCTTTCTCCGAATTATTTGTGATAAAGGCGCTTGGATTCATACTTCGGCTCGCAGCTGACGTGAATGCCGAGGCGCTTGTAGAGCTTGATGTCCTCCTCCGAGATGATGACGGAGAAGTGCGCATCGCAGCCGCGGAGCGTGCCGAGCTGGGCTCTTGCCATGTCGGCGAGGGGGTTCGTCAACGCCGAGATCGCCAGCGCGATGAGCACCTCGTCAGAGTGCAAGCGCGGGTTGTGGTGGCCGAGCGACTGGATCTTGAGCGCTGAGATCGGCTCAATGACCTGATTCGAGATGAGGTTCATGTCGCTGCGGATGCCCGCCATGGCCTTGAGCGCGTTGAGCAGCAGCGCCGCTGAAGCGCCAAGCAGGGAAGAGGTCTTGCCCGTGACAACGCGGCCGTCGGGCAGCACCATCGCGCCCGCGGGCGCGCCGGTCTCCTCGGCCTTCTGCTTGGCCGCGGCCACAGCGGGGCAGAGGTCGGGCGCCACATCCGCCTGCTGCATGACGAGCTCGAGCTTTCTGAGCTGGCAGGCGTCAGCAATGCCGCGCGCGACGTCGACCTGCGCGGTGTAGTAGCGGCGCAGAATTTCCATGCGCGAGGCCTGACGGCAGACCTCATCGTCGATGATGCAGTTGCCCGCCATGTTGACGCCCATGTCGGTGGGGGACTGGTAGGGGCACTTGCCGGAGATGCGCTCGAAGATCGCGCGCAGGACGGGGAAGATCTCCACGTCGCGGTTGTAGTTGACGGTCGTCTCGCCGTAGGCCTCGAGGTGGAACGGGTCGATCATGTTCACGTCGTCAAGGTCCGCGGTCGCGGCCTCGTAGGCGAGGTTCACGGGGTGCTTGAGCGGCAGGTTCCAGATGGGGAAGGTCTCAAACTTGGCGTAGCCCGCGCTCACGCCGTGTTTGTGCTCGTGGTAGAGCTGGGAGAGGCACGTCGCCATCTTGCCGCTGCCGGGGCCCGGCGCGGTGACGACGATGAGCGAGTGCGTCGTCTCGATATACTCGTTGCGGCCAAAGCCCTCGTCGCTCACGATGTGGGCGACGTCGGAGGGATAGCCCGCGATGGGGTAGTGGCGGTAGTTGCGAACGCCAAGCGTGTTGAGACGCTTGATGAAGGCATCCGCTGCGTTCTGCCCCGCGTACTGCGTGATGCACACGCCGCCGACATAAAGCCCCAGCGAGCGGAACGCGTCAATCAGGCGCAGGCAGTCGTCATCATAGGTGATGCCGAGGTCGCCGCGCACCTTGTTCTTTTCAATGTCGTTCGCGTTGACCGCGATGACGATCTCCGCGTCGTCGCGCAACTGCTGAAGCATGCGGATCTTGCTGTCGGGCTGGAAGCCGGGCAGCACGCGCGAAGCGTGAAAGTCGTCGAAGAGCTTGCCGCCGAACTCCAGGTACAGCTTGCCGCCGAACTTGCTGATGCGCTCGCGGATGTGCGCGGACTGCATGGCAAGGTATTTGTCGTTATCAAAACCGATTTGTCCCATCGTAAAAAGCACCCCATTTTCAATTTACACATAATATATGCCTATTATATAGAACGTACGGCGGCTTGACAAGAAATGTGCCCGCAGAAAAATAGATGAAAAACGGCGGCGAATTTCTGCTATTTTCCCCTCTTTACATCAGCGAGCTCTTAGCGTATGCTATAAACAGTCTCTTCACGGGGGGAAGAAAAATCCGCACTTTTTGAAAAAAGGTGTTGACAAAAGAATGCGGATATAGTAGTATATCACTGTTCGATTCGCGCGGTTAGCTCAGCTGGTAGAGCACATGCTTGACGTGCATGGGGTCACAGGTTCGAGTCCTGTACCGCGCACCAGAGAAAAACCTTGAAGCTTCAATGGCTTCAAGGTTTTTTTATTGCCCTGAAACCCTGTTTAGCCTTATTTTTAGCCTTATTGTCCCTCAAGCATCCGAAACGCTCCTGATAAACTGCTCCATACGGGCAGCGCTGCCCTGCTTCATCTGCTTCGTAACGTGTCCGTAAACATCCAGCGTAAACGCAGCGGTGGCGTGACCGAGGTTTTCCCGCACCGTCTTGATGTCATCGCCGCTTTTGATACTTGCAACTGTGAAGGTATGACGCAGATCGTGGAAGCACGTGGCTGGTGCACCAATGTTTCGAACAATTGCGCATAGTGTAGGCGTTTGCGAACATAAGGAAGGGCCAGAGAGAAACTGGTTTACATTACGGCTACGCAATACTACACCGGCAGAGTCAGGTGTAGTATTGCGTAGTCGTGGGTCGACAATGCTATGCAGACTACAGCTCTGCAGGGTCGCCTGCTTTGTTGGTGCGCCCGATGAGTGTACGTTCTAACAAGTGAAAGCCCCGGATCCGCCCGGCAGAAAAAAGAACTTGCCAAAATACATCAGACATATTATACTCTAGACCAAATAAACAATCGATACAGGAAAGAAGGCAGAGTATGAAAAAAGCGGTTGGGGGAAAAACGCGCGTCGATCTTGCAGTCGATCAGATCATTCAGGTCATTTTGGACCGCGATATGAAGGCCGGTGACAAGCTGCCGAACGAGTATGATCTGGCGCGCGAGCTGGGCGTGGGCCGCAGCACGCTGCGCGAGGCGATTAAGCGCCTTGTTGCCCGCAATATTTTAACGGCGCGGCAGGGCGCGGGCACGTTTGTCTCGGAGAAGAACGGCGTGCCGGAAGACCCGCTCGGACTGACGTTTATGATGGAAGAGGGCTCGGAGAATCTCGCGCTCGACCTGCAGGATATTCGATTGATGCTTGAGCCGGAGACCTGCGCGATCGTTGCGCGCGGCGCAACGCCCGAGCAGATCGACCAGATGCAGGCATACTGCGATGAGGCGACGCGCCTGATCGAAGCGGAGGAGGATTATTCCGCCGCCGACGCAAAGTTCCACCAGTATCTTGCCGAATGCAGCGGAAACCATGTGCTGCCCAATCTCATCCCGATCATCGCCTCGGCAATCGGCGTTGTGATCACGGTGACGAACGATGAGCACCGCTCCCAGAGCGGCATGGAACACCAGCGTATCGTCGATGCCATCCGCCGCCATGACCCGGAGGGGGCAAAGTACAGCATGATCGCGCACCTGAACACCAGCCGCAATTCCATGGTTCATTCTCGGGATAACTGCGCGGCGAAGCGCTGAAAGCGCACCACACCTTGAGTCATCACACAACTAACGCACAGAGATTTCGTATGCCTAACGAAATTTCTGTGCGTTTTTGCAAAATAACTAAAAAAAGCGCAAAGAAATCGGACGAAATACAGAAAACATTGTGAACTAAATATTAACTATTGACGAACGGAGTTGTCTGATGTATTCTGAATTTGCAAAATACATCAGACAACAGCACAAAGCCATCCACCAACCAATAAAAAGAAGAGGAGAAAGATCATGAAAAAGTTTATTGCAATGCTTCTTGCCCTTGTGATGGTGCTTTCCCTTGTTGCCTGCGGCGACAAGAAGGACGACGCCGCCGGAACGGACGATTCCGACAAGGACGCTCAGGACACCATTACGCTTAAGATGCACTTCGTCGACCCCGAGACCGCTCCCTTTGTTCAGGGCGGTAAGAAGATCGCCGAGCTCGTCAGCGAGGCGACCGACGGCCGCATCCAGATCGAGGTTCTCGCCGGCGGTTCCCTCGGCGGCGAGCGCGACACGGTCGAGCTCGCGATGGACAACAGCCTGGATATCGCCACCTGCGCGAACTCCGTGCTGACCAACTTCATCCCCGAGATGGGCATCCTTGACCAGGCTTACCTCTGGAAGAACGCCGATGAGGCGCACGCTGCCGTTGACGGCAAGCTCGGCGATCTCATCAAGGAAAAGGCTGAGGCGCTCGGCCTGCACATCATCGGCTTTGAGGAGTCCGGCTTCCGTAACACCTTCTCCACCAAGCCCATCCAGACCATGGCCGACTTCAAGGGCGTGACCATCCGCACCATGGAGAACAAGTATCACCAGGCAGCGTTCGAATCCTTCGGCGCCATGCCCGTTGCCATGAACTACAACGACGTGTTCACCGCGCTGCAGCAGGGCACGATCGATGCCTGCGAGAACGCAACGGCCAACTGCCTCAACTCCGGCTATTATGAGGTCACCAAGAACGTCACCTTCACCCAGCACGCCTTCGTTTACATCGTCCTCTGCATGAGCGACGATGCGTGGAACAAGATCCCGGAGGATCTTCGCGAGCCGTTCCTTGCCGCCGTTCAGGAGGGCGTCGAGTATGAGCGTAACCTGCTCAATGAGGCCAATGATGATGCCATCGCCAAGCTCAAGGATCTGGGCGTGAACTTCTATGATATCGACGTTGCCGAGCTGCAGGCCGCCTATCAGGCCAAGGCCGAGGAGAAGGGCTTCACCTTCGACCCCGAGTGGCAGGCTGCCGTTGACGAGGCGATCGCAAGCGTTGCCAACTGAGAGCGACAAATCGACAGCAACACGAACCGCACATAAGAAAAACGGGAGCAGCCGCGATCGGCGGCTCCCGTTTCCTTTGAAACGCATGAAAAAAGTATAAAGCGCAGTTCAGGAGGACTAAACATGAAAAAAGTACTGCACGCATTGCAGCGCCTGGAGAAATGGATCATCGTGATCGCGTTTGTCATCATGGTCGTCGCCATTTTCTGCCAGGTGGTCAACCGCAATATCTTTAAGATCCCGGTCTCCGGCTTTGAAGAGGCGGCAAAGTATTCCATGGCCTACATGGTCCTGCTCGGCACGGAGCTCGGCCTGCGTGACGGCACGCAGATCGCCATCAAGGGCGTTGTGGACAAGCTCAAGGGCAAGGTCAAGAAGGTGATCGTCATCATCTCCCAGATCATTGTGGTCGCGTTTGCCGCGATCATGACCAAGGCGAGCTTCGCCATGGTGCTCAAGCAGGCGGCGATCGGCCAGACCTCTCCGGGTCTCGGCATCCCGATGTCCGTTCCGTATTTTTCGCTGGTGCTCGGCTTCGGCCTGATCGCCGTGGTGCAGGCAGGCGAGCTTGTCAGCATGATCGTTCACTTCAACAAGCCTGAAGACGAGATGAAAGAGGAGGTAGAAGCATGACAGCATTACTGATGTTCGGCGGCTTTGCGCTGCTTCTGATCCTCGGCGTCCCCATCGCGCTGTCGCTCGGCGTGTCCACGATGGCCGCCATTGCCGGAAGCCCTGATATCACCGTTTCCATCAACACCGTCGCCCAGCGTATTTTCGGCGGTCTGGACTCCACCTCCATCATGGCCATCGCGTTCTTCGTCCTCTCGGGCAACCTGATGACCAGAGGCGGAATTTCCCGCCGCATCTGCGAGTTCGCACGCTCCATCATCGGCGGCGTGCGCGGCGGCATGGCGCTGACGCTGGTGTTGGCCTGCGCGTTCTTCGCCGCGCTCTCCGGCTCCGCGCCCGCAACGGTCGTCGCCATCGGCACGATGCTCTACGGCGACATGGTCCGCATGGGCTATCCCGGCGACCGCACGGCCGGCCTTTTGGTCGTTTCCGGCGGCCTCGGCCCCATCATTCCGCCGAGTATCATCATGGTCGTTTACGCAACGATCACCGGCGCCTCCGTCGGCGATATGTTCAAGTCCGGTATGGGCATCGGCATCGGCATCATGATCGTTCTGATGATCGTGGTCATTGTCCTTGCACACAAGGAGCAGTGGCCGAAAGATGAGATCCACTTCAACCTCAAGGAATTCTGCATCAGCTTCCTCAAGGCCATCCCCGCGCTGATGCTGCCCATCATCATCCTCGGCGGCATTTACTCCGGCCTGCTCACTGCAACGGAGTCCTCCGCCATCGCGGTCGTGTGGTCCTTCATCGCGGGCATGTTCATCTACCGCGAGCTGAAGTGGTCCGATCTCTTTGATATCTTTGTTGACTCCGCCAAGAGCTCGGCGATGACGCTCTTCATCATCGCGACCTCTACCGCGTTTGCGTGGCTTTTCGCCTACGCCGGCATTTCCAAGCAGCTTGTTGATTTCGTTGTCGGTATGCATCTGTCCGCCACGATGTACTGCCTGGTGGTCGCGCTCATCCTGCTGATCTTTGGCACCTTCCTCGAGGGTATCGCCACGGCGGTCCTGCTCGTTCCCGTGCTCTGGCCGGTGGCGCAGGCGCTGGGCGTCAATGTGATTCACTTCGGCATGATCGTTTCCATCGCCAATGTGGTCGGCACCATGACTCCGCCGGTCGCGGTCAATATTTTCTCCGCCGCCTCCGTCACTAAGCTGTCGATGGGCAAGATCGTCCACGGACAGTGGCCGTTCTTCATCGGCTATGTCGGCTTCTTCTTCCTGGTCGTATTTATTCCTGCACTTAGTACATTTCTGCTGTAAGGAGGCTTTATAATGCGTAATCTTGAAAACAAGGCCCGTATGGAGACGTGGAGCGTCCAGTCTCCTGAGGAACCCGGCTTCCATGCGGTCATCACGCCGGATAAGAGCGAATGCCGCGAGGAATACATCTACCGTCTCAATCTGCCCAAGGGCGAGAGCTACACGCTGTCCTCCGGCGAGCTTGAGATGCATCCCGTGCTCATTGAGGGCGCCGCGAAGCTCTCTGGTCATGCCGTGCTGAACGAGACGATGAAGCAGTTTGACGCCTTTTATATCCCAGGCGGCGACAGCGTGACTATTACCGCGCTGGAGGACTGCATCTTCTACATCGCCGGTGCAGTGTATGAGGGTATCGGTCATGCGTTCTTCCGCAGCTTCGACCTCTCCCAGCCGGTAGGCGACATCCATCAGATCCATGGCGAGGGCATCGGTCAGCGCGAGGTCATGATGACGCTGTCGGACAAGGATGAGGCGTCCCGTCTGATCTGCGGCCTTACATGGGGCGGCGAGGGCGCATGGACCAGCTGGCCTCCGCACCAGCATGAAAAGGATCTTGAAGAGGTCTACTGCTACTTCGGTATGCCGCTGCCGCACTTCGGCTTTCATATCAGCTATCTCAAGAGCGGTGAGGTGGAGGACATCGTGACGCATACGGTGCATTCCGGCACGATGGTGGAGGCCCCCGTGGGCTATCACCCGACGGTCGCGAGCCCCGGCACGCGCAACTCCTATCTGTGGGTGCTTGCCGCGCACAGCCACTCCAGCCGCAGCTATAACCTCGCCGTGCTGGACCCAGCGCTTGAGAACTTCAATTCCGCACGCTGATTTGATAAAGAAGGAGAATTTCCATGACGAATTTATTTGATCTGACGGGCAGCCGGGCCATCGTGACCGGCGGTACCCGCGGTCTCGGCCACGGCATGGCCGAGGGCCTGATGGAAGCGGGTGCTTCCGTCGTTATCTTCGGCTCGAGCGATAAGGTCGAGCAGGTCGCGGCCGACTTCCGCGCCAAGGGCTATTCCTGCCAGGGCGTGAAGGCGAATCTCGCCAGCGCGGAGGAGCGCAAGGCCGGCTTTGAGAAGGCCGTCGCGCTGCTTGGCGGGCTCGACATTATCATCAATGCCGCCGGCATCCAGCGCCGCTATCCCAGCCCCGATTTTCCGCTTGAAGACTGGAACGACGTGATCGAGGTCAACCTCACCGCGCCGTTTGACCTCAGTCAGATGGCAGCGCGCGAATTTTTGAAGAAAGAGCAGCCCTACGGCAAGATTGTCAACATCGCCTCCATGCTCAGCTTTTTCGGCGGCTTTACCGTTCCGGCGTATGCAGCCTCCAAGGGCGGCGTGGCACAGTTCAGCAAGGCGCTGTGCAATGAACTGGCGGGTAAGGGCATTACCGTCAACTGCATTGCTCCCGGCTATATGGATACTGAGATGAACACAGCCCTGACCGACCCCAGCAATCCCCGTTATCAGGAAATTACTGACCGTATCCCCGCACACCGCTGGGGCACGCCGGACGACATGAAGGGCACGGCCATCTTCCTTTCCTCCCACGCCTCCGACTATCTCAATGGTGCGGTCATCCCCGTTGACGGCGGCTATCTTGTCAAGTAAAGGCGGGGGGAAGCAATGGCAAAATATCTTGTTTGTGTCAGCGATGAGCGCCATGCGAGCTATGAGATCGAGCGCGCCATTCTGGAAAAGGCCGGTGCAGAGCTGAAGCTCTGCCACTGCGAAAGCGCTGCGGATATCGCCGCGCAGTGTGCGGATGCGGACGCCGTACTGCTTGACCTTGCACCTATGACCGCCGAGGCGGTTGCAGGGTTGAGAAAATGCAAGGTCATCAGCCGCTACGGTGTCGGTTTTGAGAATGTCGATCTGGATGCAGCGACCGCCGCAGGCATTCAGGTCACCAATGTTCCCGATTACTGCATGGAGGATGTTTCCGACCATGCGCTGGCGCTGATGCTTTCCTGTCTGCGTCATATCCCACTGCGCGACCGCGAGGTCCGCGAGGGGAAATGGAACATTCAGGCAGACAGCTTCCGCCTGAAGGGCAAAACGCTCGGTGTCATCGGCGCAGGCCGCATCGCGCGCGCGCTGATCCGCAAGGTCAGCGGCTTCGGTTTTGCCGAGGTCGTGGCATACGATCCCTATATCAGCGCCGAGCAGTTGGCTGAGATCGGCGTGCGCAAGGTGGAAAAGGAGGAGCTGTTCCGCATTTCCGATATCATCTCCCTCCATCTGCACGCCAATGCTGAGACAAACGGCATGATCTGCAAGGAGACACTTGCACTGATGAAGCCGACGGCGATCCTCATCAACGTCAGCCGCGGTCCGCTCGTCAAGGACGAGGATCTGCTCGACGCGCTGCGCGGACACCGCATTCTTGCGGCGGGGCTTGATACGCATAATCACGAACCGCTCGGCGCGCAGTCGCCCTTCTGCCAGCTTGACAATGTTGTGCTGACCGATCATACGGCCTACTCCACGGCGGAGGGCGTAACGGAGCTCAAGACCAAGGCGGCGCAGAACGTTGTGGACGTACTGGAAGGGAGAACTCCTCGCTATCCGGTCAATCACCTGTAATTATTCAACTTGTTTGCCCGCAAGGGCGGGAGGTAAAAAATATGACAGCATTAGAAAGACTCTATAACGCGGCAGTGGTGCCCGTCGTCGTGCTCG
>ERZ772902.435-NODE-435-length-45636-cov-4.964174_pt1 | contig 45636 bp, 38 predicted proteins | sample MGYA00511470_ERZ772902 | MGnify/ENA primary metagenome ERZ772902 (study PRJEB29015, sample SAMEA2737717) | human gut metagenome | biome: human gut; feature: human-associated habitat; material: faeces | place: China | collected 2012 ... | reverse complement strand
TCAGGGCGACGGGATCGTTGAATGGATAGACGGCTTCGATGAGGCCGCCGACGAGAGATTGCATCGATGCGAGAGAGCCGTCAATTTCAATGGCGCGAGGATCAGCGTTCGGTTCGACTAAAAGGACTTTCATTGCAATTATCTCCTTAAATTTAAATAGCACCGCGGACAACTCCACGGTGCTTCATAAGGATGATATACAACTAAAAATAAAGCGATTTACAGCTTCAAAACGTAACATAAGGTAATGAAATTCGAAAGGAGAATTCAAACTTATGCAAGGTGAAGAAGCGTTCCAAGAATCCGTGCGCTCCATGCGCAATCAGACTTTGCGTGCAGATCGCGCCGGAGATTACTGGACAGATGACGAGAAGAATCGACTGAGAATTTTATTTGACAGCGGTGTCGGTATCACCGAGATTGCGCTGGAGCTGGGCCGGACTGAACCGGCAGTTTATCAGCAGATCGAGAAACTGGACCTGTATGGTCGTAAGCAAAACCCGCAGCGGCAGAGAAGCGGCAAAAAGCCTCCTGAGTGCTTATGTGATCGCTGTGGAAATGATCCGGCATTGTGTCCGCTTCGGAAACAGTGCACAGCAAAAAAGGAGAACTGAAAATGTTTGAAAACTATGATGATATCCTGACCGTTGAAGAGGCCTGCGAAGCCTTAAGAATTGGTTATAATTCGATGTACGAACTCTTAAACACAGGCAAGCTCAAAGGCTATCGCAATGGCCGTGTATGGAGAATCCCGAAGGCAGCGCTGGTGGAATATGTTAGAGACAAGGCAAAGATGAATTGATGATTGCTTTGTGATTGGGCGGCGGACATGGGTGAGGCTTTGCAACACGAAATCCATCTATTGACAGAACGCGCACATATATTATAATTATAATAAATCCAATTTTTTTGGCTTTTAGCAGGGTGGACAAGATGGGAATTAAAGAGTTTAACGAGCGCTGGCTCGTGAACGGAATTGAAGAGGATTACAAGAGTTGGCTGCCACGCGGTGTAGTGAGTCGTCAAAAAGCATCACGTATTTTCATCGAGTCACCAACGGGAACAGGCAAGAGTTCATTTGTTCTCGATAAGCTGTTTCCCTTTGCAGCAGAGAAGAATTACAACATTTTATATCTGGCAAACCGTTCTGCTCTGAACCAGCAGATAAGAAATGCGGTAGCTCGGAAATTGAAAGTTAAGGGAAAAATCAAAAAAGATGAAGCCACTTTCTATTTACCAGGGTCATTTTGCTGCCTGACCGTTATAAACTATCAAGCAATCCCGTTAGATTCTACGGCACTTGAAACGTTCCTAAGCGATTACACGTACATCGTATTCGATGAAGCGCATTTTTTTGTTGAAGACTCTCTTTTCAATGCCAAAACAGGCCTGTTGTTAAAGTCGGTTTTGAACGCATCGCCCGATGCGGTATGGATATTCCTTTCGGCCACATTAGATGGATCAGAGGAATTGCTGCTGGCGGCAGCGGACAAGATTCAACCGAACAACCTCATCGACGCCAATTTGAATAAATTGGTATACCGAGATCACCGCATTGTGTATAAAAACAACTACCAAAGTGCCGTGTACACTCCTTCTTTTTTTCGCGGTATCGACGATCTGATGCCGGTAATCAACCGGACTGTGGGGGAGAAGTGGTTAATCTTTGTTTCGTCTATTCAGCGGGGCAAAGCGCTGCAGCAGCGTATTAAAAAAGAAACAGACCGCAAAGCGGTATTTCTATCCTCAGAAAATAAGGCTGATAAGAGATGGAAAACGCTCTCTACTGAAGAACGCTATGATGAAGATGTGCTGATTACAACAAAGGTTTTAGACAACGGCGTCAATATTAGCGATAAAGGCGTGCGGCACATTGTCATTCCCTTTTGTGATCAGACCGAATTTATGCAGATGCTCGGACGAAGAAGAACAGATGAGGGCGAACGGGTTTGCCTTTATGTCGAGGTGCCGACAATCCAGAAAATTAACACTTTAAGGCATGGCGTGGCGGCCAAGCGAAATGCGATCAATAGGGTAAATAGATGTAATCGATTTGATCCGAATAAGAGAAAAGCCTTGTTAGCAAAAATGTGGGAGGCAGGCCGCAAAGACATTAACAGTCTTTTTTATATCAACGAGGACGGCAATTTGGCCTCCAATTTTTTGGCAGAGAAAAAGCTGAAGCAGCTGAGCGATTTTTACGGTACGCTCGCGGCGCGTTACAAAGAAGGTGCGTGCTATGAAAAGACTGTACTGACATGGATTAAAATGGAAGATTCCGAGCCAGTCTATCTCGGACAAACAGCATCAGAAGATATCATCGGCTTTCTCTCGCGTTGGGAAGGCGAGAAAATACGGATGGCGGAATGGGAAAACTTTTACAAAGAATTTGAGCGTCTGTACGGTCAGGAATGCAGAAATCGGTTCCCGATTGACAGCGCAGAGTATCAAAAAGCGTTTTCCGTTCGAAAAGCGCCATCACGCCGAAAGTCGACGGTGAACTGTCAGATGCAAATACTTGGGCTGCCATACGAATTGAATAAAGAGAACAACTGTTGGGTTCTCCATAAGCAGAAGTAACGATATGGTCTCTTTTCTTGAACGAAGAATATGACGACGAGCTGATACAACAAATACTCTTTTCAAGATTCTGCAGTACACTTGTGTTAAACGCCTAAATGTGGTATAAACTAAAGTTCCACTTTGGATTTGCATAAAATAATTGCGGCAGCTCACGGATGAATACGCCGTGGACGGCATCATCGAGGTCGACTTGCAGGCCTGCACGCCCTATGCGATCGAAGCGCGCCGGGTCGGGCGGCTGGCGCAGACGCTCGAAAAGCCGTTCCTGCGTCTGGAAACCGACTACTCCACCGGCGACGGCGGGCAGATCGCCACGCGGCTGGAAGCGTTTTTTGAAACGCTCTGACGGCGCACATTGAATGAAAAAGCAGTCCGGACATTGGGGAAATTCCCAATATCCGGACTGCTTTTTTCTATCGCTGCCTGTGCATCAAATCACAGTGAAACAGATAACCGTAAAATCTACCTGTTACTTGCCCTGATAGGCTCTGTAGAGGAACGTCACGATCTGCGCGCGCGTGCAGGACTCGTAGGGGCCGAACGTCGTCGCGCTCAGGCCATCGGTGACGCCGTTTTCAACGGCCCACTTCACCGCGTCATAGTAGTAGGCAGAGGTCGAAACGTCGGCGAACTTGACGGTCTCCTCCGGCGTCGGTTCGGGCTCGGGGGTAACGGGCGTGGACGGGCTGCTGTAACGGCGGGTGACGGAAACCTCACACTTGGCAGAAGCCTCCTCATGGTTCGCAACGCCCTTATAGCTGACCGTAAATGTGTAGGTCGCCGTGCGGTTCTGCAGCACCGCGGAGAACGTGCCGTCGCTGTTCTTGGTGACGGTCACACCCTCGCAGGTCACCTCAATTTTGCCCTCTGCGGGAATGCCATCGGAGTTGACGGTGGGCTTGGCCTTGACGATATTAAAGGTGGCTGTGCCGATGACCGTATCGCCAACCTTAACGGTAGCGGTAGCCGTACCGACGTTGGTGTTGGCACTGTATTCGACAGAATATCCAGTTTCAATTACTTCGCCGTTCTTGGTGACCTTAACAGCAGGCTTCAATTCATTACCGGTATAGGTCTGGTCGGCAATGGTGGGATAGACAAAGTAGGGGAAAAGTAGAGTAAGGAAAGTCTTATTTTGCTTTTGTGCCAAAAATGTGATCGATGATATCGGGAATGGTGTGTTCAAGGTCTGGCAGATAAACGCGCTCGCACCACTGATGGATCGCACGGCAGCGCGGGCCGAGGTAGAACACGGGCGCATTGAGTTGGGCCGACGTCTCAAAGGGAATGTCATAAATGGAAGCGGGCAACGTCATCAGGTCGGTCAGCAGTGCACGTTCCTGTGAGGGAGCGGTGCAGGTCATATAGCTTCCGTCGCCGATGCCGGTGAAATATGGAATCACAGAAAGCGGCGTGTGATAAGTCCCCTCGACAATATCGCGGACCTTTTCGATGATCTCGCTCCCATTCTTTTCAAGGTATGCGTTGCAGACAGCGGGATAGTAGGGCGGCGCGATACCGATGACGACCATCGGTTCTTCACAGCCGGAAAATTCGATGACCTGCTGGATATAGCGAACACTCGCGTTTTGCAGCGTCAGCTCGCCCTGCTCGATTGCGGTCTTCAAGTCTCGAGCGCGTTCCGCCTTCCAATCGTCAAAACCGGTATTTCTGGCAGCGGCCAAAGCCTCCAGCTCGGAGAGGGAAAGCACGCGCGGCGCGGCGTGCAGCTTTTCCGATTCTGGCAAAAGATCGCGCTGCATCGCAAAAGCGCAGGCAGCTTCGTATTTTGCCATGACGGCGGAAACCGCCTCTTCGCAGATCGTGCGAATTTTTTTCATCGCGTTTTCCGTTGTGCTCTCCCCACCGAGGAAAAGCAGATTCACGCACACAGCAGCCAGCGCGGGAAGCGAGACGTCATAGGTCGTTTTCAGATCGCGCAGCTGCTGCACAGCGGGCGGTGGAGAAGACAGGCCAAAATCCTCCGTGACAAGGTCGGTGTTCATGTCGATTCGCGCGGTGATCTCCGCGGCCAGATGAGCAGCGTTGAGCCCCTTGAGCGGCTCACCGCAGTGGGCGAGCTTTCCCCTGGCGACAATGACGGGCATGATCTTGCCGATGCTGCCGTTATAGACCATGAATTCCTTGCCGGCCAGCGGAAGCTGCGGCTCCAAAACAAGCGTGGCAAGATAGTCGAGCGCAAAGCGTCGCTTGAGTTCCAATAGAACATTGACCGCGCCGCGCATACCGGCGGAGACATTTTCCTCATCGCAGACGGCGACGAAAAGAACGCCGATCTCAGCGTTTTCGGGCAGTGTCAAAAGCTCATAAAGTCCGATGGCAAGGCCGCCTTTCATGTCAGCCGCCGCGCGGCCGGGCAGCCAGTCGCCGCTGGCAAGCTCCTGCTGCATCAGCTCATCGCCGAGCTTTTGCCGCAGCATTTCCTCCCGCAGGGCCTCAGGCTTGAGAGCGAGCGGCTTGAGCTCGCCGTAGCAGTCGATCTCCACGGCATCATAGTGGCCGGTCAGAATCAGCGTTTTGCGGCTCGTCCCCTCTTTCAATGCCCAGACGACACGGCGGCCCAGAAAGTCGTTCGTCTCGGCAAGGCCCCAGTGATCCGGATGAGCGGAAAGATAGGAATCTTCCCTGAAATAAGCGGCGATCCGCTCAGCCATATTTTCTTCCATTTTCGTCCCCGTGTCACTCTGCACGGAGACAAGGTCCTTCATAATGTCCAGAATATTGAGTATTTGGGGCTGCATGGTCATGCTCCTTTTGTTTTGGATGCTGCGCCGGTATCGCGCATTATAGTTTTTGAATGACGTTCATCAGCAACTGGAGCCGCGGCTCCACCGTGTCGAGCAGGAAATACTCCCTGGCATCATGCATATAGAAGCACACGGGGCCGCAGGCATCGATCGCCGCAGCGCCGCCGCTGGAGACGCGGCTGGCGTCAGAGCCGCCGCCGGTCCCGACAAATTTCACGTCGACGTCAAGCAAGCTTCCCTCCTCTTCCAGAAGCCGCATCAGCCGTTTGCTGTTTTCCGTTGCGACCATCGGCGGGGTCTGCCCCGTAACGGAGATCTCAGCCGTAACGTTCTGATCAAACGGGTGCTGCCGAAGTACATCAAACTGCGCCATTGCCTCTTGCAGATCCTCCGGCGTGTCAAACCGGATATCCACGTCGCACTCTGCGCTGTCAGGGACGACATTGTAGGCCGTGCCACCCTTGATAACGCCAAAATTCACACGGTAGCCGTTATCCCTGCGCGCAGGGTCGGCAAAGCGGCAGATCCACTTTGCCAGCTCGACCACGGCGCTGGCGCCGTCATCCGGATTGACGCCCGCATGGGCAGATTTACCATGCAGCTTGATGCTGAGACGGCAGACACCCTTGCGCGTCTTGACGTAGCTGCCGTCGCTGCGTCCGGGTTCCAGATCAAAGCAGTAGGTGGCATGAGAGGCAAGCTCGCGGATCCAGGCGTCGGAACTTGGAGAGCCGATCTCCTCGTCGCAGTTGTGCGCAATGCAGAGCTTGAGTTCCGGCCGCTCCGCCTGAACAAAGGCTGCAAGACAGGTGCACAGCAGCGTGCCGGATTTCATATCCGCGGCGCCCGGGCCGAGCACGCGGTTGCCGTCCACGGTAAGCGGGCGTTCAGCCGCCGTCCCCACTGGAAACACCGTATCCATGTGGCCGATCAGAAGAAGATCGATTTCCTTGCTTTTGGGATGGTTGCGCGCTTCAACACACGGGCCGAGATCGGCGCGGAACGTTTTCTTTTCCGTCCACATACCGAGATCAGCGTACTTTTTCATCATGAAATTGGCGATCTTGTCGATGCCTTCGACAGTGCCGGTGCCGCTGTCAGTGTTGACAAGAATTGCCAGATCCTGCAAAAAGGCGCTTTCATTATAATATGGATTCATAGTTTACCTTTGCTTTCTTGTGCCGCTGTTCGGCAGCAGAAACGCCGCAGGGGAAATATCATTCCAACATTCCCCCTGCAGCAGAAGTTAAGAGACGTCGGACGACTTTTCGATCGGAAGCGCATTGCACACAGCCAGAAGTAATGCAAGCCGCGGGCGCACGCTGCTGAGCAAGATATGCTCGTCATCGTTGTGCAGATTAAAGCCGATGGGGCCGCAGGCGTCGATGGTGCCGACTCCCTCCTGCGAAGGGATGCTGGCATCGGATGCGCCGCCGCTTGCGGCAAAGTTCACCGGTATGCCGAGCTGTGCGGCCTCCTGTTCCATCAGCGCAATCAACGCCTGTCCCGATTGATTTTCGACCATGGGATAAGAGCGGGCAAGACATTCAGCTGTCACGCGGATCTCAGGATTATAAGGGCAATCACAGAGGCTGCGGATCTCCTCAGTGAGGATCTCGTACTGCTCCTCGGTCTCAAAACGGATGTCGACGCTGCTTTCAGCATAATCGGGAATAACATTGTACATGGTGCCGCCGCGGGCAACGCCGAAATTCAGGCTGGTGCCGAGCGGCAGACGGTCAAAATCGGCGAAGCGGCAGATCCAGTTTGCCATTTCAAGCACGGCGCTCGCGCCGCCGCGGGGATCCACGCCGGAGTGGGCAGACTTGCCGTACATGCGGATGATATAATGTGCGGCGCCCTTGCGGCGCTTGACAAAGCTGCCGTCGCTGCGCCCCGCCTCAAAGCCGAGACAGTAGGTGCTCTTACGGGCCAGCTCACGAAGCCAGCCGCGGGAACTGATAGAACCGACCTCGCTGTCGGAGTTCAACGCGACGCACAATCGCAGCTCAGGCCGCTCACGGAGCAAATTCTGCACCAGTGCAAAGGCCAGCAGTATGCTGGATTTCATATCGGCGCAGCCGGGACCGTACACCTGATCCCCTTTGATGCGAAACGGCCGCTTTTCACTGGTGCCGACAGGAAAAACCGTATCCATGTGGCAGAGGAGCAAAAGATCAATGTCTTCGCTCTCCGGATAATTCCGCACCTCAAGGCAGGGGCCGTAGGCGGGGTCAAACACGTGCTTTTTGACCGTCAGCCCGAGTTGGCTGCACTTGCCGATGAGGAACGATGCGATCTGTCCAATGCCATCGGCAGTTCCGCTACCGCTGTCGATATTCACCAGATACTCAAGTTCCTGCAAAAACTGCTTTTCTTCGAAAATAACCATGAGCTCTTTAACCTGTTTATTTGGATTTTCCAGTCACTGCAAATTGATCAAAACGCCTGTCGCCACGGCAAAGCAGCCGACCAACGTCCAGATGAGAAACAGCGGCATCATAAACTTGAGCTACTTCTCAAACGGCACACGCGCAACACCCAACGCAGCCATCAGCACGCCGGAGGTGGGGATAATGCAGTTGGAGAAGCCGTCGCCATACTGATAGGCGAGAACTGCAACCTGTCTCGGAATTTCGAGGATGTCTGCCATCGGGACCATCAGTGGCATAACGATAGCGGCCTGACCGGAGGCGGAGGAGACAAAGAAGTTGAACACCAGGTTCACAAGGAACATGAACACGGCGGCCAGCGTCTTGGGCAGCAGCACCAGCGGCATGGAGATGTAATAAATAATGGTGTGGATGATCTGACCGTCAGTGATGATGACGGAGATCGCGCTGGCAAGGCCGATCAGGAATCCCGCGTAGACCATCTTCTTCACGCCGGAGATAAAGTTCTTGGCAATATCGTTGGCGTTCATCTTGCCGACAAAGCCGGCGGCGACGCAGGTAATGAGCATAATCGCAGCCATATAGTCATAGCCCCAGGCGAACTTGATGCAGCCATACACATACAGGGCAAGGCCGCCGAAGACGAGCAGAATGATGATGACGTCGCGAACGGTAAAGGTATCGTTCACTTCTGCGGAGAGGTTCTCGTCAAACGGATACTCGGAAACCGGCATGATGGAGCGGGAGGGATCTTTGCTGACGCGGACAGCGTAGCGCATAACATAGATGATCGTAATGAGAACGATAATCGCGGTGACAACGACACGGAAACCCATGCCGGATAGAAGCGGCAGCTCGGCCATCTGCTGCGCGATCTGCACAGAGCTGGCAGACATGAACGACGAGTTAAAGCCGGCATACGTGCCAAGATACAGGAACGCCATTGCCGAAACCCTGTCGAGCTTCATGATCTCTGCCACCGCAAGCCCCAGCGGAATAAACGCCACAACTGCGTTGATGAGAACGCCGGTCGCGCCCAGGATGGCAAAGAAGAGCATCACGAGCGGGATAAGAATCAGCGCTTTATTGGCCATCTTGGAAATTAGAATGCGAAGGCCTCGCTGAATGGCGGTCGTTTCCAGTGCGATCTCGATATAGCCGCCGACGAGCATGACGAAGAAGATCATCGTCGCATTATTCTTGAGGCCGGTATAGAACGAGAAGAGCAGATCCTTTAAGCTGGTAGAAGTCCGCTCAACAAAGTGGAAGGAGTTGGGGTCGACCATTGTCTGGCCACTTTCATTGGTGACCGTATCAAATACGCCGGCAGGGATGACATAGGTCATCAGTGCCATAAAGATAACAAGAATTGCTACGATGACATAGGTATCGGGGAGAGCAAAGCCTTTTTTCTTCTTTTCAAGTGAAGTTCCGTTCATAGCAGGATCCTCCTTAATCCTCTTGGGAGAAAGGCAGCATTCGGCGGATATCGTCTTCTCTTAGTTCCTCGAGCTTTTGTCTGCACGCGCGGATGCCGGAATAAAAAGGTTTGCGAAGAGAACTCTGATAATTGCGTGCAAGCAGCTGTTCGATGCGAAACATACCGTCTTCGGTGCTGATTTCTTCTCCGCGTAGTAATTTGTTAAAATAATTGATCTGCAAAGGGGAAAAGTCCTCAGAGGCCACCTCCAGAATTTTTCCACTCGAGCGGTTTACCAGTAAGGTAACGCTGATCGTGCCGTTATACTTGCTGAAGAGAACTGATTTTTCGGGAAGCCGGGCAAACCCTGTTAGCAGTATCTCTTCAAGATTCAATTCGGCCGTTTTTTTCTGATCCATTGTATAAACCCCAAATCATTACTGCATTGCTTGCAAGTACCTATACCGCCCTCATATCGATCACCAGTCTTTCATAATTTCGGGATGGATCGGAAAGAGGGCGTTATTGATGAAAAAAACCCTTTCCCGCAGCACCATACACCGCAAAAATACATGACGGACTTACGCCGCCCAATTTCTACATCCGCGATGTATTTACGTTGCGATAAAAGAGTTCGTTTTATCTGGTAAATATCAAGATGTATTCGATTGTTGTTTTTATTATATCCCGTCGTTGTCAAAATGCAATATATTTTTTATAAAGTTGCGTATTTTTTGTCGATTATACCAACGATCCAGCAATAAGGCTATGCGTTGTGACAGAAAATTAAGGAGATTGGTCAAAAATGAGGCCGCAGAACAGTCGTCGCCAGGCTTTTACAAATCGTTTGAAACTGCGCAGCATTAACACGCCGGCAACAGAAAAGCCTGTCACACAATTTGTCTTTTCAAGTGAAAGTGCGCTTAAAAAGACGACCCGCCTCAATCAAAGCAGTGTTTTGGGGCAGGTTCCGAATACTTTTGCGTTGATGATCTTTTCACGCACTGCAAAATCTTCCAGCGCGTGCTTTGGATAAATTGGCGGCTTTTCCAAAGACTAAGTGCAGTTTATCGAGTATAAAAGGAGTTTTGATAGATCGACAAGGGCGGCAATTTGGTTCCTAATTTTTTGGCAGAGAAAAAGCTGAAGCAACTGAGTGATTTTTACAGTACGCTCGCGGCGCATCTACAAAGGCTCCATGCCGCGCCTCTATGAAAACGAGCAGGTGGATCGGGAGCAATACTATGAATCCTATCTGGAGACATACATCAGCAGAGACATCAAGGATATATCTCAGGTCGTTCACGAGACAGCATTTTTGAATTTCATGTCGGTCGTAGCGGCGCGGACAGCTACCAACGTAAACTACGAAGCCCCTGCGTCTGAGGTCGCTGTATCCGCACCAACCGCAAAGCAGTGGCTTTCGATTCTGGTGTCCTCGGGGATTGTGGCACTGATCCAGCCCTACTCCAACAACGCCTTGAAGCGAGTGATCAAGGCTCCGAGAATGTATTTTCTCGACACAGGGCTCTGCGCACATCTCACCAGATGAACCAGCGCAGAGACATTAGAGCGGGGAGCGATGGACGGCGCGTTCTTTGAAACGTAGGTGGTATCTGAGATCTACAAGAGCTACCTCAATCAGAGAAAATCTCAGCCGCCGCTGTATTTCTACCGTGACAGCAACAAGAAGGAGATCGACTTTATCATTTACCAGGATGATGTCGTTTCGCCGATAGAGATCAAAAAAATTCTGCGCCAAAGGATGCCGCAAAGAATTTCAGCGTGCTGAATCCTGTTGAGAAAGAACCAGATGCTGACAGCATCTCGGCTGGAGTAGCGCATCTGAAAACGAAGATTGGGACCGGTGCCGTGATCTGCATGCCGCCGGATATGATCCCGGTCGATCAAAAAAACTGGTATGTTCCTGTTTGGCTGATTTGAGCAAACGCAGATTGAATTTCACAAAACTGCTGCCGCAATTCTGCGGCAGCAGTTCCTGCTGTGTGTCTGGTGAACACACTTTACTAATATGGAATTGATTCTGGGCATGTTCAGCGGTGGGCTATGAATAGGCGGAAAGAAGACAGTCAGCGGAGGCCATGAAGCGAGGCACGACAGGCGTTTCCAAGTGCTGCCAGTGGGGATTCCCTCGACTGGAAGGGCATTTCGGCGGGTGAGATCACGAAGCGTGTGACGGGCAAGGTGCAGAGCGGGTCGATCGTGCTGTTCCACAATGCGGGCGAGCACACGCCTGAGGCGCTGCCGGATATCCTCGACTACCTGCTCGCCGAGGGGTATAAGATCGTACCGATTTCGAAGATCTTGCTCACGTGCGACTATACCATCGACCACGAAGGCCGGCAGTGTCCGGCAGAGGCAGCACAGTGAGCGCGGTGTACTTAATAGTATGTGAAAACGAAAAAGAAGGGGAGTTCTCTTGCAAAGAGAACTCCCCTTCTTTACTTGATTTTCTGGGTTGCAGGCTCGTGCCTTTACGCGCCGATGATAATCGGGACAAACGCCGCGCAGGTGATGCACATCAGCATGCCCGTGCAGAACGAGTAGGCCATGGTCTCGGGATTGCAGTACTTTTCGACGAGCGGCAGGCACAGGTCGGTCGACGCTGTGCCGGGCAGCGTGATGGCTTCGATATAGCCGATCTTGCTCGCAACGAGCGGCAGGAAGATGAGTCCCATCGTCTCGCGCAGCACATTGTGCAGAAACGAGACCGCGCCCGCGACCGCGTGCCCCGAGCCGGAGATGACGCTCGGCGCCATCGTGTACCAGCCGAAGCCCGCGCTGATGGCGAGCCCCTCGCGCAGCGTCATAGGGGTGAGAAACGCATAGACAACGCCTGCGAGCAGCGAGCCAATCACGGAGAAAATGGGCACGAGGACAACGCCTAGCCCTGCCCCGCGCAGAACGCGAACGATGCTGCCGTCAAGTCCCATGCTGAAGCCCACCGAGCCGAGCATGATGCAAAGCCCTATGACGAGCAGGGTGCTGGAGACTTCTTCAAAACGCTCGGGCGAGATGTGCTGCGGGAGGACAAAATAGCCCAACAGCATCCCGCAGATGACCATGAGGCAAATGATGACCGAGGACTTGATGCCTGAGGTGTTGACCCCGCCGCCGCGCTCCCCGGCGCCTTCTTCCTCTGTACCGGCGGGCAGGGAGTGGCGGTTGAGGTGCACGATCTTTCGCGCGGCAGTCGCGCCGAGCATACTGCCGACGGCGGTGAGCAGTGTGACGAACAACGCCTGCACGCCGATGCTGCCGAGACTCGACGTCACCTCCTCATCCGCGCCCATGCGCAGCCCCATGAGGAAGATGAGCAGATAGATGAAAAAGCTCGTGAGCTTGTCCAGAAAATGAAAGCGGTCCTTATGGCGGCGCAGCTTGCCTGCGATGAGGTAGCAGGCGATCATAATGGACCAGTAGAGAGCGAGCAGAGACATAGGGCGTATTCATCCTTTCGCCGCGGTGAGGCAAAAATAAGCGGGGGACGGCGCGGTGCCGCGCCGTCCTCTGCTGCTTTGGGAAACGGGAAACTCAGGCGAGGGTGTTGACCCAGGCGGAGTATTTGGCGAGGTTTGCGTCGCGCTCTTGCGCATCCGCGCCCTTGGTGAGGATGTAGACCTTGATCTTCGGCTCTGTGCCGCTCGGGCGCACGACGATGTGCGTGCCGTCGCAGAGCTCGAAGCGCAGCACGTTTGAGCCCGAGAGCGCGATCTTCGTGACCTCGCCGCTTGCGGCGTCGCGCGCGGTGCCATCCGAATAATCCTTGTACGTCGCGACCTTGACGCCCGCAATCTCGCTCGGCGGCGTCTCGCGCAGGAGCTTCATGAGGTTTGCCATCTTCTCCGCACCATCTAAGCCCGGCATGACGAGGTTGTGCGTCTTTTCACCGTACCAGCCGTACTTTTCAAAGAGCGCGTTGAGCGCGTCGAAGAGCGTCATGCCCTGGGAGTAGTACCACACGGCCATTTCGGTGAGCAGCAGCGAGGCCGTGACTGCGTCCTTGTCGCGCACGTAGTGGCCGATCATGTAGCCGTAGCTCTCCTCGTAGGAGAAGATGACAGTGTTTTTGCCCGCGCCCTCAAGCTCGTTCATCTTCTCGGCCATGAACTTAAAGCCCGTGAACGTGTCGTAGCAGTCGAGGCTGTTCGCCTCCGCCACGGCGCGCGCCATCTCGGTCGTGACGATAGTCTTGAGCGCGGCGGCATTCGCGGGCAGCTTGCCCGCGCGCTTCATCGCACCGATCAGATAGTCGAGCAGCAGCACGCCCGTCTGGTTGCCGGTGACAGGCTCGAACTCGCCCTGCTTGTTGCGCACCATGATGCCCACGCGGTCGCTGTCGGGGTCGGTGCCGAGGATAAAGTCGACGTCGTTCTTCTTGGCGAGGTCAATGGCGAGGTAGAAGCCCTCGGGATTCTCGGGGTTCGGGGACACGACGGTCGGGAAATTGCCGTCGATGACCATCTGCTCGGGCACGCATAAAAAGTGCTTGATGCCAAGCTTTGTAAGCGCCTCGGGCACGAGCTTGTGGCCGCAGCCATGGAAAGGCGTGTAGACGAGCTTGAAGTCGTCGGCGACCTTTTTGACGGTCTCATAGTCGTTGACCATGCTCATGACATTTGCCATGAAGCGCTTGTCACAGTCCTCACCGAGCATCGTGATGAGGCCCTTGTTGACGGCTTCGTCAAAGTCCATCGACGTGACGCCGGTGAAGATGTCGATGTGCTCGAGCTCCTTGGCGATCGCGGCGGCGTGCTGGGGCGGCAGCTGCGCGCCGTCGGACCAGTAGACCTTGTAGCCGTTGTACTCCTTGGGATTGTGCGACGCGGTGACGTTGATGCCCGCCTCGCAGCCGTATTCGCGCACGGCGAACGAGAGCTCAGGCGTCGGGCGCAGGGACTCAAAGAGCTTGACGGTGATGCCGTTACCCGCCATGACGCAGGCCGCGGCGCGCGCAAACTCCATCGAGTGGTTGCGGCAGTCCATGCAGATGGCGACGCCCTTTTTCATGGCCTCTTCGCCCTCAGCGCGGATGACGTTGGCAAAGCCCTGCGTCGCCCAGCGGATGACGTGGCGGTTCATGTTGTGAAGGCCAACGTACATCGTGCCGCGCAGGCCCGCCGTGCCGAATTCGAGCGGACCGTAGAAGCGGTTTTCGATCTCCTTTTCGTCGTTTGCGATGGCCTTGAGCTCGTTTCTCTCGTCCTCGCTCAGCGCGGGGGAGGCGAGCCACTTTTCATATTCCTGACGGTAATTCATTGCATGTCCTCCTGTTCCGGAATTTCATCAATGGGGCGGATCAGATTTTTCGCGTCCTCGAGCATCGAGGATGGCACATAGAGCCACGTGCCGCTGCCGGGCATGCCGAGCACGATCTTGCCGAACGAGCCCTCGCCCTCGTATTTGCGCAGCACGGGGATGTCATACGAGCGGAGCATGGCGCAGAGCATGTCCGTCTCGGCATTCGTGTCCATCGCGACGGTCAAAAGCGCGGGCTCCTCCGGCGTGCCGTCGGCGGATTTGGGCCAGCGCTGCAAAAGGTCGTTTTCTGTCTTGCCCCAGGTGAGCTTCACTTCATCCGACATGGGCGGTGTCCTCCTTTATATTGATGATGGGTCATTTGTGGTATTTGGTCCCGGCCTCGATCTGGTAGGCGCGGTAGATTTGCTCGAGCAGCATCACGCGCGCTAAGTGGTGCGGGAATGTCATCGGCGACATCGAGAGCCGCAGGTCGGCTTTTTTCTTTAAGTCCTCGTCAAGGCCGAAGCTCGACCCGATGAGGAACGTCAGCTGCGACGCGCCGCGCGCGGCGAGCTGCTGCATTTTCTGCGAAAGCGCCACGCTGCTCATCTCCTGCCCCTCAATGCACATGGCGATGAGCGCGCCGCCCTTGGACAGCTTCTGCTCAACGAGCGCAGCCTCTTTTTTGAGGGCCTGACGGATCTCCGCCTCGCTCGGCTCGTCGCCAAGGCGCTGCTCGGGTAGCTCCAAAAGCTCCAACTTGCAGCAGCGCGAAAGGCGCTTTTCATATTCCTTGACGGCCTGCTCGTAGAAGGCCTCCTTCAGTTTTCCGACGCAAAGGACGGTGATCTTCTGCATACGTGTACCTCGCTGATGGTGTCGCGCGGCGCGGCGGCAAGGCGGACGCTCAGCCCGCTCGATTGCAGCGCGCGGCCGACGGTGTATTCGGCAAGCTCGGGGGAGTTGTTCTCGTCGCTCAGGTGCGCGAGCAGAATGTCGCTCGTGCCGGCACGGACGCATTCGATGGCGAATTCCGCCGCAGCGTCGTTCGACAGGTGCCCGTACTCGCTCAGGATGCGCTGCTTGAGGTAGTAAGGGTAGCCGCCGTTTTTGAGCATCACGACGTCGTGATTCGATTCGAGCAGCAGCATGTCCGCGCCGAGGGCGGCATCGTGCGCTTCGTCGGTGACAAAGCCCGTATCCGTCAGCACAGCGAGCGAGCCTGCGTCGCTCTCGATGCGGTAGCCGACGCTCTCTTTCGCGTCGTGCGACGTGCGGAACGAGCGGACGTGCAGGTCCTTGATCGTAAACTCTTTGCCCGCGGCAAAGGCGCGCAGGCGCGGCTCGGGGTATTGGATCGCCGCCGCGGTGCCGAACGTCGCATACAGCGGGGCGGGGCATTTTTTGGCGAGCGTCGTCAGTCCGCGGACGTGGTCGATGTGCTCGTGTGTGATGAGGATGCCGTCGAGATCATCAAGCGTAAGGTTCAGTGCTGCGAGCGACTGCGTGATGCGGCGGCAGGAGATGCCCGCGTCGATGAGAAGGTGGGTATCGTTGTGACAGACGAGCGCAGCGTTGCCGGCGCTCGAACTGGCGAGGGTGTAAAATTCCATGGGTCGATTCCTTTATCTCTATTCTTCAAAATCATACCACAGCTGCGCGCAATAGTCAAAAAGAAAAAGCCCCCGCGCGGGGGCCTGAGAGGGAGAAGAAAGCGATGTCAACCGGCGGGGAAAGCGAGCCCTGCCATGAAGCCGTTTTCGCCGGTGCAGACGATGTCGCCCGCGGCAAGCACGCCGCCGCAGACGTACAGGTCGGCCTGACAGGGGAGCGAGGCGTCAGGATAGTTGGTCACAACATAGGTGTAACGCGAGAGCGTCTGCCCGCAATAGCGTGTGAGGTCAAAGCCCTGCGAGAGCTGGAGGTCGTTGTAGCTCAAATACGGCTCTTCGAGCGTTTCGCCCAGCGTGACGCTCAGCGTTTCGATCGGCTGGTCGTTCACCTCCCAGCCGAGGGAGGCAAGATACGCAATGCGCTCTTCATTTGTTCCGGCGGCGATGACGGGCGGCGGAGACGAATGCCGGCACGCGCGCAGCGCCAGAAAGAGCGAGAGCAGCAGTGCGAAGATGAGCAGAATTTTTACAACGCGGCGTTTGGAGCACTTGGCGGTGATGATGAACATGAAGCGACCACACCCTTTCGATAAAAGCTATTCCACCGAAAGAAAAAGTATGCTACACTGATACTTCAGAATGCAGAAAGGCGGGAACCACCATGGCACAGCAGAGACTCGACAAGATCATCGCCTCGACCGGGCGCTATTCGCGCCGCGAGGTCAAGACCCTCGTGCGCGAGGGTCGCGTGCTCGTCGACGGGCGCATCGCGGCCAGCGCGGAGGACAAGTGCGACCCCTTGACCGCGCGCATCAGCGTGAACGGCGAAGAGCTTTTTTATCGCGAGCACACGTATGTGATGCTCCACAAGCCTGCGGGCGTGCTCTCGGCCACCGAAGACGGACGCGGGGAGACAGTACTCGACCTGCTTGCGCCCGAGTATCGAAAGATCGGCCTGTTTCCCGTCGGGCGGCTCGACAAGGACACGGAGGGGCTGCTGCTTCTGACCGACGACGGCGCGCTCGCGCACGACCTGCTCGCGCCGAAAAAGCACGTCGACAAGGTCTACTTTGTCCGCACCGACGGCGCGCTCGACGACGCTGACTGTAAAGCCTTTGTGCAGGGCATCACGCTCGGCGACGGGCTTGAATGCCTCCCGGCAAAGCTTGAGATTTTAAAGAGCGACGCGCAGAGCGAGGCGCTCATCACCATCCACGAGGGCAAGTTCCACCAGATCAAGCGGATGCTGGCCTCGCGCGGAAAGCCAGTCGTTTACTTAAAGCGGCTGAGCATGGGCTCACTCACGCTTGACGAAGGGCTTTCCAAGGGCGAATACCGCCTGCTCACGGCGGAAGAGATCAAAAACCTGCGGGAAAGTGGGCAATTTGCCCAAGGAAAAGCGGGCGCGGACAAGTAAGCGTTTCTCCTTCCTTTACGGAATGCCTAAAAAAGAAGAAAAAAATTGTTGAAAAGAGAAAAAAGTTCTTGCAATCGTCAGACGGAGAAAGTATAATAGTCCCATCAAGTTGGCAGAATGCACAAACTCCCTAATAAATCAAGGAGGCACGGAATATGTCCGGTAGGATTTTTCAGAACATCGTTTTACAGTTTAAGGAAACGACCGATACGGTCATTGGCGTGATCGACTCCGAGGGCACGGTCATCGCCTGCACCGACCTGCCGGAGATCGGCCAGCGCTGGCCGCATCTGGTGCAGCCCATCAATGAGGCCGAGGGCGCCTGCACCGCGCTCGAGGGCAAGACCTTCAAGGCGCTCGAGGGCTGGGGCGGTCAGTTCGACTTTGCGGCCTTCACCCGCGGCGAGGACGCGCTCAGCGCGACCGTCTGCAGCATGGCGACCGTCGCGCTCAACACCGCCAAGAGCTATTACGAGGAAAAGCACGACAAGACGTCGTTCGTCAAGAGCATCCTCTCCGACAACATTCTGTTAAGCGATATCTACGTCCGCGCCAAGGAGCTGCACGTCGAGGCGGAGCTCAACCGCGGCGTGTTCGTCATCCGCCGCACGGACGAAAAGGCCGACGCTATCCCCGTCGAGACCGTGCAGAACATCTTCCCCGACCGGCAGACGAGCTTTGTCCTTTCCATGGGCGAGGACGATGTGGTGCTCGTGCAGCAGCTCGGCGACAATGTGGAGATGAGCGACCTTGAAAAGACCGCCGCACTGATCGAAGAAGCGCTGCGCGTGAACGGCGAAAGCACGGTGGTCGTCGGCATCGGCACCGTGGCCACGCACCTGCGCGACCTTGCCAAGTCCTATAAGGAAGCGCAGATGGCCATCGAGGTCGGCAAGGTCTTTGATACGGAAAAGTATATCATCAGCTATGAAAATCTCGGCATCGGCCGCCTGATCTATCAGCTGCCGACGACGCTGTGCGAGATGTTCCTGCAGGAGGTTTTCAAGAAGAACCCGATCGATGCGCTCGACAAGGAGACGCTCTTCACGATCAACAAATTCTTCGAGAATAACCTGATCCTCTCTGAAACGGCGCGCAAGCTGTTCGTCCACAGAAATACGCTTGTCTACCGTCTTGAAAAGATCAAGAAGCTCACGGGGCTTGACCTGCGTGAGTTCGACGACGCCATCACCTTCAAGGTCGCGCTCATGGTCAAAAAGTACCTTGCCTCCCGCGGCATCGAAGCGTAAAGAAAAAGAATTTGACAAGGGCTGTCTTCAGACAGTCCTTGTTTTTTCGCCATTTTGCGGCAAAAAAGTTGAAAGTTTACATAATTACCTGTTGCCATCGCGGACTTGCCGCGCTATAATAAAGACTGAAAATTTGCGGGATCGAGTCAAAACCTGCTGGAAACCGAGGGAAGAGCATGATACGCCTGAGCGATGTAGTAAAGGAATACGAGAGCGGCACGACGGCCTTAAAGGGCATTTCGCTTCGCATCGAGGATGGGGAATTCGTCTTTTTGGTCGGCCCGAGCGGCAGCGGCAAGTCGACGATCATCAAGCTGCTCACCGGCGAGATCGTACCGACGTCCGGTCAGATCGCCGTCAACGGCTTCAGCCTGACGAACATCGCCGAGCGGCAGATCCCGCTGCTGCGCCGCTCCGTCGGCGTCATCTTCCAGGACTTCCGCCTGATCGAGAAGAAAACGGTCTACGAGAACCTGAGCTTCGCCATGCGCGCCGTCGGTTCTTCGCCGCGCGAGATCAAAAAGCGCATCCCCTATGTGCTTGAGCTCGTCGGACTTGAGGAAAAGACCGACCGTTATCCCAACGAGCTCTCCGGCGGCGAACAGCAGCGCGTGGCCATTGCACGTGCGCTCATCAACAACCCCAGCACCATCATCGCCGACGAGCCGACGGGCAACCTGGACCCCGCGCGCTCGCTGGAGATCATGCGCCTGCTCGAGCGCATCAACCAGCTCGGCACGACGATGGTCGTCGTCACGCACGAGAAAGATCTTGTCAATCAGTTCAAAAAACGCGTCGTCACGCTCGAACAGGGCGTCATCACGAGCGATGGCGACGGCGTCGGCTATAATGCGAGGTAAGCTATGCGCAAACACGATTTTTCTTACTTTTTCGGCGAGGGCATGCGCAACATGTTCTCGCACGGATTCATGTCCTTTGCGGCCGTGGGCATCACGGTCGCCTGCCTTGTCGTCATGGGTACGTTTTCGCTTGTGGCGTACAACGCGCAGGTGCAGCTCCAACAGCTCGAGAGCGAGTATGAAATTCTCGCCTTCGTGGACGAGAGCTGCGACGATGCGCAGACCAAGGCCGTGGGCCGCGCCATCGAGCAGCGTGACAATGTGAAGAAATGCGTCTTCATCAGCAAGGAAGAGGCGATGAAGTCCTTTGAGGCGCGTTACGAGGGGGACAACATGTTCCAAAATCTCGACCCCGAAATTCTGCGCGACCGCTACGCTGTCTATGTTGACGATCTGAGCATTTCCGGCAAGACTGCGCAGGATATCTTCGACAATGTCGAAGGCGTTGCCAATGTCCGCGTGGACGAAGACATCGCGGGCGGCTTTATCACGCTGCGAAATGTTGCGAGCGTAGTGTGCATCGCGCTCATTGCCATTTTGCTGCTCGTGTCGGTCTTCATCATCTCGAATACCATCAAGCTCACGACATTCGACCGCCGCGACGAGATCGCCATTATGAAGATGGTCGGCGCGACGAACGGATTTATCCGCTGGCCGTTCGTGTACGAGGGCTTTATGATCGGCCTTCTCAGCGCGGTGCTGGGCTTTGGCTTGCAGTGGCTCCTGTATGAATCCGTCGCAAAGAGCCTTGCGATGTCCGACCGGCTGCAGCTTCTCACGATCGTCGACTTTACGTCGATCTGGCGGCCCGTGGCTGCGATCTTTGCCGCCGCCGGTATCCTGATCGGTGTGGGTGGCAGCCTGACGGCTATCCGCAAGTTCCTGCACGTGTGAGGGAGGCGGACGATGAGCAGAAAAAAGATCGCACGCATCCTCCTGGTGCTGGCCGTCGTCGCGTCGCTGACGCTGACGGAGTTGACACCGCTTTCCCTGGTGCAGGACGCCTCCGCCGTTACGCAGGCGGATATCGACAAGCTCAAAGACGAGCTCAGCGGTATGAACTCGGAAAAATCGCAGCTGGAAAAAGAGCTAAAATCCATCCAGAACGACAAGAGCGCGGCCCTTGCGCAGAAGGAGAACATCGACAAGCAGATCAATTTGCTCCAGTCGGAGATCAAGGGCGTTGAGTCGCTCATCAGCAACTATGAGTCTCTCATCACGCAGACCGAGCAGGAGATCCGCGAGAACGAAGAGGAAGAGGCACGCCAGTACGAAAAGTTCTGCGAGCGCGTGCGCTCGATGGAAGAGCGCGGCACGGTGTCCTACTGGTCGGTGCTGTTCGACTCGGCGAGCTTTTCCGACTTGCTGAGCGCCATGGACTTCATCAGCGAGATCATGGACAGCGACCAGAAGGTCATCGACGATCTGCGTGCCCTGCGCGAGCAGATCGAGCAGAAGAAGGCCTCGCTCGAGACCTCCCTTGCCGAGCAGCAGAGCGCCAAGGAGACGCTCGTTGCCAAAAAGAGCGAGCTGAACACCCAGCGCGCTGAGGCGGAGAAGGTGCTTGCCGAGCTCAAGGCGAACGAAGCGCAGTACAAGCAGGTCCTTTCGGAAAAGGACGCCGCGATGGAGCGCCAGCAGGCGGAGATCGTGCGCCTTTCCCGTGAGCTTGCCGAAAAGAACGGCAACACCACTGTGACCTATGGCGGCTACATCTGGCCGTGCTCGAGCAAGTATGTCACCTCGCCGCTCGGCGCGCGCTACACGGGCATCGCGGGCGCGTCGACGAATCACGCGGGCATTGACATCGGCCGCGTGGGCTACACGACGCAGGCCGTCGCCGCCAAGGCGGGCACGGTCATCATCTCGGCCTACAACAAGTACCGCGGCAACTATGTGGTCGTCAGCCACGGCAGCGGCAACACGACGACGTATCAGCATTTGTCGTCCCGTTCGGTCAGCGTGGGCACGTATGTCGCGCAAGGTCAGGTCGTCGGCATCACCGGCACGACCGGCGTGAGCAGCGGCCCGCACCTGCACTTTGAGATCACCGAGAACGGACAGATCATCAACCCGCTCAAGTACCTCACGGACTATATCAAGGGTTGGTAAACCGCATAACGCACAAGCTCCCCGCCATATACTGGCGGGGAGCTTTTTTGCGGGGAGGGGTCATTTTGCAGGGATTGGTCTGCTATCGGGACACGGGGGAGAAAAACGGCGCGCGCACGCTCTGCGGCGTGCGCTTTGATGCGGCCTACGCATCGCGCGGCGAGGGAATGCTTGCTGCACTTTCGGCCAAGCGCGCAGCAAAATACCTGCAAAAGCGCCGCGTGAGTTATGCCGTGTTTCCCAAGGATTATCCATATGCGGAGGTATTTGCGCGCTGTGGTGTCCTGCCGCCGCCCGAAAAGCCGCTGCGCATGGCAAAGGCGGCGGAGATCATCCGCCGCGCGATGGCGCGGCTCGGCCTTGCGCCGGAGCGGGCACGTATCGCGCTGTGCGCACCCTCGCAGAGTGCGGCGCTCGAAGCGGCGGCGCGCGAGCTCTCTAAAGATGTGCGCTATCTTGCACTCTGCGCGCCGAATGGCGAGCGCCTTGCGCGCACGCTGCGCTGGGACTGCGGCGCGAGTGTCCATACATTGCAGACGGACGAGAGGATCGCCGCCGACCTGAGCGTCTGCTTCGACGATTTCCCGCTGCCCGACGGCCTTGTGCTGCCGCTGGGGAGCGGTGCGGTTTCTGTCGCCTATGGGACGGAAAACCTGGGCGATGCAGCGATGATCTGGAATGAAGATCAGCTCATCTGCGCACTCTACGCCTCGCTTGCGCGCCGCGCGGACGAAATTTGGGTAAAAGATGTGAAAATGCCGCCCGATGGGGGAGAAAACGCAAACTTACCTTGACAACACGGGGCAAAATCACTATAATTATTTCGCTAAAATGGTATTCGTGTGCGCGCCGCGCAATTTTGCGGGCGCGAAAGAAAGGAACGATCTCAATATGGCGAACATGAAAAAAGAGTACAAGATGAGCGCGGAGCGCAAGGAAGAGCTGCAAAAGGAGCTCACCTACCTTAAGACCGTGCGTGAAAAGGAAGTGGCGGACCTCATCAAAGAGGCGCGCGGCTTCGGCGACCTGAGCGAAAACAGCGAATATGATGAAGCGAAAAACGAGCAGGGCAAGCTGTACTCCCGTATCGCTGAGGTCGAGGAGATCCTGCTGCACACCGTCATCGTCGACGAAAACGACGCGGGCACGAACGGCATCAGCATCGGCTGCCGTGTGACCGTGCAGGATGTGAAGTCCGGCCGCGAGCTGCCCGAGTATAAGGTCGTCGGCTCGCAGGAGGCCGACCCCATGCACCGCGCCATCTCCGAGGATTCCCCCTTCGGCAAGGCGCTCATGGGCGCAAAAGAGGGCGACGAGGTCACCGTGGAGGCCCCTGTCGGTGCCATCGTCTACCGCATCGTCAAGATCGAACGTTAAGCTGTATTATATAGAGTAGGAGTAAAGAAATATCATGGCTGAAGAAAATATCCAGACCAACGCTCCCGAGCAGGACCTCAGCGAGATCCTGAAGGTCCGTCGCGAAAAGCTCGCAGCGCTGCGCGCCGAGGGCCGCGATCCCTTCAAGGAGACGCGCTTCGACGTGACGCACCATGCTCAGGACATCAAGGACAACTTTGACGCGCTTGAGGGCAGCGAGGTCCGCGTCGCGGGCCGCCTCATGAGCAAGCGCGGCATGGGCAAGGTCAGCTTTTGCGATCTGCAGGACAAGTCCGGCCGCATCCAGCTCTACGCCCGCAAGGACGAGATGGATGAGGAGGAGTACAACCGCTTCAAGAAGTACGACATCGGCGATATCGTCGGCGTCGAGGGCGAGGTGTTCCGCACCCAGCGCGGCGAGATGAGCGTGCGCGCCAAGAAGATCACGCTGCTCAGTAAGTCTCTGCGTCCCCTGCCGGAGAAGTACCACGGCCTGACCGATAAGGAAGCGCGCTACCGTCAGCGCTATGTGGACCTGATCATCAACCCCGAGTCCAAGCGCAACTTCGAAATTCGTTCGAAGTTTGTCGCGTATCTGCGCCGCTACCTCGACTCCATCGGCTTTATGGAGGTCGAGACGCCGGTTTTGAGCCCCATCGCGGGCGGCGCGAACGCGCGCCCCTTCATCACGCACCACAATACCCTCGATATCGACATGTACATGCGCATCGCGACCGAGCTGCACTTAAAGCGCCTGATCGTCGGCGGCATGGAGCGCGTGTACGAGGTCGGCCGTATCTTCCGCAACGAGGGTATGGACACCAAGCACAACCCCGAGTTCACCACCTGCGAGCTCTATCAGGCCTACACGAACCTCGACGGCATGATGGACATCCTCGAGGCCATTCTCTCCGGCGCCGCGAAGGAGATCCTCGGCACCTATCAGATCCAGTGGCTCGGCAAGGACATTGACCTGACCCCGTCGTGGAAGCGCGTCACGATGGCTGACGCCGTCAAGGAAGTGACCGGCGCGGACTTTATGGCGATCGAGGGCGACGCCGAGGCCGCCGTCGCGCTCGCCAAGAGCGTCGGCGTCGACATGGACGGCGTGGACAAGACCTGGGGCAACGCCCTGTACGAGACCTTCGACCAGAAGGTCGAGGAGACCCTCGTCCAGCCGACGTTCATCACCATGTACCCCGTCGAAGTGAGCCCGCTTGCCAAGCGCAGCCCGTCTGACCCGTACCTCACCGAGCGCTACGAGATGTTCGTCTGCGGCTGCGAGATGGGCAACGCTTTCACTGAGCTCAACGACCCGATGGATCAGTACGAGCGCTTCAAGGCGCAGGTCGAAAAGCGCGCCAACGGCGATGACGAGGCCGAGATGATGGACGAGGATTACGTCATAGCCCTCGAATACGGTCTGCCCCCGACGGGCGGCTTGGGCTTCGGTATCGACCGCTGCGCGATGATGCTCTGCGGTACCGACTCCATCCGCGACGTCATCCTCTTCCCCACAATGAAACCTTTGGACTCCGACAAGAAGGTTTCCAAGGAAGTTTCAGCTCCTGCGGAGGCTGCTCAGGCGGCTCCGGTTGTGGAGGAAAAAATCGATTTTTCCAATGTTCAGATCGAGCCGCTGTTCCAGGATCAGGTGGATTTTGACACCTTCTCCAAGAGCGATTTCCGTGCCGTGAAGGTCAAGGAATGCGAAGCCGTGAAGAAGTCCAAAAAGCTCTTAAAGTTCGTTTTGGACGACGGAACCGGCACAGATAGGGTCATTTTGAGCGGAATTCACGAGTATTATGAGCCGGAGGAGCTGGTCGGTAAGACCTGCATTGCAATCACCAATCTGCCTCCGAGAGCGATGATGGGCATTGATTCCTGCGGTATGTTGATCTCCGCCGTGCATCACGAAAACGGCGAGGAAAAGCTCCATTTGCTGATGGTCGATCCTCACATTCCGGCAGGCGCAAAGCTCTATTGATTGTCCCCTGATCGGGCTAAAAAAGCCTCTCGTACACCAATCCGTACACCAATTTACACCAAGGGTGCACCACGGATGCCGAGAAAAATGTGCGATTGAATTTCAGCCTCGCAGAAGTGATTCTGCGGGGCTGTTTTTTTTGAAAACTATAGATTCAGATATGAGACTCGGTGAGAAATCACCGGGTCTTATTTTTTGCGCTCACTACGCCTACTAAACAGGCGCAGTGGGCGCTTTTTTGTTTTCTAAAACCGGCACAAAAAATTTTTTTGAAAAAGTGTGGGAATCTCGCAAAAAAATTCGGCAAAGAGAAAGTGAGAAGGCGAAAAGCCTTCCGGGAACCTTGAAAATTTCATATACATTCATCAGATACATTCCTTGAGTCAACAGCCAAATGAAGGTACGCCAAGACCCACCTGCCGCTAACGGTATCAGCGGGACAAAAGGTGGAGAGCGACCCCGAAACCATTCTGAAATATCTGGCAGCTACGGATACGGCCACGACAGGCTTAGGGTATAATGATACTTTTCTACGGAACCGGCGGAGTACCCGGCGGGGGTGAGATTCCCATGGACCCGATTCGCTATCGGGCGTCTGATGACTTCCTTTTCTGCATTTTGGGTTCGAGGAAAAATGAAATGTAGCGACGAAAGCCCCAAAAGGTATTTTGAGGCTTTCGTGGATCAGAAATGATTCAAATAAAGAGAAAGGAGGAAACCCCATGGAAAACTGTAAGGTGATCGCCATCACCAATCAGAAGGGCGGCGTCGGCAAGACGACGACCACAGTCAATCTCGGCGTGGGACTTGCAAGCTCCGGCAAACGGGTTCTGCTGGTGGATGCTGACCCGCAGGGCAGCTTAACCGTGAGCCTCGGCATAAAGAACCCAGACGAGCTGGAGGTATCGCTGTCGTCCCTTATGCAGTCGGTCATTGATGATGAGCCGCTTGCGGAGGGCGCGATTATCCGGCACCAGGAAGGTGTGGATTTGCTTCCCTCGAACATTGAGCTCTCCGGTATGGAAACGGGCCTGTTCAATGTCATGAGCCGTGAGTATGTTCTGAAGAACGCCATCGACGGCATGAGAAAGAGCTACGACTACATTCTGATTGACTGTATGCCCTCGCTGGGTATGATGACGGTCAATGCGCTGGTTGCGGCGGACAGTGTGATTATCCCGTCTCAGCCGAACTTCCTGTCAACCAAAGGTCTTAACCTGCTTCTGCGCTCCATTTCAAAGATCAAGCGGCAGATCAATCCGAGGCTGAAGATTGACGGCATTTTGCTGACGATGGTGGATAACCGCACCAACAACGCCAAGGCGATTATTTCCTCGCTTCGTTCCGCCGTGGGAGAGAACATCCGCGTGTTTCGTTCCGAGATTCCCTTTTCGGTAAGAGCTGCGGAGTGCAGTCTTTCCGGAGAAAGCATCTTCTCCCATGACAGGAACGGCAAGGTCGCAGCAGCGTATGAGGCACTCACAAAGGAGGTGACAGAGATTGAAGAGCGTGCAAAAAATCGATCTGGGCCTGACCGGGTACGATGAGCTTTTCATGAATGACGCGGAGCGAAAGGAAATCAAGCTCCCGCGCATTTATGATATTCCTCTCTCGGAGATCGACGATTTTCCAGATCATCCCTTTAAGGTGAAGCTGGACGAGGACATGGAGCAGCTTGTCCAGAGCATCAAGGAGCGTGGGATCATCACCCCTGTCACCCTCCGACCAAAGGAGGATGGGCGGTACGAGATTGTGTCGGGGCATCGCAGAAAGAAGGCCTGTGAGCTTGCCGGCTTTGACACCGTGAAGGCTGAGGTGCGGGAGATGACCCGCGACGAGGCCATCATTCTAATGGTGGAATCGAACCTGCAGCGTTCTGTGATCCTGCCGAGTGAAAAGGCTTTTTCCTACAAGATGCGCTTGGAGGCCATGAATCGCCAAGGACAGCGTACAGATTTAACTTCTGGACCAGTGGTCCCAAAGTTCTCTCGTGATGTACTTGGAGACAAAGCAGAGGAAAGCGGAAGGCAGGTTTCACGCTATATCCGCCTCACGGAGCTCATTCCGGAGCTTCTGGATTTGGTTGACGAGGGGCGCATTGCGTTCAGACCGGCGGTGGAGCTTTCGTACCTGCAAAAGGAGGAACAGAGTGTCCTGCTGGAACAAATCGCCTATGTGGATGCCACTCCGTCCCTTGCCCAGGCCATCAAGCTGAAGCGGTTCTCCCAGGACGGGAAGCTGACCAACGAAGTCATCGAGTCGATCATGAGCGAGGAAAAGCCGAACCAAAGGGAGAAGATCAACATCAAGTACGCCGAGGCCAGAAGGTTTATCCCTGCCAGCGTTCCTTACGAAAAAACCGGTGATTATATTATGAAAGCGCTTGAGTATTATCACCGCTATCAGGAACGGCAGAAGAGCCGTGGTGACGCAAGATAAGTCCTACGCCAAGGGGGAGGTGTACCCTTTTTCGGGCGGAACCATGTTTCCCCCCTCACACTCTCCCCCTCATTTACCGGCAATACCAGCTCAAAAGGAAAATATACAGGCGGCACAATTGAAGAAAACCAAGTGCATTCGTACAATATGAGAAAAAACAGTCATTGGAGGTCATCCCATGAAAAAGAATCTCATGTTGTGCGCGCTCCTGCTTTCCGTATTGCTTTCCGGATGCGCCGCAGAGCCCTCGCAAGGCCAAACGGCAGGAAACACATCGAAAGCTCCAACGCCACAGGAAGAAACGCCTGCTTCCTTTGAGCCGGTATCCACAGATTCAAGCGCTCACACCAAAGCCCCGACAGAAGCCGCCGATCCAGCAGCTTGCATACCAAATGAGGACAAGCACGATAGCAGCCCGAGCTTTTCTTCTGAGCCGGTAAGCGCACCCACAGAATCGAATGCGCCGACACCGGAGGAAGACCGGCAGGCACCCGTGCTTCCGGAGAAGCCGGAGAAAGCAGAAAGTCCGAAAGAGGAACCGTCCGTTCCTGCGATAACCGAGCCGGAACCGACTCCGGAGCCCGAGCCCGCATTTGATATCGACTGCTGGATTTCTTACGCAAAAAACACGGCGGTGAGCTTGGGGCTGACCTTGGATAGCTCAGCAACCGATTGCTGGGACAATCCGATTTCCGCAGAGCAGGGCTGCATCTATCTGGAGCGAGACATTAACTCGCGCTTGAAGCGATATGCCGAGGACGAGAGTATCACGGATATCTGTATTTGGTACGAATGCATCGGCACAGGCAGTTACCTGATTTATATCGGGTATGCATAAAACTTTATACCACATTGAGAAGCGTCGTAGAAATACGGCGCTTTTTCATGCCAAAATTCAATTTCAGGAGGAATGAAACTAATATGAAAACAAGCATTTTCAGACGGGGAATATCGGGACTGCTTGCGGTTCTGATGACATTCACCGCGCTCATGGGCATCGGCACGACTACGGCCTTTGCTGCCTCGACTGCCGGAGAAACCGCTGAGTCCTATTCCGTAGGCTTCCCCAGAGACGGGGACGCCAATCTGGACTACAGCGGCACATGGGGCCATGATGAGCTTCACTACATGAACGGCTGGACCTCCGGCGAGGCAACCTGGATGACCACGCTGCACACCATCGGCTCCTTCGATGGACAGGCCTGCTACTGCATTGAGCCGGGCGTGCCCCGCTTGCTGGGCAAGACATATTCCCACCATGGCGAGGATTATTGGAAGAACTACCCATCCGACTGCAACAGCACCATCGACGCTGACACCACCAAAACCCTGCTGGGCCGGATCATGCAGTACGGTTATCAGGGCAATCTTTCCACCTCGTGGAGATCGCAGAATGATGCGGATGCCGACAAACTGGCACATATGATGGCCACCCAGGCGTTAGTGTGGGAAACGGTCGTTGGAGAGCGGGATGCCAACTTCAACCATGTGGACCCCGGCAGTGCCGACGCAGTGAAATCCGTTTACCGCACCACCCACCCGCTGTACAGTCGCTTTTCCGCTTATTATGACAGCATTGAGGCCAGCGTGCAGAAGCATACCATTGTCCCGAGCTTCATGGCTAAAAGTACCGGCAAAGCACAGACCGTCGAGCTGAACTGGGACGGCAGCTGCTATTCGGCCACGCTGACCGATACCAACGGCGTCCTGGGCAATTACCGTTTCTCTGCTAACCAAACAGGTGTGTCCTTCTCTGTTCAGGGGAATGTGCTGACGATCTCAACTCAGAATGCGCCTACCGGCACGCTCCGTGTCACTGCCGAAAAGGAGGCTCTGCGTAAGGGTGTTGTGGTGTGGAGCGATGGCCACTATGGTCCGGACGGCACCATGCAGGATGTTGTTACCTACAGCGCTACGGTCAGCGACCCTGTAAGAGCCTTTCTGAATCTGAAGGTCAGTTACGGCAGCACCAAAATCATCAAGACCAGCGAGGACGGCAGGGTAGACGGCATTACCTTCACCATCACCGGCGAGGGCGTCAATCAGACCGTTACCACCGACCGAAACGGTGAAATTCACATCGACAATCTGATGCCCGGCATTTATACCGTCACTGAACAGAGCTACGACAAGTATGTACCCCAGGAAAGCTACCGTGTCACCGTGCTTGCCGGGCAGACGGCGACGGTTTCCTTTAACAATGTGCTCCGCCGCGGCGAGTTGACCGTGACCAAGACCTCCGAGGATGGGCTGAATCAGGGCGTGAAGTTCCACCTTTTTGGAACCTCTCTCAGCGGTCTGTCTGTGGATGAATTTGCTGTTACCGATGAAAACGGTGTTGCGACTTTCAAGGATGTGCTTATCGGCACCGGCTACACGCTGGAGGAGATGGACGCCGCCATTCGCTATGTGGTTCCCAACAGCCAGAGCGCCGCAGTGGAATGGAACAGTGTAACCAATAAGAGCTTTTCCAACATCCTCAAGAAATTCAATGTCACCGTCACCAAGAGCGACTGCGAAACCAGAACGGCGCAGGGTGATGCTTCTCTTGCCGGTGCCGCCTACGGCATCTATAAGGGCGATCAGCTTGTGGATACTTACTACACCGACGAGAACGGCCAGTTCACCACCGGCTATTATGTCTGCGGCGACGACTGGACGATTCGTGAGATCAGTCCCTCCGAGGGTTATCTGCTGGACAGCACCGTTTATCCTGTCGGTGCAGAGGCGGCCAATTACACAGTTGAGCTGAACGCTGCACCTGCTGTGGCTGTTGCCGAGCAGGTGCAGAAGGGCAATATCGCCATCATCAAGCACTCGGATAACGGTGATACGCAGATCGAAACTCCCGAAGAGGGCGCAGTGTTCGCCGTCTATCTGAAAGCCGCAGGCAGCTATGAGGCGGCAAAGGATACGGAGCGGGACTATCTGACCTGCGATGAAAACGGCTTTGCCCAAAGCAAGGACCTGCCCTACGGCGTGTATACCGTGCATCAGGTCTCCGGCTGGGAGGGCCGTGAGCTGATGAGCGACTTTGATGTGTTCATTGCCAAGGACGGCGAGACCTATCGCTACCTCATCAACAACGCCAACTTCGAGTCCTTCATTAAGGTTATCAAGGTGGACGCAGAAACCGGCAATACCATTCCCTATGCGGGAGCAGGTTTCCAAATCTTTCGTCCGGATGGCTCCAAGGTGGAAATGACCTTTACCTATCCGGAGGTTACCACCATCGACACCTTCTACACCAATGACGCCGGCATGCTCATCACGCCGGAGAAGCTGGAGTTTGGCAAGGGCTACTCCCTCAAGGAGGTCTCCGCTCCTTACGGCTATGTGCTCAGTCATGAGGCGGTCAAGTTCGATGTGACCGGAGAGAATTCCACCGAGGAAAGCGGCGTGACGGTCGTTGCGGTGAAGCTGGGCAACTACGCGCAGAAGGGCATCATCAAGATTTCCAAGACCGGCGAGGTGTTTGCCACCGTCACGGCGGCGGACGGAGTCTACCAGCCGGTCTATACGGTGCAGGGTCTTGCAGGAGCAACCTATGAGATCAAGGCCGCGGCGGACATCTACACCCCGGATGGTACGCTGCGCTGCAGTGCCGGCGAGGTGGTGGATACGGTGACCACCGGCGCAGACGGCATGGCGGAGAGCAAGCCGCTGTATCTGGGAAAATACGAAATCACCGAGATGAAAGCCCCCGACGGCATGGTCATTAACAAGGACGCCCATACCGCAGAGCTTGTCTATGCCGGTCAGGAAATCGAGATCACCGAAACGGCTGCCAGCTTCTGCAATGACAGACAGAAGGCGCGGATTTCTCTTTCCAAGGTACTGGAGCAGAACAAGCAGTTCGGTATCGGTATGAATAACGAGCTTTCCGCCGTGACCTTCGGCTTCTATGCCGCCGAGGAGCTTACCGCAGCAGACGGCTCTGTCATTCCTGTGGACGGTCTCATCGAGATCATGTCCCTTGATGAAAACGGAAAGGCTGTGCTCAAGAGCGATGTTCCCTTCGGCAGCTACTATGTCAAGGAAGTCAGCACCGACAGCCACTACATCCTCTCCGATGAGAAGTACCCTGTGACCTTCGCCTATGCCGGTCAGGCAATTCCCGTTGTGGAGCTTGCCGTCAATGACGGAAAGAGCATTACCAACGAGATGATCTACGGAGAGATCCACGGCATGAAGAAGGATGAGGACGGCAAGGCGCTGGCCGGAGCTACCATCGGTCTGTTCCTTACTGACGGCACAGAGCCTATCCTGACCACCATTTCCGCAGAGAACGGCAGCTTTGCCTTCACGGGTATCCCCTATGGCGAGTATGTGGTTCGTGAAATCGCTGCACCGGAGGGCTATGTGATGGATGACACGCCTTATACCGTGAAGGTAGAACAGAACGGTGCTGTGATCGAGATCGAGATCACCAATAAGCTCATTCGCGGCAGCGTTCAGCTGACCAAGGTGGATAAAGACTATCCCGATCATCACCTGAGCGGCGCAGTCTTTGAGGTATACCGTGGCGGAAAGCTTGTGGGCCAGATGGAGGAGCTGTCCGACGGCGTCTACAAGCTGGATGATCTGCCCTACGGCGATTACACGCTGAAGGAAACTGAGGCCCCCAAGGGCTTCTTCCTTGATGAGAAGACCTATAGCTTCTCCATTAAGGAAGATGGTAAAACCGTCGTCGTGGAAAATGAGGCCGGAAAGGGCTTTGTCAACCAGGCACAGACCGGAGGCATCCGCATTGAAAAGACTTCGGATGACGGCGTGCTGAAGGGCTTTACCTTCCGCGTGGAGGGCACGGATATCACCGGCAATGCCTTCAGCAAGGACTTTGTGACCGACGAAAAGGGGCAGATCCACATTGATGGCCTGCGCATCGGCGATTATGTGATCTCCGAGGTGTCCAACAAAGCCAACGAAAAGTATGAGCTTCCCGCAAATGTCACTGTAACCGTTCACGAAGGAAAGACGGTCGTTGCCAAGTTCCATAACAAGCTCAAGCCTGTTACGGATATTCCCAAAACCGGAGATACCACCAATATGCCTCTTTGGGCGGCACTTGCCGGTATCTCTGCAATCGGCACAGGTGCGGCGGCTTTCTTTACCTTCCGCAAAAAGAAGGAGGTAGGCAAGCATGAGCGCTAAGGTCATCATCGGCATCGGTCTTGTGGTGTTTATTATCGCAGGGCTGATCGTTCTTCGCCTGAAGAACAGAAAGTAAAACGGCAAGGGGCGGCATCTTTTACGGATGCCGCCCCGCTTGTAAAAGGAGACGCTATGGAAGAGACAAGAAAAATTGGAGACTACTCCGTGAAGTATTCCATGTATATCGGGCACAAGGATGTTGCGCTGGGTGAGAACCCCGGTGCCGACAAGAATGAACGATACATGTGCTGCTTCGTAGAGACCAACGCCATTTTCGAGCGCTATTCCGGGGTGCTGGTCAGCGACGATTTTGCGGAGATTGCAAAGGTGTTCGGACAGCGCGTAGCAGACGCAGCCGAGGAAATTATTCAGGAAAACGAAAGAGCCTGTCAGGAGGTCGGCATGAATGAGGAACTCACAACAAATAGTTGTAAGTCCATTTCCTATGAGGATTCCATCGAGAACAAGGTGGTTGTCGTCAAGGGCAGCATTCTCCGGCCTGAGTTCCGCCACGCCAATCACCAGCTTATGCTGTGTACCGGCGGCTTCGGCGCGCAGGCCAATGCGCGAGGCCGTACCTGCTGCTGCATTTCTCTGTACGACGGGAGAAAGACCTCCTTTTATCGCACGGATTTTCTCGGTGTCATGGAGGGAAAGCGCCTTCCCGAATGGGCGCAGAAGGGCTTGGAGAAAGCGAAAGAGATGCACGCGCAGGAAAAGAAACCGACTAAAGAAAGAGGTGACGCAAGATGATCGAGTACGAGAAAAGAGCAATGATCGAGGCGGAGGACAAATATACATTCCGTCAGAGCACGCAAATTTCCATGCAAACCGGACTGATCGGCCACCTCCGGGCAGACATGGATACAGACGGCAACGGCTTTTTCAGCAGCTGGTTTGATTTCCGGGAGGAGCTGAAAACCGATGAGTTCAAGGCAGAGCTTGATGATGTAATCAACTCTCTGCGTGAGGAAGGCGACATTCTTCATAACCGCAGGGCGCTTGCCAAGTACTGCTATTGCACACCCCAAAGCCGGATGCAGGAGGAGCCGGGCTACTATGGCGCTCGTGTGGATACCGAAAAATATGCCTATTTTCTGCGCCTGAACCCGGACAGAGGCGAATACAACCTGTACTGCTATTGCTATCGCCGGGATTGGCTCGATCAGCACCTGAAGGACGCAGAGAAAGGAATCCGTTTTATTGACAGCCATTACAAGGAGCTGTTTCGCATTCCGGATGGCGGCAAGGTGAAAATCCACTATTCGTGGAATGAAGACCAGATTCGCACCTGCCGGTATATCGACGATTACCATGTGGAGATCGGGAGCAACCTCTATCACATCTGCGAGTTTGCCGAACGCATGGAATACGGCGGCCATACCTGCGAGCCGGTTCGGGACAACCTGCCCGAGCGGTGCTACAGCGTTCTTTCCGGCAGCGACGAAATCATTATCATCAAGCGCGGCGAAAAGGGCTACTTCAAGACGGACATTCCCGTCACCGACAAGGACGAAGCCCGGAGCATCGTGAATGAGTACAACACAAAGCTCGGCGTCAGCAAGGCGCAGGAAGAAGCGATGAAGGCCGGCTCCATGTTCGGCTTTCAGGTGCCCGCCGCTGACCCGAGAAATTATGACGCAGACGGAAAGCCCGTGATGCCGAAGGACAGAGGTGATGCACGATGAGTAAGGACGATTATCGTATCTGGTCTAATGCTGACCTTGACTATGAGGAGTGGAAGGACTGGATGGAGGAAGAATATCCGACGCTTTCCGATGACGAGCGCATCGCCATGATGTATGAGGAAAACGGGCACTACCTTGAGGACGAACGGCTCAATCTGGACATTCAACTTTCCCAGCCCATTCTGGTTGTTGCCGATCTGGGGCTTTGGAATGGCAGGCGCATGGGATATAAGGAAATTCCCAGCGGCAATATCCGGGACTGCCTTAACTCTGATTACGACTACACCACATGGTATGTGGACCGAAACGGAGACTTCCGGTGCGATGATACCCACCATGACGGTACGAACCATTATCTCTATCGGGTATATAAGGACAATATTTCGGAGGCGCAAAAGGACCGGCTCAAAGAAAAAATCTACAACGGCACAGCCACCAGAGCAGATATTGCCCGCATCACCCGCAGGCTTGGCGATGAGATCGGAAAAGTGTACGGCTGGAGCTTTCCAACCAGGCAGAGAGAGCGAGGTGAGGCACGATGAACAACGCACTGCCGAGCGAAAGTTATATTGCCAGGCTGGACTATTTGGCTTTCAACGGAAAAGTATGCAGCAGCGTTGAGTACAGCGATGAGCAGCGCTTCCTGGAAGACCTGAAGGAGTCGCTCTATCACGGAGAGCCGCTGTGCGTCGTTCTCTACCGAGACCGGAACGGCAAGACGATTTCTCGTGCGTTTCTGAACGACCTGGATACGCTGCCAAAAGGACTTTTTATAGAGGACAGTTCCTACAGAAAGCCGAAGGAAAGGGGTGAAGCACGATGAGGATAAATGCCATGACAGAGAAGTTTGAGGATGTGACGGTTCTGGGGCATCCCATGCTTTTTACCTGCCTGCGGGTAGACCGCGATACCGTTCCACAGGGCATGTACATGTACGAGGTTCGCCACGATGATGACCAACAGGGCGAGCCGGTTCAGATTGCCAACTGGATCATGGTGAATCATTGGGGAACATTGATTTCCAATAGACCCATTCGCTTGGAGCCCCGACCGGATGGGAGAAACGCCTACCGCGACATTGATCCTGAAAACGATTGGAACTATGAGGGCACGCTTACTACCGTGAAGGAGTACATGGAGAAGAATCCACCGGCGGTTCATAAGCAAAAAGACCACGAACCTGCGAGATAAGGAGAAGCTATGGATAAGAAGAAAGCCATCTGCGAGTATCTCCGTAAAAATCATGTCGGAAAAGAAAATGCCATCCACAGCAAGGAGCTTGAAAAGCTGTTTCTGCTTGACGGACGAAATATTCGCCGCAAGATCAGCGCCTTACGACAGGATGGCTTTCCTATTTGCAGCGATGAAACGGGCTACTATTGCGCAGATAACCAGAAAGAGATCAATACCACCGTCTGCCGGCTGAATGAGCTTGTGACGAAGGTGTCCAACGCCAGAACCGGGCTTTTATTTGCATCGATCCTCGGAGAGAATGCGCAGACCGTTGAGGTCACGATCAAAGTAAGATAAGGAGGGAGTTCCCATGCCGAGCAAATACAGAATCATTTTGGAGATGGCGTCCCAGACTGCCAGGGATATCGCCTCCAATGCCGACCGATATACCGATTTTCTGATTACGGCGGCAAACAACTACAAGTACAGCTTTAAGGAGCAGCTGCTCATCCATGCGCAGAAGCCGGATGCAACGGCGTGTGCGGAAATCGACACATGGAATAAACTCGGCAGATGGGTAAACAAGGGCACGAAAGGCATCGCGCTGCTGATCGACAGAGATGTTCCCTACAAGCTGAGACATGTCTTTGATATCTCCGACACCAACAGCCGTGCCGGAAGGAACATCACCCTTTGGCAGATGAAGCCGGAGTACGAATATGCGGTATCGGAAAGCCTTCAGGCCAGCTTCGGTGATGTGGAGGAGCCGCGAGATTTCCCGCACCTTCTCATGGATATTTCCGGTTATGCCGTGGAGGATAATCTTTCAGATTATCTCATGGAGCTGAACGCTGTCAAAGCCGGCAGCTTTCTGGAGGAGCTGGATGACACAAGCCTTGAGGCGTGGCTGAAAACCACGCTGAAAAGCAGCGTCGCTTTTATGGCGCTCTCCCGTGCAGGTTATGAGCCGAGGCGGTATTTTAACCGGGAGGATTTCAGCCATCTCTTTGACTTCAACACCGTGGAGGTTATCTCCGTGCTCGGTGCCGCCGTCAGCGATATTTCTGAGATGGTCATCCGTGAAATGGGAGAAACCGTCAAGGAAATGGAGAAGAAGGAAAAGCGGAAGATTCGCACATTTGCACAGGAGGGTGCTTCTGCGTATCATAAGAACCGAACAGAAAACAAGGAAAGGAGCAACGAATATGGAACTGACCTATACGATGCAGGGGGATTATCTGATTCCCGATCTGACCGTGCCGGAGAGCCCGAAGCTTGGGAAGTATGGAATGCTGCGGCGGACATTCCTCCGCGAGCACCGGGATGGGATCTACACCGGGATGCTGCTGAACGGAACACTGAACAGTCATCTGGAGGAAGTGGACCGGCAAGCCAACGAGATGATGGAACGCCTGACCCGACAGATGGCAGAGAAGCAGGGCGTGACGGAGCGCCTGAAAGCGGAAGATCAGATGAAATGGGTGCAGATGATGAATTCCATTCATCACTCGGCGGAGGAAGTGATTCTGAACGACCTGATCTACACGTAACGCTCCCCACAGTTGAACAGCAGCAGGAAATTATCGCAGAAGCGGAGGAAGAAAAATCCTCCGCTTTTGCTATTTCTCAGGAGGATATCGACGCCATTCTGACACGGGGCAGCGGCATCCATCAGGGCAAATTCCGCATCTATGAGCAGTTTCTCAAACAGGATTCTTCTGAGAACAATATCGCCTTTTTGAAAAACGAATACGGCATCGGCGGCGCGTATCCTGCCGTTTCCGGCAGAAATCTCGATGAGAGCCACGACGCCAAGGGAATCAAAATCAGCAGAGGCAGAATCTCTCGGCCCGATGCAGAAATGCTTTTGCGGTGGAATAAGGCCGAGAAGCGGATCGGGGAGCTGATCCGAGCCGACCGATATCTGAGCCAAGCAGAAAAGGACAACTATTCTGCCTACCGGGAGCAGGCAGAAGCTCGGAGGAAACGAGGTGAAATCTCTGAGGAGTTCCGGTCGATTGTCTATGATTACAATGACTTTGTGACGCAGCTTGGCGAGGAAAGCAAAGCGCTGAATCTGTATTATTTGTCAAGCTGCTGGGGTGCGTTCAGCGTGGGCGAAAAGAAAATGCACGCCCGTACTGCGGAGGGTGACTTCATCCTCCCCATGATGCGCGAAGCAATGAATACGATCATTGCGGACAACACCCACTTGACCGCACGGTGCGAAGCCATGCTGGAAGCGTTGAACAGCGATGTGGCAAAGCCGCTTGAACCGACCTTTGATGAGCTGAACCCTCCCCCGGAGCTCCGGAAGGAATACCGCTATCATCTCGGTGATACGGTCTATATCGGTACGCAGGAATACGAGCTGCTGTCTTTTGACGAGAAGAAGGTCGTCCTCTTTGATACACAGTTCCCGCTGTTTAACAAAGAGCTGTCTCGTGAGGAGTTCGATAACCGACTCAAAGAAAATCCGCTGAATGACAGGCTGCTGCAAGTCGTGGAAGAACCCCCTGTCGCAGACAATACGAAGGCGAGAATATCCCTTGACACCGGCAGCAACAAGGTTCACTGGATCTACTTCAATCCCGATGCAGATGCAGGCGGACAGTATGTTTCCGGTGATCTTGATTTCTCTGTTTTTGAAGAGCTTGTCGAGCAGTATGACTTTGCCAGCCATCCGGAAAACGCCGCCGACTTCCGAAATGACCTTGAAGAAATGTCGGATCAGTTCCTTGCGGACATCAATACTCCGTTCTTCATGGAAGCTGAAAATGACTATGAGATGGACTGCGATTATATCGAGTTCACGCCGGAAAACCTCCTGAAGATTCACGAGGATATTCTGTCTTTAGAGGCAGACCGGGAAGCAGCGCGAGAGACTGACCGATATGAGGCGGAGTTTGGTGCGGACGGCACACGGGTATTCAGAGAAACGGAAGATTTGGCAGAAGACGATTCCAAAATTGAGAGCCTAACGGACGAAGAATTGGATGTTCTGCCCATCAGCACCGTCAAAGACGGCGAGGTCGTGACCTACCCCAATGCGGAGGCCTTGCTGGATGACCAGGAAGAAGCGCTCGCCCCGCCTCTACAAGTGAAAAGGCCTTCCAAGATCGCGCCTCATGTGCTGCACCCGGAGATCAACACCGAGTACCGAACCAACATCCAAATCGAGAGCGATGATATCGGCGTGGGCACGCCGCTGGAACGGTTCTATCACAATATCCGTGCCATTCAGCTTCTGAATAAGCTAGATGCGGAAAGCCGGTTGGCGACACCCACCGAGCAGCGCGTGCTTGCCGACTATGTGGGCTGGGGCGGTCTCTCTGAGTTCTTCAAAGAGGACAATCCCCATTATACCGAGCTGAAGAATGTGCTTTCCGATGAGGAATATGCGTCGGCAAGAGAATCCACGCTGACGGCCTTCTATACGCCGCCCGTGGTGATCAAGGCGGTGTACAGTGCCCTGGAGAACATGCACTTTCAGACCGGCAATGTGCTGGAGCCCTCCTGCGGCATCGGCAATTTCATGGGGCTTGTTCCCGAAAGCATGAATGGTGCGAAATTCTACGGCGTGGAGCTGGACAGTATTTCCGGGCGAATCGCCCAGCAGCTCTATCAGAAAAACAGCATCGCGGTGCAGGGCTTTGAGAATACAAACCTTCCCGACAGCTTCTTTGACGCTGCAATCGGTAATGTCCCCTTCGGGCAGTTCAAGGTGCCCGACAAGCGCTACGACAAGCACAACTTCCTCATTCACGACTATTTCTTCGCCCGCACCTTGGATAAGGTGAGACCCGGCGGCGTGATCGCCTTCATTACCTCAAAGGGTACGCTGGATAAGGAAAATCCCAATGTTCGAAAGTATATCGCGCAGAGAGCGGACCTCCTCGGCGCTATCCGGCTGCCGAATGATACCTTCAAGGCCGCTGCCGGCACAGAGGTCACATCGGACATTATCTTCCTCCAAAAGCGTGACCGATTGGTGGATATTGAGCCCGATTGGGTGCATCTGGCCACCGACGCCAATGGCATCCGGATGAACGCCTATTTTGTGGACAACCCTGAAATGGTGTTGGGCGACATGCAGATGGTCAGCGGGCCTCACGGCATGGAGTCCGCCTGTATTGCTTATGAAAATGCAGAGCTTTGGGACCTCTTGCGGGATGCCATCCAGAACATTCATGCCGAGATTACCGAATTTGAAATCGACGATCTTGAAGCGGAGGATGAGGACCTTTCTATTCCCGCTGACCCTGATGTGCGCAATTTCAGCTTCACGGTGGTGGACGGTAAAATCTATTACCGTGAAAACAGCCGCATGAATCCCGTGGATGTTTCCGCGACTGCCGAAAGCCGCATCAAAGGCATGATTGCCATCCGTGATTGTGTCCGGACGCTGATTGAGTACCAGACGGAGGACTATCCCGATGCCGATATCAAGGCGGAGCAGGAAAAGCTCAATCGGCTCTATGATGATTTCAGCAAAAAATATGGGCTTATCAGCGCAAGAGCCAACAACTCGGCATTCAATTCCGACAGCTCCTACTGCCTGCTTGCCTCGCTGGAGGTGCTGGATGATGAGGGCAACTTCCTCCGCAAGGCAGATATGTTCTCCAAACGAACCATCAAGCAGAAGGTAACGGTGCAGTCGGTTGACACGGCTTCCGAGGCCTATGCGCTGTCCCTTGCAGAAAAAGCAAGAATCGATATGCCGTATATGTCAAAGCTCACCGGCAAAACCGAGCAGGAGCTGTTTGAGGATTTGAAGGGTGTGATTTTCCTCAACCCCATGCACATAAGCGAAGAGGACGGCAAGCCGAAGTATCTCCCTGCCGATGAATATCTCTCCGGCAATGTCCGTGAAAAGCTCCGTTGGGCAAAGCGGAGTGCGGAGCTCTACCCCGAAGATTACGGTGAGAATATTCGTGCGCTTGAGGCGGTGCAGCCGGTTGACCTGACGGCAAGTGAGATTTCTGTAAGGTTGGGCGCAACATGGCTGCCTCCGGAAATCGTTGAGCAGTTTATGTTTGAGCTGTTCAGTACCCCACGATATTGCCAGTGGAACATCCATGTTCACTACGCACAGTACACCGGCGAATGGAATGTGGAGGGGAAATCCTATGACCGCAGCAATGTGAAAGCCTACAATACTTACGGCACCGGTAGAGTCAACGGCTATAAGATCATGGAGGAAACCCTAAACCTCCGTGATGTGAGAATTTTCGACTATATCGAGGATGCCAATGGCAAGAAAACGGCTGTGCTCAATAAGAAAGAAACCGCCATCGCCCAGGGCAAGCAAGAGCTTATCAAGCAGGCCTTTGCAGACTGGATATGGAGCGATCCGGAACGCCGGGAGCAGCTAACCAAGCTGTATAATGAGAAGTTCAACAGCATTCGCCCCCGTGAGTATGACGGCAGCCACCTGAATTTCGTGGGAATCAATCCGGAGATCACGCTGAGGCCGCATCAGGTCAATGCCATTGCCCATATCCTCTACGGCGGCAACACCCTGCTTGCGCATGTGGTGGGGGCCGGGAAGACCTTCGAGATGGTAGCGGCTGCACAGGAGAGCAAGCGGCTGGGCTTGTGTCAAAAAAGCCTGTTTGTGGTCCCCAATCATCTGACGGAGCAATGGGCGAGCGAATACCTCCAGCTCTACCCCTCCGCCAACATTCTTGTCGCCACCAAGAAGGACTTTGAGACCAAGAACCGCAAGAAGTTCTGCGGGCGCATTGCCACCGGCGACTACGATGCGGTCATCATTGGGCACAGCCAATTTGAAAAGATCCCCATGTCCCTGGAACGACAGCGTGCCATCCTGCAGCAACAGCTGGATGAAGTGCTGGACGGCATTTCTGAATTGAAGAAAAACCGTGGGGATAATTTCTCCATCAAGCAGCTGGAGCGAACCAAGAAAATGGTCAAGCAGAAGCTGGACAAGCTCAATGACCAGTCCCGCAAGGATGATGTTGTGACCTTTGAGGAGTTGGGCGTTGACCGTATCTTCATCGATGAGGCGCATTACTATAAAAACCTCGCCGCATTTACAAAAATGCGGAATGTGGGCAACATCAGCCAAACCGAGGCCATGAAGTCCAGCGACCTGTATATGAAGTGTCGGTATTTGGACGAGTTGACCGGCGGCAGAGGCGTTGTGTTTGCCACCGGCACACCCATCTCCAACAGCATGGTGGAGATGTACACCATGCAGAAGTATCTCCAGTACGGAGCGCTGCGCAGGAATGACCTTCTCCACTTCGATGCCTGGGCCTCCACCTTCGGCGAGACGGTGACAGCCATCGAGCTCTCCCCGGAGGGCACGGGCTACCGCGCCAAAACGAGGTTTGCCAAGTTCTATAATCTACCGGAGCTCATGGCAATGTTCAAGGAGACCGCAGATATTCAAACGGCGGATATGCTCAAGCTCCCCGTGCCGGAGGCCCATTACCACAGCGTTGTTTTGAAGCCATCGGAAACGCAAAAGGAAATGGTGGCCTCTCTTTCAGAACGAGCCGAGCGTGTCCGCAATAAGATGGTGGATTCCAGCGTGGATAACATGCTCCTCATCACCAATGACGGCAGAAAGCTCGCCTTGGATCAGCGGCTCATGAACGATATGCTCCCCGACAGCGAGACAAGCAAGGTGGGCGCGTGTGCGGAGAATGTCTTTGACATCTGGCAGCGCACCGCCGACCGAAAAGCGACGCAGATGGTGTTCTGCGACCTGTCTACGCCCCACGGCGACGGCAAGTTCAATGTGTACGATGACCTCCGGAACAAGCTGATTGCCAAGGGCGTTCCGGCAGAGGAAATCGCCTATATCCATACGGCAAACTCCGAGGCGCAAAAGAAAGAGCTGTTTGGCAAGGTGCGCTCCGGTCAGGTGCGTGTGCTCATCGGTTCCACGCAGAAAATGGGAGCCGGCACCAATGTGCAGACGAAGCTTGCGGCACTTCATCATTTGGATTGTCCGTGGCGACCGTCTGACCTGCAGCAGCGGGAAGGACGAATCATCCGCCAGGGCAACGAAAACAAGGAGGTCGATATTTACACCTATGTCACGGAGAACACCTTCGACAGCTACCTGTATCAGTTGGTGGAATCCAAGCAGAAGTTCATTGGGCAGATCATGACCAGCAAATCCCCGGTGCGTTCTGCGGAGGACATTGACGAAACGGCCTTGAGCTATGCGGAAATCAAGGCGCTGTGCGCCGGCAATCCCCATATCAAGGAGAAGATGGATTTGGACATTGATGTGTCTCGCCTGAAGCTGCTCAAGGCCAACCATTTGAGTCAGCGCTATTCGCTGGAGGATCAAATCCTGAAGGAGTTTCCGCAGAAAATCAAATCGTTGGAGCAGCGCATTGAGGGCTATCGGGCGGATATTGACCAGCGAAAAAGAAATACCGAGCCCAACGAGGACGGCTTCTCTCCGATGATTATGCCGGGTGGCACGGTAAGGGAAAAGAAGGCTGCCGGCGATGCCATCCTCGGCCTTTGCAAGTCCATGACAAGCCCCGATCCGATTCCCATCGGCCAGTACAGAGGCTTCGATATGGAACTGTCCTTCGACACCTTCAGCCGAGAATATAAGATCACGCTGATTCATCAGCTGCGGCATACGGTCACACTGGGAACGGACATCTTCGGCAACATTCAGCGACTGGATAATACCCTCGCTGCTTTTGAGGAAAGAATGGCGGCATGTGTCGAGCAGCTGGAGAATACGCGGGTTCAGCTTGAAAATGCAAAGGCCGAGGTACAGAAGCCATTCCCCCAGGAGGAAGAGCTTGCGGCGAAAACGACCCGCCTGAATGAACTGAACGCCCTGCTCAATCTGGACAAGAAGGAGAATGAGATCGTAGACGGCGAGCGAGGCGAGAAGGAGCCGCAAAAATCATCCGCAGACAGAGAACGCTAAAATGAAAATCACAGCGGCAATGTGGAATGTCTGCATTGCCGCTGTGTTCGCAAGCTGGAAAATACGCCGAGCGTGTGATATAATGGAGCTGACAAATCGGAATTTGTGAAATCCACATATTTTAAGAAGGAGCCTTCGCTTATGCGAAAGCTCCTTTTCTGCACACCTTACTTTTTCAGCTTTAAGCCATCGTGGAACGCCTCTCCCACGCGCTCGGTAACTTTGTAGTAGCCATGGGTGTAGGGGTCAAATGCGATGGCATTGACCTTAGACATATCAATTTTTCCGTCCACCATAACGCTTTCATCGGCAGTGACATTGACCACCTTGCCGATGACACCGCATCCATATTCATTGTTCTGATACTCAATGAACCTGCACTCCAGGCAGATCGGAAACTCGTTGATGACAGGGGCATCTACTGTTTCTGCTTTGCTGGCGGTCAGACCGCTGCGGGCAAATTTATCGGCAACTTTATTGCCGGACTCCACACCAAAATAATCCGCTTCCACCATGTGGGCGGCATCGGCAATGCTGACGGTAAATGCGCCCCGCGCCTTGATGTTCTGCACGGTCTTATGAGTCTCGGTGAGGTTCAAGGCGACGGTGTCCCGCTCCTGCATGGTACCCCATGCGGCGTTCATGACATTCACACTGCCGTCCTCGTTGTAAGTTGCAACCATCAGAACCGGCATGGGGAAAATGCCTTCGGTAATTTTCAGTTTTGTTCTCATGATAACTCCTCCTTGTGATCATATTGACAGGACTGTTCATCCTGCTTATAATTATATCCATGCAAATTATAAATTCAAGTACTGGCTAAAAAGACAGGTACTATCTTTGGAGAAAGCAAATGATTAAGAACTATATTGAGAACGCCAATTTTGAAGATACCGGCTTTGCCTACACGCTGTCGCTGATCTCCGGCAAGCACAAGATGGTCATTCTTTACTGCCTGATGGAGTTTGAGACGGTGCGATTCAATGAGTTGAAACGGTATCTGAAAACCATTTCCGACAAAACTCTCAGCACGAATCTCAAGGAGCTGGAAGCGGATAAACTGATCGTCCGCACCGAGTATCCGCAGATCCCGCCGAAGGTGGAATATACGCTTTCGGAACGAGGAAAAACGCTGATGACTGTGCTGGATCAGCTCTGTGTCTGGGGCGAGGAGAATCGACTGACAGAGTGACAACTTCCAGATTGTATAATTTTGAAATTTAAAAAAGGAGGAATCGTGTACGATTCTTTAGGTATTTATCTATGAGAAGAAAAGATTGAGAAGTAACAAATATTATTGAAATTCTGCAGATTATTGAAAAAGCGAAAGTCCTACATCTTGCTTTATTTGATGCTGATTATATGAATTGTACTGATCGGTGCAGGTACGCTGATAATGGTACTATGAGATAAATCGGGAAGTTGGAAGAATAAAAAGGATAAAGAAATGACGGTTCAACAATTAAAATATATTTTGAAGGTAGCAGAAGTTGGCTCTATTACCGAAGCGGCAAAACTGCTTTTTATATCACAGCCAAGTCTGTCCAATTCCATCAAAGAAACGGAAAAAGAGGTTGGTATCACTATTTTTCTCCGCAGTAGAACCGGAATTACTCTGACAAAAGATGGTGCTGAATTTCTCGGTTATGCTCGTCAGGTGATACAGCAGATGGAACTGCTGGAGGATCGGTATGTTACAAATATTCCGGGAAAAGTGACATTTGGAGTATCTTCTCAGCACTATACTTTTACGGAAAACGCTTTTGTGGAGTTAGTTAAGCGTTTTGGACAAGAACGATACGCTTTTTATTATAATGAAACCGGAACACATCAGATATTGGATGATGTGAAAAATCGTGTCTGTGATTTAGGTATTCTTTATTTATCGCATGAAAACGAAGTCGTCATGCGGAAAGTGATAGAGGAAAACCATCTGATGTTTACCGAGCTATTTTCAGCAAAGCCTCATGTTTTTTTGCAAAAAGCTCACCCGTTGGCATCGAAAAAAGTAGTTTCCGTCCATGACCTTGCACCTTATCCGCGGCTAAACTTTGTACAGGGAGAGTATGAATCTGTCTATTTTTCAGAGGAACTATTCAGCTCCATCCCGGTGGATAAGGAAATTCGGGTCAATGACAGAGGGGCTATTGTCAACTTCATGCTCGGACTGAATGCCTATACTATTTCAAGTGGCATTTTCCCGAAAT
>ERZ772902.411-NODE-411-length-47487-cov-6.016002_pt1 | contig 47487 bp, 22 predicted proteins | sample MGYA00511470_ERZ772902 | MGnify/ENA primary metagenome ERZ772902 (study PRJEB29015, sample SAMEA2737717) | human gut metagenome | biome: human gut; feature: human-associated habitat; material: faeces | place: China | collected 2012 ... | reverse complement strand
TCCTTATACTCCGTACGCACATTCTCCACCGGCACATACTTGGTAGTTCTGCACCCTACAAGCAGTGTGATGATGACGCAAGCTATCAAGCCCAGCAGCCCCCCTTTTAATCTATCAAAATCTATCATATCTATTACGTCTATTAGTGTCCGTTAGTGCCTATTAGTGTCTACATCCCGTCCACCGTCCCGTTCGACGGCTTACAAGCCGCCGCCCATCTTATATCCCTGCATATTCCTTTGTCGCGTCAAAGCTCGGGCAAGCCTTTGCCGCGTAGTCGCGGTGTCCGTGAATACTGCCCTTTGGCAAATGATACTCTTTAACAAGCTTCTTCAGTAAGTTTCTTAGTGCCTCCTTCTGGGCTCCCGTCCTCGTGTCCTTTGCCGCCTTCCCGTCAGCAGTTAGACCGCCAATATAGACAACGCCTATAGAGTTCTGGTTATGTCCATAGCAGTGTGCGCCGACTTCGTTCACCGGTCTGCCTGCATGGACGCTGCCGTCTCTATACACAACATAGTGGTAGCCAATACACTTCCAACCTTTAGCCTTGTGCCAACGGTCTATGTCCTCAACGGTAAAGTCTTTACCCTCCGGCGTTGCTGTGCAATGCACGATAATCTCATTAATCTTTCTCATAGTTTACTCTATATTTTCGTCAATCTTTTCCTGTTCTTTCTCCGTTATAAACCGCTTCAAAAACGGTATCTTCTCTACAAACTGTACGCTCAGCACATAGTATATGAAGTATGCTATCCGGTGCCAAACGCTCTTCTTGGGGGTAATGTTCATCCAGTTCCTTGAGATATTCACGCCGAAAAACCAAACAGCTACCCAGCACAGATATTTCACTCCGTTTACGGCATCCGTGTGAGCGTGAAGCTTGTCTCCTATACCTAACACTGCAAACATCAGTACAAAGAACACGGTGCTCTGCCCAAAGAACTGAAGTGCCTTCTTACGTTCCCACTTTCCACCGTTCACGATGTCTGCCATCAATCCGAAGCAGAAGTTAAGGCAGAAAAGCATGATCATCGCAACAATGAAGTCGCCTATTGGCATCAGGCAGCTCATCAACGCTGCCCATGTCGCTATCAGTATACCTTTAATCTCGCCCATGGCCTCATCTGCTATATCTGTAAAACAACCACCCGAACACTCTCACGGCATAGTAATACGCCACCGCCACACTCACTTGAAGCGTCGATGAACTGTAATAAACCATATCCTCCAAAAACGCTATGTCGTACTTGCATCGTTCCTTGCTCCCGCCTCGCTTGTCATATCTGACATCATGATGCAGTGCAGCCTCATGAAAGCGATTGCGATAGGGCAACAGCCCTCTAAGCCACTTCGGCCCTATTCCAAGACCGTTCACGCCCGGCTTCCATAGCATTCCTCTCAACTTCTTCATTCCGCGCCCTCCAGTAGTTTCTTGGCGTCAATGCCGTCCTTCTCCGCCCAGCCCTCGTTCACGCTCTCGTTGATAAACTTGATGGCACCACGGTAAAAGCTCGTCAGCTCTTCCAGTGCCTCAAAGGTGTAATACACTGCCTTGCCCTCGGTGCCGTCGCTCAGCTTGAACTTAACAGGAAGCACGCTGCTGTCCTTGCAGGCCAAGTCATACACAGCCTTGTAGTTGAACTGGTTCTCGCTGCTCAGCCATACCTTGTGACCGCTCCACTCGTAGCCGCTCAGTATCTTTGCGTCAACGGTGGCATTAATCAGGTCGGTGATGTCCGTTTTCAGCTCGTCTTCCCCGGGCTTGTGGTCGTACACCTTCCGGCATACATAGTCGCCCTGAGCGTCCTTGCCCTGACCCCAGTACAGATACCACTCCGAACCCCTCCGCACAACCTCGTCCCGGCGCTCCGTGATACCGTAAATCTTCTCAAATCCTTTTTCCATATCTCTTTTGTATTTATTATCGCAGCTTATCGCCTATCTACGCCCACCGTCCTGTACGCCGCTGCTCTGCAGCGGCTCACATCAGCTGAACGTATATCTCACCTTCCCGTTTCCAAACACTACGGCTACAATCGTTGTGTCAAACGGTATCTTCTTCATCTTCTCCGCCTCCGTCAGATAGTACAACTGTTCTTTGTCGGCGGTGAAGTACTTCCCCTTATCGCCGTTGTCATAGCTGAAGCTGACCACGGTGCGCTTGCCGTTCTGTGTATCAACGTCCGTTTCAAAGTCTTCTATCGTGATGTGTATGTTCGTCAGGCTACGCAGCGTTACCTGCTTGCCCGGAAACCGCTTCTTGCCGTCCTCGGCTACATATCTCAATCCAAGGTCCTTAAAACTCGTCATTCTACGTCCTGTTAATGTTTTATATAGATGTCCGCAGTCGCCCCACTTGGCCATGCCTTTCAGGCTGCCTATAATCTCTTGCCTCCTTTTACGGCTCCTGACCTTGTGGAGTTTCCTTGCGGCATTCTGTTTTGTCCTCTTTCTTAGTCTTGTGTGCTCGCCGTCGTCAACGTAGCCCAAGAAGTCTATGCCCGTCTCCGTGGGTCTCACGGCCTCGCTCGGTTTCAGTTCCAAGCCAAGCATGGCTATCTCTTCATGCACAACGTTCCGCCAGTGCCACAACTGTTTCTTATTGCTTGCCAGTATCACGATGTCGTCGCAATACCTGTAATAATAACGGCAGTGCTCCTGCTCCTTCATGCGGTGGTCGAGGCGGCTCAGAAGTATGTTGCCATAGAACTGGCTCGAACGCAAGCCTATGCTGATACCCTTCTCCAACAGCTCCACAAAGCTGTCAAGGATAGGCAACAGCCACTTGTCTTTCACATACCGCCGGATAACCATCTTCATGATGGCTTGCACTACGCTCTGGTAGAACTTCCGTATGTCGCACTTGTAGAAGTACCTCGTCCCTTCGCGGTCGTGTCTGATGTCGCTGCGCATCTTACGGTAGAGCCTGTGCATGCCCCTGCCTTTAATGCTCGCTCCGCTTGTCAGCACTATCGTCGGGTAGATATGCTTCTCCAGCACTCTGACAATGGCGTTAATGCCTATACGGTCCTCTATCGTCGGACTCTGTATCAGCCGCCACTTCTCACCCTCATGCACCCAAAACTCCTTGAAGCTCTCTATCCTGAACGTGCCGCTCGCTATGCGTCGCTTCACGCTTGTGAGTAGTTCCTCACGCTTCGCTCTCACGCGCTCCTTGCGGCTCGTCGTGGGCTTGGGCAGAGGGACGTAAGTCTTCTTTATCCTTCCGTCCGTGCCTCTGACCTCTACAAGTTTATAGTGCCGGGCAGGTTCCTCCATGTGTCCGACAACTTCCTCAAACGCTGCGTCAAGGTTGCTGTCTTGGAGTATCTCCGACTTTAAGTCGCCCCACCGTTTCATCTATTATTGTCCTTCACTTTCCGGCAACCGTTCGGACATTCATAACCGTCTCCAAAAAACTCAGCTGATTGCTGGGTTCGGTAAGCCGCTGCTGTGCAGCGGCATCATCAGTCATTACTCACCCTTCATTAGGCTGCCACCCTTTGATGTTCCGGCTTTCCGTTACAGTTATCATCGCCTATTATCGCCTAATAGCTGTCTCGCTGTTGCCGTGGCTCGGTCTCTTCGCCCACAGATGTCCGCCAGCCCGTGACGGTATTCCGTAGAGACGATTATTATGAAGTATCTATTAGCCACAGTCACTATATCTTCTATAGTCTCTATTGCCTATATGGCATCTATCGTTCCTATAGTCTCTATAGCCACTATAGCTTCTATCACTTTCTTTGGGTCTGATTGCAAGGCGCACCCCGTTGTTCGTGTTCGAGTTCGCAGAACCGTCGTAAGAGCTCGCATAAACGAGACCGCCGTTCGCATTCGCATTGTTGTTCGAACGGCCGACACAGCGCCTGAGAGACTTCCGCCAATATGATGGAGCCGCCGTTCGTGCCCGTCCCGTTCGCCGCCTTACAAGGCGGCGCCCCTTCCGTGCGCTCGGCTCCTGTTCTGTTCGCCGCTGCTGAGCAGCGGCCCATATCTCTTGCCGCGCTAAGGCGGCGATCTTCGTTTCTTCATTTTCATTTGTTTTATTTTTCACATTTCTTCACATTCAAATTCAAGCTGCCTCGCTCTGCGTGGGGTCGATTTCGCTTTCGTTCTCCAGCTCTCCCGTGAAGGCAAGGCGCACCCCGCTGCTCGCGCCCGAGTACGCAGAACCGTTGCTCGCGTACGCATAAACGAGACCGCCGTCCGCATTCGCATCGGTGCTCGAACGGCCGACACAGCGCCCTTTGGCATCTGAGTACCAGAATGCGGCACAATAGCAGGTGTCCCATTTGCTGTTGCTGTAGCCTGAGCTTGCTATAACGTCGCAGTGTCTGCCAAGCACGATGCGTGAGATGCACAGCCCGTCGGTGGTGATGGCCTGCACGGTGCGCTCCGTATCGGTGTACTCATCATAGATGTGCATCAGACCGTTGGTAACGTCGCCCATATTGCCGTCAGTACGCTTCGCAGCCTTCCACGCCTTAAAGTTAGGTATATTCATGCCAATATAATCCATAACTTCATACGTACATGCAATAAATCCTTCCAAACCCCATACAAGGTTGGGAGTATTGCTCGCGCCTTTCGTGTCCGAGTTGCCCATATCGTCCCGTTGTCCGGTGGTGTAACTGGCATTACAGCCGAAACCGTAATAGCTCTGGTCGTCCTTCTGTCCGCACCAGCAAAGGCTCAGGATAGCCATGTCCTTGTTCTGCTCGTAGCTGATGGAATGATAGCCCTTGCCACGATAGCGGCACAAGTTCAGCATGTCCTGATAGGTGTAGTGCGGGGTACTCACAGGCATGTTCGTCGGGTTGCCGTCGGCATCGTAGTTCCATTCCGTACTGGTGACAGCTGTGCCGTCGCCGCGTCGCGTCGTGCGCCCGCTGATACTACGGGCATAGCCAAGGTCGTCGGTCGTCATAGTCTTCAGACCGATAAGCCCTGCCTTGTGTTCTACCCAGCCGGGCTCTATCGCTTCAAGGTCGGTGCTGTCCGTGGAGAGTATCATGTGGCTCTCATCGTCAAGGTTGCGCAGACACGTGAAGTAGAAATACTTTGCCGTCGTCGGAACGTCCCGGAACAGATAGTCGCCGCGCTCGTTCGAGAAGTCCAACGGACTCTCTGCTATACCGCTGGCAGAGAACACATCCTTCTGCAGTATCTTGCCATCTGCGTCGGTGAACACAGAGCAGACCGTGGTATTGTTTAGACCTATATACCTTACCTGTCTCATGCCCTCTACGTCCATTCTGTACGTCGCGCACGCTGTAAGCACGCCGAAGCAGTCGTCGCCAAGCACATTGCCAACACTGACATTTGCGTCCATCAGTCCGTAGGTGTCCTTGTAAAGACACTCGGAGAGCTTGGGTTGTGTGGTCTTGCTGGCAGTGCTCTCCGGCATGTTCTTCCACGTGTTCAGCAGTATGTGCTTCTTCTGAGTCTTGTAGTCGTTCACGCCCTTGTACCAGTAGTGGGGTATGAACTGGAAGAAGTCACACATCTTGCCAAGTGAGTCTTTGATGTCGCTGTCCGTAACGCCGTCGGCAAGCTTCGTGTAGTTGCTGTCGCTCAGCAGATCCATGTGCATCTTGTGTGTCTCGCTGTTGTAGGTGCCTCTCACACCCTTGCATCTCTTGCGGATATTCAATATGTGCCCACTCGGCTTGTAGGTGGTGTAGGTGTTCTCGTCCACATAGCCGGTGCCGTTGTCCGTGTTGTAGATGCTCTTCTGCGACTTCGTGTTGTCGAAGATTACATAGTCGGTGTACAACTGCTGACGTATGGTGAGGTTCACAAAGTAGCCCTGCAAGTCGCTGATAACGTCCTCGTCGGTGTACTTCTTCATCGTCCACTGACCGCTCAGACCGTCGCACACGGTCTTGTCCTCTGAGTTCAGGCCGATGGTTCCGGCTGATTTCAGCGATTGCAGCACGCTTGCCTCGCCGATGGTCCTGATACCGGCTATGCTCACGCCTGTAAGCGTCTCTCCGCCGTTCACAACATCCGTCAGGAGTGATACTCCGTCGATGTTCGGACAACCGTTCACTGTAAGTGTCTTGACTTTGCTAAAGCCCTCTATCGTCATGCCGCCGCCCTTCACGTAGCTGAGCTTGGGAAGGTTCACAAACTTAAGGTCGGTCATGCTGCCCGGAAGGTGCAGGGTCTCTATCGGGCTCGCCTCGGCTACGTTGAACGTCTGGAGCAAGCTGCCCTCAGCCAGCACGCTCTTCAGGCGCGGACAGCCGCTGGCGTTCAGCGTCAGTATCTTGGTGTTCCTGATGTCTATCTCTTCCAAGAAGGGCATCTGCCCAAGGCTCAGTGCGCTCAGTATGTCGGTGGTGTAGGCAGGCGTGTAGTCCGTACCGCCGATAATGAGCTTTCTAAGCAGCGTGCAGTCGGCTATCATCCAGTTCGAGTTCTTGGGCGTGCAGCCGCTGAGGTCAAGGGAGCCTATCTTGTCTGCACCGAAGATGTATATCAGCTTGCCGCCTTCTCCGGCGGCTGCGTCGCTAAAGGTGTAGCTCTCTCCGGCTTTCAGATAGCAGGCGTACTTGGCGGAGCTCGTAGAGTCCACGCCCATGCCGAAGTAGCCGTCCTGAGCGGCTGTTATCTTCACCTTGATAGGGCCCATCATACGGGCTTGGAAGAACTTCTTAAAGAGGTCGCCGGTCTGGAAGCAGCCGTCCCGGTAGGCGAAACGCTTGCGCTGGAAGGCGGGCAGACTGTCAAGGCGCAGCCCATGCAGTGCCGGGTAGTGGTTGTCGGCGGCTGTGGCGGTCTCGATATACTTGCGCTCGCCGTCGAAACTGGAAACAACCTTCGGCCATTTCAGTATGCGGTTCGTCATCCAGTAGCGGTAGCAGCCGTCGGCACTGAAGATGTCAAGGCCTGTGCTGGTCTTAGTGCCGCGCATGGCGGCTGCGGTGTCGTGCAGGGTCAGCACGCTCTTGCCGCTGTCGTCCGTCCATACGCCCTCACCTTTGGCAAACAGCGCATAGCTCTGCTGGAACATCACGCCGTCCCAACCCTGATACAGGTGGCTCGTCGCGCCGTCCATGTCCCAAGGTATGGTGAGGTAGCAGTCGTTGTCAGCCTCATCGCACGAGTCACCGTCATACCAGTGGTTGAAGTAGAAACGCATCTTCCCGTCTGCCTCCAAATACACAGTTGCCATCATATTTTTGGCTCTCTGGTCAACGGTGGCTTTATAGTCGCTCGCTACGATATAGCAGTTCGTTGATTGGGGGGAGAAGTAGTTGTGCATCTCGTGCTGCCATTTCTTCAGGCGGTTCTCCTTCGTTCCCGCTACGCTCTTGCCGTCAAGGGTGATGGTAGTGCTTGCTCCGGCTCCGTTGAAGATTGCCTCGCTGCCGTCGGCTTTCTTCGCGGCGTTCTGCGTAGCGTCCTCGGTGAGGTTCTGGTTGCACTGCTGGCAGAAGGCCAGCTCTCTGTACAGCTGGTATGGCACTTTCTGCCCAGACGCATAGAGGGCGTTCAAATCGTCGTCGTCAGGATAACGCATCTCATAGTATGTGCTCCAGATAGGTACATCGCCATCATCGGTGTGAAGCGTCTTCAGCATGTCGTCAACACTGTTCACGCCCTGCTGCCAGCAGAACTCTTGGTACTGTCGGTACTCGTAGCACTCCACAGGGTTCAGAACCCTGCCAACGATGCTCCATTTCTGTGTGGCACTGTCAAAGGTCATGCTGCCAGTGGTGTCCTTCCACTTGCCGCCCTTGTACTGCACAAACTTCCCGTCGCTCGTCTTGTAGGCTTCGCCCCAGTCGTAGTTATTCACGTCGTCGGCCTGCACCTCGGCAAGGGTCTTGTCAAGGATGTGCTCGTCGTCAACGGCTACAGCGTCTATCTCGGTCATGCTGCCCGTACCGTCGTTCTCAAGGAAACGGGTCTTCGGACCGCAGAACTCGCTGAGCATGTACAGCGTGCCCGGAACGAGGCTGTCCGGATTGCTCAGTACTGTTGCTTTGTAGTCGTCGATGTCGGTGCCGCGAGGGGTAACAATTTCCTTGAAGTCACCGTAGTTCACGCAGCCAAGGTTATAGCCCTCCACGTCCTCAAAACCAAAGAAGTGCGGGTTGCCTTTGTCGGCGTTGAAGTTGCCCTTAGAGTGAAAATAGGCGTTCTCAGGCAACGTGGCGGCTTCCGCGCCTTTGTCCTGACCTATCTTGTAGTCGGTGCGGAACAATGCGCACGTCACACCGTCGATGCTGCTGTGAAGCTCTTCGCTCTTGTTGGTATTGTAACGCTGCGACGGGGTGATATAGTCAGTACCAAGGGCCATCTGCGTGTCGTTCATCTGCTCCATAAGGGCACAGTTGTTCGCACCGGCTGAGTCGGAGTAGTCTACCTTCACCGTGATGGTGTTGATGGGTGTGCTGCCTTCCTTGATGCGTATCTTCTTTTTCTTCGCAAGTTTGGCAGCGTCGTCATACTTGGCAAGGATAGTCCCATCGCCGTTGTACATCTCGCTAATCTGCTCGCGGGTGTACAGAAGGGTTATCTTCTTCGCCTTCTTGAACTTCGCCTTCTTATTCTTGATGGCGTAAGCCAGCGTCGATGTGCCTTGGTTCGTCACCGGGACGGCCTCTACCTTGCAGTTCGCCCACGGACGGTCGGGGAAGTACAGATACCAGTCTTCCAGAAGACTGGTCTTCTTGTCCTTCAACGACTCTATGTAGTCGGGATAGTATATCTTGCTGTCCGTTACCGGGCTGCCGTCATTGCTCAGGTTCTTGTCACTCGTCCTTGTCATCACGCAAACCATGATGCCCCTGTCAAGCAGCTTCTGCATGTCAGGACGGGGCTTCGTCGTCCCCTCGGCAGTTACGTCCGTCATTACATTGTTCTGCTCATACTCCGTCAGCATGGCTTGCGTGTCGGTGAGGTTAACGATGTAGTTGTTGAACGCCTGAATGAAGTCGTAGTAGCTGTTCCACCTCGTTATCTCGTACAGATAGAGGTCTGCGTCCGTGCCGTCGAAGTGGATGATGTCGTCAAAGGTCGGGAAACCGTTGCTGGTGTCTATAGGCACACAGGCGCTCTCGTCACCGTTCTGGAACACCTTGCACAGCATAATGCCTGAGTAGGGGGCTCTCGCCTGCGGCTCTATCACAAGGTCGATGCGGTACACCACACCGTCAAGGTAGCTGGTTGCTGCCGTGCTCTGAACGTTCTTCAGTGCGTCTGCGCTGTCGCCGTTGGTGCTCACGATAAACTTCTCACCCGTCAGCACAAAACCAAGCTTGTAACTCATGCACTTGATAATATGTGCGTCGCGCTTGGCGATATTCTTCACCATGAACGTCAGGCTCAATGCCATACCGTTGGTGGGGATGGCGTTGCTCGCAAACGGTTTATCGGTACACTCGGCGGTAACGTTCTCGGCCACGCGCAGTGCCATGCGGCCCTCTGACTGCTCCGTGCCGAAGTTGTCGGCGACAAAGCCGTTGGTAGAGTAGTTTGAGCCGTGCACGTTGATGCCTACCGCGCTGCCGTCGCTGGCCGTGGTCTTGATGGTCTTGTCGGTGTCGCTGTTGCTGCGTCCGGCAAGGCTTATCTTGTAGTAGGCTCCCTCGGTCTCGGCGATACTCAGCAGGCTTCCGTTGATGTCAAAAGTGGGCTTCTCCATCAGCCCGACAGCCGTAGCAGTGCCGCCCTGTTCCGCAGGCTGCTGCTGTGCAGCAGCGTCAAAGCTCAGCTCGTCGCCGTCACTGTAACCCATGATGCGCTTCTCTGTCGTGTAGTAGCTGCTTCTGTTCATGGTTTTGCTGGCAATGCTCTCGGTGCTCTTCTTCGTTACGTCCGTAACGCTCACCTCTACCGTCGGGTTGGCATTGTTCCGCTGATAGCACGCCACGTCAAAGCTGACAGTCTGGAACAGCTTCACCTTTCCATCATTGTCGTCATACCAGCGTGCAACGACAATGGGCTTGTTATAGTCGCTCACACTCTCGCGCTGCTCTATCACCATCACGGCGGTGTGAAGCACGTTGCCCGTCAGACCCGACGCGACATCGGTGCCCTGTATCCTCAGCGGATAGGCACCATGGCCCATGCCCGTGGGGTCCACAGTGACGTTATGGGTATAGGTGTCCTTTACAAGCACGTTCTCCAAAGTTTCCCATGCGCCGCTCTTGTATATCTCTATCTTCGTCTGTATGCCCTTGTCACTGGCGTTGTGCGGGAAACGGTACATAGGTATGCTCACCTTCTGACCGCCTACCTGCAAACTCGTGTCCTTGGTGTAGTTCAGCGTCTGACTGCTCTCAACGGTAACGTCAACGGCGATCATCTCCACATTCCGCGTGGCGGTCTTGCCAGTAGCGTCCGTGGCTACGGCTTGCAGCTCCGTGCTGCCGGCATTGGCGGCTATGCTCGACAGGTCAAACTCGAAGTTGAAGGCTTTCAGCGATGAGCTGCTCGCCTGATTGGGCTTGAAACTGGCAACTACGGTCTTCGTTGTCCTGTTCGTGAACACAACGCTCGCTATCTTGTTGTCCTGCGCGGAGCCGTCGGCAAGCTGTGTGACGCTTCGTATGGCTGCCTTCAAGATGGCGGTGCCGCCTGCACGCACATAGAAGGGGTCGTCCTCAAAGTTGATGGCTACGGTCGTGCCGCCGGTGCTGCCGCTGCCAGTGCCTACGGCAAACTGGGTCTCTGAGAGTATGTCGCCGCCCTTGCTTTTCAGCCGCAAAGCCACGCTGCCCTCGCTTTCCTCGGCTTCTATCTCAGTGGGCACTGCCTTGTAGGCTCCGCCCGTGGAGAATGCGTCCTGACCGCCGTCCTCCATCGTGTCGCTGGTTTTCACCTTGGTGCCGCCGCCAAAGTCCTGCCATAGGTCGGCAATCCAAAAATCATCGGTCAGTGCGCTGTCGCCCTGATACTGTTTCGTCTCAACCTTGTTAGCCTCCGTAGAGTAGCTGATAATCAGACCGCGTTTCTGATAACTCACGCCGGTACTCTCCTGATAGGTCTTAAGGGCGTTGAGGGCTGTGCCAAGGGTATAGTAGCCCGTTGGAAGGGGAACAATGGTGTCAAGGTCTATAACGGCCTCTGAGCCCTGCACCATACTGCCGAAGTCCTTCCAGTTATCGGTGTCATACCAGTTCGCGTCTTCGGTGTTGCTGCCAACATACTGATAGGTCTTCCATGTGCCTTTCTTCAATGCAAACGTAAGCAGCAAGCCCAACTTGGCCTGACCGTTACGCTTTGCCACGTGTACGGCGGAGTTGCTCGTGTCGTTGGTGTCGCAAAGCACATACACGCGGCCGTCCTCTGCACTCGGATTGTAAGCACCACCGCTCGAATTGCTGCTGATGGCAATGAGCTTGTTTTTGGTCGGGTCGAAGCGGTAAAGCATATTATTTCCTTTGTCAACATACACAATCTTGTCCGACAAAGATATTTCTTGCCATTGCAGTCGCGCTTCTTCGCTTGTGTCGCTCTTCTCTAAATGATATAGTTTTATGGTAGGCTCATCAAGATAGTATTTGCCTAAATTGGATGAAGTAGATGCCGGCACAGTGTCACCGGCTTTCAGCCAGTAGTCTATCATGATGAGGTCTTGATACAAACTGTCAAGCTCCCATGTCGGCAAATAACCAAGATCTACAACGCCCTTTCTGTTTAACGGGGCAATGCCGCCTTCTGCGCCTAATATAGTGCTGTCTGATACATTCTTTCGGACAACATCTAACATGTCGAGGTTAGATTTTACCCAAAATGGCACCATCCGTTTTGTGGGGTCGCTATCAGCATGACCCGAATACGTGAGGAAGGCGAAATCGCCAGAATTAAGCGAAATTTTTTTTTCGGTTACTGTGTTGTCTGTGGCGACTTCCATTATGCCTGTGCCAAAATTAGTATAGGTTCCCGTTTCTGTCGCTATGTAGAATACATTCTCGGTAGGTTTCCCCGGGTTGGTCTTCGGTGTTGCAATGCCCATGAAGCGGTAACCGGCTTCGGCCAGTGCACTGATGCTGGCTTGTAGTATTTTATCGGCTTCCTCTCGAGCAGTAGTTTCATTGTCGATATTGCCCTGAAGCGTCGTGTCGGCCTGCTGACGGGCATTGGCCTCATTGTCGATATTGCCCTGAAGGCTGCCATAGCTCTCCTGACGGGTGTGTGCCTCGTTGTCAATGTTGCCTTGAAGCGTCGTGTCGGCCTGCTGACGTGCCTTCGTTTCGTTGTCGATGTTGCCTTGAAGGGCTGTCTTAATGGCATCGTCGCCTTTCTTCCTTTCATCCGCTTCGCCGCTGATGGAATTGAGAATTTTTTCTGAGTAGCTTTTCAATGCGCTAAGTTTCTCGTCCCAATAACTGTCGCGGTCGGCATTGACGCACCATGTGCCGCGGTCTGCATTCCAATAGTGGGCCCAGCCGTCTATCTCTACATAGTCGCCGTCGGTTCCTCCGTTGGGGAATTTCTTGTTTACTTCATAGATATTCGCAAACACGCCTTTGTAGTGCGTGGAAGTTCTGTCGATGTCCATATCTTTACTGCTTTATTATAATTTCGATAAATTGTACAAACGGTCTGCTAAGGTACTCTCCTTTTTCGACTCCATGAAGATACCGGCTGCACGGTAGAGTAGCGGCTTTTCGCAGTTATCCGTGAGCGGTATGATAAGATATTCCGTTGTTGTTGTCTTGCTGTCCACAGTCGTGGTTTCTTCTTCTATGCGAGGCTCCGGAATATAGGTGAATTTCTCTATTTTGTGATCATAGACTTGCGTCATAGACTCGCCGTTGGGGTATTGATACCTGCCTGCCGTCCAATAGAGAATTATTCGGTTACCGTTCGTGTCTGTGCTTAATAGGGCGGCGGGCTTCTGTGGCGTGCCGCGCGTCCATCGGCAAGCTTGCATATGTGCTCCCTGGGAGTCGGGATCCAATAGTTGCCTCAGTGTCTGGCTCCATGATTTCAGTTTCAGCTCTCCAAGTCGGCTGAAATCTTCTGGCACTGTCAGACTGCCGTGACCGTCTGTATATTCTTGCTGTATGGCATCATAGTCCTGCACATTGCCAAGACTGGCTGTTACCTTTTGGGGCAACAGCTTGTCAAACGGAGCCTCTGAAACAAGCTGCTCCGCCCCGGTAAGCAACGCCTCCCTCAGTTCCGTGTCCTTATCCTCACTGAAGTCGTCCTCGCCGTCTGTTCTTTTCACGTCGTCGATAATGACATGAAGCTTGTCAACCATATCAACAATCTTTAGTCTCATGCTTCAATCGCTTTTATAATGAGTCTTACCTTGTGCTTCTTTGCCTCTGCCACTACGGCTTCCGGCTTTTTCAGTTGTGTCTTGGGTATCTTGTATTCCTTGCTTACCCAGTCCTTGGCCTGCGTGATGTTCGTAAACACCTTTTCCTCCATCTTCGGCTCAGTGGCTTTCTGTGCCTCTTTGCTGCTCTTATTGCCTTTTTGTTCCCCTCTCCGTTCTGTAGGCCGCTGCTGTGCAGCGGCGATGGCCGTCTCTTCCGGTTTGGTGGTCTCCTTGATGGCACCACGCTTGAACATCGACGTGCGCCTGATGGCCTCAGCAACCTTACGGTCTCTGGTCTGAAACATGCTGGCGCTGTTGCCATAGGTGTCGCCAAAGGCTACCAGTTTGGGTATGCCGTCTGTCTCTACCTTGAATACGTACTGCCTCTCTGAGGCAAATTCATATACTTCCATCCTTTTATCGTTTGGTCTGTTGATTTGTTGGTTTTCTCCCTTATCAGCCTTTGGCTCCCGTTCTGTACGCCGCTGCTGTGCAGTGGCTCCGTCCTGTGCCGCGCCATTTATGGCGTGCTAAAAAAAGCCCCGCCCCGCTTGGTTTCCCTCGTGGAGCAGGGCTTATTGAAAGGAGGATAATTTTATTGTTATGCGGCCTGCAGCTCGTCGGTCATGCCGTCCTTGTCAAAGTCAGGACGGTGCACACGGGCGTGGGCTGATGGGAAGTAAAGCGTCCAGCAGCTGAACTCTTCCATAACCACTGCGTTGGAGTTGCGGATAAAGAGATCTTTAAGGTTATACTCCTTGCGCTGCCAGTTACCGAATACCCATTTTTCCAAGTAGCGGGGGTCGAGTAGGAAAGCACAACCGTTGAAGCCCATGTAGTTGAACGCGTCATGGCGGTAGATCATGATCTTAGTGCCCATAGAGTTGAAGCTTTCAAAGTCCAAACCCCAGTTCTGGTAGTTCTGTTCTGTCTGCATGACGATGCGGCGGTTGCTCTTCAGATTGCTCAAAGCCTGATAAATCAGGTTGTCAACAAACAACAGCTTCGTGCGGCTGCCGTTACCTGCGTCCTGGATGGCAAGGTTAACAAAGTTCGTCAGCTCCTTCTCTGAGATGACATACTCCCAAACCTTTTTCTCTACAGTACTGCCGTCGCCCTTGCCGGCATCCACCTTTACGGTCACCTGCTTCGAAGTGCCGTCCTCGCCCTTCTCCATCTTAGGTGCCCAGTGGCCAAGCTGAATGTCCTTTCCTGCGGTCCAGAAGATACCGCCTGTAGTATATACGTTGCCGTTCTTTCCGTAACGGGTGATCGCCTGAACGCCAAACAGTCCGCTGCGCTCCATGCCGCCGCGCATGTCGTCCATAGCGATTCGCTCCTGCTTCGAGAAGTCCCAATCCACGACCTTCTTCGACATGCGTTCGATGATGCTCTCCTCGACCTGCATGATGAAGCGCTGGCAATACTGTGCGCTGGGGTCTGGAAGCTGGTAGTAGCTGGCGGTCTCTACCTCCATTTCGCCTGCCGCACGGCCAAGGCGCAGCATCAGATCGCCCTTCTTTATTTCGGGCAAGTCCCAGCGGTTGCCGCGGGTCTCATTCTTCTTGCCGTTGACAGCAATCACAACTGGGTTTTCCGAGTTGTCCTGTGCCACGACGCGAACCATAAGAGGCACAAGCGTCTCACGCGTCACACCGTCCGACTTGTAACCCATCACATTCGGGAAGAGAATGGTGTCCATCGAGTCGAACACTACCGGGTTCAACGGCTTGATGGTGTGTGCCGAGCCGTCAGTGGTAGCCGCAATATTCTCGTTGAGGGTGGTCTTGATAGGGCGCTGGCCTATCTGATAGTAATGCACTACTAAGTCCGTACTCTGGTTGGTACGGCTCGCCGAGCGTAAAATCTGGTCAATAGGGCAGCTCTCCAACTTCATTTCACAGATGCGTCGGTTGATCTGCTTCACGTAGTAGTTGAAGTCTTTCAACTCGCCCTCCATGTGTTCCTGTCCCTCGGTGCGTGTCTGGGCTCCGGCTACACCGGCACCAGGGCCGTCAATGTCACCGATTGGGTTCTGAATGGCGGGGTCATCTGCCATTGCATATGCACCGCCGCCGCTGAGGATCATGGCAATAGCTGCCACTAAAAATCCTAACCATTGTCTGAAATGTTTCATCTTTCTGCTTGTTTTAATTTATCAATGTTGTTGCTCTTTCGTTCTGTGCCGCGCCCTTATAAGGCGCGGTTCTAAGGTTTGCCCCGTTCTGTGCCGCGCCATTTCATGGCGTGGAGGTCCGTTCCGTACGCCGCGGCTGTGCCGCGGCTCTATACCAAAGTGGGTCGTCAATCACGTCTTCCGTGCCTGTCCTCGAATGCAGCCCTCTTACGAGTCTCCCTGCACCTTCAAGTTTTCCGTGGACGGTTTCTTCTCCGCTGCCGTTCAACTGGTAATACCTTTCGCGTCTATCCATGTTTTATATGTTGAAGGCACCTCCCATTCTGTCAAGGGCCGCAAGTGTCGGGTCTTCCTTGCTGCCGCTCTTCGGCTTGCCGCCTCCTCCGCCTTGGTCAGGCGGCAAATTCCGACGCTGCTCCTGCTTGTGGGCGAACATGTCTATACGCTCGTTCTTGCCGCGCTTATAGCCTTTGTCCTCGCTCTCCTTCATCTTCACGTCCCAGTCTTTGATGTGGAACAGTCGGATAAAGTCGTCTTTCTTCAGCTCAAAGCGGCTCGCACGCGCCACAAAGCCGTTGTCGGCATCGTATATCCAGTCTATCAGGTCTTTCACCTGACTCTCTTTGTAACCACTCTCTTTCAATGCCTTGTCAAGCTCGGCATCCTCTTTCTTGATGCGGTCGTCCAAACCGGCTTTGAACTTCTCGTCGTCTTCCTTCTCCTTCTGCCGCTGAGCCTTGCGGGCGGCAAGCTTCTCCTTTGCGCCTTCCTTGTCCTCTAAGTAGTCGTTGAAGAAGTCCATGTGCTTCGTGAAAAGATAGTCCTCCAAGTCGAAAGGTGTACCGTCAGCATTCTTGCCGCTCAGAAGACCGGCCATCATCTCGGGCGCAATGTCGCTCTTGCTGATGATGTCGTTGAAACGTTTGCGCTGTGCTGCGCTTTCGTCATCCTTATCGAGCTGGTCGGCGGCGGCTCCGTAGATAGCCTCATCGTCGTCTGCGTTAAAATCCGGATTGGCCTTGCTGAAACGGGATGCAAGACGCTCGCGACCGGTGGGCTTCTTTTCTGTTCCGTCACCTTGTGGGATATTCTGTAGTTTTGCCATTTTCGTGATTTTTGTTTTAACCTACCCCAAAGTTAAACGATGTTACGACTGCAAAAGCCATAAAAAGTAAAAACTAAATGCCTTTTTGTTTTTATCCCGTTCCCTCTCTCTACATTCTCACCAATTTACAACGGTTTATAAAATATATTTTATAACTTTGCAAAGTGCATTTGTTATATGAAACACAAGGGCTCCATATCCCAAACCTACCTGAAACGTGATGAGGTCATTCTGCCTATGCTGTTACGGAAAGCGCGCAATATGGCTTCATGGCCTACGACAATGCAACAGTTGTGCTGCATTGCCGCATCATTGCCGACGCCTTTTTTCTGCATTGCTGATGACGCGGCGCTCGACTATGTACGCAAACGGCATCTGCACGGTATCGTAAAGACTTTCCGCACTGCCTATCGGCAACGTCTCTATGAGGCTTTTTGGGTGGAGTTCGTCGCAGTGTATGAGGCTTCTCCTGAGCTGGGACTGCAAAACTGTGTATGGCGGGCGCTTGCGCGGCCGGCACCATGTGTCGGGCTCGAACCTCGCATCATTCAAAGAAAAATTTCACGCATCAAAAAATGAAGAGTCTCTATATTACATTCGCATTTGCACTGATTACGCTTCCCCTTATCTTATTCCGGGGAAGTCTTGCCTGCCTGCCCGGATCTCCGCTTTACAGACATCTGGCCTATTTATTCTCACACGCCTCGTTCATTCACTGGCTATGCAACTCGTGGTCTCTTCTTGTGTTCCATAATATCTTCCGGCCTTCGCGCCTCATCGTGGCTTATGTCCTATCCGTTCTTGTATCGTTCCTGCCATTGAGCAATATGCCCGTGCTTGGTATGTCGGTTGTCGTATGCTTCTTTATCGGCTTTGCTGCCCGTTATCTCTACCGTAAAAACCGGCTCGGTTTTTCCCTCACACTGGCTATCCTCATTGGCTCATGTTTCTTGCCGGGCTTTGCCGGGCTCTATCATATCATTATGTTCGCCTTCGGTTTCCTCTACTATACCGTGGAGAGATTGCTCAGGCGCATTGGCCATTACGTAAATGAGTAAGACGGTTGCGATAAAAGAGCAAGACACGATCCCTGCTAAGCTCGCACGGGAGATCGTTGCGGAGGACAGACGGCGCATGTCTGTCCTGATGGATAGCTACGACCCCATGACGGGCGAAAACGCGCCTGGGGTGCGGTTCAGCTGTACTATTGCTGACTTTCTTGGTGGTCAGAAACTTTACCTGCCGGTTGAAATGCTGAAGTCGCGCTTCATACGCATGCTTGTCAAATGTGGTTCCATCAATGCGTATGTCACCTCCTACATGCCTGATCACAATCTCACAGCGGCTCGTGAGGCGGTTGTCCGACGTTTCTGCCGACTGCGCTGTAAGCACGACTTCTATTTCTTTGCCTTTGCCTATGCCTGTATCAAGAATAAGGAGGGTGGCAAGGACATTCCTTTCAAGCTGCGCCCGGCTCAGATCAAGGTCTGCAAGACTTTTGAAAAAATGCGGCTGGCAGGGGAACCTATCTACGTCATTCTCCTCAAATGCCGTCAGTGGGGCGGATCAACGCTTACCGACATCTACATGGTGTGGATCCAAATCTTCTGGAAGATTTCTTGGAACTGCTCTATTGTCGGACACCAGTCAACGTCGTCCATCACGGTGTTCAATATGTATGAGCGACTTATCAACGCCATACCGCTCTGGCTCTTCTATCCCACGGGAAAGGAATACCCGGATGATGTAAAGAAACTGAAAAACGACTCCAAGAACCCTAACATCAAGTATCTTGTGCCTCGTGCATGTAAGATACAGACGGGTTCCGCGCTCAACCCGGAGGCAGCACGTTCTGACGACGTGGCCATGGCACACATCACAGAGGAGGCTTTCTTCCCTGATACGGAGAAGTGGACACCGGCAAAGGTGGTCAAGTCGGTACTCTCGCCCATCATGCTCAAACCGTTCAACTTCGTCGTGCGTGAGTCAACGCCAAACGGACGTGAGAATGAGTTTCACGATGAGTGGATACGTGCCAAGCAGCTCGATGAGAATGGCAACAAGGTGTCGCGCTTCGTGCCGGTCTTCGTGGCTTGGTTCGAGATTGAGACGTATGTCACGCCGTTTAAATCGGAAGATGAGCGGGCCGACTTTATCATTGAGCTTTATCGCAACCGATTCGACGAAAAGAACAACGGGAAATACTATTGGTGGCTGTGGAAACAGGGGGCGACACTCGAAGGTATCAAGTGGTACATCGAGAAGGCTAAGTCGTTCGATGGATACCCCAACCTCGAAGACATGCAGCAGGAGTTCCCGTCTGATGACATTGAGGCGTTTAAGTACAGCGGCAAGGCGGTCTTCGACCTTTATCAGATTGAAAGGCAAACGCCATATACCGAGCAACAGCCTGTTTTCATCGGGGATATTGAGGGAGCCTCAACGTCACCAGAGAGAAAGGAATGCATGGATGATATTCACCTGGTACAACAGGGCGGGGGCTTCCTCAAAGTATGGGAAATGCCGGATGAGTCCGAAGAGGTGCTCAACCGATACCTCGTAGCATGCGACATCGGCGGTTCGCACAAGACTTCTGACTGGTCAGACATCGTAGTCATCGACCGATATGATAAAATGTTCGGCGGTGTCCCTGTCGTCGTTGCCGAATGGCACGGACACTGCAATCCGGATCAGCTTGCTATGAAGTGTGCACAGATTTCGGCCTTCTACAACAACGCTTATCTTGCTGTTGAGAACAACACGGCTTACTCTAAGATGAACGATACCGACGGAGATGTCTCGCAGCTCTTCTTTCCTATCCTCCTCGAGCATTACGACAACCTCTATAGCTCCAATCAGTCCAAACTGCTAAAGCACAAACAGAAGGAAGTCAAGTGGGGCTTCAACACGAACCCATCTACCAAGGTTGCCATCATCCAAAATCTCCGTGCCGTCCTGCGCACCGACGGCTACATCGAGCGCGAGCCGGAGGCACTCAACGAATACAGCTACTATATGCAATACCCCGACGGCAAATACGGTAACGTCTCCGGAAAGCACGACGACCGCGTCATGGTGCGTGCCATTGTCTTATGGGTTGATAAGGAGATGGACCCGCCAAAGATCGTCGAGCGCAAGACAAAGGCCGAAGCTGAGCGCGAACGCCTCCTTCGCCGCCGTCCACAAGCCCCGGAAATCATTGGCATATAGCCTTCTCTATAGCATCTATAATCTCAATAAAGTCCAAAAAAATGAAGCAACAAGTAAAAATATCAATCCTCGACACCATCTTCCGTATCTATTACCCTCTCTGCCTCCGCATGGAGAAATTCCGTGCTGCCCGTGAGTGGCGCGATGGTGTCCGACAGTGCAAGAAAATGTACAAGGAAATAGGCTCCCCGCGTGTCTATCTCTTCTTCGACGCAAAGCACATGGTCTGGTCGCCAATGACCTATGAGGACAACAAGAAACTCAAACCGGCCATGCGTCGTCTGCGCATGATGGGCAAGGTGCGAGGTAAAAACCTGCCAAGAAATGTCGAAGGCATGAAGGAAATGTCTTATTACTACACGGCCTCCAAATGGGGTGCCAAGGCTGTGGACGAGATACCCCATTTGAAGGCCGAAAAACTGAAAATGTGGATAGACTATTATCTCTGCTGTCTTTCCACGCCTATGATGAAATGCCGCTCGTACCTGCAAGGGTACCGCCTGCGCCATCCTGGGCGCTCAGCAGATGTGTAGCTCCGTTCTGACGTTGCAACCGGCGTTGTGCCTCATCGTTTGCGGCTGCTGCCGCTCCGTTCGGTAGGCCGCTGCTTTGCAGCGGCTGCCCAGCGGCTGCCTGTTGGGCTTGTGCCTGGGCCGCGGCTTGCTTGCGTTCCTTGTAGTCTTCCCACGCTCTCTTCACCTTGGCAGTATCGCCAAAGTCGGCAAGGTCGAGTATCTGGCCAAACTCCAACTCGTCTCTTTGATAGGCCTGGAACACGAGGTCTTTAAGCTGCTCCCTTATCACGGCACTGTTGGAGTCCAACGTCAGTGCAAGGTCAAAGTCGATGTCCTGCATCGTCTCCGGGTTGTAATACTGCACGATATCCTCGCCGGTGATGAGCACGCTCCTGTGGCTGTCATAGTGCCACTGCATCGTCCACATCTGCTTCTTCGCTACCCGCAACTGGAAGTTGTTGAAAGCGCTCACATAGTCGGTGATGGTGGTGGCACTCTGGTCGCGCTCTATCTGGTACTGCATGCCGCTTGTGTTGGCATGCACGCCCTGCAAGGCTGGCTGCACACCGCTCTGCTGGGTAACGAGTTCTTTGTCCCGCTGCATGATCATCTCCAAACCGGCCGGCAAACTTCTGTTGGCAATGGCTTGCGGAGCATTGCCGCCTTTCTTGGAGGTATAGAGCAAGATACCGCCGACTTTAATGTATTGATCGGCCATTTCCTCCCAGCTCTGCATGTCTGAGATACTCTCCACGTCGATGGCCATGGCATTCTTGGCTGAGTTCATCAATATGAAGTCGGTCATGATACAGTCGTGGTTGAACTGACGCTGCTTGTCTATCAGCCGGTCCTCAAAGCTCCTTACTTCGTTCATGAAACCGTAGGCAAGGAATACGTAGGGATGGTAGAAGAATGAAAAACCGTCTCTCAACACCTTGTAGGGACTAATGCCCTCGTCGAGCAAGTAACCGTTTGGACTAAAACATCTGAAATACCATAGCTCATCTATCTGCTTGGTGTATTCTATCAGCTGCACCTCCGACGGGTCAACGTAATATTGTATGTTGCCTGCTTCATCCAGCATGGGAGCGCCGTTCTCATCTACCACGATGTTGTCTTTCTTTCGTCTCTCGTTCTCTGCGTCGATGGCGGCTTTGTCTGACAATGGACGGAAACCTGCCGTGGCGTTCAGCCGGTCATGGCACCATAGCGCGTAGTTGTACTCTTTCGTCCATATCTCCAAATAACGGTACTTGCCGTAGGTGTCTGGGTAAAGGAAGCCGTCGGTGGTGTCCTTCTGGTTCATGCCGGTGTCGTTCCTGCCTTGGATAGGCTGGTTCTGTATCGCCGCCGTGTATATCTGAGCCAGCTTCACTTCGTCACCCGGTTTTCTGAAAAACTGCTTCAGCAGCTGTGGCCAGGTCAGGTCATGAGCCTCAGCGATAAACTCCACATCGCTCAGGTCTTTCTTCTCCCATACGGGCACAGCCAGTTTAAATGGGTCAACATCGTCTATAAACACGTCCTCCCTGCCTTGTCTGAATGCCCATTTCACCTTGTCACAGACAAAACCAAGGCTGATATGATGCTCAAACTGATCGGCGCAATGCTCGCTTTTATCGTTGTTGTTGTCGTTCTGCCTCAGCATCTCATTGAAGAGGTTCGCGTATGCGCTCTCACCGGCATCAACGCTCTTGATGGTGGGCGACATATACTGTTGCCTCACGACCCCCTTCATCGTAATCATCTTGTCACTGATAATGTCGTTGCTCAGTGCCGCCATTCCCTTCAGCCCCATGTAGTCATGCACGGTCATGGTACGCCCGTTATACACTACCTTGTCATTGAGCTGTCTGCCCATATAGTAGTCGATGTCCCTGCGCCATTTGTCGCGCAAGCCGCGCATGTTGTCATAGTAGAAGGCCGCCGACCTTACCATGTTCATGTAACGGTAGTCATTGTTGAAGCGGGTATGGTCATAGCCTTTCAGGGTGTTGCCGCCGTTCTCCTGATCGCCGTTACTTGCATTCCTTATGTCGTTCCTCATCGTTGTGCTTTTTGTTTTCAAAGTTAATCTTCATAAGCCCCTCCGCTGTCATAAATTGTAGTTTTTATGATACTAAAGAGAGCGACACCGTGAAGTATTGCTTTCTTTCTATGTGTGCCAACGTTCGGTTCCGCGCCTTTCTAAGGCGCGGTTCCTCCGTTCCGTAGGCCGCTGCTGTGCAGCGGCTCCCTTACTTAGGTGCCGGTACCTCATCCACAAGCTGCTGCGCCTGCTTCCTGGCTTCCCGTATCTCGCTCATCACGGCCTTGTCATTGCCCTTTCCAAGCTGCTTCTTTAGCTTGTTCACGGTTCTGCGCTCACGGTTGATGATGGTGTTTATCTTCACCCAGGACTGGTAGCGTTCGCCAAGCTTCTTAGCCGTTGCTGCGTCACCATTGGTCTGTGCGTCCTTGATCTGCCCCACAAACTTCTTGGCTTGCTTGCTGATAGCACTAAGCCGGTAGTCTTCCCGGATGTCCCCGGAGTTGCTGAGTTCTATATAACGGTCGTTGTCCTTCTCGGCAACGTTGTCACCGTTCATATAGTCCTCTATCATCTGCATGGCTTCCTCACGGGTAAACGCCTTATAACTCTCGGCGGCAAGATACTTGGTCAGCTTGTTTTTCAGTACCTTCTTCTCATTGAGCGTCTTTGCTTCGTCATACCGCTTCACGGCCTGGCTGAGGTCCTTGATGCCATCCGACAGTTCGTCGCGCTGCTCGGCCTTTAATGTCGTAATGGCGGCTTGCAGACATGCCTCCGCGTCAATGCCGTTCATCGTAGCAGCTCTATACACGCGCCCACAGCCTTCTATGTCGCCGCTCTTGATGAAGTCCTTGAAGTAGTCCACGGCCTTGTATCTCGTGAAGCCTTTCGAGCTGGGCATAAACAAATCCATCATCTTGAACTCCTTCTCTGCCTGAGTCGGCAAAGAGAATGGAAGAAAGTGTCTTGCGTTCATGGCCAACAGTCCTATCTGCGTGCCATACTTGGCCTGTATCTCCTCGATGTCGCTGGAGTTCTCAAATCCCCAAATGCCCAACGCGCCAAGGTTATCCCTGATGAGCCCTATAACGGGGTTGGCCTTGCCCATCATCCTTTGGATCATCGGTGCCGGGAAGTCAAGCCCCTTCCTGCCGATAAACATTTCCGGGAACTCCCTGAACTGCTTACCCCACCTCACATACATCTCGCTGCCGTCCGCATAACGGCCAAGGAACAGGTGCGTCTGCTGCCCGAGCGAGTTGCCAAGCATGGTGTAGTCATACCACTTCATGCCGTCGGGATAGGCCAACTCGTATGGACTCTTGTAGTCGGGGTCGGTCTTGTGTATTTCGTCCGCCTTTTCCTTTTCCTTCTCCTTGTCCCTGAATCTCATCACGGCGTTCAAACCGTTCATCATCGAGTAGAAGAACACGCACACGCCAAGCACATAGCACAGACGTGCCTCCTTGCTCCTGAACTTGCGGTATATGTCTCCGTCATCAGCCTCGCTTGGTTCTGTAGGCCGCTGCTGTGCAGCGGTTCTCTTTAGTCTTAGGCTCTCTTTCACATATTCCCCAAAACTCCTTGTATCATAAAGGCTGCCAAAACCAAAGTTGGCGAAGAAGTGCCGCTGTGTGGATATAAACCAGTCAGGACTGAGCAGCGCCCTGCGCATCCACTTCAATGCCGCCGGACTCACATTCAGCAATTCCCAGTACTGACCGCCAAACGTGTCGTTGACATACTGTCCTGCTTCGTCCAACAGCCGCTCGCGTTGCTCAGCCGTCAGCCCCTCTTTCTCCACGCGCCTGTCTATCTGCTCGGCAAACTGTTTGAAGCAGGCTATCTTCAGCCCGTCATGCAAGTAGTTCCATAGCAGTTTATCCATGCCCTTGTTGATAAAGTCGAGCGCTGCTGCAAGAGGTGTCAACGCTCCTCCTGCTGCCTGCTTCACAAAAGCGTCATCATTCCGCAAGCCTTTCACATAATTTCTGAATTTCTCTGTGATCATGTTCACGTCGGCGGCGGCATAGTCCTGCGTAGCACCAAGCTGTACTAAATGTTGAGCTGCTAACTTGAAGTCCTCAGGATGGGCGTAGGCCGGTATCTCTCCGTGGTTTCTGATACTGTCAAATAGTATGTACTTAAAGATGGCTTTCATACCTCTGTCTGGTCTCATCTGCGCAAGCGCAACCTCGCTCAGTGCGCCCATATGGAAACCGCTAATGCTCAACTGTATCTTCTTCATCGTCGAGCCTAACAGGTCATAGACCTTGCCCGTCTTGCTCAGCCAGTCGGGGATATCCTGAGTTCGCATCGTGCCAAAGATGCTGCTGAAGCGTCGTGCCACATCCTTCAGTACCCATACATCACCTACGCCTGGCACGTGGTACATCTGATAACGTTCCTCGTCAAAGCGGCTGGGATGATGAGAGTTCAGTACGGGCAACGTCCTTACCACCTCGCCGTCTTTGTTCAACTCTGAGATAGTCAGGAAGCTGAGGTCGTCCAAGAATTTCTTGTTAGCGATGGCCTCGTTGTTCTGACGACTATAGTAGCTCATGATCTTAGCCACGTCATTGAACTTAGGCACCAACCCCATCTCGATACCGTCTGCATAGGTGCTGATGGTTCTGTGACGCATGTTGGCACTCTTCGTGCGCTGGAAGTTCTCCACGTACTTTTCCCAGGCACTCGGGTCGCTCTTCTCCTTATCCCAAATATGATTGATGTAGCCATTCTCGACATAACCTGCGTCGCCCCTTAATCCTGCGTCCTCGATGACATGGAAGAAGTTGTCGTACCAATCGTGTATGCGGTCAACGATGGCCTTCACGTCCGGATCTTCGGCAAGCTTGCTGGCTGCCTCAGCAGCGTATGCCGCATCCGACATCTTCACGATATACTTGCCCACCTGCATGATATCATCACCAAAGAGCTGGTTATATCCCGTGGCGTCCTTGTAGTAGGCGTTGAATTTGTCCGCCAGTGCCTTCGCGGCATCGTGTATCTCCTTGCGCTGCTCATAGGTACTTGGCTTCACACCGTATTTCACATACAGATGCGACAAAGCGTTGAGTTCGGGCATGGCTGCTTTCACACCGTCTGCCGTGATGGCAGAATGGGCATCTTGGAATGCACGCATGTTGTTCAGAACATCCACCCATTTGTCAACCTCTTTCTCTGCGTCTTGCTGAGCCACGGGCGACTCTATAACGTCAATGAGCTTCTCGCGCAACTCTGCCGACTTCATGCCTTTCTTCTTGGCAAGTGCGTCGATGTCCTTACAGAGGTCGTGGATGAAGATGGCATCCTCTGCACTCGCGCTCTCCAAGTTCTTCCGTCGCTCTATCACTGCAAGCTTCGCATGGTGCCGGGCTCCGTCTGCGCTTAGATCCATACCTACAGCGTCGCCAAGCTCACGCTCAGCGTCACGCTCGACGGCATGCTCCACCTCCAACTGGTCATAGTGCTGCTCATCGGTTTGTGGCTGTTCGCCTGATATGGGTTCGCCTGAATATAGCTTTTCATCTACGTTCTCCATCTCGTGGATGTCATAGCGCGTCTTCCATGCCTCGTAGGCGGCATGGTATTCGTCCTGTGCTTTCTTCATGTAGTCAAACACGTTGGGCGCATTCTTCCACATGTCGCTCTGCGTTTCGTAGTCGGCCACCCGGATGGCGTAGTCCTGGGGGCTCTCGCCGTCCTTGCGCTTGGGGAATTCACTCGGTTCTTTGTCGTCCGGCTGGATGTTGTTTGCTTTCCTCCAGTCGTCCATGGCCTTATTGTATTCGTCCTGCGCTTTCTGGTCGTAGTCCTCTTTCTCTGGCAACGGGTCGTTGGCGGCTTTGGCTTTCTCCTCGGCCTGCTTCCACTGTTCATAGGCGCGAAGACGCTCAATGTATTGCGCCATCGTCTCATCCTTGCGTTTACGTGGCTTGCCCCTGCGGCTGTACATGACGCGCCCGGGCTCAGCAGCTTCCCGCTGTGCATTTTCGTCCATCATGCGCCACTTCTTCGCCGCCTTGCCGGTCCTCAGCACGTAGTATCTCAGGTCGTGGTCGTTCACTATTCCCCGGATGCGGATGCCCAATGCTTTCAAAGCACGGATCACATAGTGTTTCACCTTGCGCCACAAGGAGAATTCGTCGGCATTGGCAGGACCGTCCGATGCAATATCGGAGAATACTTCCTGGGCGGCTTTTGAGAAACGCAGCGGGTCGTCCCACTCATAGCCTTCCTCGTCTGCCTTCTCCACAATCTTGCGCCTAAGATCCTTGCTTGCATTGTCATAGATGAACTGGCCGAACATATCCACGCCCTTGTTGCTGCCAAAGAGTGCCTTCAAGCCCTCATGGCCTAACACTTCATGGCACACTGTAGCTTCAACGTCCTCTATGCCGTCGGCCTCATCCATATTCACGTGCACGGTATTGTCTTTCGTATCATAGCTGCCCTTAATGCCATCTCTGCCGTTACGCTCAATGGTTACGGGAACACCGCCTAAGGTTTCACCAAGCTCCTCTGCGGCGTTGCGCATATCCGCTTTCTCCTGCTCGGTATGCTCACGGGTGGACATTCCGCGCCTGTTCATGTCCGCAGCCACATTGCCATGCTGTTCTGTAGGCCGCGGCTGTGCCGGGGCTCCATCCGGTTCCTTCTCGCCCTCTATCTCTGCTATGGCATCATTAAGGTGCCCGTCAGCCGGTACATGTTTCTCGCTGGGATGCTTCATGTTCTCATAGCTGCGCCAAAGCACATATCTGAGGTCATTATCCGTAAGCGCGTGTTTCAGCTTCAACCCTGCCTTGGCAAGCATGTCAAGGAAGAAGTTCTTTATCTTGCTCCACCAGCTACTGTTCACGGTATGCTCGAAGTCGGTATCCTCAGCAAGACCCGCAAGGTATTCCTCGGTGGCCTTGTGCTTGTCACCGTGGTATTTGTCCTCTAACTTACTTATGCGCGACTTAACGTCATTGCTTGCGTTATTATATACGTTGTCAAGGAAGTTGTCGAAGTATTCGCCAAACAGCTGCCTCAGTCCGTAGTGCGCCACGCCCTCATGAAGCAGCGTGCGGATCACGTCGCCCACGTCGGTATGGTTCGGCAAAACTACAGTTATCTTGCCGTCCTTTGGCACAAACCAACCCTTGGCTCTTGCTTTCTTGCCCTGCAGCCCGTCGGTACTGGTCAGCACAGTAACCTTGTCGCCAAGGTGCATCTTGTCAGCCCAGTGCCTCACGGCTGCCATTGCGTTCCGTGTCTTGCGGGCAATGTATGCATCATGATCTGCGCTGGAGGGTGCTCCGTTATGTGCCGCGCCCTTATAAGGCGCGGTGCCCTTTTCGTTCTGTAGGCTGCTGCTGTGCAGCGGCTCCACACCTTCCCCTCTCAGGTATTTCCGCCACGGCTCTACCTGAATGGAGAGTCCATGCTGAACTTCCCAGTGCATGCCCGTATCATTATTGACACCAGACTTGTTCTTCTTGATATTTTCAATGATGCCCGGCCGCTCATCGGCAATCTCCCATTGCCCCAACTCTCGCGGCTCCACGAGCTTACCTTTCACGGCTGCCATCATCGGCGGATTGAGCTTTCCGTCTATCAGCTGCATGGCTCGGTACACCTTCACCGTCGGCTCCTTGTCCAGTTTGGCAGCCTCGTCTTCGTCTGCTATACGGTACAATGCCCCGTCGTCCCCGCTGTCCTGACTCCCTTGCGGTTCTCCATCCTCCTTTGGTGCATCATCATTTGCCTCGTCGCTGAGCTTCTGATATTCCTCATCGAGTTCTTTCTTCTTGGCTACGGCCTCCTCCAACTGCTTCTGCTTGCTGAACTGGAACTCTCCAATCTTGTCGCTGCCCTCCAACTTGTGGTTGAGGGTCTCCAGTTCTGACTTATATGCCTCGCCACTATGATAGATGGCTTTTACAAGATTGGCAAAGGCTTGTCCGGCTGCCTGGTCGGTGTCAGACAACGGTACGCTATAGGGCAGTTCACTCAGCCCCCAATGGTCTTCTACGGGTTTGAGACTTGTCTGAGAACCAAACATGTCATCACCGGTCTGTACTACATGGGCTTTCATGCCATAGCCTGTAAGTGTAAATGGCTTGGCCGACTTCCACAGCTTGTGAATAATCTTTCCGGCCTCGGTGGCTTTCTTCCAGGGATATTCCTTACCGTCGCCGTCAACAATCTTATAATCGTTGCCGGGCTTGGACGGATCATAACCATTACGCTCCAAGTAATGCTTGTCGCGGTCGTTCATCCGCTGGTATTCCTCGAAACTCTCCTTACGGTTCTTCAAACTCTCGATGTTGCGCTTACGGCGCAAGTAGTCATTATATTCGGCTGACTCCTGTCGGCGTAGCTTCTTCACCAGCTTGTCCTGCTTCGACTTCTCGAAGATGACAGGATTTCCGCTCAGCATGGCTACCATCTGGGCGGGGTCTATCTGTCCGTCGGCATCAATCTCGCCTTCGTCAAACTCACGGGAGGAGTCTGAGTCAATGGTATTCAGCTTGAACTGGGCAAACATCTTGCCCTTGATGTCCTGCAACTGATAACGATAGGTATCAAGTGTTCCCTTAACGGCATAGTAGTAGATGTCCACGTTGTTGTCGTTGAAGTCGCGGGCAATGATGTTGCCTTGTCTCACACCACGACCGTTACGCTGCTCGGTATCGGCGGGCTGCCAGGGGATGTCGATATGGTGCAAGGCTACTAAGCGGGGCTGTACGTTCACGCCGGTGCCCATGTTCACGGTGCCGCCAATCAATATTCTCACTTGTCCGTCCCTCACTTTCTTAAACAACGCTTTCCGCTTGTCGTCGGTGTTTGCAGTGTGAATATCAACAATCTCCTTTCTTGGAATGCCATAGTCGTTCACAAGACGGTTGATGATGTCTGTATAGGCATCATACTCCTTGCCCTTACTCGGTACACCCGTATCGCAGAAAATGAGCTGCGTGCCTTTCTGATCGTCAAACTGCTTGTATATCTTCGCTACATTCTCGCATGCCGTCGCTATCTTGCCGTGTGGATCATCGGGGAGGTTCGGGTCAACAAGACGCGGACTGACACTCGCCTTGGTGCTGAGCGAGGAGGCGTTCAGGCTCCAAGGGGTCTTGTCGTTGCCTACTATGCCAAAGTAACTGCCGTCCTTGGTCTTCACCATGTTCACGATCTGATCGTTGATGATTTCCAAATCCTTACTTGGCTCTATCGTGATCAGGTGTGTGCGGGGTTTCGGCTTGGGCAATTTCAGGTTGTAGTCGTTCCTTACGTCGGCTATCTCGGCATACATCTTGCCAAGCTCGCTGACATTCTGGAAGTATCTGAAACGGTTCTTCTCCTTCAGCTCATTGGTCACGCCATACTCCAACTCACTGCTACGCACGGCAAACTGGGCTGCCCATGCGTCAAAGGTGGTGTAGCCCAACTTCTTCATCATGTTCGGACGAAGGTAGTTCAGTAAGTTATACACCTCCACCAAACTGTTGGTGATGGTCGTGCCGCTGAGGAATATGGTACCACGGTCGCCCTGGTGCAACTGCTGCAGATAGCGCACGCCGTTAAGCAGTGCTACGGCTTTCGTGCTGCCGGTCGGGTCACCCAAACCGGCTACCTGATTGTAGGTGGTGGCGTAGGGGAGCGACTTGAAACGCTGGCACTCATCTACAAACAGATAGTCAACGCCCAAATTCTCAAAGCAGAACTCCTTGTCTGTCGGACGGTCCATGATACGCTTCATGCGGGCCTCCAAGTTGGCCTTACGCTTCTCCAAGCCTTTCAGCTGACGTTTGGTCAACTGACTTTGCCTTCCATTAACATCATTGGTACGCATAAGCATGATGGCGGCTTCCAACTGCTGTAGCTGCTCCCGTAAAGTCTGACTCTCTATCTCTTTGGTATGGGCAAACTTCACGTAGTTGTCATGGCTCACGATAACACAGTCATAGTCGTTGGTGGCTATCTTGGAAAAGAGTTTCTTGCGGTTCTTGGTCTCAAAGTCTTTCTCTGTCGGAGCAAGGATCTTTGCGGCGGGGTAGGCCTGGGCGAACTCCTTGGCTATCTGGCCTACTGTTGCCTTCAAGGCGATAATCATAGGCTTCTTTGCGATACCCATGCGGCGCATCTCCATGATGGCACTCTGCATAACAAGGGTCTTACCGGCTCCTACAATGTGGTCAACAATGCCACCGCGGTTGTTCAGCAACATCCATACGGCGGCTTGCTGATGGGGGCGAAGTGTCTTGCCCTGCAAGCCTACAGGCTGCAGGAATGGCGCACTCCACTGACGGATGACAGTGCGGTTGAACTTCTCGTTGTACATTCTGCCTAACTCGTCAGCGCGCTCCGGATCACTCGTTACCCAGGTCTCAAAGGCCTCACGAAGATCCTGAACCTTGCTGTTGGCAAGTTCGGTAGCGGCTTTGTTGAGCGACGTACTGCCATCAGCATGGTGGTCGAAGACTTTGAGGCTCCTGTCTTTCATGGCTGCCTCAAAGATGTCCTTAGCGCTACGGCGGTCTGTCGCCCATTTGTCCGCATCCATGCCGGTCTCACCACTGTCAACGTTGATGATATAATCGTCCGACTCGGGGATATACCTTACACCGCTCTTTACGTGGTCCCAATTGGGAATACCGAACATCCGCTTCATGAAGTCGGTATATACCTTGTCCGGCACCCAACGGGCTCCCATGCGGATATTAATCTCGCCAACGGGAATGTCTCTTGGTTGCACCTTCTCCAAGGCCTCGACGTTGCGTTTGTACTCGGGGTTCTCTGCGGCGGCACGCCGGGCATCTTCCAACTTGCTCTTCACGTCACCGCTAAGATAGTCGTCTGATACGACATAGCTCTCTGAGAAAGGTACCTTATACAGTGTATCACCGCATAGTTTTGACCAGTCCTTGCCTAAAACCTTCTCCATGAACGAAGGACGCACCTCACCATATTGCGCCAAACTCGTGGCTATGGCACTTGTCGGGTCGTTCACCTTACTGGTGTCGATGGTCGGCTTGATGGTGTTCCTTGTAAAGATGTCGGCAAGGCCTTTCAGTTTCTTTGTATCCTCGTCGATGTCCTCCAAACTGCGCATCTGGTAGCTGTCGATGTCCTCGTCGATGAAGTTGTTGGACTTGTCATTGAGTAAGCCGTATCGGCTGCGGAAGGCCTTATAGGCGGCGTTGAGTTCTTTGCGATAACCCTCAATCACTTTCTCCGGCTCGCGGTTGATCTGCGCCGCTATGAGTTTCTTCAATGCGGTACGAACAGGTATATACAAGCGAATGCGCGCGGAAAAGCGGGCTAACTTCGGGTTCTCTACAAAGTCAAAGCCCATATCGACATCGCCGTGACTTACGGCATGAAGTACGCCAAACTTGCCATTCTGCTCCACAATATTTCCGCTGCTCTGATAATTGCCGTCGCCAACATAGACTTCTCTGATGGCTTGGTAAATCTTTCGCTCGGTCTTGTGGGTGTCGTAAAGCTGTCCGGCACGGTCGCCTACCACGTTCTTCTTGATGGCGGCACGCATCTTCTTGGCAAGGGTGTTGGTATCGTCTTCGCTGGTCAGTCCAAATTCGTCACCTCGGTATTGACCGCCCGCAACGACCTTGCCCAACATCATCTTGGGATTGGCCTTGTAGTAGCTGCTGATACGAACGTCGTAGTCTTTCCCCTCGCTGGCATTATGAGCTTTAATCGTATCAACGCTGCTGAACTGCTGCTGCTTTTCTGCATATCCTTCACGGGCTAATGTGATGGCACGGTCGTTCTCATCTTTATACTTGCGCATAAAGATGACATCGGTGACAACGCGGGTACCTGCGCCCTTGAAGGTGTTGTCAGGCAAGCGTACGGCTCCCAAAAACTCGCCCTGATCTAACAGCGCGTCTCTGATGATGCCGTTGCCCGGCGTGTCCATGATGGAGTTGCTCGTCATGATAGTCACCAAACCGCCGGGCTTGGCATTCTCCATCATCTTCAATGCAAAATAGGTGTGTATCTTCCCCTGCGCGGCTTTCTTGGCCGGACTGCTGTCATGCCGCCACGTAGGATCATAGACTTTGATGCTGCCAAACGGGATATTGCTCTCGACAATATCAAATGCGCCCTTGCCTAATTCGGCTTCCTGGTAGCCTGACTGCTGTATATGTGCATCGGGATAGAGGTTTTTGGCAATCTGAGCCGTCAGCCAGTCAAGCTCAACACCGTATATCTGGGTGCGCTGCTGCATGTCCTTGGGCATGGTGCCCTCAAACACGCCGTTGCCGATACTCGGATCAAGCATGCTGCCGCCGCCTTTGTACCCGGCCAATGAAAGATACTCATTCATGGCTGTCGCAATAGGCAGTGGGGTATAATAGGAGGTTAACGCGGCTTGCTTGATGCTGTCAAACACGCCTCGCTTGCCGTCCGGGTCAAGGCTCTTGATGACCATACCCAAACGGTAATAAGGATTATTCTTATCAACAACATATTCACGACGGCTGCTGTCCCATTTGCCCCCCTTGCGCAATAGGTTATCGACATTCCATACGTCGGTCATATCCACACCGCCCCAGCCGCGGAACTTGCCCAGTGTGTTGCGCTCGTCTGCGGTGGCAGTCCGGCTTTCATGCACAAGTTGGGCAAGGGTTTCAAGGGCATCGACATTGGTTACTAAGCGGTCCTTGGCGCTCATGTTGTCAATGTCGGCTCCGTCCTTGGGATAAAGGTAGTTGCGGGTGTTGAGCGGGGTTTCGCGCTCGCTGGCGGTCTTATTGCTGCCGTCGTCCGCACGTGTGGTGGCCGTAGCCTCATCACGCGCGGGCTTTGAAGATGGTTTGTCGGCTAATAGCCCACGAACTCCAGCTCCCTCTTCTGAAGACGCTCCCCGTTCAGGGCTTTCTCCGCTATCACTTCCCGACGCATCTGCTCCGGGTCTAACGGATACTCGTACAGGTCTCTCAGACGCTCCAGGTCGGCCGTCTGCTCCTCTATCGGTACGCCCTTCTCCGACCGGTCGTACTCCAGCTGAAACGCCGTGTCGTCGTCCACCGCCCACGGATGACGTCTTATCTCCTGAGTCAGCATTGACCGCAGCTCCTCCTCGGCTCCCGACGGCGGATAGTCCGCCCGGTTGTCCGTCAGCCAGTCTGCTGCCCGTTTCTGTATTTCCTCCAACTTCTCCGGTGTCAGCTCGTCCAAGCTCAGAGGATCCCAATACTCCGTTTCCTGGAGAACGTACAGGGTCCAGCGGCCGGTCTGCTCCGCCTCCTGCTCCAGCTTCTCCAGCATTTTCTGTGTCGTCTTTGCCATAGTTGTTGTTATTAGTATCGTCATCGGCAAAGCCAAAGGCCACATCGGTAAGATGCTGCAGCTCATCAGTGCTCATCTCCTCGCTGTGTACCTTGCCTTCGCCGTCCGTCCAGCTCACTTCACGGCGGTTCTCATCAGGAAGTACCTTGGTCACTTTGATGTTCCGACCGTCTTTTGTCGGCAAACTCCAGCCAATAGGAAAATCTATACCCGTAACCACGCTTCTTCGCCCGCTTTCTATCGGGTAGGAAGGTTTGCCCGTCGTCGGCTCTTCTTCGCCAAACAAGCTGAGTTGCTTCGGTTGCGAAGATACTAAATTTTTCTCACCTTTCTCTTGCGTGGCATTATTTTTTTTATTATCTTTGCCATTGAAAGCAGTGTCTCGCGGAGTAGCTGTGTCATTCCGCTTGCCCAAAAGGGTCTTGGCAGTGTCCGTCGTATTGTCGAGGGCACTGCTTTTCTTTTCAAACGCAGTCAGCAGCCATTGTTTTTTCTGCTCATTCCATGTAAGGCGCACCGTTGCTTGATGGGTATTACCCTCCAATTGGATGCGGTTTGCTGTGCGCTTGGTAATATGCATATCATCAAGAATGTCTTGAAGATTATGTACTACCTCAGGATGATATTTCACAAGTTTTGCGAGCCCGAAGCCATCGCTATGCGCTGTTCCTTCCTTGCCCCATACCAAATCAATGTCGCCTATTTCCTTATGATGCAGTGCGCCTAATGCCTCCCCGTCTTTCTTTGACATCAGAAACTTAACTGCCTCATTGGGCTTGCCCTTGAACTGATCATAGATAGGTCCAAAGTCGCCCGTACCAACTGGCTTTATCTCTTCTGTATTGCTAAGTCCTTCACGTCGCTCAGCCTCATCAAGCACATCCTTAACACTCTCCAACTTCTTGCCATCAGCCCCATTTTCCCCATGAGACCCATCGCCCCCATTTGTGTCCGTGGGTGCGCTTGGTTCCGTAGGCTGCTGCTCTGCAGCGGCATCGTCCTTGAAGTCAATACCAAGCAGTTCCTGCAGAGCCTTCCGCTCACCGAGCATATTGGCCATGCTGCTAAATACGTCGATGTTCTTCTGGTACTTGCCGTTCACAACACCGTCATTCTTGCCGCTCTTGAATATGGCGGCAAGTTCGTCGATCCATCGCTCCCGGTCTTGCAAGGCTTTCTCCAACATTTCTCGTGTCGGCTTTTCCTTGAAAGAATTGAGATTGAAAAGAAATTTGTCGTGGGCTTCACCTATCATGGAGTCCATACCCTTACTCAACTCAGCATCTTTATAATAGTCGCTGAGAGTTGCCGTCTTCCCTGCTTTCAAATCCTTGAAGAGTTTGTCCGTATCAACCTCATGCATCGCGGACTTATCCTTCACGCTCTTATACTCACTGAACGGCTTGGTCTTTCTGTGGCTGCTCTCAACCCACTTCTTGAAGTCCTCGCGGCTTACCTCGGTAACGGTGCCTACTTTCCAGCCTTTCTCGTACTGACCCTTGTAAGCCTCAACAGCGGCCTCCTCGCTCGGGAAACCGTACATCACTTTGTGTTCGTCAAACTTGCCGGTCTTCTGGTTTATCTGGTCAACGACATACACATTGCCGCTCGTCGGATTGTCTGACAGGTACACGTCGATATGATCACCGTCAACGCCCTCGGTGCCCTTGATATACCCGTAGTCGTAGTGCATGGGCACACTCCAAGCCTTTCCCGATGCGTCCTTTCCGCTCCGGGTACTGCCTTTCGGGTTCTCAATGGTGATGTCATAGCCGTCCACCTTGATATGCCCTTTCTTGTAGTTCCCTGCCTCCTTTTGTCCTTCGGTAGGCTCAGTGTTCACGCCCTGCCGTTCTGTCTTTACCTCTTTAGGTGCCGAAGTTGCCCCAAGACTGTCGTTACTATGGCTACTATTGCCACTATGGCTGCTATGCTTTCCCTTATCATGCAGCCAGTCATTGAACTTCACAGCTGCATCCACACTCTTGAATTCCACATACGGATTTTTAGCGTCCATAGTAGCATAATCATCGCTATCCTCAGTAAGATTGTTCTCAGTGTTATAATCTTTGGCGTATGCCTCAAACTCGGCTGTCTTGGACGCGTCTGGAAGGTCGCCACCCTCGGCAATGTCATAGATGGCAACAGGTCTATCGCTCTCGTATGTTGGTGCATCATCTGCCACGTCTTCTCCATCCTGCTCGGTCACACCAACAAAGCTCGGCTCTCCTTCTATCTTCATGGGTATGTAATCATTCTCAGGCTCTGAGTGCTCCCAGTCGATAGTTACGCGCTTATCCTTAGGCTTGCCGATAAAATGCTCCAAATCCCATCTGACAAACAGGTCAAACTGCTTACGTTTGCTGTCTGCAACAGCAGTGTCTGTCCCCGTTGTCTCATGCTTGGTAGTGCTTGGTTCTGTGCCACGGCTTATAAGCTGCGGGGCTAAGCCTTGTTTTTCTCCCTGTACAGGTACGCCTCCGTCAGCATCGCTATTGCCAGCCGGTGTATGCGCTGGTCTATCTCCAACTTGCTGTTGTGCATGATGCTCCGTTTCAGCTGTGGGCTGATGAGCTGGTGCGCCTGGCACAGTTTCTTCGCCTTTGCCGTTTCCTGCATCATCTGTTCCGGGCTCAGGCTGGCTATCCAACGCTGAGCCGCTTTCAATTGGTTCATTGCTTGTTCTTCCATCGTTATTCTGTTTTAGTTGTTCTTCTTCCTTCTCGGCTTCGTAGGCCTCCCACGCTGCTTGGCGGTCTGCTTCTTCTTGCTCTACCTCGGCAATCTCATCGGCATACAAGCCATTAAGATAGCTCTCCTGCTCAGGAGTAAGGGTATTACTTTCGGCGGTATCGTGGAGATAGTCGTTGTAGGTGTCGATGTCCTGCTGGCGTTTTTTCAGTTCTTCATCTTGCTGCTCCTTATACCAGCGTTCCTTTTCTTCTTCGCCCCGCTCGTAATCCTCTACTTCATTGATACGGTTCCTGATGGTCAGATATTTGATGTCGGTCGCCTTCTGTGCACTGCTAAGCATGTCAAGAATGGCATTTTTGAAGTCCTGATCGTCATAGCTGTCAAACTGTGTGCCGCGGCTGCCCTCCCACATCTTGTGAGCTGCCATATCTACCGACATACCTTTGCCCGTCGGCGCAAGGTACGCGTTGATACCGTTGGAGTCGAAACCGTGGCCGATGCCACGCTTCAATCCCAATTCCTGCTTCAAGCCTTTCTTCTTGTTGATGCCTGAGCCTGTTCCTTCCCAGTTCAACGACCCATAACCAAGGTTCTGCGCTACGTATTCTTCAAGCGTCTCTGGCTCCAAGTCGTCAAGACGGCCTTCAAGGGCGCTTCCCTTGTAGGCCTCATGCGCCTTTCTCAGTAGCTCTTCGGGTGTCCTCGCCCCTTTGAGTATCTCCGCGCGGCGGTCAGCAGGCTCCATATTTTCAAGTTCCGCCTTGTTGCGCTCCTTGTACAATGTGCCAAGCTTCTGCTGTTGAGCCTTGATCTGCTTCACCTGCTCCATAGCCGCACGCTCCTGCTCCTGAGCATCGGCAAGTTGCGCATGTAGGGCGGTGAGGTCGTCGTCGGTTAGTTCATCAAGACCGTTGGTGTAGTCCTGCAATCTACGCTGCACGTTGGCAATGGTGCTTGCCGCTCCGTCACGGTATGCACGGGTTATCTCCTCACGACGGCCCTGCAGGTAATTCTCTGCGTCCGTTTGCGTAGGATATTTGTCAAGCAAGGTCTTATTGTCGATGCCCTCTACAGTCGTCGGCATAGGCTTCTCGCCCTCCTGTGTCTTCTGCCGTTCTGCCAAAGCCGCCTTGCGTGCTTTTTCTGAGTTGCGCATGCGGTCGTTCCTAAGCTTCATGCGCTGCTCAGGCGACATATAGGCATTACGAACCTCACCCAACTTGCGGATGCGCTGCTGGGTATCTGCTATCTCTTTCTTGCGCTGCTCGATGATGGCCTCTTTAGTGGCCTTGTCCTCCGGCGTATATTGGTCGCCGTTGATTTCCATCCACTGCTGATGTCTGTCGAGGTCACTCTGTGCCTGTTGCTGCAAACGCTTCTGATCCTCAATGTCGCCTTCAATTCCAGGCAATGGGTCTTTGCCCGTCTCTTTCTGCTGTTGTCTGAGATACTCACCGGCTACAGTAGGATCGGTAGCAGCTGCGCCAAGGTCGGGTTTGCCCTCGGCATATCCGGCAATACCCTTTGCCCTGCGTGCTTCAAGCTCCTTTGCCGCCTTCTGCTGTTGCTGGTTGACAAGCTCTGACTGTACGCTCTCATCTCGTGCCGCCTTCACTGCCTGCTGCATCTCATCGGGCGAAAGCACAATTGGACTGCCGTCGTCAGTGATAAGCTGGTATCTTCCATCCTCCAGTTGCCGGTCAACGGTAACATGGAATGTCTGCCCGGATATATTGATATTGGCTTGCTGTCCGGGTAGCATGTCGGCTCCGCTTGCCAAACGCTTGTAAGTGCCTTTCAGTTCATCGGCAAAAGCGTTGATATCGTCGTCCAACTGCTGCTGTGCGCTAACGGGTTCCTCCACTTGCTTGATACTGTTCACGGGTATCTGCTTTGTCTCGCCGTTCTCATCGACGACCATCACACCGCCATACTCGTTGGTGAGATCGCCGCTCTTCAGATAGGCGGTCGTACCGTCGGCAAGTGTCAGCTTGGTAATGGTCCCTTGCGCATCGCTGATGCCATCAAGTTCCTGTTGCCGCTGCTCCTGGTACTTCATCGTCTGACTCAGTATGCTGTCGTCAACACCGTTCTGTACGGCTCCGCTCTCGATAATCCCATACGTGGCTTCCTTTTGCTCATCACTCAGCTGACCGTCATACTTATCAAGCAGCTCACGCATGGCATCCTCATCGTCGTTCTGTACGGCTGCAATCATGCCGTTGCGGAAGGCATCCATCTTTCCGTCAACAAAGGCCTGGTTGAACCTTTGGTTGGCAAGCTCCGTGTCATGTTGTATCTGTGCCAACTGCGTCTCATCACTCTCAACGCCCATGCCGCGATCATAGCCGGCCTCCCTGCGCTGCTGCAATGGGGTCTTCTCTTGTCCTGTTTCTTGCTCCTGCTGCCCTTGCGGTTGACCTTCCTGCTGTTGGTCTTGCCCTTGTGGCTGCTGTTCTTTTTCTAAAGACTCAGGTGGCAATGCCGGTCCTTGTCCTTGCTCTGTTCCGCTCCCGTTCTTTTCCGCGACGTTCCCTTGTGGTGTGCTCGGTTCTGTAGGCCGCTGCTGTGCAGCGGCTTCCTCGCCCGTCTTGTCCTCAATCCGTCCCGGTTCCTTTACTTCAGCCCCTTGGCCTTCCTCTATCCCGCTCAGGTAGTTATACAGCCGTTTTTGGTAGTCTTTCACGGCTGCGTCCTCGCTCGCCGTCCGCCAAACGTCGCCGCCAACATGTACGGCATCCTCGCCGTTCTCCTCAGCGAGTTTCTTGGCCTCTTTCTCTGTATGCCCCTGTCGTGCTCCGTAAAGACTATGAGCCGCAAGCCCGTTGGCGGCCTCTGCCTCCCGTGCTATCTTGTAGATATTGCCGTCGTGGCTGTTGGCATCATGCTCGAACAGCTGCTTCTGTACTGTGTTGAACATACTGACCAACCGCTGGTCGGGTTCTGACAACGGCTCGCCGGTGCCAGCAGCGGCAAGTGCTTTTCTAAGTCGGTCTTTGTTCTGATACAGATAGAGCAATGTCTGCTGTCCTTTTCCAAGACTGCCGTCGCCATTCTTGAAAGCGTCAACGGCGGCATGATAGGCCTGCTCCATCAGCAAGTCTGCGTCCTTGGCAAACACGCCCTGCTGCAAAGCATCAGTGAGGTTCTCGTCCTGCTCATGGCCAATCTTCATCTGCGCCTCTTGCGCTGCCTTCTCGCTGTGGTATCTTCGGTCGCTCACCACATTGCCATTCTTGTTGTAGGTCACAAGATAGTGGTTGCCGTCCTCGTCCTTGGTAACCTCTGAGGCTACGACAGGCGAAAGTTGCTTGCTGTTGTCGCCAGTCACCATCGAGTAGTATTTCCTTTTCAGCTCTTCCGGGATGGTGTTGTCTGCAAGCATCTTCATCATTCCCTCATTGATGCGTGTTGCTGTTTCCGTTGGCTTCCAACCGCTATTGGGCAAGGTATTGCTTCCTCTGTCACGAAAACGCTCGCTCACAAGCCCGTCGATAGTGTCTATCATGTCACCGTAACCTGCATCGCGCATACGCTGCTGGTCCTCATCGCTGATGCCATAGCTACGCTCGTATTCTTTCCACTCACGAAAGCTCCTTATCGGATGTCCGTTCAACAACCGTGGAGCTGCGCCTTGCGCGTCAAGCATGGCAAAGCTCACCAAGTTCTGTGCAAACTGGTTGGCAATGCTGCCTTCCGGCTTCTCACCCGTCATGGCTCCCTCTGCCTGCCCAAGTGCCGTGGCCGACGCTGCATTGGTGCCAAGTCGTGCCGTATATCCCGTGGCCACGCTGGTCAAGTCACCCATGTATTTGCTCGCCCATTTGCTCACGGTCTCTCCAACATACGTGCCAGGGCCAAACGACAAACCGGCGGCGGCTCCGCTCAGTCCGCCCTTGGCTCCTGCACCAAGCACGGAAGTAATGCTGTGTGCCTCCTTGTTTGCCTCAGCTATCTCCTGCGCCTCCTGCTGCTTGCTAATGTGTTCGCCCTGAGATTTCCTTTGAAATATCTCGTCCATCTTCTCACCAGCTGCCGGACTGATGCTCTGTCTCAGTGTCCCGCTGATGGCCTGGGCTGTGCCCATAGTACCCACGCCGTGCATGGCTCCCATGACTGCCTTCCTGCCCGCATTCTGTGCGGTACGCTGAAACGCCCTCGTGGCGATACCCTCTGCTACATTCCGTTGTATGCCACGCTCTACAAGGTCACCGGCAAAGCGCTCAATGGCTCGCTTCCTCACCGCACTTGTCACTGTGCTGCCCACCTTGCCGCCAAGGTAATACTCCCAGGCATCGCTGAGGAACTTCGTCGCCTCGTGGCCTCCGCTCGCAAGCAAACCGCTAAAGCCTTTCAGGCTCTGCAGGTATTTGGTGTCTGCAAGGTTGTCTATGTGCCGCTCAAAGTCAGTCTGCGTATAGTTCTTGTACAGCTCGCCCAAGTCGCCGTCCATAAAGCCTTTGAGTACATACCCCCACTTGCTCTTGGGCACGCGCTCCTGCACAAGCTTGTCCATGATCTTGCGGTAAAGCAGATTGCCGACGCGTTGTCTGTCGATGTTGCCCTTTCCAGCTACACCGCCTTGCCCTCCGCCGTTGTTGGAGTACAATTTGTCAAGCACGTAGTTGATAGCTTTGCTTGGATCAGCGTAAGCGTTATACTCCCTGCTTGTCTCCATAGGAACACCAAGTTGCATGCCGTGTCCCTCACGACCGCCGATAGCAAGGTTGCTTGCAGTCTCACGTCCTGCAAGTTCGTTGGCTTTTTGCTCGGCCGTCGATCTGTCTGCACTCAGTCGTTTGTCAAAGTCTTCCATGAGCGCATTGTAGAGTCGACGCTCATCGTCATTCAGTGCGTTTGGATCGTACTCCTTACCTGCTTCGGCTGCATAGTCCCAGTCCGAGAACAGACTGTTGACCGGCAATTCAAGTCCGTTGTGAGTGCGTTTGATGGTTTCGTTCAGTACCGGCTTCATAATGTCGTTTATGAAGTCTTTGTATTGAACGCCACTCTTGCTCGCAATAGTCCACAGCTCTTTCTGGTAACCGCTCTGGTAGTAGTTGTCTCTCAAAGCGTCAAGTGCCTGCTCCTCACTCACGCCGGTGGGTATCTTCTTGGCAAGCTCCTCTGCGGCCTGCTGGGCCTTGTTGGTCAGAAAGTGGGTAAGTACGTTGTTGACAATATTGCTTGCTTTGCCATTGCCAAGCGTATTCTCTGTGCGAACATCACCATTGCGATCTCTGACATAGGTAACATTGCTGCCCATGTCTGTTCCTGCACGATTTCCATGAGGTGTGACAACAATTCCGCCCTGGTCTCCTTCATCAATGTTATAGTCCCACGCACGATTGGTAAGATAGCGGATCGCTGTCGGTTTCTGGTCTCCTACATTGAGTTTGTTGTAGTAGTCCTCAAATTCCTTGTACATCTGATCATAAACAGCGCCCTGTGTAGTCTGGCGCTGCCCTTTGGTTAGATACCCAACGGTAATTGGCTGGCTCCTCCAGTCGCCTTGTGGAGATACCTGCCCGGTTTCTCCATCATGCTGCGCTGCTGGTTGCTGAGGCTGTGACAATGCTTGCTGAGGTTGTTGTGTTCTCTGCGGTGTCTGACCCTGGCTGCCCTTTGGCATGCCTGGTTCCGTAGGCCGCTGCTGTGCAGCGGTGCCCTGCCGCATATGGCTGCCAATAGCATCACCTGCTGCAACGGCGTGTCCTTCCGGGCCGGCCTGCCCCATCATACCTAACGCGTCCTTGGCTCCCTGCCAAAGACGTGAGAAAAAGCCAGGTTCATGCTTGCTCTGCTGCTGAGGTTCTGCCAGTGCCTTTGGCTTTTCGGTCGGTAATGTCCGGCGCTGAGCTGCCGGTGTCATTTGCCGCTGTTGCGTCGATTGTGGGGTAGGCTGTGCGGCCTTCTGCCCTCCACCGTTTGATGATGGTGCAGCTGGTGCCTTGGTGTTTACATAAATTGGCTTGTCGGTAGTCACATAGTCGTAACCTTGGTCGTATGCGGTGCTCAGGTCGTTAAGTTTCACGTCCTGTTCTTTACCGCTCGCGTCCTTCATGCGCACGGTGGCATTAGGCATCTGACTTACAAATGCGTCGATGTTGTCATTGAATTTGTCAGCCTCGACGGTTCTCTGCTTTCCGTCAACTGTAAGACTGTATCTTGGTTTATTGTTTGGCATGATTTCTTATTCTTAGTTTGTATTTAGTCAAGCAAGCTCGAGGCTTTGGCACCGCCTTTGCCTCCATTGCTGAATTTGTCTGCGATATATCCGTTGTACTGGTCGATAAGTGTAGGAGTCCAGTTCTTCATGTCTGTAGAGTGAATATTATTCGCCTTCATAAACTCGCGGCTCTCATTCGGATGCAAGCGTCTGTTCTTCGCCCAAATCCGGTAGCGGTTGGCTTGATACTGAGAGCCGTATGCACGGATATTGGTTGCACGTGTCTCGGCCGCGCTATGCGCCGCACTCGCATTACTTGCATTTGCCCTTGCATTGTTGGCGTTGGTACTACTCTGGATATTCTTCTTCTTAAATGGCTGCAAATCCTGCTCTCGCTTGTTCTTGTCCTTGACATAGTCCGTTTGTGCCTGGTTCTCATCAGCCGCTGTCTCTGCCTGCTTCTGCTGGGCGCCCTTCAGGGCTACATTAGCGTCCGACTGAGCTTTTTGGTTGGCTGTCTGACCCTCAACGTTTGCTTTCCTCGCGCCCTGCAAGGCAATATTGGCATTGTTCAGCTCCCTGGCACGCTGGTCAGCCCTGTCTTTCCATATCATGGCAAGGATGTTTTTAGGATCACCCTGCTGTTTCTGTATAGCATCCCGCACTGCCTGCTGTCTCGCTGTAAGATGCTCACCCGTCTCGTAGGTAGCGGAAGGCGCTCCGGCTATCGTCCCGACAAAGTTGCCAAGATGCGCAAGCACGTTCCCGATCTGCTCCCATCTCTGTTGTCGCTCCAGCTTTCTCTTCGCCTTCTCGTTAGCTGCATAGCTCTCACTAATGTCATTGCCATTGATAGCTTGCATCATGTCATAAACATCGAGCGGCTCCTGATTGTTTGCACGCGCCCACTTGTTATAGTCGCGCATGTAATCAGCGATGGACTTGTCACCCGTCTTTACTGCGTCCGAAAATGATACTTTGCTCCAGTCAGCAAGGTATGTTGGCTGTGTTGCGCTACCATCTGTTGGCTGTGTAGTTCCGTCACCATCGGGTACAGTGGTACCGTTCCCGACAACCGTTCCCGTCTGTGGGGTGCTGCTGTCGGTACGCGATGTCGTACTGTTAGATGGCTGTGTAGTTCCATCATCAGCGGGTATAGCGGTACCGTTCCCGACAACCGTTCCCGTTGATGGGATACTACTGTCGGTAGGCTGTGTCGTTCCGTCAATCGGTGTGATCTGCGATTTCTGTTGAGATACTCCGGCGTTGCCTTGACCACCGCTTGCCTGGTTGGCATCAGTCGTCTGTGTCGCTGCAGACGGGTCCTGCTCGGTCGTCTGTGTTCCAGGAGTCTCCGTCTGCTCGGTGGTCTGCGTAGCTCCTTGCTCTTGCTGTCCGCTAACGGGAGTTGTCCCAGTACCGTTAATCGGTTTTAAGCTGCTGTTGTCGATTATATCTTCCATAGTTACCACGGTAATGAGTTAGCTGCACTGGCAAGACCACCCGCTGCCTGTTGGATGCTCTGTGCCTTTCCTGCTGCCTGAGCAAGCTTGCTGTCAGCTAAATATTTGCTGAATGTGTCTATCTGAGAGTCTGCCGAGCTCCAGGCGTTGTCTTTGCGAGCCTGACCGTTGACCGCCGCCTGCTGCATCATGTTGCCAACGGTGCTTGCCGCCTGCTGCTTGGCCAGTGCCGCACTCTCGTCGGTACCGCCAGCAACTACACTCGTGGCCTGAGCACGCTTATTGGCGTCGTCCAACACCTGCTGGGCATTGGTGACTGCTGCCTGGTTTTCCGCACTCTGTGTCGGATCCTGATAATACACTGCGTCGCGGTGCGCCTTGACATCGTTCATACGATTGTTGAATATCTCCTGTTGCTGCCTGTAACCCTTGTTCAAGGCCTTGGCTGCCAATGCGCCGCCTGCCGCAGAGGTTATTCCACCAGCTATACTGCCTATAAGTCCCATATTCGCTATTTTATGATTGTCCAACAAATTTAATCACTTACCTTTCCACTCTCGTTATAAAATGTAAATCGATTATGGCTGATAAAGATAACAACACTGCTCCGAAAAAGCCAGCTAAGCCGAAGGAGAAGAAAACAAAGCGAACATCAAAAACAATTGCTCATCCTGTTAATGGGCAACAGGGTGACGCTGCCGCCACTAAGGAAGAAAAGAAGAAAACTACCGCTAAGAGGAATGCTAAAGGACAGTTCGTAAAAGGTACGGAGAAAATAGAAAGCAGCGGACGCAAACCGGGCACACCAAACAAATACGGCAATGTCCGCGACCGCCTCAAAGCCATCATCCTGCCTTACCTAAACCCTGATCCTGATGTTGACACTAAAACAAATACGCTCTTCAAGGATCTAATGAAACTGGATAACCCGGCTACACGTGCCGACCTGGTATCAAAGTTCCTGCCGTACATCACACCAAAATACTCCAGCACCACTATCTCTGCTGCCTCTGAGCGACCGATGGCAGAAGAAGAAAGACTGCTTGAACTTGACAAAGAATACAAGAAAAGCGAAAAGCTGCGCCGTCAGACAGAAGTCTCCATCAAGACGCTCACCATCATTGACAACGACCACGAAGGTAAAGAAACACATCTCCCACAATCCTACATCGACAACTGCATGTCTGCTGACGAGCAGGACAACGACGAGGATGAATAAGACCCCACTAAAAAACCACTACTTTAGTGGAGTCTTTCCAACAAATTTAGTACCTTTGCACCGCACTATTGCTGATAGCGATCAGTTGAAGATTACTTTCTGGGAGACGCACTAATAATAGATCATTTTACAGCGTCTCCCTTTTTTCTTTTCACTACAAGCGGGCAACGTTTAATGATAGCCTTATCAGAAGCCACAGCGCCGAGCCCCGCATGTTGAAGATAAGTCTCGCTAAATCCAATATCATGCTGTCAAATACCGTAAAGATAGCAGCAACCGAACCGAAATAGTAGCTTTTCCGTTCCTTCACCATGAACACCACCACAATACTTTTCTCTTTCATCTTTATAATTGCTTAGTTTCTGAATACAAAGATATAGATTTTATTCTATATAACACTTATATGGAATATATTAATGTAATTTTCTTCATTGCAAATATGATCAACACCATCACCACCATCATATTCACCACACAAGGTACAAAACAGAATGCTACGTTTATGCTACGTTCTTTAAATTTAGCTCACTTTTCATAATTTTGTCGCCAATGGTTTAGCTCATATTAAAACACACATAATATCCTAAATATCAACATTATGTGATTGACATATCTCCTAAATATTCACAGATATTTAAATATCCTCATGCAGGATTCGAAAATCATGTCCCTCATGGCACCGTTCCAAAGTGCCTACAAGAACAAGGCCAACGACCAGCTGGAAGGTATGGTGGGAACGCTCCGTGTCAATGCCGCCCGTCTTGTTTCCCCTGAGGCTTACTGGGTGTTCACCGGCGACGACTTCGACCTTAAAATCTCCGACAAGTCCAACCCCAGCTACCTTGTCATCGCCAACGACCCGGAGAAGGAGCAGGTCATCGGCTCGCTCAACGCCCTCATCCTCAACCGACTCGTAACACGTATCAACAGCAAGGGCAACCTGCCCGTAAGCATCATCGTCGACGAGCTGCCCACACTCTACTTCCACAAAATAGACCGTCTCATCGGTACTGCGCGAAGCAACAAAGTGGCCGTCACCCTCGGTTTTCAGGAACTTCCCCAGTTGGAGGCTGACTATGGCAAGAACGGCATGCAGAAGATCATCACCACCTGCGGCAACATCTTCATGGGTGCTGCCCGCAACAAGGAAACTTTGGAGTGGGCACAGAACGACGTCTTCGGCAAAGCAAAGCAGACGAGCAAGTCAATCACCATCAACGACTCAAAGGTCAGCACCTCCATCAGTGAGAAGATGGACAACCTCGTCCCGGCCGCCAAAATCGCAGACATGGCCACCGGCTGGCTTGCCGGACAGGCTGCCCGTGACTTCACGCCCACAGAGCGCAGCTCCTTCAGTGGCATCAACCTTGAGGAAAGCCCTGAGTTCAGGACCACGAAGTATTTTTGCAAAACCGATTTCGACATGGGCAAGATACGCCGAGAGGAGTCCCGCTACATTGACCTCCCCAAGATTTATGCCTTCAAAAGCCAGCGTGACAAGGAAATCATGCTCAACAGAAATTTCAAAAAGGTAAACGACGAGATTGAAAGCATGATAACTGATCTGTTAGGCAAATCAGAAGAAAGAAAGTAAATCAACGATAAACCAACCTACAACAGTATGAAAAGAATTGAACTTGACGGAGTTTGCTCAACGTTAACTCTCATCAGAGAGTTGGGGTTGCGTCCGAGCCTTGAGAGAAGAGTAAAGAAAGATGTCAATCACAATGACATCAGTAACGTTCTCGAATTATGTATGAAGAATGAGGAAGAACTTCTTGGACTTCCCTCATTCAGTACCATGGTGATTTCAAGCCTTGGTGATGCCCTTGCAGAGTATGGGTTGTACTTTGGTATGAGCGAAGCTGAACTTGACGAGTACGCGGACAGGGAATACTTCAAGACACATGGTATGAAGCCCTTCATCGGAACCAAGTTCATTGGGTAGGTGGTATTGCCAAAGAATGTGCAGCCATCAACTGCAAAGTCGGATGCCTCAGATTCATGCGACATGACCATCCCAAGTCGCCCGTTGATTGAAGCAAAGGAAGACACCTTCATTAAGGCGACCTACTTTGTGACAAGCTTTATGGGTGCCATGACGGGTTGTGTGCTGATAGAACTGGCTAAATTGCTCTTTGCATTGATCAGCGACATTTTCTAAGCAACTCCAAAGACAACCTGCATGTCATAGCAGGTTGTCTTTGGTAATCGTGGGGGTTACATTAAAGTCCTTCAAATTCCATCCATCCTGAAATCCCCTATGGACTGTCTAATTAGTTAGGGTGTCCAGTTAGATGTTCCGAGAAACAGAGGCTGATATCACCCGTTGAGTT
>ERZ772902.401-NODE-401-length-48441-cov-6.893068_pt1 | contig 48441 bp, 44 predicted proteins | sample MGYA00511470_ERZ772902 | MGnify/ENA primary metagenome ERZ772902 (study PRJEB29015, sample SAMEA2737717) | human gut metagenome | biome: human gut; feature: human-associated habitat; material: faeces | place: China | collected 2012 ... | reverse complement strand
GGCATTTGCCGCGATCCAAAAGGGGAGCGGACTGATGGCGAAAAAGTCGGAGGGACTCTCTTACGGAGTCGGAGATCGTGTACGGCATGTAAAGTTTGGAGACGGCACGGTGACGGAGATTAAAGAGGGTGGAAGAGATTATGAGGTGACGGTGCAGTTTGATACTGCAGGAGTCAGAAAAATGTTTGCTTTGTTTGCAAAGCTTATAAAAATATAGATTGGAGGATAACATTGTGAAAATAGGTTCACATGTCGGAATGAGTGGTAAGGAGATGCTGCTTGGTTCTGCAAAAGAAGCAGTATCTTACGGGGCGGATACATTTATGTTTTATACGGGAGCGCCTCAAAATACGAGGCGGAAAGAAATCGAAGAATTAAATAAAAAATGTAAAGAGGCAAATGCTGAGATTGAAAAGAAGGAAGAAGAAGTAAATTCTAAGGTAGAAGAACTTAATTCCACAATCGCAGAAAAGGATGCTGAACTTAGTGAAATGAAGAAAGAAAAGAAAGTAGCTGAACTTAATCAGGCACTCTCTCACTTCTCAGATGAAGAAAGAAATTTCGCTAAAGAAGAAATTGATGCTTTCAATGAAGATCCTTTCTCCGTCGAAATTAATTCAATTACAACAAAAATTGAGGCTGCTTCTTATAGAAAAATGCGTGAAGATCAAAAAGCTAAAAATTCTGAAATAAATTCAATGAAAGATGAATTTGATGGAATTATTTCAGCAATTGATCCGATTGTAAAAAGTGATTCTACAATCGAAGATTTTGATGATTGCTTCGCCTAAGACAGCATAAATAAATGGAGGAAATTAACAATGTTAAAATTTAGAGAAATTGGTACATACAAAAATGCCGTAAACATTGGTTATCTTACTGCAGATGTAGTTTTGAAAAATGGTAATGTAGTAACTTATGACCTGGCAAAGAAAAAAGCTGCTCTTCCTAAAACTGGAAAGGAAAGCGGACTTGCTATTGTAATTAATACAATTGATAAACCAGAAATCAGTGAACCAAATGCATTTACAATTGAAATTGGTGAAAATCCGCGTATTTTCACACTTGAATCATTAAAAGATAGAGTTATTGATATGGATATGGATCAGGTTACTGGTACTTATGCAGATATTAAAGAGGGAGATTTCCTTGTCGCTGATACAACAGGAAAATTAAAAGTTGTAAAGGCAGCGTCTGGTGTAACTGATTATAAGGAATATCTCAAGGTAATTGAGAAAACAACATATAATGCCGAAGGTTTGGCAGCAGTTGTTGTGATTGCCTAAGTTGCAATAAATAATTGGAGGAACTAAATAATGAGTAAGAATATTTTAGAATTAAACACTTCTATGGATATGGCTAACACATCAAAAGATAACGTTACCATTAAAGATGAAGTTAAATTTAGACAGATGGTAGAAATCTGTTCTGCTCTTTTTGCCGGAACTGATGTTGACAAATTCGGAAAACAAAAAGACGCAGTTGTAAAGAAACTTATGTCTCTTGCAGATTCTGCACAATATGGTGATATAAAAGCCAGAGCAGAAATCAACACAATCGTAAAATTTATGATTGAGCCAAAATTGATTGAAGCTATGAAGGTATTCGATTTTCTTGGAAATTATCATGAACTTGCATACCATGAACAACCAAAAGTAAGAACTTACAACTATGAAAACCTTGATGCTCGTCTGCAGGCTGCTAATTCTGATGTAAGTTTCGCTGGACGTAATTGGATGGAATACCCAGTAATGACAAGAACTGTCTCTGCTGGTATGGCTATCGACTATCGTGAACTTGCTTCTGGTAACTTCGATGGTTCTGTTGCGGAAGAAGCAGCTCAGGTTCAGATTGACATGAACAATAAAGCTGTTGCTTATGTTCTTGGAATTATGAAAAATTCCCTTGCAAACAACACAAAATACGTAAAGAATTATGCTACATATTCTGGAAATGCTCCTACACAGGCGCAAGTTGATAGTATGGTTGCTAAAATGCGTAAAATGGGTAAGGTTGCAATTCTCGGTGATTATGGTATTCTTTCAGCAATTTGTGACTGGAATGGTTACAAAACTGTGGGAGATGCAAAGATTCCGTTCTACTCTCCTTCACAGGTTGAAGAAATTGCCAAAGCTGGTCTTAATGGTTTCTATAAAGGATCTACACTTGTTGAGCTTGTAAATCCTTATAATTATACAAAACCGCTTGCAGACAAAACAGGATTCGAGACATATTATGCAGATGATGAACTGTACTTTACTGCTGCTGGCAATAAATCTCCGCTGAATATTTTCAGACGTGGTGGAATTACTACAATGCAGGGTACAGATGTTGAAACTGGTACAATTAAAACTCGTTTCGATATGGAAATTGGTGCTGATGTAACTAAAGGTCGTGAATTTGAAATTGGTATGATGGCTAAAGAAGCCTAAAAGCATATCAATTAAACGAAATAAATATTAATGGTGGATGGTTAAGCACTGTCCACCATTATTCATAAGGAGAAAGTTATGGAAAAAGACAATGTAGTTGCAGAGAATATTACAGAGAAAAAACCTGCAAGAACCAAAAGAACAACTACAAAGGCTATAAAAACACGAACCATTGACGATTTAAAACCGTCTGATCGTGTTGAAGTAAGAAATCTTAGAGCTTGGGAACTGAGTTTTGTTCCTAGAGACGGAAATATAGAACAGGTCACAAAAGGAATTATTATTAATCCAAGTCAAAAATCTATGTTTAAATTATCTGAAATTGAGGATCAAGTGAACATTGGTAATGAATTATTCTGCGGAATAGATGGATTAGGTGGACACGCTTCATTACAAATTGCAGATCCTCTTGTTAGAGAATATGTGTTTGGTGAACCGACAAATCCCACTCAACTTACAGTTGAAGCACTTAATGAATTACTTTCTATAGAGTCCAAATCATTATTTAACAAACAGCTTTCTGAGTTGGTCGTTACAAATTCGGAAAAGAGAATGATTGCCATTATGTGTACAAATCATGCTTTATATCCAGACGTAAATACCGATGACGCTCCGTCATATAAGATTTCTGCTATTGAAAGAATCTCTGGCATAAAGTTGTCGTAAATATTTGGAGGTGCGTTAATGACACAATATAATGAGGTTGTTTCTGCATTTGAGTCTATTATCAAATGTAAATACAAACTTTCTGATTCGCTAGTTGAGCAATGGTTTAAAAACGCACTAGGACAATATGAACTTGATCTTGAAAATCTAGGATATGATTCTATAGCTCAAGAATTTATTAGACCATCACAAGACTCTGACTCTTTTGAGCCTGATGGTCGCTTAAAATATAGCGTTGTTATAACATTAGCTGAAATAATGAAGTCTTATTACATGGAACAAGAAGTAAGACGTGTAAATCAACTCAATAATATCATTGGAAAAGATATTAGTCTTAATGGTACTGGAGATACAAAAAAATATACCAAGGCAGAAGCTGACGCTGTTAATGAAAAAATTGCATATATCAGTGTGAAACAAAAGCCTGCTGCATTAGTGTAGGGGGTGTTTCTGTTGTCTGCTGAGTGGTATTTAATGAATGAGCCACCTATTTATAATGGTGGATTCGAAGGGGACGAATTTTTCTCATATGCTCAACAAGGGTTTCAGGAAATGCTTGATACTACAATGTTGTGCGATAATGTAGAGTTTATAAATAGTGATTTTTCACTTATTGTACCAGGTAAAGCAATCATTCAAAGTGTTACGTCTGATACACAAATTAAAACTGAGGATCGGCAGATTTTAGTTCCTATTGGAACACTGCAACGATTTGCATATGTACGATTTGATGGCGACATATGGATTATTGTATCTGAACCAAGCAATAACAAATTTTATGAAAAAGCTATTTTAAAAATATGCTTAAATCATTTGCGTTGGCAGGATGTTGAAACAAAAGAGATTTTCGATTATTGGTATTGGTGCGAAGATATCACAAGATATAGTTCTGGTACTTATCTTGGAAATCTAATCGTGAAATTTGATAAACAATATCATCTAATGATTCCTATGGATAATCATACTCGAAAATTACATGACGGAATGAGATTTATTTTAGAAATATCTGATACCACACCATTAGTATTTAAACTTACAAAATATGATGGAATCACTGGTAATAATAAAAATATAAAATTACTAAATCTTTCATTGACGCAAACTGTGTATGATGAAGATAGGGACAATGCTGATTTGATGATTGCCGATTATTATGAACAAAAAACTGTAGCTGAAGATTTAAAATGCAGAATAGATTATGAATCAGACGAAATCGCACTGTCATCTTTTGGGGAATTTAGCGCAGTTTTTAAAAATGAATCAGACGAAAATGTGGAAACAGAATTTTCTTGGAAAATTTCTGATAATGATTTTGATTCTGAGAATCTGATTTTAGCATATCAAAATAACAAGATAAAGATTATTGTAAAAAACAATCAAAATCTTGTCGGAAAAGATTTTACCCTAAATGTAATTTCAGATAAGGGCGAAATTTATGCTTCAATAAAAGTTAAAATTATTGCCTTATGGTAGGGAGGATTTTCATGGATGATTTTGATGTAAATTCTTTTAAATCTAAGGTGATTAATACTATTTTAGAAAATAATGAAATTATCTACTTGTTAGATAAAGATTACATAGATTGTGGTGGCGGATTGCTTTTTAAAAGGATATTCCCCTTTTTACAAAACCCTAAAACAGTAACAGATACTGCTCCATTTATATGTTTTAAGGTTAACCACGTAAGAAACACGAATGTTTATTTGGAAACTATAAATGTTGTTATTTACGTAATCTGTCATGAAAAAGAAATGGTAAAAAAGGTTCAGAGCTATAAAACCAAAAAATATAAATCTGGTACGGTAATTGATGTTATTGGCGAAGAAATAAAAAAATCACTGTCTGGAATGGACACAGAATGGATAGGAGAATTAAAACTGGAATCTAATAATGAAGATGTGCTTTATTATGAATATCCATATCGTGTTCTGACATTTAGTGCATATAAGGAGTCTTATGCAGTTCACCGTTGAAAATTTGTATGGAAACCTTTTGTTTAGCTCACCTTATTATTACACCAAAGATTTGATTCTATATCCTATTTTAATGGAAGATATACTGATTTTTAGTATATTGAAATCTAGCATTATCGTAAGAAAAAATAGTATTTTTCCTGTGAAAAATATTATTAAAATGTCTTATTTAGATTTTTTGTTCTATAGTTACGATAATGTTGAATTAGCGAAAGAATTTGATATGCCATTACTTCCTAAATACTACTCTTTCGCATTTGATCTACTGAAACTTGTTTTCAAGGATCAGGAAGTAAAAATAAATTCGATTCGAGGCGGATTTATGATAAATGGTATTGAAATAACACCGGAGCAATTTGATGATATCCGGCGAATTATTATTTTACAGAATGGAATTGATTTTGACATTGATGAATTTATTAATAGAGATACGGAAGAAGCTCTATTAAAAGCTCAAAATGCCACATCTGGAAAAGATACTTCTACATTAGAAGATTATGTTGATTCCGTATGTTTAGGAATGGGAATAAAAGAAGAAGATGTAAAAAAACTATCAATTCGTAAATTCTGGAGATATGTTAAACGTATCAGTAAACGTGATGTATTTAACGTTATGAAAACCGCTGAAACAAGTGGAATGGTTAAACTTAAAGAACCCGTTGAATACTGGATGTCTGATATTGAAATAAACGATAAATATAAAGAGGTCAAGACTGATACCCAATCACTTCAAAAAATGATTTCGGGTTAGGTATTGGCTTTTTATTCTATATGGAGGATTTAATATGAATACAAAAGGAAAGGAATTTGTCGTATCTGTAGCGGATTTCGCATTTTATATTAATGACGTTCTTGCTTGTACAGGTACAACTAACTTGAGTTCATCTATCTCTGTATCTATGCAGGAACAGGCTGTAAATGCTGGTAAGGGCAATCAAAAAGTATTCTCTTACAAATATGGTCGTGAACTCACAGCAGAACTTGAAGCTGCTGACTGGAAACTTGAATACTTAGCTCTTCAGAGTGGTTCTCAGATTTCCAAAGGTATCAAAGACTTCTATAGCCTTAATGAGTGTGTAACACTTGTAGCAGGTATTGGAACTCTTGAAAATACCCCGATTGACAAAGCAAAAGTTGGTGTCGAATTACCGAACGGAACTTTTGTAGAAGTTGATCCAGATGGATCTACTATTGATCTTACTGCCTATGGACTTACAACTGAAAAGGTACGTGCTACATATCAGTACAATACAATGTCAAGACGTATTACTATTGATGCAGAATCTACACCTTATGTTGGAAAGCTTGTTCTCCAGGCAGACAAACACAACAGTAAGAAAGGTAAAGTAGGTACTGTTGAAATTGTTATTCCGGCATATTCACTTGATGGTAACTTTGATATTTCCTTCACACCAGATGGTGTAGTTTCTACAAAACTTTCTGGTAGCGCACTTGCAGTTGAAGGTGATAAATGTTCTGACGGTGGATCTGTATATGCATATATCACAGAGAAGGATAACGATGATGCTGAAATTGCGGTATCTGATATCGTAATTGTTGCACCAGCTACTTCTTTAAAAGCTGGCGGTACAATGAACCTTACCGTTGAAGGTATTATCAGTTCTCTTTATGCACCTATTGAACTTGATGTTTCAAAAGTAACATTTAGTGTAACTCCTGGAGAAGCCACTGGAACAACTGTTGATGCAAAAACTGGTAAAGTGACAGCAGGAACAACGGCTGGTACTGCTACTGTAAAAGCTACTTATAACGGTTTGGAAGATTCCGTTCAAATCACTATAGTAAAATAATTCCATAAAAGGGGTGGGGGAAACTCCACCCTATTTTAATAATACTGGGGTGATTAATATGGAAGAAAAAAATATAAATGAAAAAGTAAAAGAAAAAGTTGAAACAAAATCAGTAAATAAGCCAAAGCAGTCACAATATAAAGAATGTGATGTTTTGGTATACAATGCAAGAACACAGACAGCTATTGTTTCTGTTGATGGTTTTGGGTATGAATTTAAGAATGTGACAAAAGATCCTGGTAAATCTGTTCGTGTAAAGGTTTCTGGAAGATTTAAAACTTCGAACTATAAATTGGAATTGGCATAACTTATGTGTAAATTTGCTTATATTCAATTTAATGAACGAACTGGAAAAGATATGATCTTTTGCATGTGTGAGAAAAATCAACTAAATTCACAACGCCTTTGCTTATGTCAAAGGTTTTGTCCTGATAAATCTCGTTATATTCCACATAACCAAGATATGATGCATTGTAAATTCTATGAAGATTAGCAAGTGTAGCATTTTTGATAGTGTTGCGCTTGCGTATGATACTCATTGAAAAGATTAAAACCAACTTACGTTTTTACTTTTTCAATGGGTATCATTTTTTAACGCAAATTTTGATACACGAAATAATAAAAAGTAATGATGTGCTTATGCACACAGGTATAAAAAGGAGAAATTCGACTATGAATATGAAAGAAATTACCACTCTGTTTGGTGTAGAAGAAAAAGATAAATCCATGAAAAATAAAACAAAAGCAGTAGAAATTATGGAAAAAATTCTTGCGTGTCCAAAATGTAAGAAAACTATGAAATGGATTAAAGGTACAAATGCGTGTGTATGTCATACTTGCACATTTACCGTAGGAAAAGAAAAAAATAAAAGAATTTGTAGTGTATCAAAAACACTCCAGGATAGAAGCCGTAAATTTTTAGAAAATAATTATCAGTATATGACTGTAGGTCTGGAAAGCAAAGAGGTGTAATTATGAAGTATACGAACGAATATTTTTATAATTATAAAGGCGAAGAGATACCTTTTAATTATGTAAAAAAACCTACATTGACTCAGCAGATGAAAATTGTTGGAGATATTGTAAATGGTGTAATCAATGATGTAAATGGTTACTGCCCTATTCTATTTGATTATTTTTTTGCGGTTTCTGTTATTGACGAATTGACTGATATAAAATTACCGGAATCTTTTGTTTTAAGTTCTGAACTTATAACTGATTCTAATATTGTTGGAGTTTTAAGAAGCAATATATTTGGTATGGATTCTATTATTAAGGCAGCAAGCCAAGAAATCGAATTTATAAAACAGCGAACAGTAAATAAATCCTCTATTGATGGATTGCTTGATGCGCTCACTTTAATAGTTAATAAATACGGTGATATGTTCGAGGGATTGGATGTTAATGCAGTTGCAGAAAATATTGGCAAAATTGCAGAAATGGCATCTATGCCAAAAGATGAAGTCATTAGTAATATTCTGGAATTTGAAAAGAAAAAATCTGATATCGAATCAAAATAGAAGAAGAGGGTATTTTGCTGCCCTCTTCTATTTTTTAGGCGAAAGGGGTAAGTAAATTATGCCAAGAAAAACCGTATACAATCAAATCACAACCCAAGAATCAATCAAAAGAATAAATCCAAAAAACAAAGAACTGTGTTCCGACTTTTTGGAATATCTGTCATCTGTTGGACGTGCGCAATCCACGATAAATGGATATCGTAATGACTTGGAAATTTTCTTTTGTTGGAATCTTGAGTATAACAATAATAAATTTTTTATAGATATTAAGAAAAGAGAATTAACGAGATTTCAAGGACATGCACTTAATGAATGGGGATGGAGTCCAAAAAGAATACGTCGTGTAAAATCTACAATAAGCAGTATGTCTAATTATATAGAAGATATTCTTCAGGATGAGGATGATGAGTTTGAAAATTTCCGATCAATTATAGGAAAGATAGAGTCACCGTCTAATGAAGCTGTTAGAGACAAGACCATTTTGCCAGATGAAGATGTTGATAAATTTCTGGAAAAATTAGTATCTGAGGGACGTTATCAACAGGCTTGTGCTTTTGCGTTGGCTGCTATGAGTGGCGCAAGGAAATCAGAATTACTTCGTTTTAAAGTGGAATATTTTAACCCAAGTAATGTATGTATTGAGGGTGCGCTGTATAAAACACCCAAAATTAAAACAAAAGGTCATGGAAAAAATGGTAAGCAGATCAATAAATATGTTTTATATGATTTCAAGAAATATCTTGACCTTTGGTTAGAAGAACGGAAAAAACTTGGAATTGAAAGTGAATGGATATTTGTACATAAATGTTCTGATGGTTCTTATGAACAGATGAAAGTTAGCACCTTAGATAGTTGGGCTAACATATTTTCAAAAGAACTTGGTGTTGATTTTTATTGGCACTGTATGAGACATTATCTCACTACTAAGATGAAAAAATATAATATCCCAGATCATGTAATTAAAGAGTATTTCCAATGGAACTCTGTAGAAATGATTGGAATATATTCAGATCTTGATGCTTCTGATGACTTCGCAAAATATTTTAATAAAAATGGTATGGTTGAAGGAAAATCAGGATCAATTTCTGATATTTAATTTTTATATAAGTTAATCGAAATAAAGGAGCACACAAATGAAGATTGCGAGTAGTATGGCGGAACTTGAGAAAATGATAATGGATGAAATATATACTGCTATGAGTGTTGCTAGAAGCAAATCAGAGCAAGACACGAAAACTGAGGTTCAATCATTCTACTCTCAAGGCTCTCCTACAATATATAAACGAACTGGAAATCTTGGAAACAGTGTACGCGCAAACGGGGCAAGTCGTGGCGGTCGGTCAGTTGAGTTCACTGTATGGTTGGATCAAGGAATTTCATATAACGTCCCAAACCCAGACTTTACTTCAAGAGGATTTCCAAGTTATTTTACAACGCCTGAAATATTCCAAGCCGCAGAAAGTGGTTCTGCTGGTGTAAAAGGTAAGCCAGGATTTTGGGCGAGATCATTTGAAAAAATTAAATCTGATACCGATGATGCGTTAAGCATGTACTTTGCGAGAACTTAGGAGGTGGTATTGTGTCAGATTTTTTAGCTAAAATTACGGCACAGCTTGATATGGCTCAAGCTGAAGGAAAAATGAACGCTTTCCTAAAGGATCGCAAGGTAAAAGTAGATGTTGACTTAAATACCGGAAACGTAAATATAAATAATTTAATTAGTCAGATAAAATCACAATTTCAAAGTGTCGGACAATCTGCCGGTACTAATCTGGCAAACTCAATCAATAGTAGTTTAGGAAAAATCAATGTACAAAATACAGCAACACAAATTGCTAATTTGAAACGTACATTAGGTTCGATGAATTTTAACACTACTTCTATTGATACAATTACTAAAAACTTACAGAGCTTAGATCTTGAAGTAACAAAAGTTACTACTAAGATGAATGGTAAAAATCTTAATGTACGTGTTGATGGTATAGACCAAATGGGACGTGCTGTAAGTGTTCTTCAAGAATTTGATTCTGCTACTGGAAAGGTTCGACAGGCAAGCCAAACTGTTGCACAATCTGTTAAACAAATGTTCACTGATGCAGATGCTTCTAAATTATCTGCCAGTATTGCAACTCTTGATTCAAATTTTGTTAAATTAAAAGGTTCTGTAAGTCAGGAATCTACTGCTCTTGCAAAGTTAAAAACTGACTTGGCTGGTATTAAAAATATTAAGGGACTTGAGAATCAACAGAAAGAATTTGAACGAATTACTCAGGAAGTCAATAGATTAAGTACAGCGTATAAAAAGGCAAAAGCCGAAGCCGCCTCTGCTGCTGCTACTCAACAACTTTTAACTGGAAAGGCTGTACTTGGAAATCAGATTGAAACTTGGATGAACCGTAATACTAAGGCTGCAAAAGTTTACGGCACTCAGCTTCAAGTCCTTCAAGCTCAATTACAGTCTGTACAAAATGGGACTCAATTAAGTGTTATTTCAAATCAATTTAAAGAGATACAATCTGCCGCTGCTGCTTCTGGAAATTTAGGAAATTCAGTAATTAGCCAACTTGTCGGAAATGTTACTAAATTAAGTCCGCTTTTTGGCATGAGCTACATGATAAGTACAGGAATTAGAAGTATAAAAAATGCTGTAAATTCTGTATATAATCTTGATACTGCTCTTGTAGATTTGAAGAAAACTACAACGATGAATAATACGGATTTGGAATCATTCTATTCTAACGCAAATGGAATTGCAAAAGAAATGGGTGTTTCCACTGAAGAAATTATTAATCAGGCTTCTGCATGGTCACGTCTTGGTTATTCTAGCAAGGATGCCGCAGAGTCAATGGCGAAACTTTCCTCACAGTTTGCTGCTATTTCTCCAGGAATGGATGTAGATACCGCTACTGATGGCTTAGTATCTATTATGAAAGCATATGACGTAGATGTTGATGACGTACTTGATGGCGTAATGTCAAAAATCAATATTATTGGTAATACTGCCGCCACATCTAATGCTGACATTGTAAATATGCTTACAAGATCATCTTCTGCTATGGCAGAGGCTAACAACTCTCTGGAAGAAACAATTGCATTGGAAACTGCCGCTGTTGAGATCACCCAAGATCCTGATTCTGTAGGAACTGCTTTCAAGACAATTTCCATGAGAATACGCGGCTATGACGAAGAGACAGAATCTTACACAAATGATGTAGAAGTATTAAATGGTAAAATTGCAGATCTTACAAAAACTGCCTCTACTCCTGGTGGAATTAGTCTTTTTACAGATGAAACTAAGACTGAATACAAGTCAACATATCAGTTACTTGAAGAAATCAGTGAAATATACGACGAACTAACAGACAAACAACAAGCGCAGCTTCTTGAGACGTTAGCCGGAAAGCGACAGGGACAAATTGTAGCCGCAACTATTAAGAACTTTGATGCAGCTCGTAAAGCAATGGATAACATGACACATTCTGCTGGAGATGCTGATAAAGAAATGAATACCATCAAACAGTCTCTTGAATATAAGCTTAATGCTTTAAAAGAAACTGGTGTTGGTATTGCACAGAATCTCTTCCAAAGAGATGATATGAAATCTTTTGTTGACGGTCTTACAAGTGTGCTTGAAGTTGTTGATAAACTTACCGAAAAGCTTGGTTTGTTTAAGACCGTTGCCATTAGTGGTGGTTTAATCGCAGGTATAAAGAGTATTGTTTCTGCTATTAAGGGAATAGAAGGAGCGAAAACATTTAACTCTATAATGTATGCGCTTAGAGATGTCAAATGGATTGGCAACATCTCAAAAGCTGCATCTGCATTTAAGGAAATTCCAATTGCTTTATCGACAGCATTCAGGAATATGGGAACTGCACTTACTTTTGGCGCACAACCACTTGAAGCGTTAAGTATAGGTCTTAGTTCTTTAAGTGGAACTATTCTTCCACTGGTTGCTGCTACTGCTGGCATTTCTGCTTTGGCTGTTGCTTTACATGCAGTATTTACTGCCGGAGACAGAGCTAATGAAAGAATGGAAAGTTCTGTTGAAGCATATTCTAATGCTAAAAATGATTTGGAAAGTGTAAATCAAGAGCTTGAAGAAACACAATCCAAAATGGATGCATTGACTTCAAAGGGTGGTTTGACTTTTGTAGAACAAGGTCAATTAGAAGATTTAAGAGCTGCCACCGAAGAACTGAGAGTACAGCAAAAGTTAAAAGAAAAAGAAGTTGAACGTACTGCAAAACAGGCGGCAAAGGATTCATACAATGCGTATGAAAAGAATTATGCTGGATATGGAAAAGTAAATGACGATGCGGTTACTAAAGCTAAAGAAGTTGCCGCTATGTTTGCCAATGATAATGAAGAATATTATCTTGGCGATGAAAAAGACATTCCACAACTTATTGCCGGATTAAAGGAGTATCGTCAGGAGAGCCAAAAAGCATTTAATGAAAATAAAACTGATGCTAAAGAGTATTACGATGAAATGGCTTCCGAAGCAGAAGATTCTATTATGACACAAATTGGGAAACTTCAAGAGTATAAAGCAAACTTGGAAGAAATCCCAGTGGGACAGCGAACAGTAAGTGAAAATAAAGCTTTAAAAGATATTACAGATACCATTGAATATGCTTGGAAACAAGTTGACGAAAATGAATGGAATCAGCTTCAATTTGATAAGATATTCGATGATAGCGATATGTCCAAAGCTAAATTAGAGCTTGTAGATTTAGCGAAAGCTACTAACAATGTTGGAATAACTGTTGACGATGTAAAAAATAAATATCCAGAGTTAGCATCTGCCGTAGAAGCTTCCGGATTTAAAGTAGAGGATTTGGTAAATCAGATTAATTCTGAAGCTGGAGTAATGAACCTTGACGAAATCCGTAATCAGCTCAAAGATATCGAAGATATTGAAATTGATGGTGACTACAGTAAAAAAATAAAAGATGACTGGGATTCATTTATTGATGGACTGTCAAACGATGAAATTGAAATAATGTACTCCATCAAAAATTCTCAAGATACTGATGGTTGGTCTGTAGATCAGTGGAAACAGGCGATTTGCGATGCGCAAAACGATGTGCAGTCTAGTGTAGACGATACGACAAATGCCATTGATACACTTACTCAATCTACATCAACTACAATTGCTAGTATTCAAAAAGCTACGTCTGTTCTCACATCACAATCAACTGGTAAATCTATTTCCATAGATGATTTTAATTCAGACGAATTAAAAGATTATACCTCTGCTCTGGAATACAATAACGGTGTTTTACAGTTAAATGCTGAAAAAGTACAGGAACTTCAAAAGGCGAAAGCTGAAGAAGCAATTCAGACAAACGAAAATCAGAAGCTTGAAAAGCAATCTCAGTATATGGAGAATATCGCTCAGATTGAGCAACTCCAAGATAAATTACGTGGTTTATCTGATGCAAAAAGCACAGAGGCGCAAAGCATTCAAAATAGTATTAATGCCCTTTTAAGTGATAATGATGCAATTGTAAGTCAATGTAATCAACTGGATTTACTGTCTGCGTCATTAAGAGAGGCTACAGGTGCTTATCAGAACTGGCTTGACAAACAAAATGGTTCTGAATCTGGTGATATGTTTGACGACGCTATGGGCGCACTTTCTCATATTGAGGATGTAACACAAAACACAGAATCAGATGATTATGGAAGAATTGGCAAAGAATCATACAAAGCCGCTGTTGAATTTCTCATTCCAGACAAAATAGACAGTCAAGATGCAGAAGCAGTTTCTTCTTATATAGATAGTATTGAACACTATTTTAATCACGATTCCGAAGGGAATCGAACAGGATTAGACGTTGCAGAGTTTTGTGCAAAAGCTACTAAAGCCGGATTGATGGAACTCGACGAAGCAAGTGGCGATTACAAAGTTGCCGGACAACGTACTATGGAAGATTTCGCAGAAGGATTAAATCTCTCACTTCCAATGGTACAGGCAATGTTCGGAGAAATGGAAGAATTTGGCGCAGAATTTGACTGGGCGGATGAATCTATTAAAACTCTGGGCGATCTTGGCATGGCTGCCGGAGAAGCAAAAGGAAGAATCGAAGAATTAGAGGGAAATGAAGATCTTAATATTCAAATTGATGTTTCCGATATAGATAGCACAGAAGATAAGATTTCTACACTTGAAAACACTATCTCTGAAATGCAGAACTATAAGAGTACATTGGATGTTGATTCTTCACAGGTGGATGATGCAAATGCTGTAATTCAGTATTGCGTCGCCCAGAAGCAAATGCTTGAAGCTCCTGCTGTTATGTCGGTAGATGCATCACAGGTAGATGGTGAACTTGGAAATGCACTGTCATTACTCCAACAGTTCAAAGATGCTACTAATAATGTAGAGGCACAAGCTGCAGTTGGTGCAGATACGTCGGAAGCACAAGGACAGGTAGATAGTTTAGTAAGCGAAATTAATGGACTTTCACCGGAAATTAAAGCTACACTTGGTATCAATGGAGAATCAGAAGCTACAATTACCGCATCAATCGAAGCATTGACTCCGAAGATGATGGTTGAAGCTGGCGTTGATTCTTCATTAGTAGACGCTTATGCTGCTGAAGAAAAGAAATCCAAAGGTACTGTAAACTGGGATAATGAAACAGGAAAAGTTGATTCTTGGGCTGCACAGATGCATACCTCTAACGGAACAGTAAATTGGACAAATAATACAACGAATGTAAAGACAAGTTTTACCGCTACTGGTCATGTGAATTGGATAAATGCAAATGCGCCATCTAAGGGATCAGGTGGAGCAAACGGAACCGCTCATGCAGACGGGACAGCTCATCTTCCTCACTTGGTTGGTCATGCCAATGCACAAGGAAACTGGGGAACAAAGACAGGTGGACTTACATTAGTCGGAGAACTTGGAAGAGAAATTGTTGTTGATCCTGGAAGTGGTACATGGCATACCGTAGGTGATAATGGTGCGGAATTTACTTATATTCCAGCCGGAAGCATTGTATTTAATCATTTACAATCAGAATCACTTTTAGAGCGTGGATTTGTAAATAGTCGTGCAAAAGGAATGTCAAATGTAACTGGAACAGCAATGGTTACTGGGCATATTCCAATAAAGCAAGCTAATATTGCAAGTGGAAATACAACCTATAAGGGTTCAAGTGGTTCATCTTCAAGTGGTTCATCTTCAAGTGGTTCTTCAAGTGGTGGCAGCACCGCCGCATACAGGGCTAACACTAACTCGGTAAATGCAAACACATCCGCTACAGATTCTAACACAAAATCAGCAAAAGAATCTAAGAGTACAATTGATTTCGTAAAAATCAAGTTAGACAGACTTGCAAACACTTTTGAATATGCAGCAAACCAAATTACTGACTACGTATCTTCTGCCTTTAAAACTGCTGTGTTAAAGAAACAGATGAAGATTATTGATAAGCAGCTTACTGCAAATCAAGAAGCATATGATACTTATATGAATAAAGCTAATTCTGTTGGACTTAGCGAAGAATATAAAAAGTTAGTAAAAAATGGTGCGCTTAAAATCGAGGATATTGATACTTCTACAGATTCCGGAAAGAAACTGTCAGAAAATATCAAAGACTTCCAGAGTTATTATGAGTCTGCTATTGAATGTAAAAATACAATTCAAGAATTAAATAATAAGCTGCTTGAATTATATGATACTCTGGCGAATATGCCGATTGAAAAAGCTGAGAAAGCAATCGACAAATTAAAATCTAAATATGAATCATTAGATAATGTTTATGGTGCTATCTCTGGTGGTGAATCTACTCTTGGTCATTTACAGGATCAGATTAAAAAAGATAATCCGACACTTGCAAATGCTCAGAAAAATTTGGACAAGGCTACGACTGCCAGAAACAAAACAAAGTCAACACGTTCAAAAGCAAGCAAGAATTTAAAATCTGCAACAACTGATGTTGAGAAAACTGGCACAAATCTTATTAATGCGAATAAGAAACAGACCTCTTCTATCGCGAAAAAATTGAAAAAAGCTGCGAAATCTACAACAGATAATGCAACATATAATACAATAGCACGTGCGATTCGTGAAGGGAAGTCAATTAGCACAAAAGGCTTAAAAGGCGAAGCACTGAAATATGCTAAATCATATAATAAATCTCTGAAACAGGGAAATACTATTGCATCTAAAGTAAAAGCTGGGAAAACAGTCAGTACGTCTGGTATGACAAGTACCTTGAAAGCTAAAGCCAAGAAATATAATACGGATGCAAAAGAAAAGAACGAAGCACAGAAAGAATATGATAAAGCCAAAAAAGCAGACGAAAAGGCATTGAAAAAGCTGAATGCTGCGAAAGATACTAAGAATAAAGCATATTCAGGTTCTACAAAAGAGCAACAGATTCTTGCTACTACAAATGGTAAGAAAGCTTATGTTTATCAAAATATGCTTCTTACACAGGAAACAAGAAATCTTAAAGAACAGAACAAACAGCGTCAGTCAGCCTTGAAACAGGTAAATAAAAACTATAATGATGCGCTGAAAAATTCTAACTCTGCCAATGCAAGTAAAAAATCAGCACAGAAGAAACTGCTTTCCGACAAATCAGTTACTTCCAAATTGACTAAAAAGCAAAAAGCGGCACTCGAAGCTGGAAAGAAAGTAAGCACTACTGGTATCTCTGATCCTAAAGTTTTGAAAAAAATTGAGGCTTATAATAAAAAGGTTGCCAATGCGACTGATTTGAGTAAGAAGCTTAAAATTCAAGAGGATGCTTTGGCTGATGCTACAAAAGAAGCGGCTAATGCTGAAGCCGAATACGCACAATCAATCGTAGAGAATGCCAAAAAGAAACTTGATAATATTGCCGCTTACTATGATTCATTTATGTCTCAATGGGAAAACAGAAGTTCCATGATTGAAACATATATGGATAGAATGCAGACACAAGGGTACAACCTGAGTACAAAATTCTATGAAGCACAGATTCAACAGGAACAATCTATTGTCGATAATCTCTCTGAGAAATATAAGGCAATGAAACGTAATTTTGAAGCTGCCGTACAGAATGGGGACATTACAAAAGGCACTCAAGAATATTACGAAATGAAAGATTCTGTTGACCAAGTGGCAAACAGCCTTGCCGAAGCTGAAAATAAAGTTTTTGAACTGCAAGCTTCTATTCGTGACCTAAAATGGGAACAGTTTGACCAATTACAGGATTCTATCAGCAGAATTACCAGTGAGTCAGATTTCATGATTGACCTTATGAGTCACAAAGATATGTTCGATGATGATGGTAAGATGACTGAACAGGGACTTGCCACTCTTGGATTACATGGTGTTAATTATAATACCTACATGGCACAAGCTGATAAGTATAAGGAAGAAATGCTGCGAATCAGCGAGGAACTTGCAAAAGATCCGTATAACCAGAAACTCATTGACCGTAAAAATGAGCTGGTAGATGCACAGCAAAAATCTATTCTTTCTGCTGAGAATGAAAAAGATGCCATGAAGGATCTGATTAAAGATGGTATCGAAAATGAATTAGATTCTCTTCAAGACTTGATTGACAAGTATCTTGATGCAATCCAGGCACAGAAAGACCTCTATGATTATCAGAAGAAAATTCGTGAAAAAACAGAGGAAATCGCTTCTCTCCAGAAACAGCTTGCTTCATTACAGGGCGATAACTCAGAAGAAAACAAAGCTAAACTGCAAGAGTTAAAAAATAGTCTTAAAGATGCACAAGAGGACTTAGAAGATACACAGTATGAGAAATTTATTTCGGATCAGAAGGAATTACTTGATAATCTTAAAAATGAGTATGAAGAAATTCTTAATAAGCGACTGGATAATATTGATGGTCTGCTTTCCGATATGATCTCAGAAATAAACAGTAATGCATCTCAAATTTCAGATACACTGAGAACAGAAGCCGCAAGTGTTGGTTATGATCTGTCTACTGAAATGCAGAATGTATGGAATGCTACAAATGACGTGAATGGCGTAATCGCCGCATATGATAGTAACTTCTCTTCCACTATGACTGGAGTTAGTTCTGCAATTGATGACATTTACAAGAGACAGCAAGAAATGATTAACGCCATTGATTCTATGGCTGGGAAATTAGTTCAAAAAGTGCAAGAAGAAACTGCAGATCCTGTTGTTGGCGAACTCGAAGAAGTAAAGCAAAAACCTAATAAAAATAATGTTGCAGAAGGAAATCCTACACCAGATCCGCCAAAAGTTAGTGATAAGGATTCTATTAAGGACGCTGTATTGGTTGATCCCGATGAACCAAAGAAAAAGCCAAAGAAAAAGCCAAACAAGACCAATGGAACAAATGCAGGCAATGGAAAAGCTGAAGTGGGTGACAAGGTTACTTATACTTCTGGTGTATATCATGCCGCTTCTGATGGTACTGGTGCAACTGGCAGTTATTATCTTGGCAAAAAGGTTAAAATTACACGTATCAACAAAGGTTCTAAATATCCTTATTGTATTGATGCTGCTGATGGTACTCAACTTGGTTGGGTAAAACTTAGTCAGCTTAAAGGATATGCTTCTGGATCAAAGAGTATTCCAAGTGACCAATATGGTTGGACTCAGGAACTTGGAACAGAGTCTCTTATCCGCAAAAGGGATGGTGCTATTGTAACACCGTTTGAGCGTGGTGACATGGTTCTTGATGCTGATGCTACAAAGAATCTATGGGATATGATGAATGATCCGTCTGGATTTATTAATGGAGCTATGCCAAATATATCTCAGATTATCTCTGGGAAAGACAGGTTACGGCAAAGCAACACTACATATAATCAAAAAATAGAGTTTATTCTTCCGAATGTGGAAAATTATAGCGATTTTATGCGTAAGGCACAACGTGATAAAAAATTTGAAAGAATGATCTGCGATATGACAACTGAACGTATGGTCGGTGGCAGCAGCTTAAAAAAATATCGACATAGTTTTTAAAAAATTAAGGGTGTATATCTTGGATATATGCCCTTAATTAAATTGAAAACAATTCAAGGAGAGATAAAATATAATGGAAAATTATAAAGATATTATTGAAAAATTGAAAGATGATGAGAGATTTATTGAAGTGGTTCAGGAAACTTTAAACGAAAGAACATCGAAAGAAATCTTACGCGATGCTCAACAATGGAAAGTGCTTTTAAAAGAAACTCAGGAACTGCGCCAGTCGTATGAGAATCTTATTGCAGATATGAAAGTTATGAAAGAGGAAGTTATACGAGCAACATGGGGAAATAAAATTAGACATAAGCTTGCAAGACTTTTACTGAGGTAGATTTCTTGGCAAAAATGCGCAGTAATTACCTCTCAAGAGCTGATGTTGAGGCTGTTGGAGGTAAAGTTTCCGCAGACGAAGAATTTCGCCATGTGAAGGGCGAAACGGGCATATGGATAAGTAACTATGCCCGCGTACTTTCAAAGAGAAGAGGAAAACCGAGAATATTAAAAACAGTGTTCCAGCGCGGCTATCATAGGCTGACATTGCCACAATATATGCATGGCAAAAAAATAAAAACTATGTACTATGTTCATGTGCTGGTTGCACAGGCTTTTTGTGATATTCCATCCTGGATAAATCCAGGTGAGAGAGTAGAAATTCATCATAAAAATTCTGTTAATAGAGAGTGTGATATTGCCGGAATCAATAACGCCACAAATTTAATGTACGTTCCACGAAGGCTACACAAAGCAATAGACTCTATCGCGGAAATTTCGGTTAATCACAAAAATAGCTGGCGTAAAATGAATTTTATTCAGGCAGCAGCGTATTACGGGATTTCGCCGTATGAATTTTTGGGTTCATTTGCTAACGAAAGAGAAAAAAGACCTGACAAAACTTATGGAAAGTATCAATATTATTCGCCTACCATAAAAACAGAGGACGAAAGAGAAGTAAAGATTGAGGTTAGGATCGTAAGAATTAGGGAAGAAAAGGGAAAATAACAACAATTTATCTGTTTCTTGACCTATTTTTTTGCTCGAACACATATTTTTAGTAACAGGAAAGAAAAGTCTGATTTTGGGATTAATTTAAGACAATTGTAAAATCTGAAATGCGACTGCTGCCGCACTTTCAATTATTAAAGAAAAACTTTATTTGCTGATTTTTTGTGCTGATTGAGTTCGGTAGGTAGCTCGGTAAATATAAATAATATAGAACAAAAAATCCTCGAACAATTCCAGATATTTATACCTTAACTTCCTGAAAAAGTAACACTCAAAAATGGCAGATTGTAAAAAATCTTGAAAAATATGCAGAAGAGGGGAAATAATATATGGCAAGACCGAGAAAAACGATATATTGTTATAAAATTAACTGTCTTTTGGCAGAATGCAGGCAATAAAAAAGGACTCTTGAAAAAACAAGAGTCCCGGTGTATAATCTAATCAGAAGATGACCGGACACAAAGTTCCGGTTGCCCTCGGTAATTAAATGTCAAATAGAAATAAGCATCTTACTTTGGACGGTAGGGATGCTTATTTCTTATTATGCTGTTCTATGTAGGTCAATGCCGTAAATATTACTAACAATAAAGTAAGTACTTCCATTGTGCTCATGGGGCATCACCCTCCTTTCGTAAGACTGGAGGGCGTAGGTTGAAACTTGCATCCGGCTTCTGTTTAATTATATGAGTAAATTATACCATTTTTAGGTATATGTCTCAAGTGGAAAGCTGTTAAATTACCAAAAATCTGTAGGAATGTATCAGGGATGAGGGAAGTTTATGATTGAATATATAAAATGGATTTTTGCTCCTAAGAATATAAATGCTAATATTTTTACAATGATATCTGTGATAATGTCAGGGATTGTATCATGGATAATATCAGCTATTTACTTTTCGAGAGGTAATAGGAATAATTTAAGAGCATCAGTGCTTTCTCCAGTTCGACATTTGCTTGAAAGTACACCAGCCACATGGGAGAAGTATAGAAAACTAACGGAATACACTAAAGATTATAGCATGAAATATCTCAAACGTAAGGAACGTCCTGTTGTTGATGAGCTTCTCTCGGCTTATCAAGAAGTATGTTGTTACAAATATGAGTGTGTTTGTGCAGAGAGCCTATACTCTTATTTCTATTACAAATTGAAGAAAAGTGGAATAAATCCCACTCCTGTACCCATTTATATTGATGGGGAAGTTGTGAATGTTGAAGCTCCGCAAGACATGCTATATTTGCGTGATGACTTAGAAAGAGTAATCAATAAGTTCCCACCAGAATATGATACAGAAAAATGCGTGGATGGTGTAACCCATTTATTCAAATATTACTGTAAAGAATATTATACTGACAAAAAAATCATTTTTTTCGATGATTATACTCTTTTTGAAGTATTGAAAAAAGCAAAGAATAAGGGTGAATGGGATGATAAATTTGAACGATATAAAAGGGCAAAAGAAGCCTTTTTACAAATAAAATGATATGTGTCTAATTTTCTTTGTATAGATGGCAAACATTTGGCAGCAGGGAAAGAAAATCGTTAAATGCCGCATTTATAACAAGCTATGCACAATTCGGTCTTTATCCACAATATGAGAATTAGTCGGATGAATCGCCACGTTATAATGTTTCTGGTATTCAGAAATTACAAGAATTTCCTGGGCTTTACTTGCACCGGATAATTCTTTCTTGAGTTGGTCGGCAACAGTATGTTCATTTTCGCCGGTAATCTGTAATGAGCCAAAATTTGAGCTTATAATTTCGATCATATGGGAATCCTCTTGTAAGATGATCTATAAAGTTTATCAGTTTGGTTAGTTGCGACTTCCCTCTTAAATGAAGATATATGGACAACTTTTTTATATGATGTATGAAAGTAGTGAATACATCAGCGTGACGGAAGTCACAAGAGTATCATATTATATGTAAAGAAATTTCTCCCACCGGGTAATAATCTATGTTCATTCAATGTGGGACAAATTTCTTTATAAATAATCAGTAATGGGATTTTTTGCAACAATCCATTATTATGTTCAACTTATTAACTTTTCTTATTCTGGTTGCGATATCGTGTCAGATTTCTACATCATTCTTATTATACATTGGCTGGCACTCTACCAACCAGCAAAAGAAAAAAGAACTAATATTGTGCGATTTTCCGCCATTCCCTCATATTCAATCTTTTGAAAATCAATATTCGTCAAGGGGGTGATGTTGGCGGATCTGCAAAAAAGTTGGAAAAAGAATTAAAGAATTGGAGAGAATCTATAGTGTCAGATCTGGAAGCAGTAATACACCCGGATCTACTGTAGGCGAAAAAATTCGTTCACACAAGAAGATATTGCTCAGAAAATCGGAATGGATGTCCGTACCCTTTAGAATTACAAACTTCTTGCAGATATAATACCTGAACTTTCTGATTTGGTCGATATCAGTATTGTCACTAAAACTACAGAATCAGAGTTCTATATGATTCTTTTCCTGAATATCTTTCAATTTTTGCATATAGGCGTTAAACTCATTAACATGCTTCTGAACTGCTGCCGGATTGTTGCACCGTTTCTTGTGTGTGTTGAGTTCATCAGCGAATATGGCAATTAGAGCGATAAGGATGATTAAGGCGGTTATTTGTGGCACTCCCTTAGCTGGTGAGTTTAAAGGCAGTAATGAAATATGGCTCTTTCCCTGTTGGTTGGTTAATCCAAAAATGTATGACAATAATTATTTGTGTCTACTTCCGGAAAACATAAAATTTCTGCGGTTTTATTTATCTTTCATTGGAACTCTATTAGGTAGTTCTTCAGGTGTACAATTCAATATACTGCAAAGATGATCTCGGTTGTCCCATGTGTTAGGGATTACTTCCATAATGTCGGAAGGTTGGCAATTCAGCCAAGTACAAAGGGATTCAATAGATTTTGTATCAATAGACGTTTCTCGCGTCCTTTTTTCAATTACTGTAGGTTTTGTTCCAGGAACTTTGTAATCATATTCTTCCAATATGCCAGTTCCAACAATGAGTTTTCGTAATGTTTCTTGTCCAATTATTTTTTCTGAACGAATATGTGCTTTATTCTTTCCAGATACTTTCATTAAATCAAATAACTTGCCATAATATATCATTAAATAAGCTCCTTGTATTTATTTTTCTTTAATTATACACTTGAGGTTTATCGAAATCAATATGAGTGCAAAAATTATTTATTTCTTTTATCTTCTTAAAACTGAAAGGGCAGCAGTTCTGCCACCCTTAATATTATTTTTCAAGATATCTTTCAACTGCTTCGCAGGATAATCCACAGAGTTCGCCGGTTTGAATGATATTATTTTCATCTACAATCATGTAGCCGCCGGTAATGTGATTCGGGCTTTTCCGAATGAATAATCCCTGTTTTCTTGCCTTACGGCATAATGTTTCAATACTCATAGTTTTATACCTCTTTTATACTTTTGCCATGTTTCTCCTTTCTCCCAGTAATCGGAAATCAATATAATATAGTTTCGTAGAGGATTTATTTTTTGCAAGAAATAGGTTGCACAGAATCGAACTGCATGAATCAACCAACTTGACAACCTGGTTTTGTGCTTCAGGGGAGAGTCCAATTCCCTAAAGCACATGAATGAAATAATTGAACCCCCGTAATGCCGATAGGACAGCAAAGATATTATTTCAAGGAAAAATTTGCTCTGAAATATTCATCCTCAAATGCCAAAAGTGCTTCGATTTCTGAATGGGATATTTCTAATTTTTCCATATCCTCATCACACCAGATATCTAAAATTGAATCAAAACTATGTCTTGTGACTGATACCATTTCATCCAATACGTTGATCCAGACTGTTATTTTGTTGTGATTTTCGGCAGTCAGTGGAAGCAGTGTGTTGATCCGGATGCCGATTTCGGTACCAGCATTTTCAATTTTGCCAGTGTGTGCGATTTTGAGGATATCCGCAATACTGAGATTTGCGATAGATTCCACAATTTCACAGTTCTCGTTTACATCATAATAGAGAAATTTCATGTCAAGCCCTCCTTGTTATTTTTGTAAAGGACTGGACGGAATCGAACCGCCCTAAAACCACTTAGCCCTGATTGTATTTGTTAATGTTTTTTAGAAAACCGCCATTTTTATATATGATATTATGGTAGTAATTTTCTTCTTTATCAAAATTTTAAAAAGTTCATTCTGGTAAATATCATCATTTAAAACATTGTCCAATAATACCATAGTGCAATTATGCTTAAAGATTTCTGGCATGATGTTGGTTTTAATTTCGTTACATTTTCTGCATGTAGCCTGAAAATTCTTTAGTTCATTTTTTCCGCCTCTGCTCAATGGTACAATATGATCTATAGTTGCATAATTGTCTTTTGCAGCAGGATTCAAAGAGAGTGGTTTCCCGCAAATAGCACAACGTCCATTAGATTTTTTTAGCACTTCTGCTCGTATTGTCTTTGAAAAGTTAATCCGTTTATTGGTTGCAGAGTGTGAAGCAACATAATTATCATATTGCTCATCTATGCTCGTTGTTTCCCTAATCCATTCCTTTTTAGCTAAATCGGCATTCTTTGCACGAATCCTTTCATCGTCAGCGATTCTATATGTGCTTACATAAAAGTTTTCTTTGAAAGAACATTTGTTATAAAAATTTTCTAGTGCAATAATGTCACGATTTACATATGCTTTTCGACAATCTACAGTGGTAGTGATTTCTCCATCAACGGTGAGTGCTAAATAAGTTTCACCATTTGTAAATAAATACCAGTTTTGGTAATATTTATTACGGTTATTACTACAAATCCTTTTTGATTTAACATAGACTTTAGAAAAATCAATATTAAAATCTGAAAATTTGGAAAAATCAATTTCAAATTTATTTATGTTCATAAACTTAAATCCTTTCAATATCCTCTAAGCAACCAATCAAAAAACATCCAGAAAGGCAGAGCCAACATCATAGCAGCAAAAAGATATTCTAGTATCTGAATGATTTTTCTCTTGATGTATTTCTTGGCATTCCTTTTGAAAAGATAACACCATTGTTCATAAGTAAGAAGTGTATTTTTCAAAGTTTATTCCCTCCTTCTATTTGACTACATCCCACCCGAAAGAGTGGGAACGCTCACAGCTTAAAGCCCTGTTTATAGTGGCTGTGACCACTTATCTAACGCATAATCTTCTATACTGGCTGATTTTCTGATACTCTGCTAATGATCCGAGATCTGCTTCAAGTCTCTTTGTATCGACTGTCCGGCGTTCGCAAGTGGATAATTTAATAGTGAAGTCTTTGCCGGTTTCTGAGAGTTTTTCGTTGCTATCCATATATCCGATGATTTCACGCTCAATATCTTTGAGCTGTTCTTCAAGATCTTCTTTTAATGCTTTCAGGCTTCTGTAATCTGCTACAACCTTTTCAAGTTCGTTCATTGTTCTACAAATATGTTTGTCCTCTCTTTTCTTATAATATGGAAGCTAATGCAATAATCTGGGATTCTGATAAATGATCCATGACACATTCATCACCTTTGTAAAGCTCATATTCATTAGTATTTGTTCCATAAAATCCATTGAACTGATTTGTGATGAAATAACCTTTACCGTTTAAAACTCTTTCAGCTTCGTTCATGTTGTCAACCTCCTATCTCTTAAGGTAGCAGTAGCTCCGGCAGGTCTTAAAGCTATCTAAGGTTTCTCGACCGTCTCATTATCCCCTTACCTTTGCCCGGTATTACGTTGGTGTCTTCGGTACATCTTGCGATCACATCGTTTTCACCCTTCGCTGTTGTGCTGTGCCTTTAACTGTCTCTATTGTACACTAACACTAGTGCAAAGTCTATTGACAAAAGCACTAATGTTTGTGTATTGTAAAGCACTAATATTTGTGTAAAATGTCAATTTACAAGAACACTAACGCTAGTGTATAATCTAATCAAGATAAGAAACCAAAAACAGATCAGAGGAAAACACAATGAAGTATTTCGTAAACGTTTCTACATTAGATGAATTAAGAAAAGAGTACAGAAGATTGGCGAAAGTCAATCACCCAGACATGGGTGGATCTGCCGAAGAAATGAAAGTCATCAATATAGAATATGAAATGTGTTTTAAGATTCTGGAAAATGCAGATACAGCAATCAACGGAAAGAAATATAATAAGGAAGAAGACGAAATTATTCGAGATATCATCAATATTATCATTCATCTTAATATTGAAATTGAGGTGTGCGGCTCCTGGATTTGGGTTTCTGGCAATACATACACTTGCAAAGAAGAGTTAAAAAGTAACGGCTTTCATTGGGCTTCTAAGAAAAAGATGTGGTATTGGCACAATCCAGAAGAAGTTACCAAATCACATGGAAAAACTACAATGGCAGATATCAGAATTAAATACGGCTCTGATGTAGTAAAGGAAGCCAATACAGTATTTTATGTTACAGCATAAGGCGGATATAAGGGGCGAGATGCAGCCCCTTTTGTTTTTAGGTAAAGAGTTCGTATAATTATACTATTACGAACAGCAAAAACCAGTGTTTACAAGGGATTTGCCTTGTGGTTGAAATTATACGAACTTTTCATAGCAACAAATACGAACTATTTAATTGAAGCATAAGTGAAAGAGGTGTGATAGTATGGCAAACAAAAGAACAAGAGCGTTGACAGTGGAAGAGTACGACCAGATCATTGATACTATGAGAACAGGGTTCGCAGGGTGTAGACCAAACGACAGGATTGCAACAGCTCTCATAATCGAAGCAAACTTAGGAATCAGAATATCTGACATTTTAAATTTGAAGTTGTCAGATATCGTAAAAGAAGGTAGCAGATACAGATTAAATATAACGGAACAGAAAACAAAGAAAAGTAGAAATTTTACAGTTCCGTTTGAAATTTTTCAGTATATAAAAATCTACTGCCTGGAAAATGGTATAAAAGATAATGAAATAATTTTTCCAATTACGGAAAGAGCAGTGCAGAAACAATTGAAGATCGTCACAGACTGGTTGGAACTGGATAGTATAAGTACTCATAGTTTCAGGAAATTTTTTGCTACACAGGTTTATCAGAATAATGATTACAACATTATTCTTGTGCAGCAGTTGTTGCAGCATAGTTCTCCGGCAGTTACACAGCGGTACATCGGCGTATCATCCAAAGACATTGAAACGGCATTGAGTAAGCACAAATTCTTGAAATAAGCCACAAAATAGAAAAAATAGAATCCCTCTGAATAGATCAGCGTAACAGATAATCTATGTAAGAGGGATTTTTTGTGTTATAGGTTCGATTATGGCGTATTACTTGCTTGTTGTGGTAATGGGGTGCAATGTTCAAAGATTATTTTTCTTAGTTGGTGGGGGTATCAGAGGCGGATATTTTATTTTTGATTCAAACTCTGGAAGGATTGGTTGTATTTTATGTTTGATTGTTTCAATCATGCTAGAGAAAACAACTCCCCGGTCTGAAGATCTGACCAGGGGGGATGGTTTACATATCCGGAGGCTTCTGGGGGTGTGGGGATTAACATCGAGGTCTTTCTCAATCCCACACCTTTATATCTATATCCGAACACTTCCTTCCTATTATAATAGGAAAGCATCAATCATTTTTGGTGAGATCAATTACAATCTTCAGATTTCCTTTTATAGATAAGAATAGAACGGATTGGATTTATTCCTTTTCAGTGGGAATATACTCTAAAATATCTGTAATATCGCATTTTAGGTAGTCGCAGAGAGCTGCTAGCACTGAAGTATTGACATTTTCATTATTTCTCAATTTCTGCAATGTGCCGTTACTGATGATTTTTTTATCGAGTAAATCCTTTTGCCGGATATCGTTTTTTCTCATATAGTCAAATAATTTATAATACTGAAACATCTTAAATCCCCCTTTGGCTTTAACGTTATTATAATCGGCGTAGATGAAAAAGTCAAATTTATATTGTGAAAAGTCGAGGAAATAGATTTTTTTGTTGACATTTTTAACGAGTCGTATTATTATAGTGTTAAATCTAAAATTGAGTCTTAAAAGACGAAAAATTAGATTAAATAAAAGCAGGAGGTAAAAAGGTGGATGGAGTAAGCGGAGGAAAATTTCGCAAGAAAAGGGTAAATTTTTCTATGGTTTCAAATGAGATCTTGCGTGATAATAGCATATCACTCAAGGCAAAAGGGTTATATTCCTTGATCCAATCATATGTGACACTGGAAAATTTTACTCTATATAAGGGCTTTTTAATGTCATGTTGTGCGGAAGGACGTAAAGCGTTTGATTCGGCATGGAACGAGCTTAAAGCGAGTGGGTATCTTGTACAGTATAGATTGCAAGATGAAAAGAAACAGTTTTATTACGAGTACGAGCTTCTGGATAAAAAGCCGATATCCCAAAATGAAACATCGGATTTACCCGTTGTCCCATTTCTAAACACCGGTAAAGAGAGTATATCGGAAAAAGATAATATAGTAGATGGGGTACATATAAATAATACTTTAAAGAATAATGCTCAACAAAATAATAGTTTATCAAATCATATCCATATCACAGAAAAAGACGTGATGGAACAGATTGGATATGAGCCACAAATGCACGATGATTTTATTGAGAACATTGTATTAATCATGGTGGAAGTATTAAATATGCCAGATAATGCGACCTTAAAAATCAATCAGTTGGATTTACCAGTGGAAACGGTAAAAGAACGATTTAGAAAGGTACACTATAAACATTTGGAATATATCAAATTGATATTCCAGGATTTCACTGGTGAAATTTCTTCAATGAAAAACTACATGATTACGACAATTTACAATGCTCCGGCAACCTGTGACATATATTTTGCGCACAGAGTAAAGCGCGATCAGTACAAAGACAGCTCCCACCATATAGCCTGAGAAACTTAATGATGGGAGCCGTTGCACAATCTCTTGGAGATTGCTTCTATATTATATACTTGCAATCTTCAGGAGGCAACCAAAAGAAAGAGGATTGCTATGGAAAAACAAAAAATCAATGTTTCGTTGGAACTTTATGAAGAGTGGGAGAAAGAATTTAAAGACGGAAAAGTCTACTAAGATGAGGTATAGAGGTATAATGTTTGAAATTGATAGAACAGACTTTCAAATTCTTACAGCCTTTAAGGTTGTTGATGAAGAAACTGTGATAATACTGGACAAGCCGACAGACGGAATTACGATTGCGGAAATTATGGAATATTTGGATTCAGTAAACGCACGTAAAAGTCGGAAAACGGTTTATTTGCATTTACAAAAACTTATGAAGAGTGAATATGTGAAAAAGGGAATCGTGTATAATCACGCGGATTCTTACTACATTGCCGAAAAAGGTAAAAACGCACTTAAAGGAGATTTATAGAATATGGAAATCAAGAAAAACACAATGATTATTGGACTGGGAAACTGTGGCTGTAAGATTACGAAGCTGTTTGCGGATATGGGATATTCAACGATGTTTGCGAATGGCAGCGAACAGGACTTAAAGGTTTTGGGAAATATGAAAGGAATTTATAAGCTGGATGGATATGACGGATTTGGCGGACACCGGGAGAGAGCTATGGAGTGCTTGTGTGACAATGTAGAGTTTACAGAAGCATTGGAAAAAATTGAACAGAAAATTATAATCCTCATTTATGCTGTTGGTGGTTCTACCGGATCTGGATTATCTGCAGTTGTCGCACAGTACATTAAAGATGTGTACGGCGAGAATAAGATTATCGTAACAGTTCCAGTTCTTCCAAAAGAGAATGAGGCAATCAATAGACATAAAAATTCTTATCAGGCAGTGCAAGAACTTATGTCACTGGATGGAATTGGTGCAACATTTTTCCTTGACAACAATAATTGTGAGGGTACAGACCTTCGCTGGATCAATAAAACGTTTGTTTCTTTGTTGGATGCTTTTCTCACAGACGATTCATGGGGAGAGCCAAACAATTTTGATGAAAGTGAACGATTGGAAATGTTATCTGATCCTGGTGCAATGATTATTTCTTATTGTAAGGATGGGATTGAAAAGCTACTGACAGACAATATTTTTGCACCACTTCAAAAGGACAGAGTATGTAACAACATTGGTGTCATCCATAAAGATAAGAACGATGTTGATATTGATATCATTGTTGCAGAAGTAGGAAAGCCGCTTAATATCTCAGAAGGATGGGGCGGTAAATGTACATTGATAGCAGTTTCCGGGATGTCTTTTCCGGTAGATCATATACAACGCCTTGGAAAATTGGCAGTCGATGGACAGAAAGAACGGCAGCATAACATTGAAATGGCAAAAGGACATAGTTTACCAACTTTAGAGTTTAATGATATTAAGAAGCCTAAAATCAAGGGTGACATAGATAAACCGAAATTAACAGGAAGAGATGCACTTTTAGCAATGCGGAAAAAAGCCAGAGCATAATTATTTGTATAGAGATGATGAAAAACTTGCCTTTTAGAATGATTTTATCTATAATATAGGCACAAGGTCATCTCTATGTTATGGGGCAAAGCGAAATATCCTCTGATGAGGTAAAATAGCCAACCAGCCCTAAAGTGTCCAAACGTAAAAATCGACCTTGGAGAATTGTAGAAATACAGTTCTTCAGGGTCTTTTTTGTTTTACGGCATAGCGAGAAACCTTGAATTTGTGCGATTTTTCACCCCGTAATAAAATCTGAATTTTATTTAGTTCTACTCCAAAATTTAAGAAATATAGGATAGTTTCTCTGTTGAGACGTTGCGGGATTTGCCCCTTTTGAGGATGAAGTGGTGTGTCCCATGACATAGTAATTTTTCAAAATGCAGTTTTGGGAAATGTTTTTGGGGATTTTACTAAATCCAGAATGCCGAAAACCCTTGATTTTACTGCATTCCCAAATTCTTTCACAAAATAAAGCAAAAATGGGAGTCCCAGAAATGCTTTTGGGAAAATGAAAAATCTGTTTTTGGCAAAATACCCATTTTCAGAAAATTACTTTTGGGAAAATATTGTTTTAAGAGTGGAAAATCGCAACAAAATACAGGAGGTGCGCTTATGCGAAAAAAAGGGTACAAAGGGCGATGCGAAAAGAAGTCATTGAGTAAAAGCAAAGAAGTGTGTCGGACATATGATCCGCTGCAAAGTAAATATGCAGATACACTAGAGGAATCATCGGACATTCAAGAAATCCGCTGTAATGTTTTACTGGAAGGACTGGCAGAGGGAGAGTACACAAGTGATTTTGTATGTACAAAAACCGGTGGTGATTTAATGGTGCGAGAATGCTTACAACGAAACAGACTTACAAAACCAATGAATGCAAAATTGTTAAATGCGTCAAGAGAATACTGGACAAAACGTGGTGTGGCAGATTGGGGGCTGGTGATCAATGCAGAAGAATAAATTGTATCTCAAAAATGACTCTGTTATTCGGGTATTGGAAGAAAGAGACGATACGGCACTTGTAATTGATTGCATCCGGCGAACAATGCCACAATGGAAGGAAATTGTTTCTTTGAATGGATGGGAGCAGTGTTCGCAAGAAACGTTGTACGCTGTTACAAATGTTGAAGTGCAAGAGATTGACTCTCTGTGTCCAGAGAACCGTAAAAAGGCATATGAGCGATATACAATGATTGCGCCGATTCTGCGACTGCTGCCAGATGAACAAAAGAAATGTGAAATGATTTCAGTGATTGCAGCCAGCGAAAAAATCAGCAAACAAACAGTGCGAAAATACCTCTGCTTATATCTCGCATTCCAAGACATTGCAATACTATCTCCAAAAGATAAAGAAAGTGATACATGCTTATCAAAAGACGAAAAGAATATGCGGTGGAGTTTAAACAAGTATTACTTCTCTTACCAGAAACATAGCTTAAAGACCGCATACACACTTATGCTCAAAGAAAAGTATTGTGACGGAAACGGGGAACTTGTGGCAGAATATCCCACGTTTCATCAATTCAGATACTTTTACCGTAAAAGAAAAAAACAGCAAACCTATTTCATTTCACGAAACGGCTTGACCAATTATCAGCGTAATAATCGCCCGTTGCTTGGTGATGGAATACAAGAATATGCAAAAGCACCAGGAGTGGGAATGTTGGATGCTACCATCTGCGATATTTACTTGATAAATCAGTCCGGTGAGATTATTGGCAGACCTATACTGACAGCTTGCATTGATGCTTACAGTTCTTTGTGTTGTGGCTATGCGTTGACATGGGAGGGCGGCATGTACAGCTTGCGGCAGTTAATGCTTAATGCAGTTACCGATAAACAGGAGTTGTGCCGGAAACATGGAATAAATATAAGTCCGCATGAGTGGGATTTTTCATTGTGTCCAGGCGTTCTTGTGACAGATCAAGGAACAGAGTACATGAGTAATTGCTTTGAACAAATTGCAGAGCTTGGAATAAAAGTCGTGAATCTTCCAGTGTATCGTCCGGAATTAAAGGGAAATGTTGAGAAGTTCTTTAGCATAATACAGGATCTTTTTCGCCCATATCTAAAAGGGAAAGGATTGATTGAACCGGATTTTCAGGAGAGGGGAGCGCATGACTACAGAAAAGATGCTTGTCTCACATTGGAACAATTTGAAAAGGTTCTGATTCGATGCATAATATATTACAATTCGCAACGGATAATTGAAAATTTCCCATATACGGATGATATGTTGAAAAACAAAGTTTCCCCATATGCTAATGATATTTTCACATATGGCAAGAATTTAGATGGAACAAATCTTGTAAAGATTGATAAACGGCAGCTTATGCTTACACTATTGCCCCGGACTATAGGAAAATTTACTAGATTCGGATTAATAGTGAACAATGTTAGATATAAAAACAAGGATTTTGCGGAAAAATATCTGTCCGGTGGGAGTGTAATAGTGGCATATAATCCAGATGATTCTTCATTTGTTTGGCTGGTAGATAAGGGCAATTTCATTGAATTTGAGCTGATAGAGAGTAGATATAAGAGTAAAAAACTCTCTGAAATTGAGGAAATGCAAACGCAAAAGAAAGAGATTATAAAGTCGGTTAAAGCTGAAAATATACAGGCTAAAATCAATCTTGCAAGCTATATAGAAACAATTGCGTCAAATGTAGGGAGCAGCAATGGAGATTTGGCGGTGATTCCCCAAAACTACGAAAAAGAAAAAGTAAAAGCTCATGTAGACTTTATGAAAGTAGGTGGTATAAGTGAATAACGTGAATCTGATTAAGCGAATGCCAGAAATGCTGTCAGGGCAGAAACTATATGAGAGATTGGCAGATATCCCACAATATGATGAAACAATACGAGAAAAAAGCCAGACCAAAAGACTTATGGCACTTTCTACGTTGTATGACATATATTTGCCATCTGAAATGTCAGTAGAGATTTATTCCAAGCTGTATTTGGCGTTAGTGAGATCACTGCAGAAAAAAGGCACACAGGCAGCAGTGCAACAATCCTATCAGAATCATAATACTATAATGCGGAGAGAAAGCCGGGGAATTATCGGCGGATCTGATTCTTTTTCTATTGTTGGTTGCTCCGGTATTGGCAAGAGTTCAGCGATTAACAGGGCAATTTCAATTATCACAGAAAATCGGATGATTGAAATGGAAAATCCTGTGGTAAGAATTATACCTTGTTTGGTCGTGCAATGTCCTTGGGACGCTTCAGTGAAGTCTATGCTATTAGAGATATTAAGGAAATCCGATGAATTATTAGAAACGAATTACTATGGGAATGCATTAAAAGCAAGGACAACAACGGACGTATTGATTGGAATTGTGTCACAAGTAGCTTTACAGCATATAGGACTTTTGATAATAGACGAAATTCAAAACTGTGTGGGGGCAAAGGGTGGTAGAGGTCTTGTGGCAATGCTTACACAGTTAATTAATAGTTCTGGTATATCCATTGGACTAATAGGTACACCTGATACACTGTCATTACTTGAATCTGCATTTCAGCTTGCCCGTCGCTCATTAGGACTTCAATATAATACTTTGAATAATGATGAATATTTCAATGGATTTTGTAGATTGCTGTTTAAGTATCAATATGTCCAAAAGGATACGGAAGTCACGCCACAAATAGTGAATTGGTTATATGAACATTCTGGAGGCGTTACGTCAGCTGTCGTTTCTTTAGTTCATGATGCGCAAGAATTGGCAATTTTGACGGGGCATGAAATGTTGGATATTTTCATGTTAAAGCAAGCATATGAGAAGAGAATGCAGCTTTTACACGAATATATTAGTCCTGTTGCCACGATAAAGAAAACAACCAAAAGAAAAGAGAATGTGATGGAGGAAAGCATAAAATTACCGACAAGTGATTGTAGTATATCGGAGCTGGTTCAGAAGGCAAAAGATGAATGTCTTGATATTGTGGCACTTTTTAGAGAATACTTTGTTGTGGAGGAAATAACCATATGAAACTGTATTTTCCGGAAATTTACCCAGATGAATTGGTGTATAGCTGGTTTTGTCGATATATGGTTTATTCTGGCTGTATAAGTAGTAAGGCAGCAATAGCACAGCTTTTATACAGCACAAAAAGTAATCCCGGTATTGAATCTATAGGTCATCTGAATAAGAATGCAGAAGAACAAATAGAACAATTATATACACTTGATACATTGATTGTTGGACATACGATGTTTCCACAATATGCCAGATTTCTTTCATTGCAAAAGCAAAAAGATGCACTTGAAAAAATAAAGAAATATGATGATCCTCATAAAGCGGTTACAATTTTGCCACGATCTGATAAGGAAAAATATCTAAGATATTGTCCGTTATGTGCAAAAGAAGATCGCGCCATTTATGGGGAAACTTACTGGCATAGACAGCACCAGATTAGGAATGTTGACATTTGCCCGGTACATCAATGTAAATTAGAAAATTCTGTTGTTTTGGCAATAACACAAAAAACATTTAGATTTTGTCCGGCTGAATTGGAGGCAAAAGAAATAATCCCAGTTTTTGTTGCTGATAAGGATAAAATAGGTTTTGCAAAATACGCAGTTGATTTATTTAAGACAGCTATAGTACAAGAAGATGTGCAGATTCGGGCAGTTATTTTTGATGTTATGGTCGGAACGAAGTATATGAGAGGACAGCACCGGAATATGGCACAGTTTGCGGATGATTTACAAGCGTACTTTGAAAAAATGGGAATAAATACGATTGTAAGCATGAATCAAGTCCAAAGGGTGATGCTTGGAGAAAGCAGTGAGTTTTCTGCAATTTGCCAAATTGCATACTTTTTGGGAATAAAGCTGGATGATTTATTAAAATCGAATATTACAGAAGAAAAAGTGATATTGGAGCAGAAGAGTCATTATGTGAAAAATCGTGTGATAGGTGATTGGAAGAAATTTGATAAAGAAAATGTTGTACGTTTTGAGAAATTTTGTAGAGGGATTTATGATGGAACTGCAAAAGAAGATGGTAGACCAGAGCGAGTATCGGAAAGAATGATTTATAGGTACTTAGGCGTGACTTCTTATGGATTTAAGAATATGCCGGAATGTATGAATGTATATAAAAAATATGTAGAGTCGTATGAAGAATCCTGGGCTAGAAAAGTAGTGTGGGCATATAAAAAACTAAAAGAAGGTGATGAAAATAGAAATATATGTTGGAGTGATTTGAGAAAGTTGTCAGGAGTAAAGAAAAAATATTCTGTCGATATGTGTATATACCTTAAACAATATGCTGATAAAGCTACTTATGATTCAATTATGCAATTGCTAAAAAAGAATTAAATTATAAAGGCTATGGAGATTTTCCATAGCCTGAATTATTTTTTGCTATTCTTTTTTCGCAATCTATCAACCAGCAGGGAAACAAGTTGAATGTCATCATCATCTAAATTAGATATGTCAAGACGCTTTACTGTATCAATGCCAAGCAGAAAATCGGAACTTACGTGAAAGACTGCTGCCAATTTTCGTAGAATATCTGGGGAGGGAGTCCGTTCTTGTCGTTCATAAAAAGATACTACGGATTTGGTTACACCGAGTTGGTCAGCTAATTGTTTCTGAGTTAGACCATTTTGTGTTCGTAGTTCTTTTAGCTTGCTTCCAAAATCCACAATTTCACCACCTTTATCGTAATTTAGTTTACCAAAAGTATGTACAAAAATGGTGTTCTGAATTATAATATAAGTATCAATATAGTTTACTTAGAGAGGAAGGAAAAATGAAGAAGAAAAGTAGGAAAACTATGTTCATGCTTTCAGGCATTTTTATGTTAGTGATGAATGGATGTTCTTCTACAGGTTCATCGAATTTAAGTAAGGTGGATAAAGATTTAGACAAAAATGCCAAGTCGGCAGCAGAAAAGTATCTTAAGGCAAAGGTAGAAGAGTATTCAGAGTGGACGACGGTTAAAACAGGAGCATTGGAATATAGATATGCGCTTTATAACGAGAAATCAAATTGCTATAAAGTAGTTTATTACGCTAAATTTGATGAAGAAGACGAACCAGAGGATCAATGGATGGAAGTGGATGTTGAATTAACAGGTGAAAAAATGCTGGTTTCAGACGTGAATGGGGCATATATGGACGCAAATTCATATGAACATTTTGACTCATATATTCCACAAAGTAGTACTGATGGCCATAAAATCTGGTACAATGTAAATCTAACTGAAGAAGAAAAAGAAATCTTAAAAAACAAAGAAAATTAGAGGTATTATTCCGATGGCAAATGATGAATTATTTATAGAATATACTGGGAAAAACCTAATGGATGCATTGAAAAATGCTCAAAAAGCTTTAGGATTACCAGAGGAAGAAATTGAGTACGGAATTGTAGATGGCGGTGGATTTTTTCGTAAAGTAAAAATTAAAGCACGTAAAAAAAGTAAAGCTGAGAAAGTAGAAGTTATACAGCCTGATCTGCAGATAGAGAAAGTTATAGATTACCCTTATATAGCCCCTTTTACTGGAATCAATAGCTTCAGTGAATATGTTCATTATACAATAAATGTTGCTGACATCGAAAATGAGCCTAATGTTAATTGCGTATCAAATGGCTTTGAATATTGTGACTCTATTGGAGAAGAATTTATTGATGGTAAATTTTATTATGCAGGAAATGTTTTTGTAATTGATGGAAGTAACGGGACTAAAAATTGGAGTAATACAATACCATATGTTTACATGAACGTGAGAGATAATTACTACCAGGGAAGAAAAGTAGTAGAAGTTAATGGTTCATTTTATCACTTTGCGCACAGGAAAGATGAAGAAAACTTTCTAAGGTATATTGATGAATACAATATGTTCATTGAAAAAATGATGGTTGATACACAAAAAGAATGTGAGAAGGTTTATATTAAATTGATAGAAAATCAAGAGATTTTGGATATGATTCAGAATTTTATTGACATGATTCCGGAAATAGTCTTTATTGATTATGAGTTATATTGTACAGTGCTGTATAAATTTTGTGTTGCCGATCAGGTAACGAGAAATTATTTGAAATTTTCCGAACAGGAAAATAATAGCTCAGTCCAAGTTCTAATGCGTAGCGGAAATCAGGAGGCGTTTAATGAGATTTGGGGACTTATAACAAATCTAAAAAATTTACTAGAGGAAAAGTTTTCAGTAGACATATACTGTAGTGTGCTTGTAACATATATGCTGATAAATCACGGGTTAGTAGAACGGTATAGCGAACTTTGGAAAGAAGAATATGATTCTTTTGTAGATACGGAGAATATAGAAGAATATATTCAGAAATATTATAATAATAATTGTCTTATAAGAGAAGATTATAAAGGTATTACAGCTTTAACCTATGCAGTTTTGCAAAATAGTAAAGAGGAAATTATAGGATATAGGCAAAAGTATCGGGATATTGTACAGAGTTTGATAAACGCAGTTTCAATCAAACAAAAGAATGATTTTTCAGAAAGATTATTTGCACAAAGAGATAAGGATGCTTGTAAACAAGCAAGTATAAGTATAGAAGATATTGACTTAATGAGTGGGGCAGAATTTGAACAATTTGTTTGCGAACTTTTTAAGAAGATGGGATATATAGCTTATGTGACAAAAACATCTGGAGATCAAGGGATAGATGTAGTAGCGGAAAAGGATAGCGTAAAGATAGGAATACAAGCTAAATGTTACTCTGGAACTGTAGGTAATTCTGCTGTTCAAGAAGCAGTAGCAGGAAAAAGCTTTTATATGTGCAATCGAATTATAGTTGTAACTAATAATTACTTTACCAAGTCAGCAATAGAGTTAGCAAATGCAAACAGTGTAATTCTTTGGAATAGAGATATTTTAAAAGAAAAAATAAAATCTTTTATAATGTGAGTGTAATAAACATATCAACTATAAGTTGTGTCTAAATTGCATAAAATAAATATGATTTTTTGTGCAAAATAGTCAAAAACTATTGACAAATAAATAAAATGTGATATAATAATATAAACAATAAAAATTGAATAAATGAACGATATGTGTCTTGGCAAAGATACGGATCTTTAGCAGAAAGACACTTTACAGCAGAAAGACATCGGAAACAGAGTGATGTAATGTTCACTCTTGTGTTTGATGTCTTTTTTTGCGCTCAAAATATATGAAAAATGAGGTACAAATAAATGAGTGAAGAAAAGAAAAGTGTAACAGTATTTAATCAAAAGTTAGCTGGAAAGTTGATGATGGAAGGATTCAAGCTTCAAGGAATGCGACCAGATAAAAAGTTTTCAAACCGGAACGTGTATTTCTTTATGAACTGTGATCGTGTAAACGAAATCATTAAGAATTTCAACGCGAAATAGTAATAAAGAGGTGCAAGTCATGAGTGAGAATATTTTTTTATCTGAAATCATTACAGATACAGATATTGAAACATGGTATCTACAAGATGTTTTGATTTCGGCAGACACAGGATATGGAAAAACACATTTCATTAAAACGAAACTTTACAAGTATGCGAAGAAAAGAAAGCAAAAAATATTACTGCTTTTGCCACGAAAATCATTAAAAAATCAGAATATTAAGCAGATAAAGAAAGAGGGAAAGCTTGATGTAATTTCAATTACAGGATACCACGTAATTGAAAACATTGTAAAGCATGGCGGAAGTCTCAAGGGGTATTTTGAAAAATTTGATTTTGTAGTATGCGACGAATTTCACTATTTTATTTCTGATGCTTCTTTCAATAAAGATACGCTGAAAAGTCTGCAAGCTATCATACAAGCTAATACAAGCAAAATCTGGATTAGTGCAACATCAGAAAAAGTAGTTAAATTTTTTCATCAGTATACAGATGTGAAGTTTATTGAATACAAGTTTCCGAGTAAAGACAAAGACATAAAGCTTGTTACGTACAAAAATGAAAGTGAACTGGATCAAATTGTAGATATCACTATTACAGAGGGGAAGAAAGCAATTTTATTTACGAATGATCTTCACTATGGTGTGAAGGTTTATGAAAGATATAGCCGATATGCTACGTTTAACTGTTCGGAAAGCAACTATTACTTTTACAAGTTCGTTGATGAACATGAGATAAATCAAATAGAAGAAAGTGAATCGTTTAAGAAAAATATCTTAATAACTTCTACTGCTTTCGATTGTGGACTGAACATATGTGATAAGGCTGTAGATAGAATAATTCTTCATAATATACATGAAATTGACACGATTATCCAGTGTATTGGACGTAAGCGTTTTGAAATTGGAGATAGGCTTACAATCTATATTCCAGAGTTGAAAAATCAGGCTATCGGTGCATATATAGCGGGAACGAAAAAAGCTCTTGCAAGAGCCAATTTTCTAAAATCTCACACAGAAACTCAGCTAATCCGAGAAACAGAAATGAATCCAAGGAAATATGCAAAGATTGAAAGAATTGTTTTCGACACCATACAAAATGGAACAGTTAAAAAGACTATTAATGAAGCAGCATATTTTCATTTTGCAGAGCTGGCAGCAGAATACAGCCAAATGATAAAGTTAGGTTGTAATGGCTTCAGAAAGTTTGTTATGCAAAAGCTAGGGATTAAATCATACTCATGCTTTAATGGTGCTGGACATAGGGACTTAGCGTGCTATTTGGAATCGCTGGTGATTGATGGACAGGTGAAAAAAGCTGATAAAAATAAAATTATGAAATCCAAGGCTGACAAAGATAAGTTCATAGATAGGATAAAAATGCTACATAAAGACGATTATTTACGAGATCTGACAGTCATAAATCAAATATTTGCATCTTTGGGGCTTATGTACAAGGTGGAAGCATATGCTACTTCTATCATGGTTGATGGGCGAAAGAAATCCGTAAAAGCGTGGAAAGTAGTGAGAGCGTAAAAATTACCTACCTTTTGCCACCTAAGCACTATATAAGTAACCCTAGTAAAAAGTAGGTAATTTTGCAGAATGTATGGGATTATCGTAAAGATAAGACCATAGAAGACAACACAAAGATACATGATATGAGATATTCTATGTTGAGTGTTGTCTTCTGCCACTCATGGATTCGTGACATTATATAAAAGAATAAAATGTTCTTATATAGAATATTGATATCGTGCCAGATTCGATTTCATTCTTATGATATTATGGCTGGCACTCTACAACCAGAAAGAAAAAGGAAAGCTATTAAGTGGATCTTTTTACAGGATTTTAAATCAATCATGTTTGCCAAAAAATGCACTATTGATTTGAGTTTGTTTTTTGGCTGGTTGTTTTATTGGTTTTTGATAATAAAAATTTAAGAGAAGAAATGAGGATATTAAGATGAAGAAAAATATAACTTTAACACAGAAAGAATTTGTAAGAAGAATTACCGGAACAACAGGAATGAAATATGATGAAGCTGAAAGAATTGTGCAGATCGTTGTAAAAGAAATGGTTTCATGTTTATTGGATGGCATTGGTATAAAGTTCAGGGGACTGGGGACATTTATGGTGAAATCGAAGATGGAACGGGTATTTATGAATCCTATTACGAAAATTGTAGCCATGAGTTCACAAAAGGTAGCAGTAAAATTCAAATCAAGCAGAAAATTGAGAGAACGAATTAGTAAAAATAATATGATAGAAGGGGGACAATATTATTAAAAGTGAGTTAATGAGCCTGTTTGATACATATAAAGCGTGCCAGGCAGGACAGAAAGAAAAATTAAGTGAACTTTTTGAGACAGAACAGGATGGCTCTCTCTCTTTTAAGGATATATCCTTAAAGAAACTTTTGAATGCGGTAAGACATACATTCGAAAGTGAAGAGAAAAATCCGCAAGGAAAGCATAAGAAATACTATGCCGGGCATTTCGATTCATCTGATGTTGAAGAAACTATGTATCTGGTTATAGCAGAAATTTTTTATGCCATACCTGATGGCGATGGTTGTATTGAAATCGACAATGTAAAGAGCAAGATTCCCATTAATAATGCCTCTTCGTTAATGAAAAATATTTCATTCTTTGTAGCTGCGTTGTGCAATTTTCATGGTGCGAAGATTGAGAAAGAAGTGTCAGAAAATGTCAAGACAAACGATTCTGAAAAGGAAGTAGTTCTGACAGATTATAGACCGCCACAAAAATTATGGCAAGTTGTCAGAGGAAAAGTTTCATTAAGAATGGAATGTGCCGAAGCACTCCGTTTGCTACAAAAAGATATGTATGGAATCTTTGAGCTGTTTAAATCTGATTCAATAAGTATAAGGGCAGCAGTAAAGACAGTGATTGAGAAACCTGAAACTTTTGTGGAAATGAAAGAAGCTGAAGGATTGGAACTCCTACAACAAGAAGAATTGTGTAATATGATATTAGATTATACAGGTGTGAAAATCCAGAAAACAAATGTTTCTATGATTTTTTCGACAGTCAGAAAGAGACTTATGGACTATATTTATCTTTGTGCTGAGAAGCACAAGTTCCTTTATCCACTCGACACCTGGAATGTAATCATGTTATGTCTATATGGAGATTCCATTAGTTTTAAGCGACAAATAGAATTACATGAAGACTTTCTCTATTGGTGGGAAAGTGTGCATCGTGGGAATATAAAGAATGATGTATGTAAGACTATGAATGAAATTGTAGATTATTATATTGAACGAGAAAAAGAGTGGCTTAATGGCTTTACTGGATATGTTATAGAAGACAGATTTAAGAATGGAAGAATGAAATTATGGAAAACATCCACAAATACTGCCAAAAATACGATAAAATTGAGTTTTTATTCTTCGGAAGAAGTCAAGCATCCAGTAGAGATTTCAATTGATTTGCATGACGTAACAATTTATGAAGGAATATTCAACTATTATGTAATTGAGAATAACTTCTATAATAAAAGAATATTTGTTCTTCCAAAAGATTTAAGAAAAAAATTTAAAAATAAAGCAGATAAAGCGGCATAAAACGTGAAATAACACAAGTTGTGTCTCATATAATAATAGCTAAAAAATCTGATAAATAAAAATTTTGGCGTGTACTTCTCAGGTACACGTCATTATTTTTTATTTGTCAATAATTTTTGATATAACAATTAAAATTGAATAAGGAGAAAGCATGACGCAGGAAGAATTACGCGAAAAGTTAATTGCTTATGTAATGCGGGGGACTCAAAAGTACATTGCTGAAACTACAGGAATTGATAGTGCAGTACTAAGCAGGTTTAGGAATGGAAAGATTGATTTGTACCCAAATCTGTTCGCTAAATTAAGCAATTTTTTTGAAAATGATAAAACATAAAATTCCAGATTACATATACAATCTGTTTACATAAATGATGAAAAAATAAAGAGGAGCAATATGATTATTTGAAAAATTTTTTTACAAAAGTTACCGCCGGATTTGATACGGCGAAGACAGAAAAGCTAATTAATGCTTTTAGGGGACGAGAGTATAAGTTGCAGGCTTTTAGCTGGTTGAATGACAAAGAGGAGGCATAAAGCATATGAGTGACTTTATTGCAAAAATTACCGCAACGGTTGATACAACGAAAGCGGCAGCCCAGCTTAATGCTCTCACAAAAGAACGTAAAATAAATGTTCAGGCAGATGTTAAAGGAAATGGCGTTGATAACCTGAATAACTCTATACAGCAAGCACAAAAAGGTGCAAGTGGGCTTTCAGCTAGCTTTAAAGAGATTGCAGGTGCAAAGTTGAAGTATGATGCAATTAATGCCATTAAGACGCAGGCTGATAATGCTGTAAAAGCTGTTACGGACTTGAATCAGGCTATGACATTGGTTAATATGACCATGAGCAGTATGACAGATGCTTCGCTTAATTCACTAAAGCAGCAGTCATTAAGCATGGCGAAAGAGTTAAGCACATACACCAAGAATGTAACAGATGCAGTTACCATCTATGCGAACGAGAGTGAAAGTGCAGCTTCTATGCTTGCAAAAGCGCAACCAACTGTATTATTATCGGCTGCTTCTGGTATGAACGCAAGTACAGCCGCAGATGCAATCCAAGGTATTATGAATCAGTTTGGAATGGCAGAAGATCAAGCTATGCACATTGCTGATGTCACCGAAAAATTAAGTTCAGAAATTGCACTGGATTTTTCGCAAGGTTGTGATACAATTGCTAAATCCATTTCCGTTTCAGGTTCTGTTGTAAATGAAGCTGGAATGGACTTTGAGAAATATGCAGCAATTGTATCTTCTGTTGCAGAAGATACAAGACAGTCAGGATCTACGCTTGGTAATGCTTTTAAGACGATTTTTTCCAGGATTAGCCGTTCAAAGGATGGTCTTACTACAGACGCGGAAATGTCTGATGCAGAAGCCGCATTAAAAAGTGTAGGAGTAGCCGTTCGTGGAACTGATGGAGATTTACGAGATGTTAGCGACACCCTTGATGACTTAAATAAAGTCTGGGGAACGCTTAATAAGTCCCAGAAGTCTTATATTGCAGAACAAGCTGCCGGAGTTAGACAGAAGAATATATTTATTTCCATGATGGACAACTATGATAAGGCACTTCAATTAGAGCAGGATGCACTTGGAGCTTCTGGAACCGCTATGGAGATAAATGAGAAGCGTGCTGATTCGATTAATGGAAAAATGGAAAAGTTATCTGCCACTATGACGCAACTCTATTCTGACGTATTGCCAGAAGAGGCAATAGAAGGAATGCTTGACTTTGCAACATCTGTAGCAGATGTAGTAGATAGTTTAGGACTACTACAAGGAGCTATTGCCGCACTTGGAGTAGCAGGCGGATCACAAGTGGTTAGTATGCTTGCTTCTAATTGGACGAGTTTGATATCTGCAATAAAGTCCCCGCTGGGAATTGCATCATTAGCTACAGGTGGAGTTGTTGCAGCAATTTCCGCATACAGACAGTCTGTAGAAGAGATGGTGGAAGATGCAAAACAGGCGGGTGATGAATGGGAAGAAAGTCAGACTACCTTACAAGGACAGATTGACAAAATTTCTGAACTTAGAACTGCTTTGGATTCTGGTACATTATCTGAACAGGAAGCGGCTAGTGCGAAGAGTGAATTATTATCCATACAGGAAGCCTTAACAGAATCTTATGGAAGTCAGGTAGCAGGTATTGATTTAATCAATGGCTCTTTGACAGAACAGATTGCTTTATTAGATCAAGTGTCTCAAAAGCAGGCGGAACAGTTCCAGAATGAGAATAAAAAAGGTATTGAGAAAGCTCAAAAAGAGATAGAAAAAGATAGACATACTTATCTGGGGCAGTTCTTTGATAATGGTTCTGATGAATCAGAAGCAATCAAGAAATCCATTAAAGATTTACAGAATAAATACGGTGATGATGTATTTAAGACCGAGTTGGAAGCAGACGGAATCACAATGGATGTTCATTTTAATGCTGATGCGTCTACTGCCAAAGAAGCCTTGAATGATTTTATGACAGATGTTTCTGATATAGAAAAGCAATTCGGACAGTCAGACACACTTGACCTTATGAGTGACAATGCTTCTGCTGGTTTATCTAAAGCGAATGAGGTTTTGGATAAGTACGGAGATTTATATAAGCAGGCACAACAGGCAAAACTTGTAGCAGACGAAGATTTATTTAAAGCACCATCCGGTAAGGAACAGACTGCTATTAAATGGCTGAATGATTATACAGAAGCTGTTAAGAATTATAATGATGCGTTATCAGATGGTGATTCTGATAAGATTGCACAAGCTGCGACAGAGTTTGGTGCGGTTGATACTGCCGTACAATCGTTGCTGAAAGATTCGGATATGTCTGAGTTTTCAGACCAGTTCGCAGAAGTACGTGACCAGTTGAATGAATCTGCTATTTCTGCAAATAAATTCAACGAAGCTTTATCTGGAAATGATACTTCCAAATTTGGAAAAGAAGTCAAGAAAAATGCGGATGCTCTAAAAGACCTTGGACTGACAGATACAGATTTCAGATATACATTTGAGACTGATGGTGTTGAAAAAGGTAAAGACCAAGTTAATGCATTGGTTGATGCTGCAGTAGAATGCGGATTGATTTCTGATACTTCAAGCGGAGAGGTGCAAAAGCTTGCTGATACACTGTCTGGTTTGGGTATAGTAGCATCTACTACTGGCGAAGAAGTTAGTAACTCAGCGACAGAAACAGCTTCAGCGGTAGATACAATGACCACCGCACTCGATGCGGCTAAAGAAAAACAGACAAATCTTCTTAGTGCGCTTAGTGACTCACGTTCCGCAACAGGTCTTACAACAGAAGATATTGATAATGTTACTACTGCTTTCAAAGACCTTGATAATTTTGATCCAGCATCAATTTTCGAAGAAACAGCAACAGGCGTTCATCTGAATACCGAAGCTTTAAAAGAGTATAATGAAGAATTAGAACTTCAAACCAAGAATAATTTTGCAGAAGCTATTGCCGATAAACAAAAAGAAATTAATGAGGCACAAGCCAATAACAAATCTCAAGATGTAATCAACGGACTTCAATCAGAACTTCAATCGTTAAAATTACTTGCTAACGAATATGATGGTATGACATCTTCATATAATAAATTTGTTAACGCCACATCTTCTGCAAACGAACGTGATTCATTTGAGAATGTTGCAAAAAGTTATGATAGCATCGGTAAATTGATTCAGGAAGGTTGGGTAACTGACGATTCTGTAACCAGCTATCTTGATTTACTTCTTGGAACTGACAGAATCCAAGATTCTATAGCTGCTTATGCACAGCTTGATAAAACTATCGAAGGAACAAGTCATAGCCTTAAAGATTATATGACTTTTGATGAAGATGGAAACTTTACATCTAAAGGTGCATGGGACTTTATGGATGATGTTGCATCAAAACTGGGTGATGATTTTGTAAAAATTGGTGAAGATGGAACATATGCTTTTGACCTGACTGGTGACAAAATACAGCAAGTGGCAGATGCATTTGGAACAACTACAGATTTTGTAGAACTTTTAGGAAAGGCACTTGCCGATTCAGATGTTCAAGTTAAGTTTGATTCTTCAGATGTACAAAATTATAACGAACAGTTAAAACAGCTTCAAGAAACTTCTACTGCTACTCAAGACAAATTAAAAGAACTGCAAAGTTCAACAAGTGGAGAGTCTGGTGGTGGCTTATTATCTGGAATAGATCTTGACTATGATAAAGCTTCTATGTCAATTGACCAATTGGATTCTAAAATTTCTGAATTAACTGGAAAACGTGAGGAAATCAGTGTTAGTGCCAATACAGAAGAGGGACAACAGGCTATTTCCGCACTTGACAGTGAAATTGAATCATTACAATCTCAGAAAATCATGCTTTCTATTGGTGCGCAGTTAGAAGGTGGTGCTACTGTAGATCAACTTCTTGGAATGTCAGATGCGGATTTGCAGAAAACACTTAAAATTGATTCAAGCCAAGTAGAAGAAGCCAGATCCCAATTAGAGGCTTTAAAAGAGGCGGACGGAGATATTCCGATCACTGTGAAATTGGATGATAGTCAATTCAAAGAGCTTTCAAGTAAAGACAAAAATATTGATGTAACTGTAAATGATTCGGCATTAGATAATCTTAAATCAAAGCTAGATTCATTAGATGAAACCAAAGATGTAACTGTAAATGTTACTGCAACAGGTGATATTGATAAGATTCAGCAACTTGGTTCTTCCATTAAAAAGGTAGAAAGCAAAGATGCTCAAGTTAATGCTTCTGTTGGTGGCTCTCCAGATCAAGTGCAAGCTTTAGCTAATTCCATCAAGAAAGTTAATAGTAAAAGCGTCGATGTGACTGCTACTGTAAATGGCACATCGGATGTAAATGATTTATTCTCTGCTATTGCTAAGCTATATGGAAAAACCGTTACTGTATCTGCAGTTGTTCTTGGTACGGATTCGGTAAACGCATTGGCTACTGCTATTGATAGTGTACATAGCAAAACCGTTACTGTCACTTCAATTACAAACAATATTGTAAATAACTCTACCAATAATATTAAGCCTGCTGCTGATGGAACTATGTTATCAATGAGCCATGCTAGAGCACTTGCGCAAGGAAGCCTTAGTGATTTCCCGGCTTATGGTGATGGTCGTGTTACCATTCCAGCAGATCAAAAAGCATTGGTAAATGAGCAAATTATTAATGGTCATTCTGAATCCATTGTTCGTAATGGAATTTGGTCTATGATTCCTGGTGGCGCACATATTGCAAATCTTAAAAAGGGAGATATGATATTCTCCGCCGCACAAACAGAAGCCTTGCTAAAATATGGTGCTATACCTGGTCATGCTAGAGCCTATGCACAAGGAAGCCTTAGTGACCTATCTCCACTTGCAAATGCTTTCAGCACTGGATTTTCTGGAACTGGACGAAACCCTTGGAATAAACTCAATTCATCTAGTTCAGGCAGTTCATCTTCTGGCGGTTCTTCAAGTGGTGGCAGCACTGCCGCATACAGGGCTAACACTAACTCTGTAAATGCAAATACATCCGCTACGGATTCTAACACAAAATCAGCAAAAGAGTCTAAAAGCACAATTGATTTCGTAAAAATCAAGTTAGACAGACTTGCAAATACTTTTGAATATGCAGCAAACCAAATTACTGACTACGTATCTTCTGCCTTTAAAA